>Ga0105047_10018052_pt1 | contig 10951 bp, 9 predicted proteins | sample MAT04_FD_78384 | JGI IMG/M metagenome (GOLD analysis project Ga0105047, IMG submission 78384) | Freshwater microbial communities from Lake Fryxell liftoff mats and glacier meltwater in Antarctica - MAT-04 (megahit assembly) | ecosystem: Environmental > Aquatic > Freshwater > Ice > Liftoff...
GCGTCCGATGGTCAGTGTCTCGCGCCGGCCGCTCACTCGATAGTCATAGCGGAAGGACCTGCTGCCGCTGGGCGAGACGACGACGTAGAGACCGACGCCTGGGACGTCTTTGGATTCGATGGGACGCCGTTGGACGCTAAGTCCTTGTCCCTACAGGGAAATCGGGTTGTCTTGGGATGTACCGAAACACCTTGGGACGATCTTGGATCATTCCCACTCGATCGTCGCCGGCGGCTTGCTGCTCACGTCGTAGGTCACCCGGTTGATGCCCTTGACCTCGTTGATGATGCGCCCTGAAACCCGCTTGAGAAGACCATACGGCAACTCGGCCCAGTCGGCCGTCATGAAGTCGCTGGTCTGCACCGCGCGCAGCGCCACGACGTGTTCGTAGGTACGCCCGTCTCCCATCACGCCCACGCTCTTGACCGGCAGGAACACTGCGAAGGCCTGGCTGGTCAGGTCGTACCAGCTCTTGCCGGTGTCCGGGTCCATGAAGGTGTGCAGTTCGTCGATGAAGATCGCATCGGCTTGGCGCAGCAACTGGGCGTATTCGCGTTTGATCTCGCCCAGGATCCGCACACCCAGGCCCGGGCCGGGGAACGGATGGCGGTAGACCATCGCGTGCGGCAGGCCCAGCGCCACGCCAAGTTCACGTACCTCGTCCTTGAACAGGTCGCGCAGCGGCTCGAGCAGTTTCAGGCCCAGCTGCTCGGGAAGTCCGCCGACGTTGTGGTGGCTCTTGATCGTCATTGCCTTCTTGCTCTTGGCGCCACCGGACTCGATGACGTCAGGATAGATCGTGCCCTGCGCCAGCCAGGCGACGTGACGGGCGTGGTCATTCTTGAGTTTGTCCGCCTCGGACTTGAACACCTCGACGAACTCACGCCCGATGATCTTGCGCTTGGCTTCCGGGTCGATGACACCGGCCAGGTGGCGCAAGAACTGCTCTTCGGCATCGACCCGCACCACCTTGGCGTGCAGTTTGCCGACGAACATGTCCATCACCATATCGCCCTCGTTCAGGCGCAGCAACCCATGGTCGACGAATACGCAGGTAAGCTGGTCGCCAATGGCGCGGTGGATCAGCGCAGCAGCCACCGAAGAGTCGACACCACCGGACAGGCCGAGGATGACTTCTTCATCACCGACCTGTTGGCGGATCTTCTCGACCGCCTCGGCAATGTAATCGCCCATGATCCAGTCGGCGCGGGTGCCGCAGATGTCGAGCACGAAACGCTCCAGGATTGCCGCGCCGCGCTTGGTGTGGGTGACCTCCGGGTGGAACTGCACGCCATAGAAGCGGCGTTCCTCGTCAGCCATGCCGGCGACCGGGCAGCTGTCGGTGCTGGCCATCAGGTGGAAACCCGGTGGCATCTCGGTGACCTTGTCGCCATGGCTCATCCACACCTGCAGCATGCCGTGGCCCATGGGCGTGGCGTAATCCTGAATGCCGTCGAGCAACTGGGTATGGCCATGGGCACGCACATCGGCATGGCCGAATTCGCGCTGAGAGCTGGGCGCCACGACGCCGCCCAGCTGCACGGCCATCGTGAACATGCCGTAGCAGATACCCAGCACCGGGATGCCGAGTTCGAACACCACCTGCGGCGCGCGCAACTCATGGGCTTCATACGTGCTGGCGTGGCTGCCCGAGAGGATGACGCCTTTGAGGTTGCCGTCGCGCGCGTATTCACGCACCCAGTCATTGCCGACGTCGCAAGGCACGACCTCGCAAAACACATGGGCTTCGCGGATACGCCGCGCAATCAGCTGCGTAAGCTGTGAGCCGAAATCGAGGATCAGGATTTTCTGGTGGTTCATGAGATGGTTTCCCCGTGTGATGCGCCCGGCAGGCCGTCGCGCAGACCCAATCTTTCGCCCGGCCGCCCCAAGGAAGATCAGCCCCCTCGGGGGCGCAGCGCAGTACACGCAGCGACAAGCGTGGGGGCCCGATTTCCCGCCGGGCCGCCCCAAGGGAAATCAGCCCCCTCGGGGGGCAGCGCAGTACACGCAGTGACAAGCGTGGGGGCCCGATTTCCCGCCGGGCCGCCCCAAGGGAAATCAGCCCCCTCAGGGGGCAGCGCAGTACACGCAGTGACAAGCGTGGGGGCCCGATTTCCCGCCGGGCCGCCCCAAGGGAAATCAGCCCCCTCGGGGGGCAGCGCAGTACACGCAGTGACAAGCGTGGGGGCCATCTCAATCCGCCCGGTAGTTCGGCGCTTCCTTGGTGATCTGTACGTCGTGCACATGGCTCTCGCGGATGCCGGCGGTGGTGATCTCGACAAACTCGGCCTTGTTCTGCATGTCGGCGATCGTCGGGCAGCCGCAATATCCCATGCTGGCGCGCAGACCGCCCGACATCTGGTAGACGATGGCGATCATCGATCCCTTGTACGGAACCCGGCCTTCGATACCCTCTGGCACCAGCTTGTCGGCGTTAGGATTACCGGTGGTGGCTTCCTGGAAGTAACGGTCAGCGCTGCCTTGCTGCATGGCACCGATCGAGCCCATGCCGCGGTAACTCTTGTAGCTGCGGCCCTGGTACAGAATGATTTCGCCCGGTGCCTCCTCGGTGCCGGCGAACATGCCGCCCATCATCACCGTGCTGGCACCGGCGGCAATGGCCTTGGCGATGTCGCCGCTGTAGCGGATGCCACCATCGGCTATCAGCGGAACGCCACTGCCCTTGAGCGCCGCAGCCACGCTGTCCACGGCCATGATTTGCGGCACGCCGACACCAGCCACGATGCGGGTGGTGCAGATCGAACCTGGGCCGATGCCGACCTTGACCGCGTCGGCGCCCGCCTCGACCAGCGCCAATGCGGCAGCGCCAGTCGCAATATTGCCGCCAACCACATCGACCTGTGGATAGTTCCTCTTGACCCAGCGCACCCGGTCGATGACGCCCTGACTGTGGCCATGGGCCGTATCAACGACGATGGCGTCGACACCGGCGCGCACCAGCGCCTCGACGCGCTCTTCGGTGCCCTCTCCCACGCCGACCGCCGCGCCCACACGCAGCTTGCCCAGCGCGTCGCGCGCGGCATTCGGAAAGCTGGTCTGCTTGGTGATGTCTTTGACGGTGATCAAGCCCTTGAGCTCGAACGCGTCATTGACGACCAGCAGGCGCTCTAGCTTGAACTTGTTCAGCAGCGACTTGGCCTCTTCCAAAGTGGTGCCGTCAGGCACCGTGACCAGCTTGTCGCGCGGCGTCATGATGGAGCTGACCGGGGCGTCGTAACGGGTCTCGAAGCGCAGATCGCGGCCAGTGACGATACCGACCACCTTGCCGCCGTCGCAGACCGGAAAACCGGAGACGCCCAACTGCTCGGACAGGTCGATCACCTGACGCACGGTATGGGAGGGAGTGATCACGACCGGATCGCGCAGCACACCGGACTCGTAACGCTTGACCTTGGATACCTGCGCTGCCTGGTCCTTGGCCGAGAGGTTCTTGTGTACGATGCCGATGCCGCCTTCCTGCGCGATCGCGATCGCCAACCGGGCTTCGGTCACGGTGTCCATGGCGGCGGAAACCAGCGGCAGATTAAGCTGGATGTTGCGTGAAAAGGAAGTGGAGAGGGATGTATCCTTGGGCAGGACTTGGGAGAACGCTGGCACCAGCAACACGTCGTCGAAGGTGAGCGCTTTGCCTAGCAGGCGCATGTGAAGGCTCCAAATGGGGAATTGTACCCGTCACAGAAGCCCAAGAAGGCCCACATGGGCGTAAACTGCCACGCATGATGAGACGGATCCGAACCCTATTCGTGTGCGCCATGTGTCTGATCGGCGTTGCGGCCCAGGCGCAATGGCAATGGCTGGACAAGAGCGGCCGCAAGGTCTTCAGTGACCAGCCACCGCCGTCCGACATACCGGTCAAGAACATCCTCAAGCAGCCCCATCAAGCCGCAGCGGCGGCTAACGTGCCGACCCAGCCAGTGGGCAAGGCCGCGCCAGCCGCGACTGCCGGGCCGGCCACACCGAAGATCGACGAAGAAGATCAGTACCTGCTCGAGCGCAAGAAGAAGGCGGAAGCGGAGGTACAAGCCAAGTTGAAGGCCGAGGCCGACGGGCTGGCAAAGGTGAAGGCGACGAACTGCGACAAGGCCCGAGCGAACCAGACGGTCATGGACTCCGGTGTGCGGGTGTCGATCACCAACGCCAAAGGCGAGCGAGACATTCTCGACGACGCTGCCCGGGCCGCGGAACAGAAGAAGATCCGGTCCGCGATCGAAATCAACTGCAAATAGGCCAGCTGGCGGGCATGGCGCCCTGCAACCGACTCGCGCTCAATACCCCTGCTTGGCCCCCGCGCGCCGCCGCGCAAACAACCCGGCTGCGCCCGCGCCCTGCGCGGCGAAACGCGCCCGCCGAGCCACCTTGGGATCGACCCGCAACGGGCGATACAACTCCAGCCGGTCGCCATCCGACAACACGTGCGCGCCGTCGACCTTGCGGCCCCAGACGCCGCACTCCAGTCCGGGACCCGCCACGACACCGTGCTTGGCCAGCATGGCGCTGGACTGCAACGCTTGCAGTACGGTGCAGCCAGCCGCCAGACTCAACGCCTCCTCCTGAACCTTGCGCGGCCCCGGCGAGAGCACCAGCGTTACACGGATCAGCATGGAATCAGTCCCCGTAAACCTGCTGCGCCCGTTTGACGAAGGCATCGACCAGACTGGAGGCGATGCGGTCGAACACCGGCCCGACCAGCCGGCCCAGCGTGGCGTTGTCGAAGCCGTAGTTCAGTTTCAGTTCGACCCGGCAGGCACGTTCCGTGCCATCACCGAGCGGTATGAAGCGCCAATGACCCTCGAGCCGGGAGAACGGCCCGTTCACCAATTGAAGGTCCACTGCGCGATCGACCGTGTGCCGGTTGCGGGTCGTGAAGGCCTGGCGCACGCCGCCGATGGCGATGCCGACTTCGGCCGTCATGCCGTCATCATGCTCCTCGAGCACATCGGCATGATCGCACCAGGGAAGGAACTGCGGGTAGGACGGCACATCGGTCACCAGCGCATACATTTCCTGTGCGCAGTACCAGATCAGGACCGACTTATGGACTGTTTTCATAGAATGGGGGACTGCGCAGGATTGTAGACACGCCTTGTTCGCATGATTGACAACCCCATCTTGCACCCATGGCAAAGAAAACTGATTCCACCGCACCAAAACCGTCCCGCATCGCCGACAACAAGAAGGCGGCTTACAACTACTTCTTCGAGGAGCGATTCGAGGCGGGCCTGGTGCTCGAGGGCTGGGAGGTCAAGTCGCTGCGCGCCGGCAAGGTGCAGCTGACCGACGGTTACGTCGTGATCCGCGAAGGAGAGTTGTTCCTGATCGGCTGCCAGATCAATCCGCTGGGGACGGCCTCGACCCACGTCAGCCCGGACAAGGTGCGCACCAAGAAGTTGTTGATGCACAAGGAAGAGATCAAACGACTGGTCGGCAAGGTGGAGCAAAAAGGATACACCCTGGTGCCGATCAACCTGCACTGGAAGGCCGGCAAGGTCAAGTGCGATATCGCGCTGGCCAAGGGCAAGGCAGAACACGACAAGCGCGACACGATCAAGGATCGCGAAGGCAAGCGCGAAGTCGAGCGCGCCATGAAGACGCGCCACAAATAGTCTGCGGGCCTCATGGTCTGCGCCTTGGCCAGCCCCCACGGACGGCGCCGCTCATGGCGCCGCTTCAGCATGAGCCGGACTCGCCCGGCGATCAAGCGGATTCGCGGCTCGCCTTCTTGCGCTCGTGCTCCTTCAGGTAGCGCTTGCGCAACCGGATGCTCTTGGGCGTGATCTCGACCAGTTCGTCTTCCTCGATAAACTCGACCGCGTATTCCAGCGTGAGCTGGATCGGCGGCGTGATCTTGATCGCGTCTTCCTTGCCGCTGACGCGGAAGTTGGTCAGCTGCTTCATGCGCACCGCATTCACAATCAGGTCGTTGTCGCGACTGTGGATACCGACGACCATGCCTTCGTACACCGGGTCTCCGGCCTTGACGAACATGCGCCCGCGGTCATCGAGCTTGCCCAGCGCATACGTCACGATCTCGCCGTCGTCCATGCTGATCAACACGCCGTTCTTGCGGCTCTCGATGTCGCCGCGATACGCCTCATAGCCATCAAAGATGTTGCTGGCCAGACCGGTGCCGCGGGTCAGGTTCAGGAACTCGTTCTGGAAGCCGATCAGTCCGCGCGCTGGAATACGGTACTCCAGCCGCACGCGGCCGCGACCGTCCGGTTCCATGTTGACCAGGTCACCCTTGCGCAGGCCCAGTGCCTGCATCACGCCGCCCTGGTGTCCCTCCTCGATGTCCACCGTCAGCATCTCGATCGGCTCGTGTTTCTCGCCATTGACGGTCTTGAACACGACGCGCGGCTTGGACACGGCCAGCTCGTAACCTTCACGGCGCATGTTCTCCAGCAGAATCGTCAGGTGCAGTTCGCCACGGCCGCTGACTTCGTAGATACCCTCTTCTGCAGTGTCGTTCACGCGCAGTGCGACGTTGGCCTGCAACTCCCGGTCGAGCCGGTCGCGCAGCTGGCGGCTGGTGACGAACTTGCCTTCGCGGCCGGCCAGCGGCGAGTTGTTGACGCAGAAGTTCATCGTCAGCGTCGGCTCGTCGATCATGAGCATGGGAAGCGGCGCCGGGCTGACGGGGTCCGTGATCGTAACGCCGATGCCCACCTGCTCGATGCCGCTGACCAGCACGATGTCGCCAGGGCCGGCGTCCGTGGCTGCGACCCGCTCCAGGCCTTCGAACTTGAGGATTTGCTGCACCCGCGCCTTGCTCGCCGCGCCGTCCGCGCCCTCCATCACCACCACGTCCTGGTTTACACGCAGCGTGCCCTGGCTGATCCGGCCCACGCCGATCCGTCCGACGTAGGTCGAGTAGTCCAGCGAGCTGATCTGCAACTGCAGCGGCGCGGCCGGGTCACCCTTGTTCGCCGGCACATGCGACAACACGGTGTCGAACAGCGGTGCCAGATCCTTGCCCCATTGCTCGCCGGACTCGCCCGCCTCCATCGACGCCCAACCGTTCAGGCCAGACGCATAGACGACCGGAAAGTCGAGCTGCTCTTCGGTCGCGCCCAGCTTGTCGAACAGGTCGAACGCGGCGTTGATGACGTAGTCCGGGCGTGCACCCGGGCGATCCACCTTGTTCACGACGACGATGGGCTTTAGGCCCAGCGCCAGCGCCTTCTTGGTCACGAAGCGGGTCTGTGGCATCGGGCCTTCGACCGCGTCGATAAGCAGCATCACGCCGTCGACCATGGACAACGCGCGCTCGACCTCGCCACCAAAGTCGGCGTGACCGGGCGTGTCGACGATGTTGATGTGGGTGTCCTTCCAGTCCACCGCGCAGTTCTTGGCCAGGATGGTGATGCCGCGTTCCTTCTCCAGGTCGTTGCTGTCCATCACCCGTTCGGCGACTTTCTCGTTGGCGCGGAAGGTTCCGCTTTGGCGCAGAAGCATGTCGACCAGCGTGGTCTTGCCGTGGTCGACGTGGGCAATGATGGCGATGTTGCGAATCTGTTTGTAGCTCATGGTGGTCTTTCGGAAAACAAGTCTGGAAATTCAGTGGCCGGCCAGGGTTTGCTCGATCTCAAGCGGACTCAGCAGGCGGTCAGGTATCAATTCGCCGGCACGCACGTGGGCGGTGCCAAGCAAGGCATGGGGTGACTGGCCGAACACCGCCACGCGCGGGTTGTCGAGCCAGGCGCCGCGGCGGCGTACGCCGCTGAGAAATCGCCCTGCATCAGGCGCCAACAGCGTGACCGGCACATGATCGCGCAGCAGCGTCTCGACCGGACGCATTTGCAACAGCCGATCGGACTCGGACATCTGCTCGAGGGCCTCCAGCGTGACGCAATCGTCCAACAGGAACCCGCCGGTCTCGATACGGCGCAACCCACTCAGGTGGGCGCCGCATCCCAGCGCTTCTCCGATGTCCTGCGCCAGCGTGCGGATGTAGCTGCCCTTGCTGCAGCGCACCCGCATGTGCAGTGACGCCACGCCGTCCTGTTCGTGCAGCACCAGCTGCAGCGCGTGGATGGTCACGTTGCGCGGTTCGCGCTCAACCTCGATGCCGGCGCGGGCGTATTCGTACAACGGCTTGCCATCCTTCTTCAGCGCACTGTGCATCGGTGGTGTCTGCACAATCGGGCCGGTGAACTGGGCTTGTACCCTCTGCACCGCTTGCGCATCGACGACGACCGGCCGCTCCGACACTCTTGCACCCTCGGCGTCGCCAGTGCTGGTGGTAATGCCAAGGAGCGCGACAGCGTCATAGGTCTTGTCGGCGTCCAGGTGCAACTGGCTGAACTTGGTCGCAGCACCAAAACACAGCGGCAACACGCCGCTGGCCAGCGGATCGAGTGTGCCGGTGTGGCCGGCTTTCTGGGCGCGCAGCAGCCATTTGGCCTTTTGCAACGCCTGATTGCTCGACAGGCCCAGCGGCTTGTCAAGCAGCACCATGCCATGCACGGCCCGACGCTGCACCCGCTGCTTCTGCTCCATATTGTCTGATCTGTTTCCCATACGCTGGCTCTGCCGGCCAGCGCCCAATCAAGACAATTGGAATCTGACCCCGATTGTTCAGTCCTCGTTCTTGGAACGCGAGGCGACAGCCTGCGCGATGAGTGCGTTCATGTCGGCGGCCCGTTCAGTGGTGCGGTCGAACAAGAAATGCAGCGTGGGCACGGTGTGAATGTGCAAGCGCTTGAACAGGCCCGCGCGCAGGAAACCGGCAGCCTGGTTCAGGCCTACCTGGGTTTCCTCGGGGTCACCCTGCAACAAGCTGAAGAATACCTTGGCATGCGCATAGTCGGCCGTGACCTCCACCGCCTGGATGGTGACCATGCCCACCCGCGGATCCTTCAGCTCGCGCGCGATCAGCTCCGTCAGATCACGCTGGATCTGATCGGCCACCTTGAAGGCGCGGTTGGGGGTTGCGGATTTGCGGACCACGGCACCAGGATGGCGTTACAGGGTACGCGCCACTTCGCGAATCTCGAAGAATTCCAGCTGGTCGTTCTCCTGGATGTCGTTGTAGTTCTTGATGTTCAGGCCACACTCGAAGCTCTCCTTGACCTCGCGTGCGTCGTCCTTGAAGCGCTTGAGCGAATCGAGCTCGCCGGTGAAGATGACCGTGTTGTCGCGCAGCAGACGCAGGCGTGCATTGCGCCGAACCACACCCGAGGTGACCATGCAGCCGGCAATCGAGCCGATCTTGCTGACCTTGAACACCTGGCGGATCTCGGCGGTGCCGATGACTTCCTCCTTCTTGTCCGGCGTAAGCATGCCCGACGTCGCCGCCTTCAGATCAGTAACGGCATCGTAGATGATGTTGTAGTAGCGGATGTCGACACCGTTACCCTCGGCGAGCTTGCGTGCGCCGGCGTCGGCTCGGGTATTGAAGCCGATGATGACCGCCTTGGAGGCAATGGCCAGATTGACGTCGGATTCGGTCACGCCACCGACGGCGGCATAGACCATTTGCACCTTGATCTCGTCGGTCGAGAGCTTGACCAGGCTTTGCGCCAGCGCCTCTTGCGAACCCTGCACATCCGCCTTGACGATGATGGGCACGGTCTTGACTTCGCCCGCCGTCATGTCGGTGAAGATGTTCTCCAGCTTGGCAGCTTGCTGCTTGGCGAGCTTGGTGTTGCGGAAACGGCCCGCGCGGTATGTCGCGATCTCGCGGGCGCGGCGCTCGTCCGGCAGCACCATGAACTCGTCGCCAGCCTGCGGCACCTCGGTCAGGCCCTGGATCTCGACCGGAATCGAAGGACCGGCACTCTTCACCGCCTTGCCGTTTTCATCGAGCATCGCGCGGACCTTGCCGTAGGTCGAACCGGCCAGCACGATGTCGCCGGCCTGCAACGTGCCGGACTGAACCAACACGGTGGCCACCGGGCCGCGGCCCTTGTCCAGCCGTGCCTCGATGACCAGACCCTTGGCCATGGCCTCGACCGGCGCCTTGAGCTCGAGCACCTCTGCCTGCAGGAGGACCTGCTCGAGCAACGCATCGATGCCCTCGCCCGTCTTGGCAGACACCGGCACGAACGGCGAATTTCCACCCAGCTCCTCGGGAATGACTTCTTCGGACACCAACTCGTTCTTGACCCGTTCCGGATTGGCACCGGGTTTGTCGATCTTGTTGATCGCCACCACCAACGGCACGTTGGCGGCCTTGGCATGCTTGATGGCCTCTCGGGTCTGCGGCATGACTCCGTCGTCCGCTGCAACCACCAGGATCACGATGTCGGTGGCCTTGGCGCCACGTGCACGCATCGCAGTGAAAGCCTCGTGTCCCGGCGTGTCCAGGAACGAAATCATGCCGCGCGGCGTCTGCACATGGTAAGCACCGATGTGCTGGGTGATACCGCCGGCCTCCCCCGCTGCCACCTTGGCGGTGCGGATGTAGTCGAGCAAGGAAGTCTTGCCATGGTCGACGTGACCCATGACGGTGACCACCGGAGCGCGCGGCAAAGCCTCGCCTTCGGTCTGCCCCGATTCCTCGTCGGTGAAGGCCTCCGGATCGTCCAGTGCGGCAACGACGGCGGTGTGCCCCATCTCCTCGACCACGATCATCGCTGTGTCCTGATCCAGTGGTTGATTCATGGTCACCATCTGGCCCAGTTTCATCAGGTGCTTGATCACCTCGGATGCCTTGACCGCCATCTTGTGCGACAACTCAGCCACCGTGATGGTCTCGGGCACATGCACCTCCAACATCCGGAACTCGGCCGGTGCAGACTGCATACGGTCGTCGCGGCTGTCACGGTCATGGCTGCCACGACGTCCACGGGGACCGCCGCGCCAGTTGCCGCGACCTCCGCCCGTGTCGCCACGGGTCGGAATCGCTTTCTTCTTGGACGGATCGCCGGCCCAGCTGCTGGAGAGCTTGGCCGATTTGACTTCCTTGCCAGCACCGGGGCCGGCC
>Ga0105047_10018053_pt1 | contig 10950 bp, 6 predicted proteins | sample MAT04_FD_78384 | JGI IMG/M metagenome (GOLD analysis project Ga0105047, IMG submission 78384) | Freshwater microbial communities from Lake Fryxell liftoff mats and glacier meltwater in Antarctica - MAT-04 (megahit assembly) | ecosystem: Environmental > Aquatic > Freshwater > Ice > Liftoff...
CACCGAGAATGCGCCGCTCGCGCAGCGCTCGATCCCGGCCACACACTCGCCGGTGTCGATGCCGCACGGGCGATCGGTGCTCTCATCGGTGCTGCCGTCGCAGTCCTCATCGGTGCCGTCACAAGACTCGATGCCCGGCGCGACCTCGCCGACGCAGCTGCCCCACACACCCACGCTGCACGTCGCGATTCCCGCGCGACAGCGCCCAACGCTGACGCCGCACGTCCGCGTGAGCCCCTCGTCGACCGCGCCATTGCAGTCGTTGTCGAGCCCGTCGCACAGCTCGGCGCTCGCGCCCACCGCGCCGACACACGCGGTGAGCATCCCGCTCTCGCAGCGCTGCGTCCCTGCAGCACACTCGCCGACATCGCTTCCACAGGGCAGCGGCGGATCCCCATCGCTGCACTCGCAGCCATCGTTTGGCGCGCCGTCGCAGTCTTCGTCGACGCCCTCTGCGTCGCACACTTCGTCCCCCTCGAGCACGTCGCCGGCGCACGGTCCCCACACGCCGAACTCGAGCCCGGCGCAGACCATCATGCCGTCCCTGCAGGCGCCGAGCGCGCGGTGGCCGGGCGCGCCGCGGAAACACGCCATGCTGTCGCCGGGCACACACGCGCAAGTGTCGTCGACGAGACCGTTGCAGTCATCATCGAGTCCGTTGCTGCACACCTCGGTCATGCATATCCGATCCGGGCCTGCATCGGGTAGGGCCGCGTCGAGCGCCGGCCGTCCGACATCAGGATCGCTCCCCGCGTCCGGACGCACGCCCGCGTCGAACGACAGGTCGAAGCCAAAGCCGCCGTCACTCCCGCGCGTTCGCTCGGCGCCTGCCGAACAAGCGCCACAGAGCACAGCGAGCAGACCGAGATTCGCGATGAAGTAAGGGCGCATGAGCCGCGAACGTACACCGGAAACGTGACGAGCCGGTGACCGTCGGGAGACGATGGCCCTGCGCGGGCACCGCCGGACGACGCTACAGAGCTTCGTCTGCGCTGCCCGCCGAGACGCGGCCGCGGTTGATGACAGGCTCCGCGTCGGCTGCGATGGCTGCGCGGAATGCAGCGGAGGCGCGGTGCCAATCGAGGAGCGCGTCCACCTCGCGGAGCCGCGCTTCGGCGGTCGCTTGCTCGCGCAGGTTGACGACGAAGAGCGTCGAGTCGCCTGCTTCGAAGCGCTGCCGCTCGCCGGCCTCGAGCAGGCCCGCGACCTCGACCTCGCGACGCACGAGCGCGATGCGTCGGCGTGCAGCGTCGAGCGCCGAGACGGCGTCGCGCACCTCGGCGCGCACGCGATCGATCGCGAACTCGCGCTGCAGCTCGACCCGCGCCATCCCTGCAGTCGCCGCCGCGGAGCGCCCGTTGGCGACGCGGTTGAGAACGGGGATCTCGACCTGCACCGCCGCCTCGATCTGGGGGACGTGCGCGCGCGAAAGCGTAACGTCCGCGGTGTCGCGGGGGCCGATGTCCTGCGAAGCGAAGAGCATCAGATCGATAGCGGGCGCCGCCTGATTGTCCGCGAGATCGCGATCGACTTCGAGCTGCAGACGGGCGCGCTCGAAGCGCTGCAGCTCTGGCCTGCGTGCCTCGGCGAGCGCACGCGCGCGGCCAACGCTCGCCGCGTCGAGCGCCCGCGGCTCGGGCATCGACGCGGGTAGCCGCGCCGCTGATGGGACGCGAGGGCGGCCATCGCGACCGCGGTAGTACAGCGAGAGCTCGAGCGCGGCCTGCACCAGCCCGCGGTCGGCCGCGACGACGCCCGCCTCGCGCTGCAGCACCAGGCGCTCATTCTCCATGCGCTCGATCGCCGGCACTTCGCCGCGAGCGGCGCGCGCGGCGACCTGTGCGTCGCGCGCGACCGCGATCGAGAGCAGCGTCTGTGCGACCTCGACGCGCGATCCCGCGGCCACCCACTCGACATAGCGGACCGTCGCCAAGCGAACGGTGTCGATGCGGCTCGCGATGACGCCGAGCTCCGCGATCTCGTAGCCGAGATCGGCGCGCGCGATCGCCGCACGACGCCGATCGATCGGCCCATTGCGCCATAGCGGCACTTGAACGCCGGCGCGCACCTCGCCGTAGCGCAGCGTCTCGAGTTCTTGGTAGTAGTCTTGAATCTTCCCGCGGCCGTAGCGATAGCCGACGAAGAAGCTCGCGCCCCACAGCGGTGTCGGCTCTTCGATCAGCGTGTCGACTCGGGCGTAGTCGTAGCCGCCGGCAAACACGGACGCACGAGTGCGCCACAGCGGATCGAACGCGCCATCGGCGGCGAGCTGCTCCGCCTCGGCCGCGTCGATGTCGCGACGCGCGGCGTCGAGCAGCGGGTGTACGGTCTCCACGCTTGCGAGCACCTCACCGAGCGTGAGCGGCGCTGCGCGCTCTGCGATCGAGGTAGTTCGCTCCGTGCGCGGAGCATCGCCACTCGGCCCATCTTGCGCGAGCGCGCGACCCGCGAGAGGCACAACCAAGGTGAGCGCCACGGCGAGCAGCACCACCTGGAGCAGGTCGCCAGTCGCCGTCGACCGTGCGAGCCGAATGAACCGCGAACGCGTCATTTGTCCCCTGCTTTTACGCTGTCCGCTCCGGGTTCGCTCATCGCGACGACCGGTGGGAAGCCGTTGAAACGTCGCCACAGTTCGTAACCGAGCGTGACCTGACCGAGCAGCACCCACGCTTTCGCGCGAACGCCTTGCCGCAGATAGCGACCGCTCGGCCAGCGCTCTTGGTGAGGGTCAGGGAGCACGACGATGCGAAACTTGCCCAGCCCGTCATCCGACGCGTCGATGAGCGTCACGCGCCCGCCGAACGTGCCGACCGCAACGCTTGGCCAGCCCGTGAACTGCACTGCGGGCCAGCCCTCGAACTGGATGCGCACTGCGCGTCCCTCCGCCAGCAGCGGCACATCGACTCCCTCGACCCACAGCTCTACCGCGCGCTGCTCGGTGTCCGGCACGAACACCAAGAGCGCGTCGCCTGCCTTCACGATCTCGCCGCCAACACCCCCGGAGAGCCGCAGCACCGTCCCTGCGGCCGGCGCGCGGACGGTCATTGTCTCTTGCCGGGCGAGACGCACGTCGATGCGCGCGAGCTCCGCCTCGGCGCTGCCGGAATCTGCGAGCGCGCTGGCGCGCGTCGCTCGTGCGTCGTCGATGGCGGCGCTCGTGTCGTTGCCGATCTTCTGCTGGTCACCGCGCAGTGCGACCTCTTCCGAGCGCGCCGCGGAGAGCGTAGCTTCGCCGCGCTCCACGTCAGTGCGCGTGCGGGTGAGGTCAGCCTCCGCGAGCTCCAGCGTACGCCGTGACGAGAGCCCATCGGCCTCGAGCGCACGCTGCCGCTCGACTTGCAGCTCTGCTGCGACGTGTGCTGCCTCGCTCGCCTCGACCGACTGCACCGCGCCGCGAACGCGGTCCTCCGCCATGCGCACGCGCGCAGCGGCCGCGTCGAGCGCGCTGCTCCGCGAAGCAGTGACGAACTCGATGCGGTCTTCGAGCGAATCGGCGCGCGCCCGCACCGCCACCAGCCGCGCGAGGATGCCGGAGCGCTCGTCGCGGAGCCGTTGCAAGATCAGCGGGTCGTTGTCGGAGATCTCGACCAACACATCAGCCGCTTCAACGCGCGTGCCTTCACGCACCAGCCAGCGGGTGACGCGCCCTTCGATCGGCGCTTCGATCGTTTGACGGCGCTCGAGCGGCGTGAAGGCGACGACCTTGCCCGATGCCGGAGCCGATTGCTGCCACGGCGAGAACATCGCCAAAACGCAGAAACACGCGAGCGTCACGATCAGCCTCGCGACGACGCGCGCCACGCGTGGCGTGCGGACCAGCGAGTTCGCTGCTCGGTCTGCGTGCGGTGCGGCGAGACGATACGGACCGGCCGCGAACCGTGGATCCGGCGCGCTCATGCGACACCTCCGCCGAGCGCGGGCTCGATCGCGGCGAGCTGAGCGCCGGCGCGCTCGTCGAGGAGGAAGACGCGATCACATGCGCCGACGAGCGGGTCGTCGGGCGGCGCGAGCACGACCAGTGTCCAAGGTACGCCTGGCGCAGCGAGCGCGCTGAGAACGTGCGACCGTGCCTCTGCGTCGAGCCCAGCGAGCCCGCCGTCGAGGAGCAGCAGGCGCGGCGCACCGACGATCGCCCGAGCGATCGCGAGTCGGCGCAGATCCGAGGCGCCGAGCGGTGCGCCTGTCGCGGCGAGCGCAGTGTCGATGCCGCGCGGTAGCGCGCGCAGCCGTGACCCAAGCCCCACCGCTTCAAGTGCGGCCCTCGCCTCGGCATGCCCGAGCCCAGGCCGACCAAGCGTGACGTTGTCCGCCAACGTCCCCTCGATCACAGGCGACTCCTCCGCCCGCACGAGCGCGATGTGAGCGCGCAGCTCGTGTGGGGCGAGCTCGCGAAGATCGATGCCGTCGATCTCGACCACGCCAGCGTGCGGTGCCCGCAGCCCGAAGAGCACGTCGGCGACCGTCGATTTGCCGCTCCCGGCGCCACCCGCGAGCGCGACGCGTGCGCCCGCCGCGACTGAAAATGTCGGCGCCCGCACGATCTCGCCGCTCTCGTAGTCGTAGCGGACCTCGCGTAACGCGAGCGTCGCTGGGCCACGATTGGCGTCGAGCGAGCTGCCGCCACGCGCTCGCTCGAGCGGCAAGTCGACCAGATGCCCAAGCTTGTCGACGGCCGCGAGTAGGTCGTAGTACGCGTCGATCTTGCGCCCGAGCTTCGAGAGATTGGCCACGACAAGCGCGACGATCAGCTCCGCCGCGACGAGCTGTCCCAGCGTCAGCTGGCGCTCGATGACGAGCCAGCCGCCCAGGCCGAGCAGCGCGGCCGTCGCGACGGCCTGCAGCGCGAGCACGCCTACGTATTGGCGGAAGACCACGACGAACGAGGCGCGCCGTGCTCCGAGGTAGCTGCGCGCAAGCTCGTCGGCGCGCGCCGCCGCGAGCTCGGCGCCGTGCGGCGTGCGGAACATCGCTCCGTGCCGCGCGAGGTCCTCGAGCCAGGCGGCGACGCGGTACTTCGCTTTCGATTCGGCGATCGCGGTTCGGGGGCCATGTCGACCGAGGCCGAGCAGAACGAGCACGACTGCGAGCACGAGCACCACATCGAACGCGAGCAGCGCCGGATGATAGAACGCGAGCACCAACATGCCGATGCCAGCGGAGAGCACCAGCGACAGCCCGTCGAGCAAGAAGATGCTCGCGGCCTTCTGCACAGTGAGCACGTCGAAGAAGCGATTCACGAGCTCGGGCCCGTACGCGCGATCGAGGGCCTCTGCTCGCACGCGCGGTAGTCGGTGCGCCAAGTCGAGCGCGACGCGCACGAAGACGCGCTGCTGGATCGTCTCGACCACGCGCATCTTCAGCGCGTGGAACACGGCGGCGAACGCGAGTACCGCGAGGAGCAAGAGCGAAAGCACGACGATCGGGAACACCAACGCGCCAAAGGCCACGGTGTTGACCAGCGCCTGCACGGCGACTGGCGTCGCGAGTGAGAGCACGCCGACAGCCACGGCGTAGACCAGGACGATCCACAGATCATCGCGCTCGAGTCGAGCGAGCGTGCGTAGCCGTGCAAACGGCGTTGGGCCGTCACCGTGGTGCCCGTGATCGGTCGCAGCGTGGGGGCCGTGTGCATCGTCTCCTTCGTCATTTCGCGCCGACCGGTGCGGTCCGATCGCTGCGAGAGGCATCGCCGCAGACGCCGTGATCCAGACGAACTCTCCTTGCATGGGTGCACCACTCCGGGCCGCCAGCACCGACCCAAGCTCCTCGACGCGGACCTTCGCGGTTGGGCCGTCCTCGCCCTCGTCGTCAGTGGGTGCCGTGTCGCCTTCGTCGAGCTCGACGACGCGCAGACCAACATGGCCCCGCGCGGGACCGTCGCCTCGCTCCGCGCGGACGATGGCGAGAATGTTGGTCTCCGACGACATGGCCATCGCGACGCAAACGCCGCAGCGGCGCACCTCTGCGACGAGCTCCGCGGCGTTGCCGCGCACGAGGTTCGCGCGCAGGCCGAGCTCGGGGAGGGCGCACACGAGCGCCCTCATGATCAGCGGCTCGTCCGCCAGCCTGTCGTCCGCAACGCGCACGTCGGCTGCCGACGAAAGGAGGCTCGCCCGCGCATCGAGATCCGAGACGTAGCGCCCGGCCGCCGAGAGAGCCTGCAGCGCGGCGTGAGGATCGGGCACGAGATCAAACGCCGCGCCGAGCGCGCGCACGGCCGAGAGACACGCGCGTAGCTGCACCTCGAGCGGCGCCGCCGCGCGAAATCGCGGTCCGTTGGTGGAGCTGTCAGGTACCGGTTTCTCCACATCGACGAGCTCAGCGTCAGACATCGGCAGTAGCGGAAAACGTCGACGCTGACGAGCACCCTCGCCTGCAGCCACCGCGAAGGATACTGACACGGGCAGGCGGCGCGGCTAGCGATACGTGATTCTTGACTCGCACCGCACGAACGTTGATTCGTGTTTCGTAAAACGTCAATTGCAATTCGCGATTCGAGCGCGCACACTGCGCTCTCCACTCTATGCCCCCCTCCGCAGCTGACCTGGTACCCACATGGACGTTCTTCACGAACCATGGCCACGTGCTGCGGTTGCTCGCGCGCGAGCCCGAGCTGGTGCTGCGCGACGTGGCCGTCCGCGTCGGCATCACCGAGCGAGCTGTCCAGCGCATCGTCGGGGAGCTGGAGTCCGCCGGGTATCTCACGCGCGAGCGGGAGGGGCGACGCAACCGCTATGAGGTGCATCTCGACCAGCCGCTACGGCACCCCATCGAGGCGCCCGCCACCGTTGGAGATATCTTCGGCGCGCTGACGCGGAAGAAGCGCGCGTAGATACTTCGTCGCGCGCCGTCGGCGGGTCGTGGTATGTCCGGCGCCCATGAGTGTCGGGCACGCAAAGAACCCCACAGGCCGAGCACTGATCGCCGCGTCCCTCGGCGCAGTCGGCGTCGTCTACGGGGACATCGGGACGTCACCGCTCTACGCCATCAAAGAGTGCTTCGCGTTCGATCCGCTGCACCCTGAGCGCAGCCACGGCGTCGCGGTCAACGAGGCGAACGTGCTCGGCGTGCTGTCGCTCGTCTTCTGGTCGCTCACCGTCGTCATCGTGGTGAAGTATCTGGGCTTCGTGCTGCGCGCGGACAACAACGGGGAGGGCGGCATCCTCTCGCTGCTCGCGCTGTTCCTGCGCACGCAAGAGAAGGGCAAGCCCGGGCAGGCGCTGCGCCGCGGTAGCCTCGCGCTGTTGGCGCTCGGGCTCGTCGGCGCGTCGCTCTTGTTCGGCGAAGGCACCATCACACCGGCGATCTCCGTGCTCTCGGCGATGGAGGGGCTCGAGGTACTCACGCCGAACAGTCCGGGCCTGCTCAAGCCGTACGTATTGCCGGCGACGATCCTGATCCTCGTCGCGCTGTTCGCCGTACAGAAGCGCGGCACGAAGACGATCGCCAAGCTGTTCGGACCGGCGACGATCCTCTGGTTCCTCGCGATCGGCGCGATCGGCCTGCCGTGGATCGTGCGCGAGCCAGGCGTGTTGCTGGCGCTGAACCCGCTTTACGGCGCGCAGTTCTTCATCATGCACAAGCTGCACGGCTTCTTCGTGCTCGGCTCGGTCGTGCTCTGCATCACCGGCGGCGAGGCGCTCTACGCCGACATGGGCCACTTCGGCCGCAGCGCGATCCGCGTCGCCTGGTTCTCGCTCGTGTACCCGGCGCTGCTGCTCAACTACTTCGGGCAAGGCGCGCGGCTGCTCTTCGAGGGGCAAGCCGCCGCCGCCAGTCCGTTCTTCGGGCTGGTCGAGGGCTGGCTGCGCTATCCGCTCGTCGCCATCGCGACCATCGCGACGATCGTCGCCTCACAGGCGCTCATCTCCGGCGCGTTCTCGCTCGCGAGCCAGGCGGTGCAGCTCGGCTACTGCCCGCGCGTCACCATCGTGCACACCGCGGGCGACGCCGAGGGACAGATCTACGTCCCCGAGGTCAACTGGATCCTGATGGTCTGCTGCATCGCGCTGGTGCTCGGATTCGGCAGCGCCACGCACCTGGCCGCCGCTTACGGCATCGCGGTCACTGGCGCGATGACCATCACCTCGATCTTGTTCTTCGCGGTGATGCGCCATCGCTGGGGAGTGGCGCGCACACTGCCGCTACTCGTCCTCTTTCTCTCCTTCGACCTCGCGTTTTTCTTCGCCAACGTCGTGAAGATCGCCGCTGGCGGCTGGTTCCCGCTCGCGCTCGGCGCGGTCGTCTTCAGCATCATGACGACCTGGAAGCGCGGGCGCGCTGCGCTCTACGAGTTCATCAAGCAGCGCGTGGTCGACATGGACGAGTTCCTCGCCGAGATCGAGCACCGCAAGCTGCATCGCGTCGTCGGGACTGCAGTGTTCATGACGCAGAGTCCGAAGGGCGCGCCCTGGGTGCTCACGCACCACGTGCGTCACAACAAGGTGCTCCACGAGAACGTGATCTTGCTCAGCATCAACTTCGAGCACGAGCCGGTCGTGCCGGGCGACGAGCGCATCCGTGTCACTCCGATTGGCCACGGCCTCCACCACGTGCAGGCGACGTATGGGTTCATGCAGTCTCCGTCGGTCAAAGAGATCTTGCTGCGTGCCAAGCGCGCCGGCGTGCCGTGCCACGACGAGGCGGACACTACGTTCTACCTCGGTCGCGAGAGCCTGCTCACCGACGGTGACTCTCGGATGATGAAGTGGCGCAAGGTGCTGTTCGCGTTTCTCAGTCGAAACGCGCGCCCCGCAACGACATTCTTCCGCATTCCGCCCGACCGTGTGGTCGAGATCGGCATGCAAGTCCAGCTCTGAGATCGTCGCTCGCGTGGCGTCTTGCATTGCGCTCGGGCGGGGGTAGCGTCCGCGCGCCATGACCGCAGGACACGCGAAAGATCCGAAAGGCCGCGCGCTGATCGCCGCCTCGCTGGGCGCCGTCGGAGTCGTCTACGGCGACATCGGCACATCCCCTCTCTACGCCATCAAAGAGTGCTTCGCCTACGATCCGCTGCACCCCGAGCGCAGCCACGGAGTCCCGGTCACGCCTGAGAACGTGCTCGGCATTCTGTCGCTGTTCTTCTACGCGTTCACCTGCGTCATCATGGTGAAATACCTCACCTTCATGCTGCGCGCCGACAACAACGGCGAGGGCGGCATCCTCGCGCTCCTCGCGCTGATCAAGCCGAAGGAGGGACGCGACGGACGCGCGCTCGGCATCGGCGCGGTGCTGGTCATGCTTGGCCTGTTCGGCGCGGCGCTCCTTTACGGCGACGGCATCATCACGCCGGCGATCTCGGTGCTCTCTGCCGTCGAAGGCCTCGAGGTCGCGACACCGGATCATCCGGGGCTGCTCAAGGACTACGTCGTCCCGATCACGATCGCGATCATCAGCCTGCTCTTCTGGGTGCAGAAATACGGCACGAAGCGCATCGGCACGCTGTTCGGGCCGGCCACCTTGCTGTGGTTCGCGGCGATCACTGCGCTCGGCCTTCCGTGGCTCTTGCGGCGGCCCGAGGTGCTGCTCGCCGTCAACCCGTATCACGCGGTCCATTTCTTCATGGTGCATAAGTGGCACGGCTTTCTCGTGCTCGGCGCCGTTGTCCTGTGCGTGACTGGCGGTGAGGCGCTCTACGCCGATATGGGCCACTTCGGCCGCAAGCCGATTCGATTCGCTTGGTACACAGTGGTGTTTCCCGCGCTCCTGGCGAACTACTTTGGACAAGGCGCGTATCTCCTCGAGAAGGGCCAGGCCGGCGCGGCAACTCCGTTTTACGGACTGGCACCTTCGTGGGCAGTTTTGCCTCTGGTGGTGATTGCGACCGTCGCCACCGTCGTCGCCTCCCAGGCGCTCATTTCGGGCGCGTTCTCACTGTCGAACCAGGCAGTGCAGCTCGGGTTCTCGCCGCGCGTCACCATCGTGCACACCTCCGGCGCGACCGAAGGCCAGATCTACGTGCCGGAGATCAACAGCCTCTTGTGGATCAGCTGTATCGCCCTGGTGCTCGCGTTCCCGTCGTCGTCGCGGCTCGCGGCGGCATATGGCATCGCCGTGACCGGCACCATGGCGATCACCTCGGTGCTGTTCTTCGCCGTGATGTACAAGCGCTGGGGCGTCGCCAAGACGCTGCCGCTGGTACTCTTCTTCCTGCTCTTCGATCTCTCGTTCCTCGGCGCGAACGTCGTGAAGATCGCCCACGGCGGCTGGGTACCTCTCGCGGTCGGTGCGGTGGTGTTCACCATCATGACGACTTGGAAGCGGGGCCGCGCCGCCCTCTTCGAGTACATCAAGAAGCGCACGCTCGACATGGACGAGTTCCTCGCCGAGCTCGAGCATCGCAAGCCCCATCGGATCAGCGGCACCGCCGTCTTCATGACGTCGAACCCCAAGGGCGCGCCGCCCGTGCTCGTGCACCACGTGCGCCACAATCGCGTGCTCCACGAGAACGTCATTCTGCTGAGCATCCTCACCAAGCACCAGCCCACCGTGCCCTCGGACAAGCGCATCGAGACACGCGAGCTCGGCCACGGCATCCACCACGTGACGGCGCACTACGGCTTCATGCAATCAGCCGAAGTGAAAGAGATATTACTCCGCGCCAAGCGCGCCGGCGTGCCGTGCAGCGACGAGACCGAGGCGACCTTTTACCTCGGCCGCGAGACGCTCTTGACCGACGGTGACGCGAAGATGATGCGCTGGCGCAAGTCGCTGTTCGCGTACCTCTCACGCAACGCGCGCCCAGCGACCAGCTTCTTCCGTATCCCGCCCGACCGCGTGGTCGAAGTGGGCATGCAGATCCAGCTCTGACTCTGCGCGCGGAGCCGCGCGCGACGAAGTGCGCAGAACTCTAGTACGCCTGCGCGCCAGGTCTCAGCGGCCGAGCCAGCCGTTGCGGCGGAACCACAGAGCGACGCTCACCACGGTCGCGATGATCACGCCCCACGCGGC
>Ga0105047_10018054_pt1 | contig 10950 bp, 12 predicted proteins | sample MAT04_FD_78384 | JGI IMG/M metagenome (GOLD analysis project Ga0105047, IMG submission 78384) | Freshwater microbial communities from Lake Fryxell liftoff mats and glacier meltwater in Antarctica - MAT-04 (megahit assembly) | ecosystem: Environmental > Aquatic > Freshwater > Ice > Liftoff...
ATGACCACGCCAAATCCTCAGCTTCTCAAAGGCCGCATCCCCAGCTGCGCAACGGCGTTCTTGATGCGGATATCTGCGTGATCGGGGCCGGTTCTGGTGGACTCTCGCTCGCGGCGGGTGCAGTTCAGATGGGCGCCTCCGTCGTGCTGATCGCGAAGCACGGGATGGGAGACGATCGCCTCAACACTGGTTGCGTTCCCTCCAAGGCGCCGCTGGCCGCTACGCATGCCCCGCAATCACCGCAAGAGGCTGGGCGCTTGGGTGCAGTGCTGCCAGAACCCGCGATCGATTTCGGCCGCGTCCACGCGCATGTGCGCGGCGTCATTGGCGCCATCGCCCCGCATGACAGCGTCGAGCGTTTTGAGGGGCTGGGCGTTACCGTTATCCAAGGCGCAGCCCGCCTCACGGGCCCGGCCGAGGTGGCGGCAGCCGGCCGGCAATTTCGCGCACGGCGCTTCGTTATTGCCACTGGGTCCACGGCTGCTGCGCCGCCGGTTCCCGGCCTGGCCGAGACGCCCTTCCTGACCAATGAGACGGTGTTTGATCTGACGGAGCGGCCGGGCCACCTGCTGGTCCTGCGCGGCGGACCGATCGGCATCCAGATGGCGCAAGCCTTCCGCGGTCTGGGCTCTGAAGTCACGGTGGTTGAACGCACCATGATCTTGCCACGCGACGAGCCGGAGGCAGTGGACGTGCTGCGGGCGATCCTGCAGCGCCAGGGCATCACGATCACCGAGGGCGCGCAGGTCGCCGCGATCCGTCCCATCCCCGAAAGCCGCCGCGTCGAGGTCGAACTGGCGGATGGGAAAATCATCGTGGGATCCCATCTGCTGGTTGCCGCCGGGCGTAAGCCCAATATGGATGGTCTCGATCTCAGTGCGGCGGGTGTGGAGACGACGTCGCGCGGCATCACCGTCGATGCGCGGCTGCGAACGAGCAACAGGCGCGTCTTTGCCTCGGGGGATGTCGCGGGCGGGCCGCAATTCACGCATGTGGCCGGCTATCACGCGGGTACGCGCGGGCCAGTCCGGGCAAGGTCAATTTCGCTTCCTCGGGCAATGGTTTCATCAAGCACATCGCGGGCGAGGTGCTTTCGCGCGCGATCGGCGCGCCGATGATGCATGTCTCCTATAGGGGGGCCGCGCCCGCGTTGCAGGACGTGGCTGGCGGGCGCGTGGAAATTTTCATCCCCACGCCGTCCTCCGCGATCGCGTTGGTGCGTGCGGGCCGCGTGAAGGCGCTGGCGATGGCGAGCGCGAACCGCAGCTTGGGCCTCCCCAATGTGCCCACCACGGCCGAAGCGGGGCTGCCCGACTTCACCATGGATGCGTGGTTCGCCTTTTTCGCCCCAGCCGGCGTGCCGGCGCCGATTCTGGAGCGTCTCAACATGGAGTTCCGGCGTCTGGCCGAGGACCCCACCATTCGCCACCGCGCTGAAGAGGGCGGCGCGCAGACCGCTGCCCTGACGATCCCGCAACTTGATGCGTTGGCCCGGCGTGAGATCGAGACGTTGGGCACGGTGATCCGCACCGCCCGCAGGAGACGCTGCATCGGCGCATAGCTCAGAGCGAACACGATCACCGTAACCAAAGCTTTGGTTGCCGCGAAGCCTAAACAGGAGTCGAACCGGCCCCGGAACGAGGAAGCAATCCATGACCGCGACCCACGCCTACCCCATGCGTCCCGACAGCTACGACAAGAAGGTTGCGCTGGTTTTGCAGGGTGGCGGCGCCCTGGGCAGCTACCAGGGCGGCGTCTATGAGGCGCTCTCTGAAGGCGAATATCTACCCGACTGGGTGGCAGGCATTTCCATCGGCGCGATCAACGCTGCCATCATCGCTGGAAATGCGCCCGAGCATCGCGTGGAGCGGCTGCGCATGTTTTGGGAACGATTACAGCACCGCCCTCGCTCTGGTCTGATTGGCTGGAGACGTCCATGGGCACATGGTCGGATCACCGCCCCGCCGCTGCCATGCGTGCGCTGGTTCTCGGCCAGCCTGGCTTCTTCCGCCCCCGCCCACCGGCCTATTGGCTCTTTGGCGAAAGCCGCGTGAGCTTCTACGAGACCGAGGCGCTGCGTAGCACCCTCGAAGCCCTGGTAGATTTCGACCGGATCAATGCGCGCGAAATGCGCTTCAGCGTGGGCGCGGTGAATGTGCGCACGGGCAACATGGTTTATTTCGACAATGCCGAACTCACCATCCGGCCTGAGCATGTGATGGCCAGCGGCGCACTGCCGCCCGGTTTCCCTGCCGTGGAGATTGATGGCGAGCAATACTGGGATGGCGGCCTCGTTTCCAACACGCCGCTGCAATACGTGGTCGCGCAGATCCCGCGGCGCTCGCGGCTAAGTTTCCAGGTAGATCTATTTCCGGCTAGCGGCAAAATCCCTGCCACGATTGAGGAGGTGCAGGAGCGCGACAAAGATATCCGCTACAGCAGTCGCACCCGCGCGGCGAGCGATACGCTGGCTGGCATGCATGACCTGCGGCACAACATCAACACGCTGTGGGACAAACTGCCAGAGGCGCTTCGCGACACGCCGGAGGGCCGCTACCTCTATAGCTTTGCCTGCGTTACCACGATGGACATCGTTCAGCTCATCCATCGCTGCGACACGGCGCAAGGCCAAGCGAAGGACTACGAGTTCAGTCGCCGCACCATGGGGGAGCGATGGGCTTCTGGGATGGCCGATGCACAAGAGACGCTGATGGCCTCCCCCTGGCTCGCGCCGATGCCGGCGGAACTCGGTGCCCGACGTTTCGACGTGCGCATGTCGGCAAGGCATCCCGCGGCACAGCCAATACCGGACGCGCCGTCGCAGCCAGACACGTCCATTCCGAAGGCCGTGGTGACTCCAATGAAGCACCGCAGGGCGGGTTAATGCTGGAGGAGGATGCCGGCGATGACGCATTTGGCATGGCGCGCGCCAGCCCCTTCTCGGCGTGACGGCGAGGCCGAGCAGGCTGGCAAGCATGATACGGCTGGGGAAGGGCATGCGGATCTCCGGGATGGTGCCCTCGACCGAGATGGTCCGCTGCGGCGCTTGAAACGCTGCGCGGCGTCCCGCGCCAGGAAGGCCGGCGATGGTCGTGGCCGCTGCGCGAGCACCATTGCGTAATGGAGCGGACGGTCCATAATTCTTGTGCTACGCCTGCGCCGACCGGGAGCCGTCCGTATGATCTATCGCCTTCTTCGTACCGCGCTGCTTTATGCGCCCGCTGGCGCTGACCGCGGCGTTCTCCGGCGATTCCGCGACGCCCGGCGTCGCCGCCGGCACGGCCCAGCGGCATGTGAGGGGCGGCATGATGCGCATCCTCGCCTCTTGGGGCAAACGCCGCATCTTTGCGCTGCCCGCCATGCCGACCTTCCGCGATGCCGGCTTGCCCGACGTACCGGACCTTGTGCGCTTCCTGGCCCAGGACGCGGCGCGCCTGACCGCCGCGAGGCGGCGCATCGGCCGCGTTGAGCAGGCGCGCGATGCCGCTGCTTCCCTCCCTCCCTGCAGATGCGACGCTGCTGAACGTCTTCCGCGCCTTCCCCGACACGGCGCGGCCGCTACTCGACTACCACCAGGTGCTGCTGCGTGGGCCATCGCCGCTCAGCGTTGCTGAACGCGAACTCATCGCCGCCTATGTCTCAGGGCTGAATGCCTGCACCTATTGCCATGGCGCCCATGCTCAGACGGCTGCCGCATTCGGCGTCGCGCCCGCGCTGATGGAGGCACTCGTCGCGAATCTCGAGACGGCACCGGTGGATCCCCGCCTGCGCCCGTTGCTGCGCTATGTCGGCCGGCTCACGCGCCTGCCCGCCGAACGCCCACGCCAAGCCGATGCCGACGCGGTCTTCGCCGCCGGCTGGGACGAGCGAGCTCTGCACGACGCGATCTCGGTCTGCGCTCTGTTCTGCTTCATGAATCGCTTCGTCGAGGGCATGGGCCTCGCGGGCTCGCCCGACCAGGCGCGCGCCGCAGCGGGGCGGCTTGCAACCGAGGCCGCTTATGCGGGATTGAAGGACCGCATCGGCTGACCCGCGGCGCGCCCTCAGGCCATCAGCCGCATGCAGCCGGGGCCACAGAGACGCGCGAGCAGCGTCATCGCCAGGACCGCCATCCCGTGCCAGACCAGCACCATCGCCGCCGCGTCAAGCGCATTGATCATGCTGAGCCCGACGCTTGCAAAGGCCGCTGCCGAGAGCCCCGCGAGCGTCGATACGGTGCCGGGGCAGAGCGGCGCCGCATGCCACGCCATCCACATCATCGCCATGCTGAGCGGCGCACCGACGCCGAGCACGAAGATCAGGCATGGATAGCTGGGCTCAATCGCCAGCGCGGCCATACCGATCCTGCCCACCTCCTCGACGCAGAAACTCGTCATGATCAGCAGCCAGAGGCCGAGCGCGGGCAGCGGCAGGAGCACCCAGCGGCGGTCGGTCTCTGGCCGCACCAGACGGAAGGCGGCATAGCCGGCCATCCCGCCGACCAGCAGCGCAGCCAGGATCTGCGGCAGTTGAAAGCCGACGGCCAGCCGGTCCCCGAGGTCGGGCCGCAGGCCGTAGTGCCAGACCGCCGCGCCGACAACCACGAGGCAGACCGCCGACCACAATGCGATCAGTATGCCGCAGGATGGCAGCCGCTGCACCGGGCGAAGCTGGGCGCACAGGCGCGCTATGAGGTTCTCTGTCGTCATGCCTGGCCCATCCGCGCAGGTACCGGGGCTTGGGGCCGATATGGCCGGCTCCGCGAGCCTACTAACGAGTTTCGCCGGCGAGGCGCGCAAAGTTAAACACGCTTGCCGCGTAACTTTGCGCCGCGCGTTGGTACTCCTTCGGATATGCCGGGCCAGCGCCGCGGGCCCGAACCCCTCAACCTGGAGCTTGGCGCATGACGCCCAACGTCGATCTCTTCTGGTCCTGCCGCAGCCCCTATTCCTACGTCGCGCTGCAGCGGCTGGTCGACCTCTCGCGCAGGTGGGACTTCGACATCGCGGTGCGCGTCGTCCATCCGGGGCTGCTGCGTAACCCGGACTACATCCGGGTCATGAATCCGGTGGCGCGGCCATATTTCATGCTCGATTCGGCGCGTGCGGCCGCCTATCGCGGCCTGCCCTTCCATCGCCCGCGCCCCGATCCGGTGTCGCAGGACCCGGTGACGCTGAAGCCCGCGCTGGAGCATCCGCTGGCGCGGCGGCTCGGCCGGCTTTGCGTCGCGGCGGCGGAGCGGGGGCGGGGCCTCGCCTTCTGTGATGTGCTGTCGCGGCTGCTCTGGGACGGCAGCGTGGAGGGCTGGGACCAGGGCGACCACCTCGCCCGGGGCGCGGCGCAGGCGGGGCTTGATCTGGCAGAAATGGAGGCTGCTATCGCCACGGATCCGGAGCGGCACGAAGCCATTCTGGCGGCGAACGATGCCGGTCTGCGCGCCGCCGGACACTGGGGCGTCCCGACCATGGTATTCCAGGGCGAGGCATTTTTCGGACAGGATCGGATTGGCACGCTGCTCTGGCGGATGCGACAGCATGGCATCGCGCGCCGCTGACCGGCCGCGGACCGGTTGATGTCTGCGCGATGGCGTATCCTGCTGGCGCTTGCCGTCCTCGCGACTTTGCTCGGGCTCGGCTCGTGGCTTGTGGGGCGAAGCCCGGTTGCCGAGGTCCTGGCCGATCCCGTTCGCTTGCGCGCTGCCGTCGAGCGCATGGGAGCGTTCGGACCGCTGGCGGTGATCCTCGGGCTCGCCGCGGCGGTGGTCATCAGCCCTATCCCGAGCGCGCCCATCGCGGTGGCGGCCGGGGCCGCTTTCGGGACGGTGTGGGGCGGGGTTTACGTTGCGCTGGGGGCGGAGTTGGGTGCTTTGATGACTTAGGAGTAGTTTGCGGTATCGCTCGATGGCCTGTGGCTTGTGCGTGACCTGATTGGCAGTCACAATCCATTTCAGATCATTAACACGCCCTATCTCATGGCGGCTATCGGCGTGCTCGCCGAACGGCTTGCGGAGGACTGAGCATGGAGGGTCTTTCCGAAACGCACCTGGCCCTGCGTGAAGCCGCGCGGCGCTTCGCCGAGGCGGAGGTCGCGCCCATCGCCGCCGCCCTGGATGAAGCGGAGGAATACCCGGCCGAACTTTACCGCCGCCTGGCCGCGGCCGGCCTCTTCGGCATCACTGTCCCCGAGGCTTTGGGCGGTGCGGGGGCCGATGCGCTGGCCTATGCGCTGGTGATGGAAGAACTGGGGCGCGGCTATGCCTCCGTGGCGGATCAGGTGGGCTTGGTGGAATTGCTCGGCACGCTGCTCACCCAGCATGGCACGCCTACGCAGCAGGACCGCTACCTGCGCCCCTTGCTGCGCGCCGAATGCCGTTGTGCCTATGCGCTGACCGAAGCCGAGGCGGGCTCGGACCTGGCCGGACTGCGCAGCACTGCCGGGCGGGAGGGCGATTCCTGGGTGCTGAACGGCGCCAAGCTGTGGATTCACAACGCGCCGGTTGCGGATTTCGCCGCCGTGCTGGCCCGTACCGATCCGGCGGCCGGGCATCGGGGCATGTCCATCTTCCTGGTGGATCTGGATGCGCCGGGCGTATCGCGCGGCCGCAAGGAGCACAAGATGGGTCAGCGCGCCTCACCCGTGGGGGGCCTCACCTTCGAGGATGTGCGCCTGCCAGCCGCCGCGCGCCTCGGCCCTGAGGGGCGCGGCTTTCACATGATGATGTCGGTATTGGACAAGGGGCGCGTGGGCATTGCGGCGCTGGCGCTGGGCATTGTGGAGGCGGCGCTGGAGGAGAGCATCAGCTACGCGAAGCAGCGCATTCAGTTCGGCAAGCCCATCGCGGATTTTCAGGCCGTGCAGTGGATGATAGCCGATATGGCGAAGGACGCGCATGCCGCGCGGCTGATGGTGCGAGAGGCCGCGCGGTTGCTGGATGCGGGCGCTCCCGCCACGCTGGCGGCTAGCATGGCCAAGTGCTTTGCCTCGGACGCGGCCGTCGCGCGCACGGCCGATGCGGTGCAGATCCATGGCGGCTCGGGCTATATTCGGGGCGTTCGGGTCGAACGGCTGTATCGTGACGCAAAGATCACACAGATCTACGAGGGGACCAATCAGGTGCAGAGAATGATCATGGCGCGGGCGCTGCTCGCATGAGCGCGCGTCCGGCTGCTTTGGTGACGGGCGCGCGGCGCGGCATCGGGCGTGCGGTCTGCGTGGCGCTGGCCCATGCGGGCTTCGATGTTGTTGGCAGCGACATCGCCAGCGAGGGCGCGGATGAGACCGCAGCCGCCGTTCAGGCAGCCGGCGGAGCTTTCCGCTTCTTCCCCGCCAATGTCGCCACGCTGGAGGACCACTCGGCACTCGTCATCGCCGCCTGGGAGGCGTTTGGCGGGTTGGAATGTCTGGTCTCCAATGCCGGTGTCGGCGCCATGCAGCGCGGCGATCTTCTGGAGGTCACGCCCGAGTCCTGGGACCGCTGTTTTGATGTGAACACGCGCGGCGCCTTCTTCCTGGCCCAGGCCGTGGCCCGGCGCATGGTGGCCGAAGGTGCGCCATTGCGCGGCGCGCGCAGCATCGTCTTCATCTCCTCGGCCAATGCCGCGCTCGCCTCCGAGGATCGCGCGGAGTACACGGCCTCCAAGGCCGCGACGTCCATGCTGGCGAGGCTCTTTGCGCTGCGCTTCGCCGAAGATGGCATCGCCGTGCATGACATCCGCCCCGGCGTGATCCGCACCGACATGACCGCACCCGTGGCCGCGCGCTACACCGCGCGGATCGAGGCGGGCCTCTCGCCCATTCGCCGCTGGGGCGAAGCGGAGGATGTAGGGCGTGCGGTGGCGCTGCTCGCTTCCGGCGCCTTCCCCTTCACGACGGGTGATAGTTTTCACATTGATGGCGGGCTGCATGTCCACAAGCTCTGACGGCAGGCTGCGCTTTGACGAGATCGCCGAAGGACTGGAATGGGAGACGCCGGGCATCACGGTGACGGAGGGGCATATCCTGGGTTTCGCCGGCCTCTCGGGCGATTTCTACGAGATCCACATGGATGACGAATATGCGCGCGGCCTGGGATATCCGGGACGCGTGGCGCATGGAATCCTGGGCCTCGCCCTGGCCGATGGGCTGAAGAACCGCTCCGACGTGCGGCTCGCCGCCATTGTCTCGCTGGGCTGGCGCTGGCGTTTCACGGGCGCGATCCTGGTGGGTGATCGAATTTCGGCGCGCATCCGGGTGCTGGCCAAGCGCGCCACGCGCCATGCGGATCGCGGGATCGTGACGCTGGACCTGGTGCTGGCCAACCAGCGCGGCGAGACGGTGCAGGCCGGCGAGAACGACCTGATGGTACATCGTTAGTCCGCTAGTCCCAGATAGGCCGCCGCCAGCCGCGCCTGGCCCTCATGCATGTTGCGCCCCGTAGTGGTGGCGCAGCCCAGCGCGCGGGCGGCCGCAATGAGCGGCGTGACTTCCGGGTTGGGGATCACATCCGCCACGAGCTGTGCGGCGCTGAGCAAGGTCACATCCATCGGCAGCGGATCGCCCTCGCTGAGGCCCATGGGCGTCGCGTTGATCACGATGGCATGGCCGCGCGGGTCGGGCAGGCCCGGGGTCGCGCGGATGAGCGGCTGGAGCATCGCGGCCAGCGCCTCGGCCCGCCCTGGGGTCGCGTCATGCAGGGTGAGTTCGGCCGCACCGGCACGCGCCAGGGCGCAGGCGATGGCCTTGCCAGCCGCGCCGCATCCCACCAGCAGGATACGCGCGCCGCGCGGCACATGGCCGGCGCGCTCCAACCCGTCGCGAAATCCCTCGCCGTCGAACATGTCGCCTTCGAAGCCACCCGAGGCATCGCGGCGGACCGTATTCACGGTGCCGGTGAGTTGCGCCGTGGGGCCAAGCCGCGTGAGGAGTGGCACCACCGCCTCCTTATGCGGCATGGTGATGACCAATCCATCCAGGTTGCGCATCGCCAGCAGGCCGGGCCAGGCGCGGGGCAGATCGCCCGCACCGATCTGAAAGGCGATGAAGGCGGCGTCCCGCCCCTGCCGCGCGAAAGCCGCGTTGAACAGGGCGGGTGAGCGCAGCGGCGCCACGGGGTCACCGATGATGGCGTAGATCCTGGTGCTTCCGGTGATGGTCATGCGCGCCTCCTGGCATCGGCATGCCACGCCTCGATCAGGCGCTGCACATGCAGCGCGCTGCGCGCCTCATGCGCGGGCGGGCGGTTCTCGGTGATGGCGTCCAGCATTTCGGCGATCAGTGAGCGATGCGGGCCGTGATCAAAGGCCATCGGGTCCGCGCCGCCGCCACTGCTCGTACCCGTGTCGAGGATTTCGGGCGGGCCTTCGCTCGGGTGCCATTCCAGCCGGTCGCCCAGCAGCACGGCGCTGGCCTTGGTGCCGGCGATCTCGATGCGTTCGGGAAAGCCCGGGCGGGCGACGCTGGTCGCGTCTATCACGCCTATGGCACCGTTCTCGAAGCGGATGGCGGCGCTGGCCACGTCCTCGGTATCAATGGCGCGCAGCGGCGAGGTCATGGCGAAACCCGCCACATCGCGCACCGGCCCCATCAGGTGCAGCAGCAGGTCCATGGTGTGGATCGCCTGGGTGAGCAGCACGCCGCCGCCATCGCGGGCCATGGTGCCACGGCCTGGCTGCGCGAAATAGGCCTCATCACGCCACCAGCGAATGCTGGCCGAGGCGCTGAGCGGCCGGCCCAATTCGCCAGCACGCATGCGCCGTGCCAGGGCCAGCGAGGCAGGGCGGAAGCGATGCTGGAAGCAGATGGCCGCCAGCTTGCCGGCGGCGTCGGCGGCGGCAACCAGCGCCTCGCCGCGAACTACATTCAGCTCCAGCGGCTTTTCCACGATGATGTGCTTGCCGGCGGCGAGCGCCGCTTCGGCGATGGGCAGATGCGCGCCCGGTGGGGCGAGGATCAGCACGAGGTCCAGCCCGGGGGCCGCAAGCAGCCCGGCCTGGCTTTCAAAGACCGGCACCGCCCAGCGATCGGCGAAAGTCGCGCAACGAGCGGTCGAGGGCGCGAAGCCGCCGATGATGCGCGCGCGCCCTTCGGCCTCCAGTTCGCGCAGGCCAAGCATATGGGGCGTGACCGCCATGCCAAGGCCGATGATGCCGACGCCGAGCGTCATTCCGATTTGCCCTTCCATCCCCAAGCCGTTGCAGCTTAGGCTGGTCCGTGAAGTGATCCGACACAAGGGTCCGCAGGAGGAGTATCACCATGAAATCCACCATCATTGGCCGGCGCCAGCTCGCGCAAATTCTGGGCTGCTCGGCCGCCGCGATTCCGGCGGGTGTGCAGGCCCAGGCCCGGCAAAGCGTGCTCGTCATCGGTATTGATATCAGTGACACGGTCACGCTCGATCCTGTTCGTCAGGCGCAATACACGCCGCCGATGACGCTCTCGGCCACCTATGACAGCCTGCTGACGTTGGAGCCTGGCGACTACGTGAATGTTCGCCCGTCCCTCGCCACCGCATGGGCGCGCACGCCTGATGGGCGTGGTTGGCGCTTCACCCTGCGCGAGGGGGTGCGCTTTGCCAGCGGCAATGTGATGACGGCGGAGGATGTGAAATTCTCCTTCGACCGCCTGATCCACATGCGCGAGCAGACTCAAGCCTACATCAAGGCCGTGGACCGTGTGGAGATCGTGGATGCGCGGACGGTGGATTTCATCATGAACGCGCCCAATGCGCCGATCCTGCCCATCCTCGCCAATCCGGGCTGCTCCATCATGGAGAAGGCGGTGGTTGCAGCCCAGGGCGGCGTGGATGGCCCGACCGCGCGTGAGGCCGACCGCGCGACGGAATGGCTCAATGGCAATTCCGCCGGAACCGGCCCCTTCCGGCTGACGCGGTGGGAGCGCAACAACCAGATCCTGCTGACGCGAAACCCGAATTACTGGGGTGGCGCCTCGCCCTATGAGCGGGTGGTGATCCGGCATTTGTCGGATAGCGCGGCG
>Ga0105047_10018055_pt1 | contig 10950 bp, 8 predicted proteins | sample MAT04_FD_78384 | JGI IMG/M metagenome (GOLD analysis project Ga0105047, IMG submission 78384) | Freshwater microbial communities from Lake Fryxell liftoff mats and glacier meltwater in Antarctica - MAT-04 (megahit assembly) | ecosystem: Environmental > Aquatic > Freshwater > Ice > Liftoff...
GAGCTCCTCAGCCGAACGCTGTGGGCCTCGTCGCGAGCTCCTCAGCCGAACGCTGTGGGCCTCGTCGCGAGCTCCTCAGCCGAACGCTGTGGGCCTCGTCGCGAGCTCCTCAGCCGAACGCTGTGGGCCTCGTCGCGAGCTCCTCAGCCGAAATACTGCCGATCGAGGTCGCGGATGCGGGTCGCGAGGGACGCGAGCAGCTTGTGAGCGAGCGCCGGGACGTCGTCGACCACCCCGAGGAAGGTGCGCTGGCTGAGCAGCAGGAAGGTGCAGTCGGTCTCGCAGATCACCGTGGCGGTGCGCGGACCGTGGTCGAGCAGCGACAGCTCGCCGACGATCGTGCCCGGCCCGAGGGTGGCCACCTTCTTGCCGTTGCGCTTCACCTGCACCGTGCCCGACAGGACCACGAACGCCTCGCGCCCGGTCTGACCTTGGTCGACGATCAGCGAACCGGCGGGCATCGACACCTCGTCGCCCGCCTTCGCGATCTTCTCGAGGTCCTTCTGCGAGCAGCTCGAGAACAGCGGGATGTTGCGGAGGTGGTCGATGTACGCCTTCTTGCTTGCCATGGGGGGAGAGCTTAGACCGCTCGTGAACTCGTGCGTGACCTGAGCAGCCACGGACGGTGGCGATGCCGCAACGCGCCGCTCGTGCGCCGTGGCCCTGCTCGTAGACTTCACGGCGTGACAGCCCCCACATCTGGCACCGCCCGTCTGGCCCTCGGTCGGAACCCGGCGTTCGCCGGTCGGCTCGGGCCACTGCTGCTCGTGATCGCCGACGGTGTCGGCATCGCGCCACCCGGGCCGTCGAACGCTGTCACCGAGGCCGACACGCCCACACTCGACGCACTGCTCGCGTCACCACTGTCCACCTCGCTCGCCGCGCACGGGCCCGCCGTCGGTCTGCCGTCCGACGACGACATGGGCAACAGCGAGGTGGGGCACAACGCCATGGGTGCCGGCCGGGTCTTCGACCAGGGCGCCAAACTGGTGAACCACGCGCTCGCCACGGGCGACTTGTTCGCTACCCAGGTGTGGCACACCGCGATCGATCACGGCCGGCAGCACACCGTGCACTTCATCGGCCTGCACTCCGACGGCAACGTGCACTCGCACAACGAACACCTCCACCAGATGCTCGAACGCGCCGCCGCCGAAGGTGTCACGCGGGCCCGGGTACACATCTTGCTCGATGGCCGAGACGTGCCCGCCCGATCGGCGCTCGACTACATCGCCCAGACCGAGCACGTGCTGCAGAAGATCAACGAACACGGCACTGCGAACGGCGTCGACTTCCGCATCGCGTCGGGTGGTGGCCGGATGACCATCACCATGGACCGCTACGGTGCCGATTGGGCGATGGTGCAGCGGGGCTACGAGTGCCATACCCACGGAGTGGGCCGGCCCTTCACCTCGGCGGCCCTGGCCGTCGAGACGATGTACGGCGAGAGCGACACCGGCGACCAGTACCTCGCCGCATTCGTCGTGGTCGACCATGCGGGCATCCCCGTCGGCACCATGCACGACGGCGACGCCGTGGTGCTCTACAACTTCCGCGGTGACCGATCGATCGAGATCTCGCAGACCTACGAAGACGATGTGTTCAGCCACTTCGACCGTGACGTGGTCGCACCCCGGCCGAAGGTGTTCTTCTGCGGGATGCTGCAATACGACGGCGACGCCCTCGTACCGAAGCACTACCTGGTGAACCCGCCGATCATCGAGCGCACGATCAGCGAGTACCTGTGCGCCGAAGGGGTGCGCAGCTTCGCGATCAGCGAGACGCAGAAGTACGGCCACGTCACCTACTTCTGGAACGGCAACCGTTCGGGCTACGTCGACCCCTTGCTCGAGACCTATGTCGAGATCCAGAGCGACAACGTCGCGTTCGACACCACGCCAGCCATGAAGGTGCGCGAGATCACCGACCGGACCATCGAGTTGCTGCGCTCTGGCCAGTACCGATTCGGCCGGCTCAACTTCCCATCGGGCGACATGGTGGGCCACACCGGTCACCTGCACGCGACCATCGAGGCGATGGAAGTGATCGACGAGTGCGTGGCGCGGCTGCTCGCCGTGATCGACGAACTGGGTGGCGTGCTCGTCTACACGGCCGACCACGGCAACGCCGACATCATGTTCACCGAGTCGGGTGGGGTGCGGTCGCCGAAGACGTCGCACACGCTGAGCCCGGTGCCGTTCGTCATCCACGACCCCGCCTGGCACGGCGAATACCGGATCGCTCGTCCCGAGGGTGCCGGCCTCGCGAACCTCGCAGCCACGCTGCTCGCACTGCTCGGCTTCCGGCCGCCGGCCGACTACGAGCCAGCCGTCATCGCGTTCGCGCCACCGGCGACCTGATCCTCGCTGCGGGCCGCTGACTAGCGTCGCGGTCATGATCTACGGCTTCGATCGGTACCTCCGCCACGACGAGCTCGCCCGGTGGCTGCACGACACAGCCGCCGCTCACCCGCATCTGCTCACGGTCGAGTCGTACGGCCGATCGCACGAGGGACGCGACCTGTGGATCGCCACCGTCACCGACGCGTCGACGGGCACCCACGACACCAAGCCCGCCCACTGGGTCGACGCAAACATCCACTCGGTCGAAGTCACCGCGGGCGTGGCCGCCCTGCACCTCATCCATCACCTCGTCACCGGCTTCGGCACCGACGAAACCGTCACCCGCGCGCTGCGCACCCGCACGTTCTACATCGTCCCCCGTGTGAATCCCGATGGTGTCGAGTGGGCGCTGGCCGACTCGCCGCAATACCGACGCAGCAGCGTGCGCGCCTGGCCGTGGCGCGATGCGAATCGGGCCCCGGGCCTGCACGAGCGCGACATCGATGGCGACGGTCGGGTGCTCTCGATGCGCATCCTCGACCCCAATGGCGCGTGGACGCCCAGCGAAGCCGACCCACGGCTGATGGTGCCTGTGCCGCTCGACGGCACCCTGCCCGATGTGGCGCGCTACCGCCTGATCGCCGAGGGCGAGGTGGTCGACCACGACGGCTTCACCGTCCCCACGCCAGCACCGCCGCAAGGGCTCGACATGAATCGCAACTTTCCGGCGGGCTGGGGCACGGGGGTGCCCGGCAGCGGCGACCACCCACTCAGCGAGCCCGAGATCGATGCGCTGGTTCGCGCGATCGTGGCCCGCCCCAACATCTGCGGCTACAACGCGTTCCACACGAGCGGTGGGGTGCTGCTACGCCCGTCGAGCACCACGGCCGACAGCAATCTCGCACCGGTCGACGTGTGGACCTGGACCCAGCTCGGCGACCGTGGCACGGCCCTCACCGGCTACACGGTGCACTCGGTGTTCGAGGACTTCACCTGGGACAAGAAGGTGACGATGAGCGGCGCCGCCGACGACTGGGTCTACGAGCACCTCGGCATCTTCGGCTGGACCACGGAGTTCTGGGACGTGGTCCACGCAGCCACCGGCACCAAGCAGTCCACCCACTTCTGGTACGTCGGGCCGAGCGTCGAGGAGGAGGCCGCGGTCTTGCGCTGGTCCGACGAGCACCACCCCGAGATGTTCGTCGACTGGTATGCGTTCGAGCACCCACAGCTCGGCTCCGTCGAGCTCGGCGGGTGGGACGAGATGTGCACCTGGACCAACCCACCCCTCGCCCGGCTCGCCGCCGAGGTGCGCCCGCACGCCGCGTTCGCCGTGTACCAGGCACTCGCCGCCCCCGAGCTCGAGGTGCTCCACGCCACGAGCGTGTTCCTCGGTGCCGACACCTGGCGGATCGAGGTGGGCGTCGCCAACACGGGGTGGCTGCCCACCGACGTCAGCGTCAGGGCCCGCCAGGAGCACCTGGTGTTGCCGATCGCAGCCACGCTGGAAGGTGCCGACGTGGTGGGCGGCTCGGCGCGTGCCGAACTCGGACAGCTCGAGGGTCGCTCGAGCGCGCGCTTCCGCCACCGTCACGACGGCACTCCCGACCGCACGCTCGCCACCTGGGTGGTGCGCGGCGAGGCGGGGACCAGCGTGCGAGTGCACGTGCGGCACCAACGCGCCGGCTCGACAGAGGCGACCATCGTCCTCGGCGCCTGAGGGATCAGGCGGGCGCTGGCTGTTCGCCGCGTACGAGCGCGCCCGGCAACCGGCCCGTGTGCTCGCCGTCGACGAAGGTCTCCACACCACTCTTGAAGGTGTGCCGGTAGCCGCTGGCGGTCTGCATCAGGCGGCGACCACCTGCGGGCAGGTCGCGCACGATGTGCGGCGGGTGCGCCGCCAGCGTCGTCATGTCGATCACGTTGAGATCGGCCAGATATCCGGGCGCCACCACGCCCCGATCGAACCAGCCCACGTGCTGAGCGGTGCGCTGGGTGATGTGGTGCACCATCAGCTCGAGCGGCAGCTGGTCGTGACGGCGATCGCGCGCCCACAGCGCAAGGGCCGTGGTGGTCATGCTGCCATCGCTGATCGCGCCACAGTGGGCGCCGGCGTCGCTGAGACCGATGAGCGAGTTGGGCGCCAGCAGCATTTCGCGCACGTCATCGAGGTTGCCCTTCGCGAAGTTGAACAGCGGCATGTACAGCAACTGGTTGCCGTCTCGCTCGACCAACAGGTCGAGCACCACCTCGACCGGGTTGCGGTTCGACGCCGCAGCGATGCCGGCGATCGACGTGGCCGCATCGGGTTCGTAGTCGACCGGGTCGCCCATGGGGAACAGCTTGTGGAAGCCGTGGGTGATCTCGAACAGCATCCCGTCGATTTCGCGGGCGGCGTGCTCGGCGACGATGCGCGCACGGCGATCAGCGTCTTGGAGCGCGTGCACCAGCTCGGGCAGCGGCAGCTTCGCCACCTCCTGGAAGCTGGGGCACAGGATCACCGGGTTGAGCGTGGCGGTGAGGCCCTGCAGCACGCCGATCGGCCGGGCCGACACCTGGGTCTTCAACGGCAGGCCGTCGGCCACGCAGCCATCGACCCACGCCTTCATCTCGCGCCACCGGTCGGGCAGCGGCTCGGGTTGCTGCACGGTCATGCTCAACGGTCGGCCGGTCGCGGCCACGAGGGCGCGCATCATCGCCATCTCGTCACGGGTGTAGTCGGCGTCGGGTGACTGGTACGCGTCGCTGATCAGCTGGATGACGCCACATCCGGTCTCGGCCATCGCTCCGGCGAGCGCGGTGAGCTCGTCGATCGAGCTGTAGCGGGTACCGAGCGGTGCACCGTCGCGGGTGCGGTGGATGTAGGTGCGGCTCGTCGTGAAACCGAGCGCTCCGGCCTCGATGCCGGCCTTCACCTGAGCAGCCATGGCGGTGAGCTCGTCCACCGTCGGTAGCTCGAGCGGATCGGCCCCGCGCTCGCCCATCACGTACACGCGCAAGGGCGCGTGCGCCACCTGGGTGGCCACGTCGATCGCGTACGTGCGCCGGCCGAGCGCGTCGAGATAGTCGGTGAAGGTCTCCCAGTCCCACGTGAGCCCCTCGGCGAGGGCCGTGCCGGGGATGTCCTCCACGCCTTCGAGCAGGCCGATCAACCAGTCGTGCTGGTCGGGCGTCGGCTTGGCGGGTGCGAAGCCCACACCGCAGTTGCCCATCACGATCGAGGTGACGCCATGGATGCTGCTGGGGGCGAGCACCGGGTCCCACGTCGCCTGACCGTCGTAGTGGGTGTGGATGTCGACGAAGCCGGGTGTGACCGTGAGGCCGTCGGCGTCGATCTCACGACGACCGCGACCATCGAGGTCGGCCTCGACGGCGGTGATGCGATCGCCGTCGACCGCGACGTCGGCGCGCCGCGGGGCGGCGCCGGTGCCGTCGACCACGGTTGCGTTGCGGATGACCAGCTCGTGCTCGCTCATCACCACATTCTTGCTGCACCGGCCGCGCCAGGCTTCACCAGGGCGCCACCCGGTGGTCGTACCCGGTGGTCGTACCCCGCGCCGTGCCGTCGTTCAGGCGAGCAGCGGTGCGACCTCGGTCGCGATCAGGTCGAGATGAACGAGGTCGTCGAGGTCGAGCACCTGCAGGTAGATGCGGTCGGCACCGGCCTCGTTCCAGCGTCGAATCGTCGAGGCGACCTCCTCGGGTGTGCCGGCTGCGCCGTTCTCGCGGAGTTCGGCGGGCTCGCGCCCGATCGCCGCGGCACGCCGGGCAACCTCGGTCTCGTCAACCCCGACGCACGCGACGAGCGCGGCCGACCACGCCATGGGGCGCGTGCGGCCGATCGCATCGCACGCGGCCTGCACCCGCGCCCGCTGGGCCTGGAAGAACTCGAGTGACACGAACGGGGTGTTGAACTCGGTGGCATGCAGCGCAGCGAGCGCCGGGGTGCGGGTGGTGCCGCCGCCGCCGATCACGATCGGCACCGGCTGCTGCAGCGGCTTGGGCAGGCCGGGCGAGTCGAGCACCGAGTGCTCGGTGCCGGTGTAGGTGAAGGTCTCGCCGACCGGGGTGCTCCACAGTCCGTCGATGATCGCCAGCTGGTCGGTGAGCATGTCGAAGCGCCTGCCGAGTGGCGGGAAGTCGAAGGCGTAGGCGGTGTGCTCCTGCTCGAACCAGCCGGCGCCGAGGCCGAGCTCGACGCGACCGCCGCTCATGTGGTCGACCTGGGCGACGCTGATCGCGAGGAGGCCGGGGCTGCGGAACGTCACCGGCGACACCAGCGTGCCGAGCCGGATCGTGCTGGTGTCGCGGGCCAGGCCCGCCAGCGTGATCCATGCATCGGTGGGGCCCGGCAGTCCCGACCCGTCGCTCATCTTCAGGAAGTGATCGCTCCGGAAGAATGCACCGAACCCAAGGGTTTCAGCCCGGCGGGCGACGGCGAGCAGGGTGTCGTACGACGCTCCCTGCTGCGGTTCGGTGAAGATGCGGAGATCGGAGAGCTGCATGTGGCCGAGGGTACGGCGTCAGGCCATCACCGCGACGGGGGCGACGACGGCCACGTTGGCCGGACCGGTGTCGGGCATCCGGCCGTGCACCTCGGCTGCCACTCGCTCCTCCACCGGACGTGCGGACCGACTGAGGCGAACACCACCGGCCAGTGCCGCTGCCGTGAGAGCGGCCGTGGTGACGAACAGCGCAGCGGCCCCACCGGCGGCGTACAGCGGCGCCGCGAGCGCAGCCACGATCGCCGCGGCCACGGTGGCCAGGGCCTCACCGATGCCCTGGGCGGTGGCGGCGCGACGGCCAGGCACGGCCCAGCCCATCGCCGCCGCGCCGGCGGCACCCACGATCGTCTGACCACCGGATTCGAACAGACCGATGACCACCACCACCATCGGGACGCGAACGAACCCGTAGCTGACGATGACGGCGATGTTGGCCGCACCACCGCGGGCGGCGGCGCGGAACGGACCGAGCCGGTCGACCTGACGGCCGGCCCACGAAGCCAGGAACATGCTCGGCACCGCGAACGCCATCAGCGCCGCACCGATCATCCAGTCGCTCGAGCCGATGTCGGCGAGGAAGCGTGGGAACAGGGCGTCGTAGGCGCCGATCGGGATGAAGAAGGCGGTCATCACGAGCGAGGCGGCCAGCACCGAACGGTGACGGAGTAGGCGTACGCCAGCGGTGAGCGTGCCATGCGTCGCCGGTCCTTGTGCTGGCGGTCCTTGTGTCGCTGGGCCTTGTGCGCTCGCCGCTGAGGTGTTCGCCTGCGCCTTGGCGAGCAGCGCCGGGAGACCGATCACCACGGTGAGCACGCTGGCGATCACGAGCGTCGGCACCACGCCGAAGGCCATCTTGCCGGCCACGGCGAGCACTGGCCCGGCGGCCATGCCGCCGAGCTCGATCGCCTGCAGCCGACCGATCTGGCGACCCGGGGCGTCGGGGAAGCGACGCACGATCAGGCCGATGGCTGCGGGTGTGAACGCGCCGTAGGCGAGCCCGGCGCCGATGCGACCGGCGATGAACCAGTGGATCGAGTCACCCACCGCGTACAGCACGGTGGAGACCGCCATGGTGAGGATCGCACCGTTGATCACGAGGCGCTCGCGTCCGCGGTCGGCGTGGGGCGCGATGAGGATCTGGGCCACCAGCGCGGCGATGAAGCCGGCCGTGGCGATCCACCCGAGTTGGGCCGTGCTGATCTGGGCACGGTCCTGCAGGGCAGGCAGCAGCGGGAACACCACCATGAACGACGCCGAGATGGCGAACGCTCCAGCTTCGAGGGAGCGCATCTGGCGCCCGGTGGATCGGCCCCGTGTTGACCACATGGCCAACAGACTAATTGGCCGAACGGCCAATACGCAACGCGGTGGGTAGGCTGTGCCCAGTGGCACGCATGCAGCCGGAACAACGCCGCGCGGCGATCCTCGACGCGGCGGTGGCAGAGATCGCCGAGCGAGGGTTCGCCCGCACCACGTCGCGCCATGTCGCAGCACGAGCCGGTGTCACCCACGGCTTGCTGCACCACTACTTCCCCGACCATGACTCGTTGTTGGCCGCAGCCTTCGAGAAGATGGCGCTCGAGGAGATCGACGAGGCCAACGACGCCCTGTCGTCCGATCGAGACCCGCTGGCCCAGCTGCGAGAGATCACCGAGCCATACGGCCCGGGCGGCGGTGAGGAGGCGTATCGCTTCTGGCTCGAGGCGTGGGCCGAGGCGTACCACTCGCCGAAGCTGCAGGAGACCTCTCGCCGGCTGTCCGTGGCCTGGCACGAGCTCGTGGTCGGCGTGATCGAGCGCGGTAACGCGGCGGGAGTGTTCCGGTGCGAGCACTCGCACGAGGCGGCGTGGATGGTCGTGGCGCTCAGCGACGCGTACGCGCTCCAATGTCAGATCGGCTCGGGACTCGAGCCGCACGAGATGAACCACGTGCTCTGGCGTCTCACCGAGCGCGAGCTCGGGCTCGAGCCGGGAATGCTCGCCCGGCCGGCCGCCACGGCGGGCCACATCGACCAGGCCTGATCAGTCGGCGCGGGGTCGTGCGCGCGGGGGGTTATTCTCGGTACATGCGTACCAAGATTCTCGCCGACCTCGAGGAGCGGTGCGCCGGTCTCGTGACCGACGGACTGTTCAAGCGCGAGCGGGTGATCGCCACCCCGCAGACCGCCCACATCGCGCTGGCCGACGGCGCTCGGGTGCTGAACCTCTGCGCCAACAACTACCTCGGTCTCGCCGACCATCCCGTTCTCGTCGAGGCCGCGAAGCATGCGCTCGAGGAGCACGGCTACGGCATGGCGTCGGTGCGCTTCATCTGTGGCACCCAGACGGTGCACAAGAAACTGGAAGCCCGGCTGTCGGCGTTCCTCGGCACCGAGGACACGATCCTGTACTCGTCGTGCTTCGATGCGAACACCGGCCTGTTCGAGACCATCCTCGACGAGCACGACGCAGTCATCTCCGACTCGCTGAACCACGCCTCCATCATCGACGGCATCCGTCTGTGCCGGGCTCGCCGCCTGCGGTACGACAACAACGACATGACGCAGCTCGAAGAGCGACTGCAGGAGGCAGCGGATGCCCGGTATCGGCTGATCGCCACCGACGGGGTGTTCTCGATGGATGGCGTGCTCGCGAACCTGTCGGCGATCTGCGACCTCGCCGAGCGTTACGACGCGATGGTGATGGTCGACGACTCGCACGCGGTCGGCTTCACCGGTGAACGCGGTCGAGGCACCCATGAGGCGGCAGGGGTGATGGGGCGGGTCGACATCATCACGGGCACGTTGGGCAAGGCGCTCGGCGGCGCCTCCGGCGGGTACACGTCCGGGCCGAAGGAGGTGATCGACTGGCTTCGCCAGCGCAGTCGGCCGTACCTGTTCTCGAACAGCCTCGCCCCGGTGATCGCCGATACCACGCTGCGCGTGCTCGACCTCCTCGAGGGGGGCGACGAACTTCGCCGGCAACTCGACCGCAACGCCAACCGATTCCGTGCCGCGATGACCGAGGCCGGCTTCACGCTGGCCGGTGCGGGGCACCCGATCATCCCTGTCATGCTCGGCGACGCGAAGGTGGCCGGCGAGATGGCCGAGCGGCTGCTGGCGGAGGGGATCTATGTGATTGCGTTCTCGTACCCGGTGGTGCAGCAGGGCAAGGCGCGGATTCGCACGCAGATGTCGGCGGCGCACACCGATGCCGACATCGACGCTGCAGTCGCCGCGTTCGTGCAGGTCGGCACCGAGATGGGGGTGTTGTCATGAGGGCGCTGGTGAAGGCCAAGCCCGAACCAGGGTTGTGGATGCAGGACGTGCCCGAGCCGTCGCCCGGCCCACGCGACGTGAAGATCCGCGTGCGCAAGACGTCGATCTGCGGCACCGATCTCCACATCCGGCACTGGGACGCCTGGGCGCAGGCCACGATTCCCGTGCCGATGGTGGTGGGCCACGAGTTCATGGGCGAGATCGTCGAGGTCGGCTCGGCCGTCGCCGGCCTCGAGAGCGGCATGCGCGTGGCCGGTGAAGGTCATGTCACCTGCGGCCACTGCCGCAACTGCAAGGCCGGGCGACGTGAGTTCTGCCACCACCACACCGGCGTCGGCGTCACCCGCCCCGGGGCGTTCGCCGAGTTCGTCGTCATCCCGGCCGAGAACGTGTTCGTGGTGCCAGCCCACATCAGCGACGACGTGGCCGCGATCCTCGACCCGCTCGGCAATGCCACCCACACCGCGCTGCGCTTCGACAGCGTGGGTGAGGACGTGCTCATCACCGGTGCCGGCCCGATCGGCGTACTCTCCGCTGCGATCGCCCGCCACGTCGGGGCCCGCCACGTGGTGGTCACCGACGTCAACCCCTACCGACTCGCGATGGCGGCCCGCCACGGCGCGAATCGGGTGGTCGACGTGCGCACCGAGGGCCTCGGGCCCGTGATGGCCGAGTTGGGGATGACCGAGGGATTCGACGTGGGCATGGAGATGTCGGGCGCCGAGGCCGCGTTCAACCAGATGCTCGATGCGATGAACCACGGGGGACGGATCGCAGTGCTCGGGATTCCTGCCGGGCCGATGACGCTCGACGTCAACGACGTGATCTTCAAGGGACTCGAGATCCA
>Ga0105047_10018056_pt1 | contig 10950 bp, 9 predicted proteins | sample MAT04_FD_78384 | JGI IMG/M metagenome (GOLD analysis project Ga0105047, IMG submission 78384) | Freshwater microbial communities from Lake Fryxell liftoff mats and glacier meltwater in Antarctica - MAT-04 (megahit assembly) | ecosystem: Environmental > Aquatic > Freshwater > Ice > Liftoff...
AGATCGATCCGCCTGGCTTCGCACTGGAAAATTATGACGCGATCGGCGGCTGGAGAGAGTACTATCGTTCGATGGGCGCGGGCAAGCCAGTCAACGCGGCGCTGCCCGATCAACCGAAGCAGAAGGTCCGCTACAAGCAGGGGCTGACTGTCGATGCCAGCGACAAACTGCCCGATGGTCGGCCGTTCGTCAACCTGGATGAACTTAAGCGGCTGATGCTGGCCGACCCCGAGCCGATCGCCCGAGGGATGGCCGAGCGGCTGCTGACCTACGCGACCGGTGCCCCACCGACCGCCGCCGACCGCCGCGAGATCGATGCGATCGTCGCGAAGAACAAGGGCGAGAAGCATGGCTTCCGCTCATTGATCCACACGATTACGCAGAGTCCGCTGTTCCAGAGCAAATGAATCCGGAGATCCGATGAGTCTTCCGAAGCTGACCCGCCGACGGTTCCTGCGCAGCGCGGGTGTCGCCCTGGCGTTGCCGACGTTCGATGCGACGCTCGTGCGTGCCGCCGACGGCAAGCCGGCTGCACCGCCGCGGCGCATGCTGACGATCTGCACCACGCTGGGGCTGCATGTGCCGTTCCTGGTGCCTGCTGAAGCCGGGGCGGACTACAAGCCGACGCAGTACCTTGATGTCCTCAAGGATTTCCGGGCCGACACGACAGTGCTCTCGGGCCTGTGCCACGCGGAGCAGGCGGGCGCCAATGGCCATACGTCCGGCATGACATGGCTGACGGCGGTCAAGCATCCCGGCCTGGGTGGATTCCGCAATACGATCTCGCTTGACCAGTTCGCAGTCGAGAAGCTGGTGCCCGACACCCGCTTCAGCAGTCTGGTGCTCGGCACATCGAACTCCAGTCTGTCGTGGACGCGCAGCGGCGTCGAGATCCCGGCCGATGAATCACCGAGCCGGGTGTTCGCCAAACTGTTCCTTGAAGGCACGGCCGCCGAGTTGAAGACACAGGTCCGCCGCCTGCGGGACGGGCAGAGCATTCTCGATGACCTGTCGGGGGAGACAAAGAAGCTGGGCGGCCAACTCGGCACGCGAGACCGCGAGAAGCTCGAAGAATACATGGCGAGCGTCCGCGATCTCGAACAGCGGTTGCAGAAGGCCGAGGCCTGGTCGAAACGGCCGAAGCCGAAGGTCGACATGGCCCCGCCCAAGGACATCGCCAACCGTGCCGACATCATCGGCCGCACGAAACTGATGTACGACTTGATCCATCTCGCACTGCAGACCGATTCATCCCGCATCATCACGCTGATGATCCAGGGCACGAACTCGATCCCGCCGATCGAAGGGATCACCGAGGATCACCACAATCTGTCGCACCACGGGCAGGACCCGCAGAAGATCGCGCAGCTGAGCGTCATCGAAAAGGCGGAATTTCAGGCGTTGGCCGACCTGCTGAAGAAGTTGAAGCAGTCGAAGGAACAGGACCGTACGCTGCTCGACAGCACAGCGGTTCTGTTCGGCTCGAACCTCGGCAACTCGTCCAGCCACGACACGCGCAACTTGCCGCTGGTCCTCGTCGGCGGCGGCTTCAAGCACGGCCGGCACCTGGCATTCGACCCGAAGACCACCCCGCCGTTCAGCAATCTGTTCGTCTCAATGCTGCAACGCCTCGGCGTCGAAACCGACAAGTTCGCTGCGGGCACGAAGACGTTGACCGGTTTGGAGATGGTGGGTTGATCAACTTGTTCAGCGTGCATTCCAACGGGATGCACGTGTGAAGTCTGCTGGGACAAAAGAGGATTTAACCACCGATAGCACGGATAACCACGGATAAAGGCAGGGGCTGAGATCTGTATCGTTTCTTATCCGTGTTCTTTGTGTAATCCGTGGTTGAATTCTTACTTTTAACGAGAGCTACTTGATCGTTGATCGCCCGGAGAATACTGCATGAACTTTACCGCTTGCATCGCCGGCCTGATCGTCGTCGGCACTATTGTCCACTCCGCCGAGCCGCTAGACACTGTCCGCGATGCTGGCGAGCTTGACGCCGTCAAGGCGATCCTCGCACGGTTCAAGAGCGAGCCGACGTCGAAGTCCGAGCCAAAGAAAGTGACGGTCATCAGTGCCGACAAACTGAAGACACACCCGAAGGAAGCGGGCACCGTCTCGATCCGGATCAATGGTGAAGGGCACGTCACCGGCGTGACGGCCAATATCGGCGACTTCGCCAACGACGAGTACAAGCTGTTTGCCGCGTTCCCGGACCTGGAAGCCGTGACGCTGTGGCACAACTTCGCCATCGGGCCGAAGGTCGCGCCCGACAACAGCGACGGCACCGGCCTGAAGCACCTGATGAACCTGAAGAAGCTGACGCGCGTGACGCTGGCCGGCGGCAGCCTGAACGATGCCGGCATGGCCGTCGCAGCGAAACTGCCCACCCTGAAGGAAATGCACATCTGGCATGCACGCTTCACTGACGAAGGAATTGCGGCCTTCCGCGACCACCCGACGCTGGAAGTCATCCGCCTGGGGCCGATGTGGACGAACGCCCTGACCGATAAGTCACTGGAATCGCTGGCCACCTGCCCGAAGCTGCGCCAGCTGAAGCTGGATGAAACCTGGCTGACTTGGGAGAACGGCCTGAAGCACCTGGTCCAGCGCAAAGACACACTCAAGAAGCTGGAACTGGGCAACGCCCTGATCGAGCCGGCCGACTTCGAGAAGCTCAAGGCAGCGCTGCCCGACACGATGATCACCTGGGACGGCCTCGCCGGAGCCGGTGCCGCGATCAACGCCAACAGCTGGACCCGCGCCAAGGCCGATAAGTGGATCCCGAAAGAGTTGCTCGAACGTGCGACCAAGGCGAAGGAGTGACGCGGGACCCGTGGAGCACGCGTCCCGCGTGCTCGGCCAAACGAGCACGCGGGACGCGTGCTCCACGATCGAACGGGAGTACCATGCAAATCTCTCTCCTGCTTCTTTTCATCACAACGAATGCCCATGCCGACGAACTGACGCTCGATGCTCAACAACTCTTCGCCCGCTCCACCACGCACAACGTCCGCCTGTCCGCCGACGGGAAATCGATCGAGCTGACCGATGGCGTGCTGATCGAAGACGACGGCCCCGCTGCGGGTTACTCCTACCTGCCCAACGAAGAACGCATCACCGATCAGGTTTGGGTTCGCAAAACGCTGCTCATCGATCGGCCGCAAGCGAAGTCGGCCACGCTCCTGGTCGGCGTCGGCGGGCAACTGAAAGCGATCATCAACGGCAGGCCCGTCGAATTGCCTGCCCCGGTCAGAGTGGCCGGGTACTGGCAGGCGTACGCGATTCCGCCTGATGTGCTGAAGGCCGGGGCGAACGAGATTGTGTTGCACGGCACCGGCCGGGTCTGGATCGCACGGGCCGAGGATTTCGCATCGGGTTCTGTCGATCGGTCGAAGCACCCTCGCCGCAGCGCGCGGAGCACTGATGGCGGCAAGACGTGGGAAGTCGACAAGTTGGGACCGAAGGGCGATATTGCCGGCGAGTACTGCATCCGGTTACGGCTTGAACAACCCGCGGCCGAGGGCCGACTGACGCTGCCGGTGATGGACGTGCTCAATCTCACCGGTCGGACCGTTGCGCCGGCAGGCGACGCCAAGAACAGTGTCGAAGCATCGCTGACGGCCGAAGGCGGCGTGCGACTCGAAAGACGCTCGGGGCCAACGCCGATCATCGACGAAAAATGGTCAGGCTGGTTGCCGGTGACGAAGACGGTCAATGAACGCGGGCGGTACTTTCAGCTTTGTACCGTGCTTCGCGGTGGCCGCATCGCATCGCTGACGTTGAAGACCCCGAAGCCGGTCGGGGCCGACTGGTCGGCAGCGCTGAAGGTCACCGAGTATCGCAACGCTCCAATCGTCGCTTCGTCGATCCGGTTCGCGTTCGAGGCATACGACCATCCGAAGCTGAAACAGCTTCGCTCGGAGTTCAATCTCGATGAAGTGGTTAAGGGGGCGAAGACCGAGTTCCAGCAGATCGAAAAGCTGGCCATCTGGTCGAGCGGGCGCTGGCAGAAGGGGCATCTGAAGGACATCTATCCCGCGTGGGATGCGCTTGAGATCATGAGACCGCACGCGGACGGCACACCGATCGGCGGCTTCTGCCAGCATTACAACCTGGTGTTTCTGCAGGCATGCGAGAGCTTCGGCATACCGGGTCGGGCGGTGTCGATCAGTGTCGGCGATCATGGCCCCGCGAGCAAGGGCAGCGGGCACGAAGTGATCGAGATCTGGTCGAACGAGCATGCCAAGTGGGTCTATGTCGATGGCAATTGCGCGTGGTACGCGGTCGATGCCAAGTTGCGCGAGCCGCTGTCGCTGCGCGAGTTGCGCGACCGGCAGCGGGACTTCATCACGAAGAAAGACGGCCCCGCGACCGAGATCATCGAACTGGCCCCCGAAAAATACAAGTGGTCGTCGCTGTCAGACTGGCCGGCATTTCAAGAGCTTCGCCTGATCCCGCGCAGCAACTTCCTTGCCGAGAAAGCCCCGCTGCCCTTGCATCAGGGCATGCGCGGCTGGTTCTGGACCGGGCATCATGTCTGGTCCGATGCGCAGGCGGAGGCGAGCATGATCTATAGCCAGCGCGTCACCGACCCGAAGAACTGGGACTGGACAGTCAATCAGGTACACATCCGGCTGGAAGCCACCGAGATGAAGGACGAACTGCGCGTGCATCTCGAAACGAACATGCCGGGAATTGAATCGTTCATGGCATCGATCGATGCCGGCCCCGATACGGCGGTGAAAACGGGCTTCATCTGGAAGCTGCATCAGGGGAACAATGAACTGCGGGTGCATGCCCGGAACATCGCAGGTCGGAAGGGATCGGCCAGTAACGTGACGGTTTCACGTTGAGGCAATCCGTGCATCCCGTTGGGATGCATGCTAAACACTACGTGTTGCGTGTTGTGAAAAAACTCGCAGTTGACAACTGCATCGGCAACTTGCGATGATACCGCAATCGCATGATGCAACACGCTTCCCCCGTTCAAGGATGAACCGGATGGCCTCCTTCGCTGCGCTCCACGACCGCATCAAGAACCGCACCGCCGTTGTCGGCATTATCGGCTTGGGCTACGTCGGGCTGCCGCTCGCCCGCGCGTTCTCCCAGAACGGCTTTCGCGTGCTCGGCTTCGATGTCGACAAAGCCAAGATCGACAAGCTGATGGCGGGCCAAAGCTACATCCGGCAGATTCCCGGTTCCGACATCCAGCAGATGCGAGAGAAGGGCTTTGAAGCGACCGATCGCTTCGATCGCCTGGATGAACCTGACGCGATCCTGATCTGCGTGCCGACGCCGCTGACCGACGCGCGCGAGCCGGACTTGGGGTACGTAATCAACTCCGCGCAAGCGATCTCGACGCAACTGCGACCGGGGCAACTGGTTGTGCTGGAAAGCACCACCTACCCGAGCACCACGCGCAACGTCGTGCTGCCGATCCTCGAAGCCAGCAGCCTGATGGCCGGGTCGGACTTCTTCCTGGCGTTCAGCCCCGAGCGAGAAGATCCGGGCAATGCAACGCACAGCGTCTCGAACATTCCCAAAGTGGTCGGCGGGTTGGACAAGGCAAGCACCGACCTGGCGGCTGACCTGTATGGGGCGGTTGTCGTCACGGTCGTCCGCGTGTCGACGCCTGAAGTGGCAGAAGCGACCAAGATCCTTGAAAACACCTACCGGGCGATCAACATCGCGCTGGTCAACGAGTTGAAAGTTCTTTACGACCGCATGGGGATCGACGTCTGGGAAGTGATCGACGCAGCCAAGACCAAGCCGTTCGGCTATCAGGCGTTCTACCCGGGCCCCGGCCTCGGCGGGCACTGCATCCCGATCGATCCGTTCTACCTGACATGGGTGGCCCGGCAATACGGCATGAGCACGCGCTTCATTGAACTGGCCGGCGAAGTGAACACATCAATGCCAACCTACGTGGTCAGCAAAGTGGCCGACGCGTTGAACGATCGCTCGCGCCCGGTGAAGGGCAGCCGCGTGGCGATCCTCGGCATGGCGTACAAGAAGGACGTGGACGACCCGCGCGAAAGCCCGGGCTTCGAACTGATGGACCTGCTGCTGAAGAAGGGGGCGAACGTCAGCTACAACGACCCGCACATATCGGCCCTGCCCCGGATGCGGCACTACCCGCACCTGAAAATGAACAGCCAGGAACTGACCCCGGAATTTCTCGCGGCGCAGGATTGCGTCTTGATCGCGACCGATCACACAGCGTACGATTATGCGGCCATCGTCCGGCAGGCACGACTCGTCATCGACACTCGCAATGCCACGCGGAACGTCCGCGACGGCCGGGACAAGATCGTGCGTGCGTGACACAGCAGAGGGGCTGACGCCCCCGCTCGCCAAAGAGAGTCCCATGTATCATGCATTCGCGCTGGTGCAGGCCGGCAGTGATCTGACGCTGGCCGCGGTTGACGCCAAGCTGAAGGCCCGCTTCCCCAATTGGTCGGTCGCGACCGCTGCCAAGCAGATCACCATCACCAGCGGCGACTGGGAATACTACCTGGCCGCCCAAAGCGGGCCGGAAGTTCTGCAGGAGTCGGAGAATATCGCCGGCCGCCTGGCGGGGCTCGATGCCGACTCGCCGTTGCGAGTGTGCGACCGCCGGCTCGAAGTCTGGAGCGATAACCCCGACCCGTTCATGAAACATTTCGACGACCACTTCCAGATTCTCGAAGTGTTGCGCACATTCAGGGGCGTCATTCTCGTTGATCCGAAGGAACCGGCGCTGTTGTGATGTTGTCGCGAGCCCCGACCTTCGGAAGCCTCAGTTCGGGGCTTACATTCGCTTGAATCATCTGTGCTCAAGCGTAAAACATCGGGGTCACCTGAGAGTTGTTTCTCTTCTCCCTTTCCCCCGCCCCGATGAGGCGCTATGAGTGCTGCTTTTTCTTCGCCCGATGTTTCGTTGCCTGATGCCAACAGTCCGCTGCGCGGCGGCAAGCTCGCGATCGTGGTCGGCGGCGGCCCGGCCCCCGGCATCAACGGCGTGATTGCGTCCGTGACGATCGATGCGACCACCAAGCACGGCATGGAAGTGATCGGCTTCCAGAACGGCTTCCGCCATCTCGTCGAAGGCAGCACGAAGCACAACCGCCGGCTGACCGTCGATGATGTCGCCCCGTATTACATGCGCGGCGGGTCGATCCTGGGCACTTCACGCACCAACCCGGCCAAGAAGGAAGAGGACATGAACAATGTCCTCAAAGTCTTCGCCGAGATGGGCATCACTGCGCTGGTCACCATCGGCGGCGATGACACCGCGTACTCCGGCAGCCAGGTTGCCCGACGTGCCGGGGCCATCTCGGGGAAACAGGATTTCCTGCGGGTTTGCCACGTTCCGAAGACGATCGACAACGATCTGCCGCTGCCTGAAGGCACGCCGACCTTCGGCTTCGAGTCGGCCCGGCACTACGGCACCATGACCACCCGCGCCCTGCACGCGGACGCCAAGACGACCGGACGCTGGTACATCATCATCAGCATGGGCCGTGCGGCCGGGCACCTGGCCCTGGGCATCGGCAAGGCGTCGGCCTCGACGATCACCGTCATTCCCGAAGAATTCGGCACGACACCAGTCACGCTCGAAGGAGTCTGCGATCTGATCATCGGCTCGATTCTCAAGCGGAAGATCGACAAGCGCGACTACGGGGTGGCCGTTCTGGCCGAGGGACTGATTGAATCGATCGGCGAGGAGGGCCTGATCAGCGCCCTGGGCGGTGAGGACAAGCTGAAGCTGTTCGGCAACCTCGAACGCGACCCGCACGGCCACCTGCGGTTAGGCGAACTCGAGTTCGGCCGGATGGTCAAGGAGACGCTGCGGAAGCGGTTGAAGGAAATCGGCCTGAAGATGGACTTCATCGACAAGGACCTCGGCTACGAACTGCGTTCCGCCGACCCGATCCCGTTCGACATGGAATACACGCGTGACCTGGGCTTCGGGGCGCTGAAGTTCCTTGCCAGTGAACTGTCGGCCAAGTTCGGTGCGATCATCAGCTTCGTCGACGGGCGCATGATCCCGCTCGACTTCGAAACGATGATTATCAAGGAAACCCAGCGAATGAGGCCGCGCAAGGTGAACACCGACAGCGAATCGTTCCAGTGCGCGATGCGATACATGATCCGCCTGGACGCCGACGATTTCTCGAATCCGGACAAGCTAAAGGCCCTGGCCGGCCTGACCACGCTGCCAGTGGAACAGTTCCGCGAGCGATTCAGCAAGGTGCTGCGCTGAGGGGTGGGGTAGCCGGAAGCGCAAGCGACGGATTGTCGAGAGAATCCGTCGCTTGCGCTTCCGGCTAACGAGTGTATGGCGGCATGAAACGCAAGAGGCCACCCGGAATGAACCGGGTGGCCTCTTGCGTTTCGATGCATCACGAATCAAAACTGATCGGGCGGCAGAAGGTTGAACCAGAGGAGCATGAAGTAGATCAGGTCTTCATCCGTCGCGTCGGGCATGTAGTTCACCAGGATGTAGAAGCATCCGGCGTCCCATTCCTCGAAGGTGGCCACGGTCGGCGGGGGTGTTTCTTCGCCTCCGCCGGCGGGCGGATCTTCTTCCGGCGGCGGGGGCCCTTCGGGCGGGGGCGGCGGCGGTGCGTAGTCCGGCGGGAGCACGTTGTACCACTGCAGTGCGTAGTACGCGACGGTGTCGTAATCCGACCCCGGGAACAGGGTTGTCACCAGAGCCGTGATGTCGGCCCATGCTTCTTCGGAGGCGATGACCGGTGCGCTCGGACCGCCGCCTGACGGAGTGAACGTCGGGTTCTGCGGGTCGGGGTTGTCAGCCCGGACCGCGGAACCTGAACACATTAATAAAATGCCGGCCAGCGCGAGGCCCAGCCAGTACTTCGGTCGAAGATTCAACTCCATTCGTGCCTCTCCCCAGGGCGGATGAATTTCAAAAACGCGAATTACGCTTACATGCGAATTACGTCGGTAGATGATAACCTATCCGCGCTGAGCATAAAGAGATTTCACCCCACTTTTCGGTTAAAGAAGAAAATTCGTACGCTCCCGACCTGAAAACTTCTTGTTCAGGGTGAAATATTCTTGCAAAGATCGATGTGATGAGTGTGATGGATGGGCGTTACTGGCAGTTTTCTGAGCTGGCCGCGGGAATTCATGTCGCGATTCGCCCCTCAGGTGAATTGTTGATCCATTCGACATCCCGGTTCAATCAGCGAGCTGTTGCCGGATCCATAAACTGATCTGATGCAACCCGCTTCCGAAGCCGTACCCGTCCCCGCCGAGCAAGCCGGCACGACTCTGGCCGCCGTGCTGCGCCTGCGTCTGCCGGGGCAGACATGGACACAAGTCCGGAATTTGATCGCCGGCCAACGCGTCAAGATTGACGATGCCCTCTGCATGGACCCGGCCCGGCGCGTGAGCGAGGGCGATCTGGTGGAAATTCTGTCGAAACCCGAAGCGGTCCACCGCGGGGCGACGGTGGATGGGCTGGTCATCCGCCATCTCGATGATGACGTGGTCGTCGTCGAGAAAGCGTCCGGCGTGAACACGGTTCGCCATCCGACCGAGCGGAACTGGACCGACCGCCGGCGGGAGCTTTCCCCCACGCTCGAAGACCTGACCATGCGGGCCATGGCCGAACAGCTGGGGCGGGCGAAGCACAAACTGCCGCGGCTGCGCATCGTGCAGCGGTTGGACAAAGACACCAGCGGCCTGGTCGTCTTTGCCCGCTCGATCCCCGCCGAGCGCAGCCTGGGCCGGCAGTTCCATGCCCACACCGTCTTGCGCAAGTACCTGGCGATTGCGCCCGGCTTCCTGAAGGCACAGACGTTCAAGTCATGGCTGGTGCAGGATCGCGGCGACGGCCGGCGCGGCAGCGGTTCGGAGGGACAGGGCAAACTGGCGGTCACGCATGTCGAAGTGATTGAACGGCTGCCGCGGCACACGATTCTCGGCTGCCAACTCGAGACGGGCCGTACTCATCAGATCCGCATTCATCTGTCCGAGGCCGGGCACCCCGTCTGCGGGGAGAAGGTGTACAATCGCAAGACTTCGGGCGAGCAATTCGGTGACCGCGACAGCGTTCCGCGGCTGGCGCTGCATGCGGCCGAACTCGGCTTCGAGCATCCGATCACGGGAAAAAAACTGCACTGGAAGATGGACCTGCCGCTTGACCTCCAGGGCTATCTCACCCACTTGCGGCAGATCGGGAGAAGCTGATGCCGTACACCCCGGTGTTGGCGACGCTTGGCTATGTGCTGTCGCCCGATGGCCGACAGGCGCTGATGATCCACCGCGACCGCAACCCGGCCGACTACCACTACGGCAAGTTCAACGGCCTGGGCGGCAAGCTGGAACCCGGCGAGGATATTGTCGCCTGCATGCGGCGTGAAATCCGTGAGGAAGCCGGCATCGAATGCACACGCATGGCCTTGCGCGGCACAGTTTCCTGGCCCGGGTTTGGCAAGCACGGGCAGGACTGGTTCGGCTTCATCTTCCGCATTGATTCCTTCAAAGGCACACCGCATAACGTGAATGCCGAGGGATCGGTTTGCTGGATCGACCGCGAGGCGATCATGAACCTGCCACTCTGGGAAGGCGACCGCCACTTCCTGCCGCTAGTCTTCGACGACAGCGTCAGCCAGTTCCACGGCGTGATGCCCTACCGCGACGGCCGGCCTGTCGACTGGGCCGTGAGTCACCTTTAGCTGCTGTGTGACGGTTGAAGCAGCGACCTTCATCATCACTGGATTCGGATGTCCCGGCCGAAGCGAACGAACGAGCAGGCTAATTCCTCATGGAACAATGACGATCGGCCGCTCTTCAAGCGAAGTGCCGATGCTCACGACCTTCGATCATGATGCCTGTTTCGAACCTTTTCGCCCACCGCGCATCAGTTCCCCCAGCAGGTCATTCCCGGCATGCGGATCGAAGACGTGGAGGCCGAAGCGTTCGGCG
>Ga0105047_10018057_pt1 | contig 10950 bp, 9 predicted proteins | sample MAT04_FD_78384 | JGI IMG/M metagenome (GOLD analysis project Ga0105047, IMG submission 78384) | Freshwater microbial communities from Lake Fryxell liftoff mats and glacier meltwater in Antarctica - MAT-04 (megahit assembly) | ecosystem: Environmental > Aquatic > Freshwater > Ice > Liftoff...
ATCGGCGGCCTCTTTCTGCTTCCCGTCGCGAACGCCGAAGAGGAAGCCCCCATCCCGGTTCCCGCGCAACCGGTGCTCGTGAAGCGACAGCCGATCCGCGCTCAACCGGTCGGTGGGTTCGCCGGCCCAGGCGCAACTCCCGCACCGCAATTGTCCGACGCGGAAGCACTCAAGCAGGCCAGCCTGGACGCCTCCGACGCGAACCAACTGCTCGAGTACCTGAAACAACGGACCCTTTCCGACGTGGATCAAGGCAAGATCAGCGCGATCATTGCCCGGTTCGGGGGGGATGACTTCGAAGACCGGTTGAAGGCGACGGAGGAGGTCGAACGATTCGGTCCTGCCGCGATCGGTCCGTTGAAAAAGGCCGAGAAAGACAACGACCCGGAAATCGCGTTTCGAGCCCGACTCGCGCTCAAGAAGGTTGAGAAGGTGCCGCACTCCGCGACGGCTGCGGCGGCTGTTCGTGCGGTGGTGAAACTGAAGCCCGAGGGTGCCGCATCGGTTCTGATCGCGTTCCTTCCGCTCGCCGATGCCGAAAGCGTGAGTGACGCGATTCGCGAGGCGCTCGTCGCCCTGGCCGTGAAGGACGGGAAGGCGGAACCCGCTCTGGTCGCTGCCTTGAGCGACGTGTCAGCCGTTCGCCGGGCAGCGGCGTACGTCGCGCTCACCGAAGGTGGCGAACAAGGCAACCTCATCCGGATCAAGGATTCGTACCCGAAGTTGCGTGACGCTGTTCTGAAAGAAACTGATGCCGAGGCGAAATTCGCCGGGCTCTGGTCGCTGGCCCTCGTCACTCGCGAACGGGAATACCTGCCGGCACTGATCGAACTGATCCCGAAACTCGGTCGCGGCCGCATCTGGCAACTCGAAGAACTTCTCCTGCTAATCGCGGGCAGTCACCCGAAAGACGGCCGCTTCCTGAGGTCGCCGGAGTCGTTGGCGAAAGCCCGCGACGCGTGGCTCGGCTGGTGGAAGGAAAAGGGCGAGAAGGTCGATTTCGTGAAGTTCGAGTACAAGCCCCGAATCGCGGGCATCACGGACGTCATCGAGGCGGACGCTCGCGGGTATGGCCAGGGGCGGGTCGTGTCGCTCGGGCCGGACCTCAAGGAAAAGTGGCGGATTCAGGGTGCGAACAACCCGACCGACATGAAGGTGGCTCCGAACGGTCACGTCTGGATTGTCGAGTCGAACAACAACATCATCAGCGAGTGGGACACCTCCGGAAAGCGAATCGGTCAGCGGGTGGTGCACTACCAGCCGATGAACATCGACATGCTTCCCGACGGCGGGATGATCGTGACGGCGAGGAACAACGTGTTGCAGTGGGACAAGGAAGGCAAACAAGTCTGGGCCTTCAATCGGCCGAACGACATCATGGCAGGGCGTCGCCTTCCGAACGGGGAGATCCTGATCGTAACCACCCTCCCGCAAGGGCCAGGTCAGCAGGGCGGTCCGAACTGTTTCCGGCTCGACGCGAAGGGCGGCGACACGAAGAAAAACCTGACGGTCGGTTGGATCTTGCAGCTCCAAATCATGGGCGTTTCGGAGGAGGATAAGGTGCTGTTGTGCGAGTACGACACCAAGAACCCGTCGCAACCCGAGTACCGAGTCGCCGAGTACGACCTGAAAACCGGCAAGCAGATCTGGAAGTACGATTGCCCGCGGAACGCCGCCCCGAGTTCGTGTCAACGGCTGCCGAACGGGAACACGCTGATCTGCCTGATGAACCTGAACCAGGCGATCGAGGTGGACCCGTCCGGCGAGATCGTGTGGGACTACCAGGCCAAGGACGGGCTGCGAGTTGCGCGGGTTTCTCGTCGCTGACGTGATTCGCTTGTCGCTTCGCGTTCAACTACTATAGTAATTGTTCTGATTCCGTTCCGGCCGCTCCGTGTGAGTGGCCGCCGTTATTCGTGAGATCACGGTCATGGCAAAAACGTGTGTGTTCACCGGTCGGGCAGCGGTTTTCGGTAACCAGAAGACCTACCGCGGTAAGGCGAAGTACCTCGGCGGCGTCGGCAAGAAGATCACCGGCACGAGCCGCCGGAAGTTCAAGCCGAACCTGCAACGGGTACTGTGCATGGTCGACGGCGTTGCGAAGCGAGTTTGGGTTTCGGCCGCCGCGATCCACGGCGGGCTGGTTGTGAAGCCTGTGAAGGTGAAGCCGTTCGCTGACGTGAAGGTGTGATTTTGGGTTGAGTTCTGGTTATTCGCCGCTTGCGGCGTAGCGCTCCCACCTGTGAGCGCTACGCCGCAAGCGGCGAAAGTATATGGTCGATCATCATGTCGCTGACCCTCGATCAAGTCCGCAAGGTCGCAATCCTGGCGCGTTTGGAACTGTCTGACGCCGATCTTGTTCAGATGCAAAGCCAGCTCTCGGCAATCCTCGATTACGTCGCGCAACTTAAAGAACTTGACACTGAAGGCGTCGAGCCCCTGGCGCACCCGTTGCCAATCCACAACGTATTCCGTCCCGACGAACCAACCCCGTCACTGTCGCCGAACGAAGCGCTCCAGAACGCTCCCAAGCGCGAGAAGGGGAGTGATTACTTCAGCGTTCCCGCCGTGTTCGACACCGACATCGGGGAATGACTTGGGGAAATGACGAATGACCCACCAATGACGAAGGAATCACCAATCACGAATGACCAAGGATGAACCCGGGTCTTCCTTCGTCATTCGGTTTTGGGTATTCGTCATTTCCCCAAGTCATTGGTGGGTCATTCGTCATTTCGCCGCACCCCCGAGCGAAGGAACTCCATGCACGAGATGACCGCCACGGAACTGCTCGCCCTCCAATCCACGGGCAAGGCAACCGCTGCCGAGATCGCCAACGCATTCCTCACGGCGTACCAAGCACGCGAGCCAAAGCTGAAGGCGTTCGTTTCGCTCGATGAAGCCGCCATTCGTCAGCAATCGGCGGCGGTCGATGCGAAGCGTGCAGCCGGGAAGCCGCTCGGCAAACTCGCTGGCGTTCCCGTCGCGATCAAGGATGTTCTCTGCACGAAGGGCGTCACCACGACCTGCGCCTCGAAGATCCTCAAGAACTTCGTGCCGCCTTACGATGCGCACGTCGTCGAACGGCTGCGAGCCGAGGATGCGATCCTGTTCGGCAAGACGAACATGGACGAGTTCGCGATGGGTTCGTCCACGGAGAACAGCGCCTTCCAGACGACCCGCAACCCGTGGGATACTGACCGCATTCCGGGCGGGTCATCGGGTGGATCTGCGGCGTGCGTGGCGGGGTGTCAGGCTCCGTTGTCGCTCGGTACAGACACGGGCGGTTCGATCCGTCAGCCGGCTGCGTTGTGCGGTATCGTCGGCATGAAGCCCACCTACGGCCGCGTGAGCCGCTACGGGTTGATCGCCTTTGCCAGCTCGCTCGATCAGGTCGGACCGTTCGCGCACGACATCACCGATACCGCTCTGATGCTCGAAGTGATTTGCGGCCACGACAAGCGCGATAGCACCTGCGTGAACCAATCGGTGCCCGAGTACCGCAAGACGCTCAACGATCCGGTGAAGGGGCTTCGCATCGGCGTGCCGAGGGAGTTCTTCGACAAGGGTCTCGATTCCGAAATCGAGTCGTCGGTGCGGGCGGCGCTCAAGGAATACGAGAAGCAGGGGGCAACGCTCGTTGACGTGTCGCTGCCGCACAGCAAGTACGCACTCGCGGCGTATTACATCGTGGCGCCTGCGGAGGCGTCGAGCAACCTCGCCCGCTTCGATGGCATGCACTACGGTCACCGCACGGCCCAGAAAGCGGACCTCATTGGCACGTATGCGAAGTCACGCGGAGAAGGGTTCGGCAAGGAAGTGCAGCGCCGCATCATGATCGGTACCTACGTGCTCAGTAGCGGCTACAAGGATGCGTTCTACGTCAAGGCGTTGAAGGTTCGCCGGCTCGTGAAGAAGGATTACGACGACGCATTCGCAACGTGCGACGTGGTGATGGGTCCGACGACGCCGACGGCCGCGTTCAAGGCGGGCGAGAAGTCGGACGATCCGCTGGCGATGTACTTGTCGGACGTGTACACGGTGTCGTGCAATCTGGCGGGCATTCCGGGGCTGAGCATGCCGTGCGGCTTCACGAAGGCGGGGCTTCCGATTGGCCTGCAACTGCTCGGCAAGCCGTTCGACGAGGAGAAACTGCTTCGCATCGCGAGGATGTACGAGACCGCAACCGACTGGCACACCCGCCGCCCGAAGGTGTAGGATATGGGCATGAGTACAGCAACGCTAACTCCACCGTCTGCCGCACCGTTTGCTCGAAACCCGGTCGAGCTATTGCTCACCGCTGCTGATGTGGCGATGTTGCCGAGGTCACTTGCGACCACCGACGTGAAGTACGAACTGCATGACGGGAGGCTGATCGTCATGGCTCCGCCCGGTGGTATTCATGGTCGTCGGCAAGCGAAGTTTTCCCGCTACCTCCTGACCGAAGGTGAGGAAAAGGGCTACGGTGAGGGCTTTGCGGAAGCAGGGTTGCTGATCCGACAGAAGCCTGACAGTCTGGTAGGCTTTGACGCAGCGTTTGTGACGACCGCACAACTTCCGACTCGGTATTCCCCCGAGGGATATCTGCTCACAATTCCCGCTCTCGTGGTCGAAGTACGAAGCAAGAACGACACGCAGCCCGAAATCGATGCGAAGGTGCAAGAGTACCTCACTGCGGGTGTCGTACTCGTGTGGGTCGCTGATCCCGAGTCGCGAACGGTCACGGCATACCGTGCGAATCAGCCTGAGAAAGTGTTCGCCGTCACTGACACGCTCACGGCGGATGCGGTGATTCCGGGGTTCAGTGTCGCGGTTGCGGATCTGCTTCCCGCTCCGTAACCTACTCTGCGTCGGTCGGGTCGGATGAGTTTAGCTCGTTGCTCTGCAACAGGGCGATGTTGCGTCGCCCGAGCTTTTGGCTTGTCTTGTGTCTCGGGGAAGGCTGTTCCAGCACCGCTTTCGCCGAGAAGTCGGCGATCACCAGCAAAGGCTGGGACAACCTCGCCGGACGCGGTTTTTTGCTGGTGATCGCCGACTTCTCGGCGGCGTTGCCGTGAGCCTTCCGCGATCCAGGTCTTGAAGTAAACGCCGACCCGACCGACACCTTTCACATTTCGTGAACCCAACCCGTCGGTTGAAGTCGTTCGCGTTTGCCTGCCGTTTCCAGCCACAAACCCGACTCGACGCACTCGCCAATCTTCACCAGTCCGACAATCGGTGGGCTTCGCAACAGCTTCTCGCCGTCGGCGGCTGACACAGTGAACACCAACTCGAAATCCTCGCCGTCGCCGAGTGCGTGCTGAAGCGCCGACTTCCCCGATGTGCGGCTCAGTTCCACTGCGTCGACACTCACCGGAATCGATTCCGTAATCAGCACGGCCCCGCAATTGCTCTCTTCGAGGATGTGGTTGAGGTCGCCCGCCAGTCCGTCGCTGATGTCACACATCGCGTGCAGTTCAACGGCCGAGTGCAATGCGAGTGCCTCTCGAATCCGTGGGGTGAAATCGAGGTGGTGGCCGCGAATGCTTCCACCGAGTGGCCCCGTGACGAAAATCCAGTCGCCCGCTTTCGCGCCGCTTCGCAGGACTGCCCCGCGTTCTGTCGCTTCTCCGAAAGCCGTCACGCTGATCACGAGCGGCCCAGACCACGAATTCGTGTCTCCGCCGACAATCGGAACGCCAAATGCATCGCTCACATCGCGGAGCCCGAGGTAGAGTTGCTCCGCGAACCCAGGATTCGGGATTCGGGATTCAGGATTTAGGGAAGAGGACAGTCGGCTTGCCTGCTCCCCGGCTGTTCGCAGGTTTCCTGAATCCCGAATCCCGAATCCCGAATCCTGCCTGGGCAATGCCACACTCACCACGGCACTCGTGGGGATGCCCGCCATTGCCGCGATGTCGCTCAGGTTGGCTGCCATCGCCTTGCGGCCGGCGCGGCGCGGCCCAACCTCCGACACGATGAAATCGGTTCCGTCCATCAGCATGTCGGTCGTGACCAACATCGGGCGCTGCGAAGGCGTCAGAACCGCGCAATCATCGCCCGGACCCACCAACACTCGCGGATACGCGGTTGTTTGTGACCGGAGCCAGTGAATATAATGGAATTCGCTGGTGTTTGGTGTTTCGGGTTTGGTGTTTGGTCTCTCATGTTCCATGCTACACCCAAGGCTGGGATTTGGCCTGACGAGCGGGCGTCGCCGCTCAGGTGAATGTTGGGGCACAACACCCGGATCGGAAAGTACCACCAAACACGAAACACCAACACGAACCAAACGCGACACTTCCATGCCCCTTCCGACCGACACCCCCGAAGACTCGATTCCGCTGAGGCCGTCGCCACTCGTGTCAAAGGTATTCGGCGAGCCTCGCTTCCACACGGATGGCGACGTCGCGGCTCTCGCCTACGCAGCCGATGGCACGCTCTGGTCGATCGACGAAACCGGGTTGCTCCGGCGGTGGGCGGCCGACGGGAAACTCCTCGCGAGGCACTTCCTCTCCGATCTCGAAACCGTGTGGTGCTTCAGTCCGGACGCGAAACTGCTTGCCAGTGGGAACGACAGCCTGATTTTGTGGGACGTCGCGACCGGCCACCTCGTCACTCGAATGCCGCAAACAGCTTGGGTGACGGCGATCGGCTTCGGAGCTGACGGCCGCACCATCGCCAGCGGGCACGACGATGGCCTCGTCCGCTTCTGGGATATCGCGTCGCAGCGTTTCCTGGGGCAGGTGCAAGCGTGCTCGAAGCCGGTTCCCGTGTCGGCAGTTGCGTGTTCCACACGTGGCGAGTACGTAGCGACCGCTGGTGAGGAGCGTGTCGTTCGGCTCTGGAATGAACTCACACACAAACTCGTCGGCGAGTTGAGCAGTCACACCGACCGCATACCTGCGATGGCCTGGAGCCCCGACGGTCGCCTGCTGGTCTCCGCTGGGTGGGACACCTCCGCACGAGTCTGGCGACCGCCCCAAACGGAACCCGTGATTCTGCTCAACAGCTCCGCCGATCAGGTTCACACTCTCGCCTTCAGCCGAGACGGAAAGCTCCGCGCGTGTGCCGACTCGAACTTCGAGATACAGCTCTGGCGTGACCCTGAAAAGGGCATCGCCGGGCCCCTTTTGCGAGGACATACCGACGAAATCGTGTGCCTGGCGTTCAGTCCGGATGGATCGAAGTTGGCCAGCGCCGGGCTGGAGCGCGTCATCGACATCTGGGACACTCGAGAGGGGAAGCTTCTCGCGGGGCCGAACCCGAAGGGCAAGCACGTCATTGCGGTGGTGCCCGGTCGGCCGCTCCGACTCGCGAGTACGGGCGAGACGAAGGTGCGCGTTTGGAACACGGAAGGCGTTGCGGAAGTGGCACCGACGGGTCTGTGCCCGGCGGCTTGCGTGGCTGCCAGTCCGGACGGAAAATGGCTCGCGATCGGTGGAACGGATCACATCACCAGGCTCTGGAACGCAGTCGAAAACCGGGTGGTGGCGTCGTTGGACGCGACGAAACCGCCGGTCGGATTCGCCACCTTCTCGGCCGATTCAAAGTACCTCGCGCACACGAGCCCGACGGATGGCCTTGTTTGGATCTGGAAGTGCGACACGGCCACGGCGGAACTGCTCCTGATCGAGGCTGCGGACGGCTGCACGCTCGAGGGCATCTCGTTTCACCCGGACGGTCGGCGTATCGCGGCTGGGGGTGTCGATTACCTCTCGACGGGAACGCGGGACGGAGCTGTCTCCGTGTGGGACATCCCGACCAAGGACAAACTGTTCACGATTGATGTCGGGGTTTACGCCGTCGCGTTCGACCCGCAGGGGAAGTATCTCGCGGGGGCGGGGTTCGACGAGGCGGTGTACGTCTGGGATGTGGAAACGCAGGAAACCGTGTTCGTGCTGGGCGGCCACCAGGGGAAGATTCACGCAGTTGCGTTCAGTCCGGATGGCAGCTACATCGTCAGTGGCGGTGACGATGCAACCGTCCGCGTTTGGGATGTGTTGAGTGGGCGGTTCCTGGTCGCGCGTGAGTTCGATTCGTCCGTGCAGTCGCTCGCGTTCAGCCCGGACGGTTGGCACCTCTTCTGTGGCAACGGCAACACGACCTGCTACCAGATAGAGTTCAAGCGACTCCTTGAGGACTGATTCCCCGAGGGCGAATCCGAGATGAATTTTCGCGCTCTGCCGTCAGATGAGCCTGGAATGAGCTATGAATACGAAACGGTCAGCAATCCTCGAACTCCGCTGCTCACATGAAGCGTTTCATCGCAATGCTCATGATTATCGTGGGTGCCGGCGTCGGTGTGTGGGGTGCGTATAACCTCTTTCGGGGAGGGGCAAACCTCCCGATTCCCTTCACGAATGACTTCCGAGTTTCGCCGATACTCGTTGCCCTAACTGGACTTGCGTCATTTACCCTCGGCATCATCGGCTACCGGGATTGAACGCGCCGACCGACGCAAAATCTTCGAGTTCCCGCCCCAAAAACTTCCCCTTGACACATCCCGATGCTACGATTGAAGTAGCGTGTTGGGTTACCGTGGCTCACGGGATACTCAATTTTTCTCCCTGGCACTCAGGAGGGTAGCCATGACCGCGTTACGGACGACGAGACCGATCAACCCTGGCCCGACCCGTGCGCTGTTGCGAGGGGCGGCAAGTGTGATCGTTCTCGGGTTGTTCGGGTGCGGAATGCCGTCACCCCCAACCAGTTCCGACTCCTCGCAGTCAATCGCCAACCCCGGCAACAACGATCCGGCGTGGTTGACGAGCCGCGAGAAGTTACCCGCCCCGCACCTCGACCGTCTCGATTACGACGCCGAGAAACGGACGCTGGCACTCTACGATCTGACGGGTCGCGATCAGTGGATGGTCCAACTGCCGAACGAGGCGGTCGGGCACCCGATCGGGCCGATGCACCGCTTACCCGAAGGCGTCGACACGAGTCGGACGCTGATTTACTACGCCCGACCGGGCGTGAAGGTTTCCGCTCCGGTGTCGGTCGCCGCGATCGAAGCTGGCCGCCGAGACCACTCCTCGGGTTTGGCGACCAACCGCTGACGGGAAGTAAGCACGAAGTCCGAAGTTCGAAATCCGAAAGCAAGACAGGAAGCCGCACTGTCCACTTTTCGGGTTTCGGACTTCGGACTTCGAGTTTCCCGAAGGGCTCTCAATGTTCCGGGACGTTTCGCCCCTCATCGCCAATAACCCACCTGGGCTACATTACGGGGTCGCCGTCTCCGACCTCGACGCGGACGATCGATTCGAGTTCGTGGTCGCCGGCTTCGGCGGGCCGAACCGAGTCCTTCGCTGGGCTGGCGGACAACTTCGCGACAGTGCCCCTCCCGATCTCGCGGACATCACACGGCAAGCGATCGGCCTCGCGGCTGGCGACATCGACGGCGACGGTCGCGAAGAACTGTACGTCCTCAACACCGACACCTTCTCGGGAGCGAAGCAGGCCGCGGATCGGCTGTTCGATCCACAGCCGGACGGTCGCTGGGAAGACCTGTTCTCGCGACCGGAGAATCGCGGGACTCGCAACCTGTCGGCCGGTCGCAGCGTTGCGGCGATTGATCGCCGGGGCGTCGGTCGCTACGGCTTCTTCGTGGCGAGTCACGGCCGACCGATGCGACTCTACGAACTCGCCCCCAACCGTTCCCTCGCCGACCTTGCTCCCCCGCTTGGGCTCTCGCGGACGGCGGGCGGTCGCGGCGTACTGACGCTCCCCATCTTTTCGGACCACCCCGACATCTTCTGTGTGAATGAGCAGGGACCGAACTTTTTGTTCCGCAATCGCGGCGACGGCACCTTCACGGAATGCGCTGCCGAGTTCGGTCTCACCGACCCCGAGGAACACGGTCGCGGCGTGGCAGCTTTCGACGCGGGCGAAACGGGTGAGTTGTCGCTGTGCTGGGGGAACTGGGACGGCCTTCACCGGGTGATGAATCGTCGCGAGAACGGCCCCTGGAAGAACCACGCGACGCCCGGACTTGCCTTCCCGTCGGCCGTGCGAACGGTGATCGCCGCGGACTTCGACAACGACGGGCACGATGAACTGTTCTTCAACAATCTCGGCGAGGCGAACCGGCTCTTTCGCGTGTCGCCGAGTCTCACGATGCTCGATCCGGGCGACGCTCTCGATCAAGATGGCTATGGCACGGGTGCGGCGATCTGCGACATCGACGGCGGCGGCATTCTGGAACTGTTGGTGTCGCGTGGGGAGCGTGGAGCGCAGCCCTTGGGGTTGTACAAGGCACGCTCGGCGGAAGGCAACGGCTGGTTGCGGGTGCGACCCCTGACGCGATTCGGGGCTCCGGCGCGTGGGGCGGTAGTTCGTGCGGAAGCGCAAGGCCGAGTGCGTGTGAAGGGTGTCTGTGGCGGCAGCGGGTACTTGTGCCAGATGGAACCGGTGGCACATTTCGGATTCGGTCTTGGTGGACGAGCAGAGCGGGTTCAGGTCGTGTGGCCAGACGGCGCCGCAGTGGTGTTGCTGAACCCGGGCACGAACCGCACCATCACGGTGCCCTACCCACGTGGGTGAACCAAACGTTGTCTTCCCTCTGTGGACCGCGGGCGGCTCGCCCGCTTGCCTGAAGAGATTCGTCTCGCGAAGAGTCACTCGTAAGCCGTCCCAACTCCACGGGTGAAGCGGGCGAGCCGCCCGCGGTCCACAGACCAAAGCGGTTTCCGCCACCGATTCTCAGCCCAGTTTACACGCCGGACGGCGCTTCGAGAATTCGACTCGCACGTCCACGGAATCGGCACGCGGCGGCAACGTCAGCATCTTCAACTTCCGCAAGCGTGTGAGATACGGGATCACCGTTTGCGTGAGCTTCTCGGCACCCGCAAGCCCGACGGCTTCTAGGTCCGGGAAGCGCGTCAGCAGGAGCGTTAATCCGGAGTCGGTTACCTGCGTGTCGGCCAATCCCACGGCCTTGAGTCCACGAAGTTGGGCGAGGTGCATTAA
>Ga0105047_10018059_pt1 | contig 10949 bp, 11 predicted proteins | sample MAT04_FD_78384 | JGI IMG/M metagenome (GOLD analysis project Ga0105047, IMG submission 78384) | Freshwater microbial communities from Lake Fryxell liftoff mats and glacier meltwater in Antarctica - MAT-04 (megahit assembly) | ecosystem: Environmental > Aquatic > Freshwater > Ice > Liftoff...
ACTAGCTCGCGTTTCGTCATACCCCAATCCTCTCGCCAGGACGGCATACTAATTCGGACGAGGTACTGGAATCGGTGCCGGAGCGATCGAGTTTTTTCCGCTCTGATGCATGTTAAAGTTAGAAGATGGATGATGCATGGGTGAAGGAGTTGACGGGCCGGGATATTCGTTTACCTCAAGATAGCCATTGCGCCATGAAATTTCGGTTCGATTTGTCCCCAGCAGCGCGTCGATGAGATCGGATTCGGCTTGATAGATTGCGGCAACTGACGGATAGTCCCTGAGCGCAAGCCAAAGCGGATATTGCGACAGCGTCAAGAAGCGTTGGGCGGCAAACGGAAGCTTAGCTCGAACTGCCAGTTGTGTGGTGATCGGCGGCGACAGCAAGTAAGTCACCAGCACAGAGGTGCCGAGGACAATCCACGTCCACCACGGCCAGTGCCAGACGGCGAATAGCGAGCGGCGAGGATGTTGTGGTTCAGTCATCGCAGCAGTTTACCCGATTCGATTCCGCCAGCGGATGATAATCCAGCGTCGTTGACTGGAGATCCCGAATCTGTCTGTGATGGCGTCCTATCGCCCGTTACTCCAACTCGCCCGCGTGATTCTCCAGCCAATACGCGCCGATCTCGATCGCGCTGCGGCTGGCCAATGTTACCAGCAGCGCGAGCAGCAGCAAACCGGCGAAGAGCGAGACGAAATACGCTACGCAGCCGCTGATGATCCACACGGAGAGATTCATCGACCCCAGTTGCGTTCGCGGGGGAAACCCGGCCCACGACGGCGGCAGGAATCGCCACGCGGCATCGGTGCAGACCACCATCGGCAGCGACACGACCAGCCACGCCACCGACCCGAACAGCGTCCAATCCTGTTCCCGCCAGCCGCAAAATCCGAGAAAGCCCAGCACCGCCAGATAGAGCACCAGTTCCGGCAGCGACATCTTGATCAGCACCGACAGTTTCGCCAGCAGGATTTCGTGGCCGGTATAGGGCAGCAGCACCAATCCTTCCAGCGTCTGTTCGCGAATCTCCTGCAGCCACAGCCGTTGAGCCATGAACGCCAGACTGCCGACCGGCGTCAGCACGGCGATCACCAGCATCAACGCCAGCAACGGATTCCAGTCGTACGCCCATTCCATCACGAGCATCACCGCCACTAAGGCGAGTACCGGCAGGCTGATCGCGAGCAGCAGCCACTTCCTGTTCTGCATCTCCCGGCCACCCAGCGTGAAATGATAATCCTTCCACGCGATGGCGTTCCCCGTGATAGCCGGCACCACATAACTCGGTCTCCAGACCTTCAAATTCGCGCGATGGGCCTGCCCTGCCGGTGACATCTCCTCCAACGGTGGAACATCTCGCGACACCGACAACTTGTGACGCAGGATCCAGGCTGATAGTCGCAGTATGCCGGCGACAAGCAGGAAGTGAATGCCGCTTTGCCAATTGATGATCGGCCCTGTGAAGCGGCTGCCGAAAATGAGGGCGAACTGCATCGGAAAACTGGCGGCCGAAACGGAATTCTCCATCCCCGTCGGCTGGTTCAACACCGAAATTGCGAAGACTTTGAACGGCAGGTCGATCAGGACAAATGTCACCACGCAGTACAGCACGGCAAACATCACCGACAGCACCGCAATCACACCGGGGGAGCGAAATCGAGTGGATAACGAGACGGTCATCACGCTGACCACCAGAAACAACCAGCTCAATTGCCAGACGACGGCCCAGACTTGGATTGGCGTGACGCCGCCCAGAGTCACGCACAGTTGCAGGCAGGGGATTTCCAGCAAGAGGAGCGAGGCGGCCGTCAGCCACATGGGAATCAGTTTCGCGACGAGCAGGTCGAAGGCCGATACGCCCGTCAGTTGCACGAGGTCCAGATTGTTGCCAATCCATTCATCGCGAAAGAGACTGCCGATGCCGAAGATCGCCCATGCCACGAGACCCACAGCCGAGACAAAGGTCAAGCTTTTGAGAATGACCAGCCCGGGTGCCGCGGTGCGAAGCATGTTGCTGGAGGCGAGGGCGAAGGCAGACCACAGCGCGACCAGACACGCCAATCGCCACACATGCGGCCCCAGCCGCCGGGCATCGCGATTGAGCAACACGCCCGTCAGTTGCCAGCGCGGGGAGGGGGTTTCGGGCATGGGTCATCTTTCGCCAGTCATTCGCAGTTTGTCAGTGTGCCGTGCGGCGATTGACTTTGCGAACCCACCGCAGGAAACTGGCGAGAGGAGATGCAGGGACCATGTTGAATTGGCATGATTGCACGGCAGTTGAACAAATCTCAGGCCGGTTGAGCGGCGCTTGGGTTTTCCGTGGAACGCGCGTGCCTGTCACTGCCTTATTCGAGAACCTCGAAAGCGGCGCGGGGATCGATGATTTTCTCGCGTGGTTCCCCGGCGTGACGCGGGAACAAGTGGAAACCGTGCTCGAGTTCGCAGACACCAACGACCACGCTTCTGCGAAGCGTCGCTAAGTTACGTCCGGCAGCCCAGTGTCAGCAGCACGTTGGCCCACAGCGCCTGGTCGCCGGTCTGGATGGTGAGAACGTGGTCGCGGGACATGACGGCGTCGTAGAATTGCCATTTGTCGATTGGCGTCAACTCGATGGACAACCCTGCCGTGGTCGCGATCTGGCGGTACTCGGCCCACACGGGGGGATCGCCGTGAATGGCGTACGAATCATCCGCAGGCACGCCCATCGTGTGGATCGCATCGACGGGGATCGCCGTCAAGAGCGTCTCCAAAACCTGTGAGACCGTCACGATGCCCGGTGCGAGGTTCAGGCTGACGAGCTGCGCGTTCGGGCCGATCATGGTCGACGCCGGGTAATTCCCGTCGGCGATCAGCACCTTCGCATGATGCCCGGCCCGCGCGAGAATGGCCGAAATTTCCGGGTGAATGAGACGGTGCTTCAACATCGAGTCGTATTCCTGTCAGAGCCGCGAGCGTCAGCGACCGGTCTTCATTCCATTCAACAATAAATTTGTTCTTGTCCGTCGCTGACGCGTCCGGCTCAGATTTGTAACGCTGCCAGATGCCGCCCAAAATGCTCTTCCAAAATCTCCGCGTAAGTGGCCGGGTGTTCGCGCAGAATCTGTTTCACTTGCGTGCCGAGTTGTGGATCGGTCAGGACCGAGCCGAAGGTGCAGTGCAAAATCTGCCGGCCGGGGGCCGTGAAGCCGCAGCCGAGGGGCACGTCTTGCCAGCGTTCCAGATAAATGGACTCCAGCGTTTCCAAGGACGAGATTTCTTCCGGCGGCTGCACGCCCGATAACGTCGCCGAAACGTGATAGGTCGCCTTGTCGGCGTCGTAGCGCTGGCGGGCGAACTGCACGATCTGCTGAAACAGCTCGGCGTCGTGCCGCAATACACATCGCAGAGCCTCCAGATAACTCGTCCCGGCGGTTTTCACATGGAATAGACCTTTGGTCGCGCGCGCCAGCAGGCCATACATCGACAGCTTGTCGGACCCCGAGTGCAAGCTCAATTTGTACGGGCCGAGCAGTTTCGCCACGGCCGCGTGATCGTGGAGCGAATGCTCGAGCGCGGCGAGGTCTCCCTTGAAGTCGACTCCCTTCTCGAAGTCGCCGACGAATCGCGGGGCCAGACTGACGAGCTTCACGTTCCGAGACAGGCATTGATCAGCGATGATGTAATGCTCGGCGAGCGTGGTGGGCTCATCGGTCTCATCCACGCTCAGTTCAATTTCCCACGGCCGCCGCGCCGCCGTTTGCACCTGCTGAATATGATCCGACAGGGCCACTGTCTTGTTAATGGCTCGGCCGTATTTCACGGCGGCTCGCAGGCAGGCCTGCTCGTCGAGTTCGATCACCGTTCCTGAGCGAAGCGGAATCTTCTGGCCGCGATAGCCGTCGATCCAGGTAACTTCGCTGGCAACCTCGGCGAACTTCGCACGCAATGTCGGCTCGTCGTAATTGTCGACCTGTTGATCGACTTCGCCGGAGGGATCGAGCGTGAAAAAGGTGAACCCGACCTCGGCGGTCGCGTCAATGTCGGCCGGCGTTTTCAAATGATCGGCATCGGCCCCGATGATGCCCGTCCACCCCGCATCTTTCGCACCACGCAGGGCATCGTCCATGACCTGTTGCGGTGACCGATTGGTGCGGGTCATTTCGCGGATCGACTGCTGCGGAAAGATCGGCCCGATGCCGCCGCCCGCCGCCTTCATCGCCGCGACATGTCCCGGCGTCGCGACGCCAAGCCGATCTCCAAAACCAAAACTCGGCTGCATGCCGAGGAGGGAGCAAGGTGTGTGCATCTTCGTATTCCCGGGAAGCCCAGGGGTTGCAACCCCTGGGCTTCTTGATCAATTCACAAAATACCGAAACGCCTGGATTGTCTGCTTCGCCGCGGCAAGCGAATCGGGCCAGGGGAGCGCCTCCGCCGAGAAATATCCGTGATACCCAATCTCGCGCAGCGCGCGAACCGCGGGAGCGACATCGAGATGCCCGCAGCCGACGGGTCGGCGATTCGAGTCGACGAAATGGACATGTCCGATCGCCGCGCCGCCGAACCGTAGCGCCGCGGCGATGTCGACTTCTTCAATGTTCATGTGAAACAGATCGGCCAGCAGGCGGATGTTGTCGGTGTCGAGTGAGGCCAGCAATTCAACGCCGGATTCGACGGTCATACATAAGTTCGTCTCAAACCGGTTGAGCGGTTCATACAACAGTGGGACACCCCGTTCACGCGAATGTAGCCCGAGTTCATTCAGTCCGACGCGCAGCCAACTCAGGGCTTGATCGCGTGACACGCCGTCGCCCCAGCGGCCCTGCATCGAGCCGATGATGGCCGGCGCGCCGTGCGCGCTGCCGAAGTCGATCATGGATCGAATGAACTCGATGGCCTGCCGACGGACAGACTCATCAGGGCTGGTCAGCGTGAGTTTATGAAGTAGCCAGCCCGCGCCGGTGCCAACGGCCGCAAGCTTTAAGCCGGTGTCGATTAAGATGCGTTTCACGGTGTCTGTGGAAACGGCGTCTGGGCCGGGGGCGAAAATCTCGATGGCGTCGAACCCCAGGTCGGCGGCCGCGCGGGCTGAACCGGCGAGATCGCCCCAAAAAACGAACGGGCCGCCGCGGGCTTGTTCGACGAGACTGATGGTGATGGCGCTGTGCATGATGATTGTCCGCAGAAGCCCAGGGGTTGCAACCCCTGGGCTTCTTTTGAGAATTACTCGACTTCGACGATGGCTTTGATGACGCCTGTTTCGGGTTGGAGATACGACGGGAACTGCGCGATCATGTCTTGAAACCCGACGCGGTGAGTGATCCACGGCCGCGTGTCGATTTTGCCTGTTTCGATCAGCTGGATAATGCGGTCGAAGTCCGCGGGCAAGGCGTTGCGTGAGGCGTACAGCGTCATTTCCCGGCGGTGCATGAGGGGATGCGGGAACGACACGTTTTCCGTCGTGATACCGACGAACGCCAGTTTGCCCGTGTGGCCGACGTAGTTCAGCGCGGCCGACATCGACTTCGCGTTGCCGGTGGCGTCGATCACAATGGTTGGTAAATGCCCGTCGGTCAATTCTCGCAGTTGGGCTTCTTCCTTGCCGTCGCCTTTGTAGGTGACCGTGTGTGGCACGCCCATCGTTTCACGGCAGAACTGTAAACGCTGTTCGTTCACATCCATCACGATCAAGTTCGCGCCGCTGACTTTGACGAACTCGATGACCGACAGCCCGATCGGCCCGGCTCCGATCACCAGCACATTTTCCTGCGGCCGTGGATCGACACGCTGCACGGCATGACAGCCGATGGCTAACGTTTCGACGAGGGCGAGTTGCTCCATCGACAGCGTGGTCGCTTTGTGCAGTTTGCGCGCTGGGAGTTTGAACAGGCTTCGCATGCCGCCGTCGGTATGCACGCCGAGCACTTGCAGGTCTTCGCAGCAGTTGCCCCGGCCGCGCTGGCTGGCGAAGCTCGCCGGGTTGTTGATGTACGGCTCAACGGAACAATGATCGCCCGATTGAACGTTGGTGACTTCGGAGCCAACGGCGACCACTTCCACGCCGAGTTCATGGCCGGGAATTCGGGGGTAGCTGTAGAAGGGCATTTTGCCGAGGTAACCGCTGAGGTCGGTCCCGCAGATGCCGACGCGGTGCACGCGGACCACGGCTTCGTCCGGTCCGGGATCGCTCGGCTCGGGGATGTCGATGATGCGGAAGGTTTTCGGTTCTTGCAGTTGAATCGCGCGCATGGATCAAAATTCCTATCGGTGTTGGAAGCCGACAGGATAACAAAAAGTGAATCGCAAAGCCCGGCGATGGCATCGCCGGGACCGGGATAACACTCGGAAGTTGGGTGGCCGGGGCTGGAGCGCATCGCGAAGCCCCGGTGCCTGATTGCGCGCTCGACCGGGGCTTCCTCCCGTTGGTCGTCCAGTCCCGGCCACCCGACGATACTTCCCACTTCAGGCTGGACCCGCCCCGTCGCCGACGGCGGGCTTTGTGGAGACTCACGCTTTGGTGCCGCAACTTGGGCAGAAGCGGAACGCATCTTGCAGACCGCCGCCGCAGTGGGTGCAGAATTTTTGCGCGGCGGGCGCTGACGATGCGGGCTTCGTCGGGGAACCGAAGCGGGCGTTTAATGGGTCGGGTTCATCCAGATGTTTGACAAAATCGTACTCGGCGAACCGCTGCGTGCTGGTGGCGTTCGTAAAGTGATAGATCGCCTGCCCCCAGGCTGCCAACGTGAAGATGACGCCGAATAGGGGGAAGATGATCCCCACCAGCGGGAAGGGAGCATTCGCCGTGATGCTGACGGCGAGGACGGTCCACAGGATGCCGAACAAGCCGACGACCAGTCCGCCGATGGCTTTTTGAATTGAAGGTCCGCGACCAGATTTGAGGCTGAACACGGGAGACCCTTTCCAGACGAGTGGGAATCGAGTGACTTAACTTGATCAGTGTCAGTTGTCCGTGGCAAGAATCATTCGCTCGGCGGGTGGCCGGGGCTGGAGCGCTTCGCTAAGCCCCGGTGATTGGGATTCCAGCTTCCGGGGCTTCGCCCAGAGCGGCTCCAGCCACGGCCACCCAAATTCCAATTGGCATAGCCACATCAATTCGCCCCAAGATATGAACGGAATCGCGGTCATTTTGGATCACACCGCCGCTCAAGTCGCCGCAGCTTACCCAGCTTCGGCCGATTCTCCCGAAAATCGGGCTGTTCGAGATCTCCGGGCAGGATTATAACTCCGTCCCTGTTGGCGGGCCTGTCGACATGGGCGAACTCTCGTCCGTCGAGGTTCGCGCAGGTTGGGATCACCTTCGCACCTATCGATCAAGGACGATCGCTTCGATGATCTCGCACGCACGGATTTTGAGCGCCTTGATCGCTGTCACTCTGGTGACCGGCTCGCACGCACGATTGTCGGCTCAAGGGCAACCCGCCCGGCGACCCGCACCAAAAACTAGCGGACAAGCTCCGGCTGCACGTCCGCCACAACGGACCGTCGACCGTGAGGTCGAACCAGCGGCCGGCAACGATGCCGGTACGGCGAAGCTCCGCCGTCCGCCTGCGGAACGCTTGCGGATCGAACCCCTCGCGCCCGAGCTGGAACAGATTCTGATCGAATGGGAACAGGAGTCGGCGAAGATCAAAACGCTCGTCGGCGAGCACGAGCGGATCGTCTACAATTCGGTTTTCGAGGTCGAGAAAGTCGCAGCGGGCAAATTTTTCTACGATTCTCCCGATAAAGGCCGGATCGACATCAAAGGGCTGGAACCCAAAGAGGGAGCTGTCTCGAAAAAGACCAACCCAAAAACCGGCCAGCCGTACCGGCTGGAAGCGGATCAGGAAACACGGTGGATCTGCACGGGCAAGGAAATCATGAACATCAACGATGCGGAAAAGTCGTTCGAGATGTTCCCGCTGCCGGAAGAATTGCAGGGGACGAACATCATCCACGGGCCGCTGCCGTTTTTGTTTGGCATGAAGGCCGACGAAGCCAAGCGGCGATTTGAAGTGGCTTATGTCGCTGAAAACGATCCCCGCAAGAACAATGAAAAAGTCGTCTGGCTAACGGCGAAACCGCGGCAGGATGCGGATAAGGAAAACTTTCAGCTCGCCACCATCATTCTCGACCGCAAACGGTATCTTCCCCTGGCGGTGAAACTGCTCGATCCGTCCGGCAATCTCGAAACGGTTTACACGTTCAAGGAATTGCACGTCAACAAGCGGGAAGTGATCCCGCCCGTCTTCCGCAACGACCCGTTCCACCCAACGCTCCGCGGCTACAAAATGGTCCAGCAGGAAGTCATCCCGCAGAAGGGTGGCAAGGCCGAGACGGCCGGCCGGTCGAACATTCGGCAAACTTCCGGCACGAATCCCAAGACGGTAAGCACCGAGACGCCCCCGCGTCCCCGCACCCAAGCTCCCAGCACTCGCCCGCCGCTGCCCCGCAGCAAGAATTGAGCGGGTCGCGACGACGTGAGTTGTGAGGTTTGTTTTTGATAAAGTGCGGAGATCTCCGCTTTAGCCCGGCGGGCGGCAGAACTTAGCCCAGGACGTGAGTCCTGGGACAGGGCTTATTCGAGTCTTTCAGCCCGGAGGGCGACAGAAATTTCTGTCGCCCTCCGGGCTGATATCCTCTTTGACTTCTTTCCCAGACTCACGTCCTGGGCTAAGTTATGACGCCCTAACGGGCTGAAACGACGACCGCCAAAGTTCCACGATCAGGATGGTGGGCCTCGTCAAAGCACTCGGCCGCACCCTACGGCTGTCCGTTCATCAAAAGTCGAACACGCGGGACGAATCAATGCTTGCTGTTGTTCGCTGTTCCTGGCCGGGGTAAAGTGGACTTGTGAATGAGCGCTCTTTTCAGAGAGCGAGAATTCGTTGCCGTGCCGCGCGTTTCGTTTCGCCAACACCAGGGCCATGATGCTTCATGCAGGTCGGGTGCGCAGTGCCGATTGCCAGGGGGCCTCCCGTCGCAGCTTGCTGCAAATCGGCGGGCTGGGGGCGCTGCAATTTTCGCTGGCTGATCTGCTTCGGCTACGCAGTCAGAGTGAAGATTCTCCCGCCCCGGCGAAGTCGATCATCCTGCTGTGGCTGTGGGGCGGCCCCAGTCATCTCGACAGCTTCGATCCCAAGCCGAACTGTCCGCTGGAATACCGCGGGCCGTACGCCCCCATCGCCACCACCGTACCCGGGCTGTCGATCTGCGAACTCTTTCCCCATTTGGCGAAGCGGGCTGAGAAGTACACGGTGATTCGCTCGTTGAATCACGAATCGAACGATCATGGGATCGCCGGAACAATCAGCTTGACCGGTTCGATTCAGGGGGCACGCAGTCTGGGGGGGCTGAATCTACCGGGGCCGGTACTGCCGACACACGGCTCCATCGTTTCCAAGGTCGATGGCTTTCACCCCACGGTGCCGCGATTTGTGACCATCGGCAAAAAACTGTATCAAGGGCCGCAATACATCACGGGTGATGAAGGGGGCGCGCTGGGGCCAATTCACGATCCGTTCCGTGTGAATTACGCGCTGGGCACCGGCGTCCATCTGCCGGATCTCGAATTGACCGATGGCGTGACGGCGCAGGGATTGAGCGACCGCCGCAAGTTGCTGACGCGGTTCGATCAGCTTGCACGCTTCGCCGAAACTTCGCCCAACGCCCAGCGCTTCGACAGCTTTTACGACCGGGCGTTTTCGATGCTCACATCGCCCGGCACGCGGACCGTGTTTGATCTCGAGCAGGAACCTGCGGCGATTCGCCAACGGTATGGCAAACACCACTTCGGACAATGTTGCCTCTTAGCCCGCCGACTGGTGGAACGCGATGTCCGCTTCGTGCAGGTGAATTGGAGTTCGCATGTCGAGGGGGCGGAAGACGGCGGCGATTGGGGCTGGGACATGCACGACCGCTACTTCCAGATCTTCCAGGACAGGCATTCCTGGCAGTTGGATCAGGCGCTGGCCGCGCTGTTGGATGATCTCGATGAACGGGGACTGTTGCAGGAAACGATCGTCCTCGCTGTCGGCGAGTTCGGCCGCACGCCCAAGATCAATCCGAAAGCCGGCCGCGATCATTGGAATCAGTGCTATTCCGGCCTGGTCGCCGGGGGCGGGTTCCGCACCGGCCAAGTGATCGGTTCCAGCGATGCGCAAGGCGAGTATCCGCTAAACTCGCCCTACCAGCCGGCCGATTTATTCTCGACCGCGCTGCATCAGATCGGCGTGACCACTTCGCGGTTGACATCGGTCGGACTGACGCCGCGCGGCGAGTTGATGGAAGAATTGATGTGATGACCGCTGCTTTTCGCGAGAGCACATTCCATGTGCTGGTTTGTGACAATCGGCATGTCCTGAACGCGGCGTAACCGTAGTTTGTGCGACTTTGTGTTTCGCTGATTTGAACGATCCTGGCATAGACCAATGTGAGCAGGGGAGATATCTTGAAATGTGATGGTTAAGCGTGAATATCCGTGACTCATGCAATAATTTTGATAACGATGACTTACCCAATCGCCATGTTCACGATATCAGCATCCCGCGTCGACAGATCGTTTCCTTCAAGGTGGTGTTCACAATGATTCAATACCAAGCGGGTTATAAGTCTGTCGAGGGGGAGGTCCACGCGCAGGTTCTAGACTTTCAAGAAGCGATCAGCTGCGGCTCTAATCTGGAGGATGCTCGGCGCAATTTGGAGTCCGCGTTGCTCGATGTTGCCGAAACTCGCATGGAACGGGGCGAAGCGCTGCCGCGTCCGAATCCTTCAGTCGCCGACCCGGAAATGGATTTGCAGGAGCCGATCTATCTGTATCTTTCAGCCAGTTCGGTCAGGTCCGCAGGTCCGACAGGTGTCGTGGTCTCATGAAACGCGAAGATTTGCTGCGGCATCTTCGCAGTCACGGATGCCAACCTTTACGAGAAGGGGGTGAACATACCGTATGGCTGAATCCTGCGAACAATC
>Ga0105047_10018060_pt1 | contig 10949 bp, 9 predicted proteins | sample MAT04_FD_78384 | JGI IMG/M metagenome (GOLD analysis project Ga0105047, IMG submission 78384) | Freshwater microbial communities from Lake Fryxell liftoff mats and glacier meltwater in Antarctica - MAT-04 (megahit assembly) | ecosystem: Environmental > Aquatic > Freshwater > Ice > Liftoff...
ACGCGATGGCGCTGCGCGCCGGCCTGCCGCTGCAGGACCAGGAATTCGTGCAGTTCCACCCGACCGGCATCTACGGCGCGGGTTGCCTGATCACCGAAGGCGCGCGCGGCGAGGGTGGCTACATCACCAACAGCCAGGGCGAGCGCTTCATGGAGCGTTACGCCCCGACCGCGAAGGACCTGGCCAGCCGCGACGTCGTGTCCCGCGCGATGTCGGTGGAAATCCGCGAAGGCCGCGGCGTGGGTACGCACAAGGACCACATCCTGCTGCACCTTGAGCATCTGGGAGCGGATTTGCTGAACGAGCGCCTGCCCGGCATCTCCGAGACGGCGAAGATCTTCGCCGGCGTGGACGTGACGAAGGAGCCGATCCCGATGCTCCCCACCGTCCACTACAACATGGGCGGGATCCCCACGAACATCCACACCGAGGTGCTGCGCCCCACGCGCGCGGATGAGGATGCGACGGTGCGGGGCCTGATGGCCGTGGGCGAGGCCGCCTGCGTCTCGGTGCATGGCGCAAACCGCCTCGGCACCAACTCCCTGCTCGACCTCGTGGTGTTCGGCCGTGCGGCCGCCCATCGTGCCGCCGAGACGGTGAAGCCCGGTGCCTCGCAGCCGCCGCTGCCGCCGCGCGCCGGCGAAGGCAGCCTCGACCGGTTCGATCGCATCCGCCACGCCAAGGGAAGCACCGGCACGGCCGAGCTTCGCCTGGAGATGCAGCGCACCATGCAAGCGCACGCCGCCGTGTTCCGCAGCACCGAACTGCTGAAGGAAGGTGTCGCCAAGATGCAGAAGGTGCATGGCGGCTTCAGTGACCTGAAGGTGACCGACCGCAGCCTGGTCTGGAACACGGACCTCGTCGAAGCGCTGGAGCTCGACAACCTCGTCGGCAATGCGATGACGACGATCGTGAGCGGCGAGGCCCGCAAGGAAAGCCGCGGCGCCCATGCCCAGGAGGACTATCCGGATCGCGATGACGCGAACTGGATGAAGCACACGCTGGCCTGGATGAACGAGAAGGGCGAAGTCAGCCTCGACTACCGCGATGTGAAGATGCGGACCCTGACCAACGAGGTTCAGGTCTTCCCGCCCAAGGCACGAGTGTACTAGCTCATGGCAACTTTCACCCTCCCCAAGAACTCGACGATCACGGGCGGCAAGACGTTCAAGGCGCCCGAAGGCGCCACCAACGTCAAGGCGTTCAAGATCTACCGCTGGGATCCGGATGACGGCGCCAACCCGCGCACCGACACCTTCGAGCTCGACATCGACAAGTGCGGCCCGATGGTCCTGGACGCCCTCATCAAGATCAAGAACGAGGTCGACAGTTCGCTGACCTTCCGGCGTTCCTGCCGCGAGGGCATCTGCGGCTCCTGCTCCATGAACATCGACGGGCTGAACACTTTGGCTTGCCTCAAGCCGATCGATGAGGTGAAGGGCGATATACGCATCACCCCCCTGCCCCATCTGGCGGTGGTGAAGGACTTGGTGCCCGACCTGTCGCAGCTCTACGCGCAGTATCGCAGCATCGAGCCCTGGCTGAAGAGCGACACGCCTCCGCCGCCCGACGAGGAGCGCCGCCAGTCGAAGGAGGAGCGCGCCAAGCTGGACGGGATGTGGGAGTGCATCATGTGCTTCTGCTGCTCGACCGCCTGCCCAAGCTACTGGTGGAACGGCGACCGCTTTTTGGGCCCGGCGATCCTGCTGCAGGCCTATCGCTGGATCGCGGACAGCCGCGACGAAGCGACGGGCGATCGGCTGGACAATCTGGAAGACCCCTTCCGCCTGTACCGTTGCCACACCATCATGAACTGCACGCGGACCTGCCCCAAGGGGCTGAACCCAGCGGAAGCGATTGGCAAGATCAAGACGCTGATGATCGCCCGCCAGGGATAATACGTCGCCGGCCCGCCCGCTCATTGTGGGCAGGAAGAACCCCGCCTGCACAATTCCCATGCAGGCGGATAGATGGAACCCTGCTGCGGCGCGAAAATGTTGTGGACGGAGCGCACCGCCCTTCCCCAATCTGGCCCCTGGCCAGAACAGACACGGAGACGCGACATGGATCGCCGGAGTTTCATGGGCGCCGCTGCCGCCGTTGCGGCCGCGCCCGCCATCACGCAGGCGCAAGGCGTGCGCACCCTCAAGATGGTCCCCCACGCCAACCTCACCGTCATGGACCCGGTCTGGACCACGGCCTACATCAGCCGCAACCACGGCTTCCTGGTGTGGGACACGCTTTACGGGCTGGACAGCGAGTACAAGCCACAGCCTCAGATGGCCGAGGGCCACACCGTCTCGAATGACGGCAAGCTCTGGACCTTCACCCTCCGCGAGGGCCTGCGCTTCCACAATGGCGAGCCGGTTCGCGCCACGGACTGCATCGCCTCGCTCGCCCGCTGGGGCAAGCGCGACGCGATGGGTACCCGGCTCGCCGCGCTGACCGAGGAGATGGCGGCGCTGGACGACCGGCGCTTCACCATCCGCCTGAGCCGCCCCTTCGGCCTGATGCTGGATGCGCTCGCCAAGCCGACCAGCAACGCGCCCTTCATCATGCCAGCGAGCATCGCCGCCACCGATGCCTTCACCCAGATCCGGGCCGACCAGGTGATCGGCAGTGGCCCCTTCAGCTTCAAGCGCGACGAACTGATTTCGGGCAGCCGCGTCGTCTATGAGCGCTTCGCCGGCTACACGCCGCGCGCCAACGGCACGCCTTCGGGTACCGCCGGCCCCAAGGTCGTGCATTTCGATCGCGTCGAGTGGCACATCATGCCCGATTTCGCGACCGCCGCCGCAGCCCTCGCCGCGGGCGAGATGGATTGGTGGGAAAGCGTGACCCCCGATCTGGCGCCCATGCTGAGCCGCAACCGAGGCGTCAACGTGGTTTCGCGGCCCGATCCGCTGGGCTCCATCGCGGTCATGCGGCTGAACCACCTCCATCCGCCCATGAGCAACCCGAAATTCCGCCAGGCTCTGCTGCGCGCGGTGGACCAGGCGAACTACCTGACCGCCTTCATGGGCGCCGACCCACAGGGCTGGAACACGGGTGTCGGCGCCTTCACGCCGGGCACGCCGCTGGCCAGCACCGCCGGCCTGGACGTGTTCGAGCGCAACATGGACGTGGCGCGCCGGATGATCCGCGAGAGCGGCTACGCCAATGAGCGCATCGTGCTGCTCGGCACCACCGACATCGCTAGCCTCGCCGCCTGGTCACAGGTGGCGGCCGACATGTTCCGCCGCCTGGGCGTCAATCTCGACTACCAATCGACCGACTGGGGCACCGTGGTGCAGCGCCGCGCCCGGCAGGAGCCGATCGAGAATGGCGGCTGGAGTGCCTTCTGCACCAACTGGGGCGGGCTCGACCACCTCAACCCGGCCGGCCACCTCATGCTGCGGGGCCAGGGGCGCCAGGGCTTCATCGGCTGGCCGGAAAGCGCCCGCCTGGAAGCCCTGCGCGACGCCTGGTTCGAAGCGCCCGACCTGCCGGCCCAGCAGCACATCACGGCCGATCTGCAGCGCCAGATGTTCGAGGATGTGCCCTACATCCCGCTCGGCCAGTTCTTCCAGCCGCTGGCGCATCGCCGCAACCTGACCGGCGTGATGCAGCCGGGCGGGATTCCGGTGTTCTGGAACGTGCGGCGGAGCTGACGGCCCAGCCGCACGCCGTGCCGGGGCGTCAGCCCCGGCGAATGTTCCAGAAGAGCGGCGGCTGGCCTTTCAGCAATCCGCTCAGGTTCCGCCGCATTGCCGTTGGCTGGTAGTACATGCCGGTTGGAACATAGGGCACCTCCTCGAAGGCGATGCGCTGCATCTCCGTCGTGGCGGCGAGTTCGGCGGCCGCGTTGGGCGCGCTGAACCAGGCGTCGCGCTGCGCCTCCATGGCGGGGATGGTGGGCCAGCCCGGCCAGGCATTCTCGCCATGCCCGCGGATCGAGGCGTGGCTCGCCGGGTTGAAGTGGTCCACCCCGGACCAGAAGGTGAAGAAGCCCGACCAGCCGCCCTGCTCCAGCGCGTTGCGGCTGCCGCGGCGCGCCACCAGCGTGCCCCAGTCGGTGCTGACCAGATCGACGTTGAAGCCCATCCGGCGGAACAGGTCGGCGCCCACCAGCGTCGCTGCGTTGATGGAGGAAAGGTCGGTCGCGTTCAGCAGCACGAGGCGGGCACCCATCGCACCCGCGGCCTGCAATTCGGCACGGGCGGCATCGATGCTCTTGCGCATCCGCTCAAGCCCGACATTGCTGGCGGACGGGCTTTCCGGCGCGAAATAGCCGATGCCGTCGCGCCGCAGATCGGGCCGTCCTTCCACGCCGGCCGTGCCGATCACGGCAGTCATGAAGTCCATCTGGTTGATGGCGGTCAGCACCGCGCGGCGCACGGCTGGATTGTTGAAGGGTGCCGCCATGTGGTTCGGCCGGAAGATGCCGATCAGGCCCGTGCCGTTGATGATGTCCACGCGGACATTGCGCGCCGCGGCACCGCGCTGGAAGAGCGGGAAGAGGTCCGCCGTCGGCTGCTCCCACCAGTCGATCTCGCCCGATTGCAGCGCGGCCGAGGCGGTCGCGGCGTCGGGCATGATGAGCCATTCGACGCGGTCGAAATGCGTGACCTTGCCGCCCGCCGTCATCGAGGGCGCGCCCGCGCGCGGCACGTAGTCGGCATTGCGGGTGTAGGCGAGGCGCGAGCCCGGCACCCACTCGTTCTGCACGAAGCGGTAGGGGCCGCTGCCGACCGCCTCGGTGATGTTGCTGAACGGGTCCACATTCGCCAGCCGCTCGGGCATGACGAAGAGGCAGGACGTCGTCACCTTGCCGAAGCATTCCAGCATTTTCGGGAAGGCCGTGTTCAACCGGATGTTGAAGACGCGGTCACTCTCCTCGGTCATGTCGGCGATGCGGCTCAGCAGCACCTGGCCGAAGGCGTCGCGGCGACCCCAGCGGCGGATGGAGGCGATGCAGTCGCGCCCGCGCACCGGCGTGCCGTCATGGAAGCGCAGGTTCTCGCGCAGCGTGAAGCGCCAGAGCAGCCCGTCATTCTCGACGACGTGGCCCTCCACCATCTGCGGCTGCGGGCGGAACTGTTCATCCATGCCGTAGAGCTGGTCAAAGACGAGGTAGGCGTGGTCGCGCGCGACGAAGGACGTGTTGGTGAAGGGGTCGATGTTGGGGAGGTTCGCGTGGGGCACGTAACGGATCACGCGCGCCGCCTGGGCGCGCGCGGGGGCGGCAAGGCTGCCCGCCGCGGGAAGTGCGGCGGCGGCGGTCAGTACCTGACGTCTGTTGATCATGGATTCGCTCCCGGGGGTCTGTGGCCGAACCCTAGCAAGGGATCGGCCCTTGTCTCCACCCACACCGCCTTCATTTGCACATATTCCGCCAGCGCCTCGGCGCCCGAGGAGCGGCCATGGCCCGAAGCGCCAAAACCGCCGAACGGCACCGAGACGTGGATGGTGCGGTAGCCGTTGATCCAGACCGTGCCCGCGCGCAGCCCTGCCGCGACCCGGTGGGCGCGCGCGCCATCCTGCGTCCAGACGGCGCCGGCCAGGCCAAATCGCGTCGCGTTGGCGAGGCGCACGGCCTCCGCCTCGCCCACGAAGCGCTGCACGGCGACGACAGGGCCGAAGATCTCCTGCGTCACCGCCGCCGCATCCTCGGGCAGGCCGTCGAGGATGGTGGGCGCCACGTAGCAGCCCTGGCCGGGTGCGGCGCCCGCATGGATGGTTGCACCCGCGGCCGCCGCTTTCGCCACCATGGCACGGACATGCGCGTGCTGCCGCGCGTGGGCAATCGGGCCGAGTTCGGTCGCCTCGTCCAGCGGATCGCCCAGGCGGATGCGCCCCATTGCTTCCCGCAGCGCGGCCACGAAGCGATCGGCGATGGAGGCCTCCACCAGGAGGCGTGAACCGGCGACGCAGGATTGGCCGGAGCCTGCGAAGATCGCTTGCTGCGCGCCCTGGATTGCGGCGGGAAAGTCAGCGTCGGCGAAGACGATGTTGGCGCTCTTGCCGCCCAGTTCCAGCACGTGCGGCAGCGTGCGCGCGGCACAAAGCGCGGCCACGCGTGCCCCCGTGGCCGGGCCGCCGACAAAGCACAGCTTGGCCACTGCGGGGGCGTTGATCAGCGCCTCCGCCTCCTCGGCACCGCCGGCCACGACGTTCAGCGGCAGGCCCGCCGCATGGGCAAGCTGCGCGAGGCGCAGCGAAGTGACGGGCGTGAACTCGGATGGTTTCAGCACCACCGCATTGCCCGCCGCCAACGCCGGAAACGCGTTCCAGCCGGCGGTGAAGAGGGGCGCGTTCCATGGCGTGATCGCCAGAACCACGCCGTAGGGCTCGGGCCGGAGATAGACGAGGTGGCCGCTCGGCACGCTCGTCGTGCGGCCTTCGATCTTGTCGGCCCATCCGGCGTAGTACTCGGCCATTTCGGCCACGCGCGCCGCCTCCGCACGGCAGTCACGGATGGGCTTGCCGGTGTTGGCGCATTCGGCGCGGGCCAGCGCCTCCGCCTCGGCGCGGATGGCGGCACCCAGCGCCCACAGCCGGCGCCCGCGCTCGGCGGCGGGCAGAGCGGCCCAGGCGGGGGCGGCATCGGACGCGGCGGCAGCGGCCTGCTCGGCCAAGGCCGCCCCAGCCAGCGCGTAATCGGCCAGCGGAAGCCCCGTCACCGGATCGGCCAGGGGCATGGTGGCCCCGCTGCCGGCGATGCCCTCGCCCGCGATTACTGCGCCCGGGATCGCGCCATCGAACCAGGCGTCGAGCGCGCCCTCCAGCGCAAGGCGGGCGCGGCTTGCCTCGGCCATGCTCATGCCCCCCTGAAGATGTCGTCGGGGACGTGGTTGAACTCCGCCGCGTCCGGCACACCCGATCCCTCCCACATGGCGGCCGCGGCGGCGCAGACCGAGAGCGGCACCGCCACCTCACTGGCCAGCGCCAGGGCCAGCCGCACATCCTTGCGCATCAGCCCCGCCGTGAAACCCGAATCGAAACTGCCGCTCGCGATCCAACGCGGCCAGTTCACTTCCGTCGCGGCGGAGCGGCCCGAGGCAGCGTTGATCACGGGCAGGATCGCCTCGGGCGGTACGCCGGCGGCGGCAGCCATGCGCAGCGCCTCGGCGGCGGCGGCCAGATGCGTCGCCACCAGCAGGTTGTTGGCGAGCTTGGCCACCTGCCCGGCGCCCGAAGCGCCCACATGCACGATCCGTGCAGCCAGCAGCAGCAGCGAGGGCCGCGCCCGCTCCAGCGCCTGGGCCGAACCACCGACCATCATGGCGAGGTTGCCCGCCGCAGCGCCCGCCGGCCCGCCGGAAACCGGCGCGTCGAGATACGCGACGCCCGCGCCATCGGCCATGTCGGCGAAGCGGCGGGCGGCGGCCGGCTCCAGCGTGGAGGTATCGGCGATGACCGACCCTGGCGGCATGTGCGGCAGGAGGGCACCAAGCACCGCCTCCACTGCCGCCGCATGGGGCAGCGAAAGCAGCACGAGGGGTGCGGCCACGGCCGAGGGCGCGGGTGCGGCGGCGGCGCCGGCCGCCGCGCGCAGGCCAGGGTCGAGATCGTAGCCCCGCACCCCCTGCCCCGTTTCGCGCAGGCGGCGAAGCATCGCGCCTCCCATCTGCCCAAGTCCCACCAGTCCGATCATGCCGTCCGCTCCATGCACCCTCGCGCGCGAGGGTAGAGGGTGAACGATGCCCCTGCCCACGCCCCGCCCGAGTTGGGCGAACACAAATCCGCCACGCGCGCCCCGCAGAAGCGGCACATGCGAGACACGATCCTCCAGTTCCTGCGCTTCGGCGTGGTCGGCACCGTCGGCTTTTTGGTGGATGCGGGCGTGCTGCTCGCGATGCTCTGGGCGGGCCTCGGCCCCTATGGCGGGCGCGTCGTGTCCTACCTGGCGGCGGCGAGCACGACCTTCGCCCTCAACCGTGCCTGGACGTTCCGGACCGCGTCGCGCGATGGGCCGGTGGCCGCGCAATGGGGGCAGTTCGTCGCAGTGAACCTGATCGGATTCGCAGCGAACTACGGCACCTATGCCGCGTTGATCGCGAGCGTCCCCTACGTCGCGGCGCATCCGGTGCTGGGCGTCGCGGCTGGATCGATTGCCGGGATGTTCCTGAACTTCGGGCTGTCGCGCCGCTTCGTCTTCAAGGCGTGAAAGCCAGCGGGAAAATGGTATCGGAGTGAGAGGATTCGAACCTCCGGCCCCTGCGTCCCGAACACAGTGCTCTACCAGGCTGAGCTACACTCCGGCGCCGTGCGCGTCTCTTAGCGAGAGCCTGCTTCCTCGGCAAGCCGGGGCGTGGAAGAATGGCCAGGCAGGCGGACTGGCTCGCCAAATGGGAGAACTCGCATGAAGCTTTGGTTGGCTGGGCTTGGCCTTGTGGCGATGATGGGCGGCGCCGTGGCGCAGACCGACCTGCACCGCGTCGTGACGGAGCGGCGCGAAGGCCTGAAGGCTGTAGGCGTGATCTTCACCGCGGTGGGCGATACCGCCCGCGCCGGCGGTGATCCGCGCGCACTTGCGCCCAGGATTGCGGAAGTTGAGGCCTTCTTCGTGGGCTTCGGTGCCCGCTTCCCTGCCGGCACGCAGCAGGGCTCGCCCGGAATAGACACGCGCGCGCTGCCAGCCACCTGGACCGACCGCGCCGGCTTCGACCGCGCGGAGGCAGCACTTCCCGCACGTCTCGCCGCGCTGCGCGAAGCAGCCGCCTCGGGCAATGTCGCGACCTTCCAGGCGGCGACACAGGCGGCCGGGGCCGCTTGCGGCGATTGCCACCGCCCTTATCGGGCGCGCTGAAGCGTCTCAAGCATGGCTGCCGCCCGCTCGCGCGGCAGGAAGAAGAAGCTGAACACATAGGGCTCCGACGCCGCGAATATCGCCGGGTCGGGGCTCGCAACCTGCATCGTTGCGGCGTCAAAGGCGGCGAAGGGATGCAGCGCGCCCGCCTCCCAGAACCAGCCATCATAGCCGAGCGCGCCCAGCAGCGCCGGCACGTCGCGCGTGCTGCCCACCCGATGGCGCTCCTCGATCTCGACCGAGAGCACGGGGCGTGAGCGCGTCAGCGTCGCGCGCGCGCCCTCCAGCACCTCCTGCTCGCCACCCTCGGCGTCCAGCTTGATGGCGGTGACGTTCGCCAGATCCAGCCCGTCGAGCGTGATCACAGGAACGCGGTGCGCCTGCGTCGTCACGCTGCGATGCTCGGCGTAATCCTTGGCGAGGCTGGCCCACTGCTCCTGCGCCACGCCATCCAGGACGGGCAGCGTCAGCACCGCCTCGCCGGGTGCAGCACCCAGCGCTTCGGCATGGAGCGTCACATGCGGGGGGATGGTGCCGAACGCGGCGGCAAGGTTGCCGCGCAGCCGTGCCATGGCGCCGGGCAGCGGCTCGAAGGCATGGACCTGGCTGTCCGGCAGGCGCGCGAAGGGGATGGTGAGCAGGCCGTCATGCGCGCCGATGTCGAGCAGCACGCCCGGCCTGTGCAGGGCGCGATGGAACTCGATCTCCTCCATCAGACGGTGATCACGCCGCGCGAGACGGCGACCACGCCGCCGCCGACCCGCACGCGGATTTCGGCGTCCGGGTCGCGCCGGGCGCTCAGCAGCAGGTGGCTGGGCCGGCCCATCTCGATCCCCTGCTCGACTTCCAGCGTCAGCGTCGTGCCCCCGGCGAGATGCAGCAAAAGCCCGGCCAGCGCGAGATTGGCGCCACCCGTTGCCGGATCCTCGGTGATGCCGGTCAGCGGCGCGAACATGCGCGCCCGCCGGCGGCCAACGCCGAGCGGCGTGTGCAGCAGCAGGCCGATCGGCGGCGTCGCGAGCCCCTCGAAGCAGCGGCGCATCGCCGTGATGTCGGGGGTTGCCGCGGCGAGCGACTCCGCATCCACCACCTCGGCGATGGCAAAGGCCGCCCCGCAGCCCGCGAGAACGGGCGGATGGCCGTTCACATGGATCGCGTCCTCGGGCAGCGAGGCGCAGTCGGCGATGGCCGCGCGGTCCAGCGTCTCGCCGAGACCGAGCGGCAGCGGCGCCTCGATCTCGGCCGCGACCGGCTGGCCCGTGCTGCCGCGCGTGAGCCAGGCGGTCACGATGCCGGCCGGCTGCTCGATCGAGAGCGTATCGCCCGCGTGGTTGATGCGCCGCGCCAGCATGACGGCGGCCCCCACGTTGGGGTGGCCGGCGAAGGGCAGTTCGGAGCCGGGCGTGAAGATGCGCAGCCGCACATCGGCGCGCTCATCTTCGGGCGGGAGGACGAATACGGTCTCGCTCAGGTTGAACTCGCGCGCGATGGACTGCAGCAGGGCGCCCTCCAGCCCCTCGGCGCCGAAGACGAGGGCGAGCGGGTTGCCGCCGCGGCGGACGGTCGTGAAGACGTCGCAGGTCTCGAAATCAAGCTCCATCGAGCGCCTCCCGAATGGACGTGTTCATGCGCCGCACGCCGGCGGCGGGCCCCTCGGGATCGTTCCACACGGCGCCGACGACCGCGAGGAAATCCGCCCCCGCCCGCACCAGCGCCCCGCAATTCACCGCCGTGATGCCCCCGATCGCAACGGTGGGCACCTCCATCATCTCGGTCCACCATTCGAGCAGTTCCGTGGTGGCGACGTGCTGGGTCTCCTTCGTGTTGGTCGGGAAGAAGGCGCCGAAGGCGACGTAGTCGGCACCCATCTCGCCGGCCGTCATCGCGAGGTGGCGCGAAGCGTGGCAGGTGATGCCCAGGATCTTGCCCGCGAGAAGCATCCGCGCGCCCGCATGGTCGCCATCCGACTGGCCGAGATGCGCGCCGTCGCAGCCGGTCTCGGCCGCCAGATGCGCGTCGTCGTTCAGCAGGAAGGCGACGTCATGCGCCTGGGCGATGGGCAGCAGGCGCTCGACCGCGCGTTTCACCTCGTCGCGCGGGGCGTCCTTCAGGCGGAGTTGCAGGCAGGCGACGTCCCCCGCGTCGAGTGCCGCGGCGA
>Ga0105047_10018061_pt1 | contig 10948 bp, 9 predicted proteins | sample MAT04_FD_78384 | JGI IMG/M metagenome (GOLD analysis project Ga0105047, IMG submission 78384) | Freshwater microbial communities from Lake Fryxell liftoff mats and glacier meltwater in Antarctica - MAT-04 (megahit assembly) | ecosystem: Environmental > Aquatic > Freshwater > Ice > Liftoff...
GCGGCAGGATGCGGCGCAAAAGCGCGCCGAAGTGGCGCCGCTGCGCAAGTCGATCAAGGACCTCGAGCAGAAGCTGGCGCAGTTGCAGACCCAGTTGGGCCGCGTCGACCGGATCCTCGCCGACCCCAAGATCTACGACGGCGCACCCGAGCGGGTGATCCTGCTCGGCAAGGACAAGGCGCGCTTCGAAGGCGAGATCGCCGCCACCGAAGAGCGCTGGCTGAAACTCAGCGCCGACCTCGAGGAGGCCCAGCGGGCATGATCGATCTGGCGAGAGCACACCCGGCACGCATCGTGCGAAGTGTACGTCGCACATCGATCGCACTGGCCCGGTGGTTCATGGGCGAGCCGCCGCAGGACCATGGGCGCCATATCGTGGCGCGGACGTTGGATCAACTGGCCGGGCGGGTCGCAGCGCCTAAGCTCTCGGTCACCTTCACCGACGCGCTGGCCTATCGTCGCGACGGGGTCTATCGGCGCGACGGAAAGGGATACGTCCTCGAACTGCCGACGCTCGGGGTCCGCGAGGATACGATCTGGAAGGCCTGGGAACTCGGCAGCGCCTATCTCTACTGGCTGATGCACTGCGGGCCCGAGGTGGAGTTCATGTCGATGACGCTGTCGGATGGCGGCGCGGCCTCGGCAGGGCGGTTTGCGCCATCCACCCACCGCAGCGACGTCGTGCCGATCCCCGACCCCTATTTCTTCCGCTTCGCCGGCTTCAAGCATTTCCGCCACCTCTCCGAGAGCAACACCACCGCCTGGGCCGATCGCAGCGGCGACATCGTCTGGCGAGGGGCCAGTTCGGGCGAGGGCACGTTCGATCCGCTGATTGGGGTGCAGCAACCGATCCGCGCCGCCCAGCGGCTCGAGCTGGTCCTCGCTGCGCGCAAGCTGCCCGGCGTCGACGCGGGCCTCGTCAACTACCTGCGTGACGAGTTCTGGCGGGAGATCCTGGTGGGCGCCGGCCTCCTCAAGGATCCCATTCCCGAAGAGAGCTGGGCGCACCGCAAGTTCGCCATCGATGTCGATGGGCAGACCAACACCTGGTCCAACCTCATCGTCCGCATGCATCTGGGTTGCTGCGTGCTCAAACTCGACAGCAAACAGGGCTACCGGCAGTGGTACTACGACCGACTGAAGCCGTGGGAGCACTATGTGCCGGTGAAGGCCGACGCCTCGGATCTGGGCGAACAGATCGAGTGGGTGCGCAGCAACGATGCGCGCGCTGCCCAGATCGCCGCCAACGCTCAGCATCTGGCCCGGACGCTGAGTTTCGAGGCGGGCCGGCGCGAGGCGGTGGAACTGATCACCACGCACTGGCGCGACTGAACTGCTAGTTTACGTTGGGATTTCCTGGTGTAAGATTTCGCCGCGTCGCTCCGGATTCCGCCCTTGCCCCAGATCATTCCGTTTCTCCAGGGTATCTGGCGGCGCATGCCGGTTTCGCGGTCGATGCGATCGACCCTGGGGCCGGTGCTGTGGCATGCGCTCACGGTCCGCGGGCGCGCCAACCTCAGGCAGACCACCGATCCGACAAGCGTGGTGCCCGGGCCGCTCGTCATTTCCGCCTGTGTCTCGCAGGTCACCGGCATCGGCCGGGCGGGACGGCTGACGCTGAAGGCCGCCGAGGCCTGGGGCGTGCCGATCCACGCGCACGATATCCAAGGCGACCCCGGGGCGAAGCAGGTCGACAGGAACCTGCCGCCCGGCGGCGTATGGCTGGCCCATTGCAACCCGCCCGAGGCCATCGCCGTGCTGAGCCAGCGGACGGATCACCTGTGGGCGACACGCTACCGCATCGGCTACTGAGCTTATGAACTCGGCGAACTGCCCCGCGGCTGGGCCGCTGCCATTCCGTTCTTCCACGAAATCTGGACGCCGAGCCGCTTCGTCGCCGACGCTGTCGAGAAGTCCCACGGGGGCGGGCGCACCATCGTTCGCGTCGTGCCCCACCCGGTCGCGGTCGATCCGCCACCACTGGTTCAGCCGGGCAACCGGCCGCTGACTTTCCTCGTGATGTTCGATGCCCGCTCGAGTCTGGCTCGCAAGAACCCGCTCGGCGCCATCCGCGCCTTCCAGCAGGCCTTCACCCCGGATGACGCGGGCGTTCGGCTCCACATCAAGATCGTGGCGTCCTGGAAGGAGCCCCGCCGGGTCGATGCGCTGCGCAAGGCGGCGCAAGCCTGGCCGAATATCGACCTCAGCGATACCGAACTCAGCGACGCCGAGACGCTGAAGTTGTTCGCCACCGCCGATTGCCTCGTCTCGCTGCATCGGGCTGAGGGCTTCGGGCTGCCGATTGCCGAGGCGATGCTTGCCGGGCTGCCGGTGATCGTCACCGACTGGTCGGGCAATGTCGACTTCACCCGTGGCGCCAGCTACGAGGTGCCCGGCGTGCCGGTGCCGGTAGAGGATTCCTCCGGCCGATACGGTGGGACCGGCCAGAGCTGGGCCGAACCCGATATGGCGGCAGCTGTGACGCAGATGCGGCGGTTTCGCGACGATCCGGCCGGCCGGGCCGCAATCGCCCGCCGCGGCCAGCACCGCATCCGCGAGCTCTGCTCTGCCCTGCCGCTTGCCCCACATCTTGCCGTTCCTGACGGCCAATCGTTGAAGGACATGCCATGAACCACCTGAGTGCTGCCGAGGTGATCTCGTTTTTGGGGCTCGAGCCACATATCGAGGGCGGCTTTTACCGGCAGACCTTCGCCGACACGCCCGATGCGAATGGCCGGCCAGCTTCGACCCTCATCTACTACATGCTGACCGACAATCAGGCGGGCTCCTGGCACCGTGTCGATTCGGCCGAGGTCTGGCACTGGTATGCCGGCGCCCCGCTGTTGCTCAGCATCTCGCGCGACGGCAAGGCTGTCACCGAGCATCGGATAGGCCCCGACCTAGCCGGAGGCCAGCGCCCGCAGGCCGTGGTTCCACCATGGGCCTGGCAGCGCGCCAAGGCCGAGGGCGACTGGGTGCTGGTGGGCTGCACCGTGGCGCCCGGCTTCCAGTTCTCGAAATTCGAACAGGCCGAGCCCGGCTGGGAGCCGAGAGGCTGAATACCTCAGCCGCTCAATAAGAGCGGGTTCCGGGTTTATTTACTGTTGACCAGCGGAGGCATTTAAGCTTCGCTTTTTTGGCGATGCGTCGAATATTACGACGCACGACCGTATATTCATTGCACACGTTACCATATATATTTTCAGCTGCATCATTGGGATGCCATGCGACAATATCCGAGCGAATTTCCTTCGCAGCGCCTGCTTGCCCTTGATGGCTTGAGAGGCGTCGTTGCGCTTTCCGTCATTGCCTTTCACTTCTTTTACGAGGTTCTAGGCCGCACGTTTCCGGTCTACACGAACCCGCTGCTGGCCGGCCTGACCAGCAGCAATGTCGGCATCTTCCTGATGCTGTCGGGTTACGTGCTGACCGATGGCAACTGGCGGCTGGCGGTAAAACCTCGCGTGCACCGGCAACTGGTGAAACGCTACTTCCGCCTGACCCTGCCGATGCTGGCCTCCGTGCTGGTGGTTCTGGCGCTGGTGTGGGCCGGGCTATCCTATCACGTGCCCGCGAGCGAACTGCTTCAGGTCGAGTGGCTCGGCAACAAGCTGGCGGCCGAACCGACGCTCTCGGACGCCATCTTCGACGCCACTATCCGCGTCTACCTGCCTTACGCCGACGATGTTTCCTACAACCCGTTCCTGTGGACCATGCAGTCGGAGCTCTGGGGCTCGCTGGCCCTGTTCGGCATCCTGCTGCTCGACCGCAAGCTGTCGCCCTATGCGACGCTGATGGTCATGGGTGCGCTGTTCTTTTCGGTGCGGCCGATCAGTTGCTCCATCATCCTCGGCGCGTTGTTTTCGCTGCTCCGGCACGACGGATATCTCGATGCGGCGCTCGCCGAGATGGCCCGGAAGCCCTGGCTGCAGGGCGGGTACCTGATAGCGGCGTTCTGCCTCGGCGCCCTGGCGCTGCCGATGGGCCTACAGGAGGCAGCCGCGCCGATCGCCGCCATGCTGGTGATGCTGCCGCTCCTTGCCTCACAGCCAATGCAGCGACTGCTGTCGACCCGCCCGATGCAGTTCCTCGGGCAGCTTTCACTGCCGTTGCTGCTGGTACAGTTTCCCGTGCTGATCTCGTTCACGTCGGGAGCGATGCTGTGGCTGGCCGGCATGGGCAGCTTCAACCTGCTCAACGCGACGCTCGTCGCGATCTGCTCGACGCTGCTCTGCGTGCTTGGCGCCTTCGCCTTCCTGCCGGTCGAGGCGGCGACGAAGCGCTTCTGCAGCGGACTGGCGCGTCTCGTTCTCGGGCCCATGCCACAGCGGTCAGCCCCGGCTACGCCTTCTTCACCCAGCGGCCGTTCGGTTCCTGCTGCCAGTAGGTGACCTCGTTGCCCTCCTTGAGGGCGCGCCAGGCGGCCCGGGCCTCGGTGACGGCATCGGGGTCGTGGCCCGAGAACATGAAGACGATGCGCTGGTACCCCTCGCCCGAGAGCGGCACGGCGCGGTCGACAAAGAACCGCACATGCGCGCCGTTGGGGTTGTGGGGACGCGTGGTGATCAGCACCGGCTGCGACGCGTCCTCACTACCGCCGGCGCGGGCATGCGGGATGAAGCTGTCGTCGCGAAACGTCCACAGCAGGCTGTCTATCGCCTCGGCGCGCTCCTCGGAGCCGGTTTCCACCACCACCTTCCAGCCGCGCTCGAGGCTTTTCTCGACGAGCACCGGCAGCACCCGGTCGAGCGGCTGGGATTCGAGGTGGTAGAACAGGATCTCGGTCATTTGCCCTCGTAGTAGTCGCGCACCAGCCGATCGAGAAGGGTCACCCCGAAGCCCGAGGCCCAGGCTGCGTTGGTTTCGGTCTGCGGCGAGCCCAGCGCCACCGCGGCGATGTCGAGATGCGCCCACGGCACATCGTTGACGAAGCGCAGCAGGAACTGCGCGGCGGTGATCGAGCCGGCCGGGCGGCCGCCCGAGTTCTTGATGTCGGCGAAGCGGCTCTCGATCAGCTTGTCGTAGGCCGGGCCCAGCGGCAGGCGCCAAAGCTTTTCGCCGGTGGCGAGGCCGGCGGCGGTGAGCCGGCCGCAGAGCTCGTCATCGTTCGAGAACAGCCCCGCATGATCCTGCCCGAGCGCCACGCCGATGGCGCCGGTGAGCGTCGCAAGGTTGATCATGAATTTCGGCTTGAACCGGCCCTGCGTGTACCAGAGCGCATCCGCCAGCACGAGCCTGCCTTCGGCGTCGGTATTGACCACCTCGATGGTGGTGCCGCTCATCGCTTTCAGGATGTCGCCGGGGCGGTAGGCGTTGCTCGAGGGCATGTTTTCGACCAGCCCGATGACGCCGATGGCGTTGACCGGGGCCTTGCGGGTGGCGAGCGCCTGCATCAGGCCGGTGACCGCCGCGGCGCCGCCCATGTCGCCCTTCATGTCCTCCATGCCGGCGCCGGGCTTGATCGAAATGCCGCCCGTATCGAACACCACGCCCTTGCCGATAAAGGCGATGGGCGGCTCGCCGTCCTTGCCGCCCTTCCACTGCATGATGACGAGGTAAGGCGGCCGGTCGGAGCCCTGCGCCACCGCGAGCAGCGCACCCATGCCGAGCTGTTCCATCGCGTCGCGGTCCAGCACTTCGACCTCGAGGCCGCGCTCACCCAGCGCCCTGGCCTTTTCCATGATTTCGGTGGTGCCCAGCACGTTGGGCGGCTCGTGCATCAGGTCGCGGGCGAGGATCTGGCCGTCGGCCACCGCCATGCGGTCGGCGATGGCCCGGTCGACCGCCGCCTTGTTCGCGACGTGCAGCGTGACGCTCAGGCCGTTGTCGGCGTCCTCCTTGCGGGAGGATTTGTAGCGATCGAACCGGTAGTGGCGGAGCTTCAGCCCGGCCGCCAGTTCGCCGACCCGGTCGGGGGTGGCCGCCTCGTCGTCGAGGAGCACGGCGGCCTTCGTGACCCGCAGCCCCATCAGCTTGGCAGCGAGCGAGCCGCCGCGATCGGCCCAGGCGCTGAGGCTCGTCCCCTGCCCCGGCTTGCCGCTGCCCAGCACCAGCAGGCGTTGCGCATCTAGGTTGGCCGGCGCCAGCAGGTCGAGCACCTGCCCCTGCTTGCCCTTGAACCCCGAGGCCGTCGCCAGCTTGCTCCAGTCGAGCCCGGTCGCCTGCCACACCGCTCCGGCCCCGCCGGTCGGCGCGACGTCTTCGCCGACATAGACGACCAGCGCGCCGGTCGCCTTCACCGGCAGCGCGGCGGTCTTGATGGAAAGCTCATGCGGCATGGAATCGACCTTGGCAGGGCGCGAGGAACGGCCGCGCCGACTATGTAGAAACGGCGCGCAAAGGGGCGGCGCCGAAGATGTGCGGTCCCAGAGATAACGCTGCGCCGGGGCGCGTCAATCCCGCAACAGCAAGGTGGGCCATTGCGTCCCGGCGAGGGTAGAGCTTGCCAAGCAGGGGGAGCGACGGGCAGACTCCTCCGATATGCCGGGCCGACTCCCGTCCGGCTCCACGACAATCGGGCAGGCATGAATCGGCTGAAGCGCTATCTCGTGGGGCAGTTTGCCACCGAAGCTGCGACGCTGTTCGGCGTGGCCATCACCCTCATCTTCCTCGTCGAGTGCCTGCGCATCGTCGACGCGGGCTCGGTTCGCGGACAGGGGCTGCTGACGCTCGGGGCGCAGGTGCTGCTGGCCCTGCCGTCGGCCTCGATGGCGTTCATCCATGTCTGCGTCGGCATCGGACTCGCCCGGGCGCTGCGCACCATGCAATCGACCCGCGAGCTGCACATCCTGCATGTCAGTGGCAAGCTCGGTGCCCTGGTGACGGCCATTGCGCTTTATGCCGCCGCCGCCGCCGTGCTGCTGCTGTTCGTCGCGCATATCGCCGATCCGGCGGCCTCGCGGGAGGCCAGCAGCATCCGCACCCGGATCGCCGCCGACCTGCTCGGGCGCTCGCTGGTACCGAACCGCTTCGCCGAGGTGACCGACGGGGTGACGGTGACGGTCGGCGGTCGCAAGGCGGGCGGCGAGATCACCTCGTTCTTTGCCGACGACAGGCGCGAGCCGACCCGCCGCACCTACATCTCGAAGTCCGCCCTGATTACCGCCGACGAGCTCGGCTATGTGCTGCAACTCTCGAACGGCACGGTCCAGTACCACACGCCCGAGGGCAAGTTCTCCGAGGTGGCGTTCGACCGCTACGACCTCGCCTTCGAGCGACTGACCGGCGCCAGCGACTCGGGCGACGAGCGCGGCGACACCACCAGCTTCGCGGTCATCGCCGCCGGCTTCGCCGAGGGCTGGAGCAACGAACGGCTCAACCGGCTCTCGTTGCGTACGGTCGAGGGCCTGCGACCGCTGTCCATCTGCCTCTTCGTTTTCGCTCTGGCGGGTTTCCCGAGCGGCAGGCGGCGCGAACCGCGGCTGCCGATCGAGATCACGGTGCTCGGCGCCTCGTTCTTCGAGCGCGTGCTGTTCTCCTACGCGCCGGGCAACAACTGGCTGTCGCCATTCACCGGAGTGGCTGTGCTGACAGTGATTTCGCTGGTGATCCTGCTGTTCAGGCTGAGGCCGTTCAGCGCGCCGCGCCTCGAGGCCAAACCGCGAAGGGCCGCGGCATGAACCGCATCGACTGGGTCATCGTCCGGCGCCTGCTGGGCAGTATCGGGCTCACGCTGTCGGTGATGTACGGGCTCGTTCTGCTGATCGAGTCGCTCTCGACCTCGCGCTTCCAGACGCTGATGGCGCTGGGCGGCTCGGGCACGGCGGTGCTCGCCATTGCCGCTTCCGCCGCCCGCTGGGTCATCGATACGCTGCCGCTCACCGTGCTGGTGGGCGGAATCGCCGGGCTCCTCAACCTGCAGACGACGGGCGAGATGACGGTGATCAAGTCCTCCGGCGTCTCGGTCTGGCGGCTGATGCGGGCGCCGCTCGCCACCGCCATCCTCGCCGGTCTCGCCATTTCGCTCGGCCTTCACGCCGGCGTGGTGGTGATCGATCGCGGCCTCAATGCCAGCGGCGGCGACGCGCTGGTCGATTCGGGTGGGCTGTGGCTCGACGAACAGAGCGCCGATGGCCACTATATCCTCGAGGCGCGCTACGTGCACCCCGGTGGCGAGGCGCTGGGCGACGTCACGGTCTTCATGCTTGATTCACCTAACCTGCGGATCGAGGCCGAGACGGCGCAGCTCAGTGAGGGCAAGTGGGTGCTGCCAGATGCCACGGTCTATGCCTCCAACCGGGTGGCGGACAAAACCGCGTCCTATTCCCTCGCCACCAACACCTCGCGCGGCGACATCCGCACAAAGGTCAGCTCGGTCAAGGACATGACGGTCTACGAACTGGCATCGGCACTGGCCGCGCGGCTGAACGATCCGCGGCGGCTGGCCGAGACCCTCACGCAATTCATCCGGCTGCTCGGTTTGCCGGCCAGCTTGTGTGGCTCCCTGGTCATTGCCTTCGCATTTACGGCCGGTTATCGAAGGACCAATAAGTATGGTGGGACGGTGCTTTATGGCATCGTTCTTGGTTTCGTGGTTTATGTGGTGACCGAGATGGCAGGGCGCGCCGGAGACGCTGGAGTGATCCAGCCGGTGATTGCCGTACTCGGGCCGGCATTGGTGGCCATCGTTGCGGGAGCGACGGTGCTGCTCAACAGGGAAGACGGGCGCACGTGAGTTCTGGACGCCGCGACCGGTGGAGCCTGTTGCGCTTTAAGCGCCTCGGCATCGCATTGAGTCTCGGGCTCGCCGCGCAGTTTTTGCTGCTCGCCCCGGCCAGCGCCCAGTTCCTGCCCGAAGGCTTCTTCGCCCAGTTGCCCGAGCCCGGCGCACCGGCGCAGGTCGAGGCCAACACGCTCAACTACGACGCGATCAGCGACGTGATCAGCGCCACCGGCCGGGTGGTGATGAACTATTCGGGCTACACGCTGGACTGCGATTCGCTGCGCTTCGAGCAGGGCTCGGGGGCGGTGATCTGCGAAGGCAACGCGCAGATCAAGGACACGCAGGGCACGCTTTACGAGGCCGAGCGCATCGAAGTGTCGGGCGGCATGAAGGACGCCTTCTTCAAGTCGCTGACCCTCACCACCACCGACGGCTCACGGATCACCGCAGGCGACGCAAAATTCTCCGAGACGCTCGAAACGGTGCTGACCGACGCCAGCTACTCGCCCTGCGGCCTCTGCATCGACGAAAAGGGCAACCGCATCGGCTGGAAGGTCAAGGCGGCCAAGCTGATCCAGAACAACGAGACCAAGGTCGTCTATTTCGAGCAGCCCAGCCTCGAAGTGCTCGGCCTGCCGGTGGCGTGGCTGCCGTGGCTGTCGCTTCCCGATCCGACCGACAAGCGCAATACCGGCTTCCAGCTCCCCAGCGTCGACTACAAGGCTGAGCTCGGCGGGCGCCTGCGCGTCCCCTATTTCATCGGCGTCGGCGACGATACCGACATCCTGCTCGCCCCGCAGTTGATGACCCGCCAGGGCTTCCTGATGGCCGCAACCTGGCAGCAGCGTTTCGACTACGGTGCGTTCAACATCGAGGCGTCCGGTCTCTACCAGCTCGATCCGAGCGCCTTTGCCGGCACGGTCGGCGATCGGGACTACCGCGGCGGCGTGCAGACGGACGGCCAGTTCCAGGTGGCGCCCGACTGGACCGCCGGCTGGAACTACACCACCTTCACCGACGCTGCGTATCTTGGCGACTACGACCTCGACAATGCCGGCCGAGTGGTCAACGAGGTCTACGCCACCCACCTCAGCGACGATTTCTTCGTCGATGTGCGGCTGCAGGAGTTCAAGCTGCTCGGCAACGTGTCCGAAGCGGCGCAGAACCAGCAGGCGCTTGCCGTTCCCAACGCCCGTGGCGCCAACTATTTCGATCTCGGCGTCAACGGCCAGGTTCGCCTCGACACCACCTTCCTGGGTGTGCTGCGCGGCGAAAACTCCTACGCCACCTATGGCGCCGTGCCTTACGTGTTCGGCTTCGAAGGACAGAAGTTCCACGGCACGGCGGAAGCCAGCTGGCAGAACCAGTACATCCTCCCCGGCGGTTTCGTTGCGACGCCCTATCTCGGGGTGCGCGGCGATGTGGCGAACTACGAGGACGGGACCGACGGCACTCCGCTTGGCGGCTACAAGACCGAACCCTCCGACCAATTGCTGTTCAACGTCACCCCGGTGGCGGCGATGGATGTGCGCTGGCCGATGATCGCCTCGAGCGGTCCGGACAACTTCCTGTTCGAACCGATTGCGCAGCTGGTCTGGCGCGGCAGCGACACCAGCGAAGTCGGCATCACCAACGACAACGCCCACTCGTTCGTGCTCGATGACACGAACCTGTTCTCCTACAACCGCTTTACCGGCACCGACCGGCAGGAGACGGGCCTGCGCGCCAATATCGGCGCCCGTTACCTCGCCAACTTCGCCGATGGCGGCTGGCTGGAGCTGATGGCCGGGCAGTCCTTCCACCTCGCCGGCGTCAACGCCATGGGCGTGATCGACGAAACCAATACCGGCGCCTCCACCGGCCTCGGCGACGACGCCTCCTATATCGTGATCGGCGCACGCGGCTCGCCGTTTGCCGGCCTGACGATCGGCGCCAAGGCGCAGATCGATGTGGGCGGGCCGACCATCGCCCGCGCCGGGCTCGGGGCGGACTACGCGCTCGGCAACGGCTTCTCGGTGGGCGGCGACTATGTCTACCTACCCGCCGATACGGCGACCGGGGTCACCGACGACCAGCACGAAGTGACCGTGCGGGCCGGGGCACCCCTGCCCTTCGACTACTGGCGCGTCGAGGGCTCGACCTCGTGGGATCTCGCCACCAGCCGGTGGCTCGAAAGTACCGGGCGCATCTACTATGACGATGGCTACTTCCTCGCCGGCGGCTTTGTCACCGCCACCGGGGCGACCCACACCGATCCGGACTCGCTCGCTTTCGGCATGAGCCTCA
>Ga0105047_10018064_pt1 | contig 10947 bp, 3 predicted proteins | sample MAT04_FD_78384 | JGI IMG/M metagenome (GOLD analysis project Ga0105047, IMG submission 78384) | Freshwater microbial communities from Lake Fryxell liftoff mats and glacier meltwater in Antarctica - MAT-04 (megahit assembly) | ecosystem: Environmental > Aquatic > Freshwater > Ice > Liftoff...
GGCGGTGGCCGAGGCAGATTTGCCTCAGCCAAAGAAGGCCTCAGTAAAAAAGACAATGGCAACCACAACGGCAAAGACGCCAGCAAGCAAGACGGTGCGCGCACGCGCGGCGAACGTTGAAGTGGCCGGAGAGACAGAACCCAAAGCGGCCAAAGTTGCCAAAGTTGCCAAAGTTGCCAAAGTTGCCAAGGTTGCCAAGGTTGCCAAAGTCGCCAAAGTTGCCAAACTTGCCATGGTGAGCGAGCCGAAGAAGACGGCCCCGCCAGTAAAGGTCGCCGCGAAGATGGGGGCCAAGGTCGCGGCGAAAAGCAAGCCGGTGAAGGTGGCAAAGGCAGAGCGCGCGATGGCGAGTGCAAGCGCGAACGCTGCTTCGCAACAGATCGAGCAGCGGGCGGCACCATCCAGCGCACCTGCGGCGCCGGAACTTGGCGCGGCTGGCATGCGGCAGCCGCCGCGGCTGCTCAATGCGTGGAAGGGCAAACCTTCAGCGACAGCGCTGCGGGCCTATGGCTCTGACCTAAGCGGGATAAGCACACTTTCGACAACGATCAATCCGCCGGCCACATCGAGTGCGGCGAGTCTGCCGCAGCGCGCAGCGCCGGCAGCGCACAGTGATGCTGGTCGGGAGCGGACCGGCGATGCGGGGTATCAAGCGCAGCCGCGGCAGAACGATCAGTACGGCCAGGCGGGCGGCGGGCGTGGACAAAATGAACGCGGCGGGCAGGGTGGGCAGGGCCAGGGTGGGCAGAGTGAGCGTGGCGGACAAAATGAACGTGGCGGGCGGTCAAGGCGCGGCAAGCAGCGCGGCAATCAGCAGGGCGGTGGTCAGTACCAAGCTGGTGGGCAGCAGCAGGGTGGTGGGCAACAGCAGGGTGGTGGACAGCAGCAGGGTGGCAACCAATATCAGGGTGGTGGCCAGCAGCAGAGTGGTAACCAGTACCAGGGTGGCGGCCAGTACCAAGGCGGTGGGCAGCAGCAAGGTGGCAACCAGTATCAGGGCAGTGGGCAAAATCGATCGCAGGCCCCCAAGCGGCATGCGTGGCACGATGTGACGGTTGAGCTGGCGAGCACGCCGCCGGTTGGTGGAGAGGCAGGCAACCCGGCGCTCGCGCATGAGCATGTCGATGCGGCCAGCGCTGATCTTCATGAGCAGACGCAGACGCAGCAGCAGCACGTGCAGGGCCAGCAGCAGGTTCAGCAAGTGGCCCATCACGCGCCGCAGCAGGATGAGCAGTATGGCCGCGGCGGGCCGAGGCACTGGCGTGAAGAGCCGACGAATGGCCAGAGCCAGAGTCAGAGCCAGAGCCAGAGCCAGAGTCAGAGCCAGGGCCAGGGCCAGGGCCAGTGGCAAGGCCAAGGCGATAACCGCGGGCGAGGCAAGGGGCGGGGACGCGATGGCAATCAGTATGCCGCGAGCGTGCCGCACCCATCACAGCGCAGCAAGCTTGGTGGTGAGCGCAACTACGCACCGATCGACGGCTTTGACCCTGAGACGGCGCCGCGCATCAAACACTTTGATGAGCTGACTTCGATCGATCCGCAGCCGCGGCTGACACTTGAGTACCCCGGCTGTCCGGACTCGTGCCGCCTGATCGATTTGTTCTGCCCGGTGGGTCGTGGTCAGCGTGCGCTGATTGTCTCGCCGCCAAAGGCGGGCAAGACCACGCTGCTCAAGGACATTGCCGGCGCGATTGTCCGCAACCATCCTGAGGTGCATCTGATCGCCATGCTGATCGATGAGCGGCCGGAGGAAGTGACGGATTTCCGCCGCAGCTTTGAGCAGTATGGCCTTCGGCCGGATGGCACAGCGCGCGGGCAGGTGATTGGCTCATCGAACGATCATGGTATAGAGAAGCATGTGCAGGCCGCGCTGCGCACCATCAACACAGCCAAGCGCATGGTCGAGGCCGGGCTGCATGTGGTGATTGTGATGGATTCGCTCACGCGGCTTGGCCGCGCGTTCAACCTCAGCCGCCAGCATGCAAACTCCGGGCGCACGCTCACCGGCGGCCTTGATGCCCGCGCGCTGGAAGTGCCCAAGCAGATTTTCGGCGCAGCACGCAACACTGAGGATGGTGGCTCGCTGACGATGATCGCCAGTTGCCTGATTGATACGGGTTCGGCGGGTGATCAGGTGATTTTTGAGGAGTTCAAGGGCACCGGCAATATGGAGCTGGTGCTTGATCGCAAGATTGCCGAGCGGCGAATCTTCCCGGCGATTAACCTTGCGGCCAGTGGCACACGCAAGGAGCATCTGATGATGCCCGAGCTTGAGCTCAAGACAGTGACTGCGCTGCGGCGCCGGTTAATCTCCATGCCGCCGCACATGCAGATTGAGCAGTTGCTCTCGGCGCTGAAGCGCTTCAAGACGAATCACGATCTGGTTTCCAGCGCTGGGTAAACAAGTAAACCAGAGCCGAGCGCGATGCTCTTACTTGAACACAGTCCGCTGCCGCTGGCAGCGCGGGTCGGGCTCGGGCACGGCCGAGAGCAGCGACTGCGTGTACTTGTGCTGCGGGTTGCCGATGATCTCCGCCTTGGTGCCTGCCTCGACGATCTTGCCCTTGTACATCACCGCCACGCGATCGCACATGTGGCGAATCACCGCCATGTCGTGCGAGATGAACAGATAGCTTAGACCCAAATCGCGCTGCAGATCCTTGAGCAGATTGAGAATCTGCGCCTGAATCGAAACATCCAGTGCGCTCGTCGGCTCATCGCACACAATGAAACTTGGCCGCAGCGAGAGAGCTCGCGCGATGCCGATGCGCTGGCGCTGCCCGCCTGAAAACTCATGCGGATAGCGATCGGCCGAGGCCCGCGGCATGCCGCAGCGCTCCAGCACGTTCTCCACCTCATGGCGCAGTTGGTCGCGCTGCGTCACCAGCCCGTGTACCACCATCGGTTCGCCCACGATGCCCTCGATTCGCATGCGCGGGTTGAGCGAGCCGGCCGGGTCTTGAAAGATGATCTGCATCTGCTTGCGCAGCGCTTGCAGTGCGCCCGCCCTGGCCTTGTACACGTCTTGCCCGGCAAACATCACCTGCCCGGCCGTCGCGGGGATCAGCTTCAGAAGTGTGCGGCCGACCGTGGTCTTGCCGCAGCCAGATTCGCCCACCAGCCCGAGGCACTCGCCGGGCGCGACATCGAAGCTCACACCGTCAACAGCGCGCACAAACCCGCTCACCCGTTGGAGCAAACCGGTCCGGATGGGAAAGTGCATCTGCAAATCGCGCACGCTGAGTAACGCCGCGGCGGAGCTGAGCGCTGCGACGCCGGGTCCCGCATCGAGCATGGCAGGTGCATATTGAATGGTGGGCATCAGGCGGCTTTCAGGGGTTTTGGCGCGGGGGCGGGCGAAGGGGCGGGCGGGCGAAGGGGCGGGCGGACGTCAGCGAGCGAGATACCCGCACTGCAGTGAGGTTATCGCTCGCGGCGGACGCTGGCGGTTGGGCGGGCGGGGAGTTTGAGCGTCCGAAAGTGCCGGTTGGGTTCGGTTGTGGGTGGTTGGTGCCGGTTGTGGGTGGTTGGGGCCGGTTGTGGTCGGTTGGCTTTATCTTGGGGTTGGGCGTGGGTATCATGGCCCCCGGTCCGGGCACCGATACCCGAACCAACGCCAGCGGCTCGCCGCGGGCTTACGCATCTGGGCAGATAGCTCAATCGGTAGAGCACCGCATTGAAAATGCGGGGGTTGCCGGTTCAAGTCCGGCTCTGCCCATTTAAGGTTGTTCGGCGAGGGTCGCAAATTGATGTGCTCTGTACGCTCTGCTTCACGCTCGCTTGCACCGGCCGCAGCGACTGCGATGATTCCGCCGTTCGTTCTCACACCACCGTGATCAGCAGGGAGCTAGCCACACTGAGTTGGCCGTTCGAGTCAGTCGCTTGCGCAAAGAGCAGGTATGTGCCGATCGGAACGGTTCTGCCTGCGCGGGTGAACGAGAAGTCGTTGGTAACGCCGATGCGTACCGCCGTGCCGAGGAGCGTATCTGCCGCGGTCAATACGCCATCACCATCGGAATCGCGAAAGAGCCGGATGCTGGTGACTGAATTGTCATCGGTGACGTTAAAGAGCGTGATGGTGAAGCTGCCGGTCGAAAGGATCGGTGCTGGTGTGGGAGCGGTAAGCGTCATGCTGCCGATGACCGGTCGGGCGTTGATGCGGACGGTGGTGGTGGCAGCGATACTGGTGCCGCCCTCGTTGTCAATGGCGACGGCGAAGATGCGGTGGGTGCCGATCGTAAACCCAAGCCCGGCGATGCTGGTGTTGATGGCCCTAGTGAAACCACCGGCAGCCAAGGAGTCTTCGCCCAGCGCAATCGCAGTAGCGAGGTTGAAAACAGGATCGGAGGAATTCGCTGCCCGGAAGAAGCGGACAATGGCGATGCGGCCATCGGCATCAGCCAGCCCTGTGGCGGCAAGGCTGAGCGTTGCGCCGATCGAGATGATGGGGTTTGGTAAGGCGGTGACGGCGGCGATGGTGGGTGCGCGGTTGGCGACAGTGAACTTCACGGCAACAGGAGCGCCAAATGCACCTCGGTTGTCGCGGGCGCGGGCAAAGACGGTTGCCACTCCAGTGGGCAGGCCCGCTGTGCTGAATCCAAGCGTTGCCGAACCAGCGATGACCGTGGCCGTGCCGAGCAGGCGGTCACGCGCAGGAGCGAACACGATGTTGCCCAGCAGGGTGGAAACGTTGTTGCCGACTCCACTGTTCGCCACAGCGAGGTCGGGTGTGCCATCGCCGTTGAAGTCGCCCACGGTTACCGATACCGGAGCGTCGCCCACGGCGAAGTTGACGGCGCTGCCGAAGGTACCGTTTCCATTTCCTGAAAAGACGGCGAGATTGTCGCTCGCGAAGTTCGCCACGGCCAAGTCGAGCCGGCCGTCGAGGTTAAAGTCGCCCACGGCCACAGAACGCGGGCCGCTGGACGCTACGAAGTCAACTGCATTACCGAAAGTGCCGTTGGCGTTACCCAACAGGATTGAGATCCTATTACCGTTTGTATTCGCTACGGCGAGGTCGGGCCGGCCGTCTCCGTTGAAGTCGCCCACCACGACAGATCTCGGGTCGGATCCCGCGGCGAAGTCGACCTTGGCGGCGAAGGTGCCGTTGGTATTGCTTAGCAGGATGGAGACGCTGCTGCTGCTGGCGTTCGCCACCGCGAGGTCGGGCCGACCGTCACCGTTGAAATCGCTCACGACCACGGATTGAGGGAAGGTGCCAACGACGAGATCCACCGCAGTGTCAAAGGCGCCATTACCCGCGCCCATCAGGATAGAGACAGTATTGTCTTGAGCATTTGCGGTGACAAGGTCAGGCAGACCATCGCCGTTGAAGTCGCTCACGGCCAACGAGAGAGCGTTGCCTCCCACTTCAAAATTGCCTGCACGGGCAAAGGTGCCATTGCCCAAACCCAGAAAGGTCTCGATTGTACGGTTGTCAAAAATCGAGATGGCGAGGTCAGGCCGACCGTCGCCGTTAAAGTCGCCCACGGCGACAGCAATCGGAGTGATCCCCACTGCAAAGTTGACCGCTGGGCTGAATGTGCCGCCAGCGTTGCCTAGCAGAATTGAGACATCGTCGCTGTTTCTGTTTGCCACGGCGAGGTCGAGCCGGCCATCGCCGTTGAAGTCAGCCACCGCGACAGATTGCGGGCTCTGCCCTGCTGCGACGTTGACCGGCGCGGCAAAGGTTCCATCACCGCCTCGGCTCAGATAGAACTCAACAGCATTTGCCGTGCCATCGAAGTCGGCAATGCCCGAGGCCGTGAACGTGGCCCGGTTGCCGCGGATGATCGGCACCGTACTAGGGGTGGTCAGCGCCAGATCGCTGATGACCGGAAGGGCATTGATGCGGACGGTGGTGGTGGCAGCGATACTGGTGCCGCCGTTATTATCAATGGCGACGGCGAAGATGCGGTTGATGCCGGTGGCAAAACCAAAGCCCACCGTACCGGTGTTGACGGCAAGTGTGAAGCCACCGGCGGCCACGGAGTCTCCGCCCAGCGGGATCGCTGTGGCAAGGTTGAAGGTTGGGTCGGTTGAATCTGCCGCCCGGAAGAAGCGCACAAGGGCGATGCGGCCATCTGCAGCGGCCGGCCTCGTAGCGGCCAGGTTGAGCGTGCCGCCAAGCGTGACGACGGGATTGGGTGCCGCGGTCACGGCGGCGATGGTGGGTGCGCGATTAGCGACCGTGAACGTCACAGCCCGGGGTGCGCTGAAGCCGCCGCGGTTATCGCGGACGCGGGCAAACACGGTTGCACCGCCGGCGGGAAGCCCCGCAGCACTGAAAGCAAAGGTTGCAGAACCAGCAATGACATTGGCCGTGCCGAGCAGGCGGTCGCGCTCCGGGGCGAACACCGTGTTGCCGAGCAGGATTGAGAGATTGCCACCGTTCCTCACGGCAATGTCTGGCGTGCCGTCGCCGTTAAAGTCTCCTGCGACCAAGGGACGCGCATTACTGACAAAGGCAGCTCTGACTGCAGGACCGAAGGTGCCGTTGCCGTTGCCCGGCAAGATAGACAGGTCCCCACGGTTGAAGTCCGTCGCGGCGAGGTCGAGCCGACCATCACCGTTGAAGTCGCCAACGGCTATGAATTGGGTGCTGAAGCCCGGGAGGTTTTGGATTGCAGGGGCAAAGGTGCCGTTGGCCCTACCAAGCAAAATGGAGATACCGGTGCCCGCTCCGATGCTTGCCACGGCAAGGTCGGGCCGACCGTCGCCATTGAAGTCGCCTACGACCACTGAGACAGGGCGGTCGCCTACGGCGAAGTTGACGGCAGGGGCAAAGGTGCCGGCGGCACTACCCAGGAGAATGGAGACGTTGCCTCTGTTGTTGTTTGCTACAGCGAGGTCAGGCCGACCGTCGCCGTTGAAGTCGCTGACGGCCACGGAGAGTGGGCCCACGCCCACGGTGAAGTTGACCGCCGCAGCGAAGGCGCCGTCGCCGATGCCCAGCAGGATGGAGACGTTGGCATCAGCGGAATTCGCCACGGCAAGGTCGGCTCGGCCATCGCCGTTGAAGTCACCTACGGCCACAGACTGCGGACTATTCCCCGTTGCGAAGTTTCCTGCCGCAGCAAAGGCGCCGCTGCCGTTGCCCAGCAGGATGGAAACGTTGTTATCTTCGTTACTGACCACAGCGAGATCAAGCCGACCGTCGCCGTTGAAGTCGGCGATGGTCACGGACTGCGGGCGGGCTCCCACCGCAAAAATGACCGCGGCGGCGAAGGTGCCGCCCCCCCCAGCGTTGCCGAGCAGGATGGAGACATTGTCGTTAGTTGAGTTTACAGTGACGAGGTCGAGCTGGCCGTCACGGTTAAAGTCACCCACCGCCACCTGTACTGGGGTGAAGTCCAAAGCGGTGTTGACCGCGGGAGCGAAGGTTCCGTTACCGCCTCTGCTAAGGTAAAACTCAACGACGCTGGAGCCACCATCGGCATCAGTAATGCCGGAGGCCGTGAGCGTGGCCGTGCTGCCGCGGATGACTGGGCTGGGCAGCGCAACCAGACTGCCGAGAACCGGCGGTGTGTTATTGCCAATGTTCAAAACCACACCGCGGGCAACGAAGGCGCCGTCGCTATCAACGGCCACGGCAAAGATGCGGTTGATGCCGGTGGTAAAACCAAACCCGACAGTGCCAGTGTTGACGGCGAGCGTGAAACCGCCGGCAGCGAGGGCGTCGCTGCCAAGCGCAATAGCGGTATTGATGTTGAAGGTCGCGTTTGATGAATCCGCCGCCCGGTAAAAGCGGACCAGAAGAATGCGACCATCTGCATCGGCAACCCCTGTCGCGGCCAGACTGATTGTGGCGCCAAGCGTGATGAGGGGATTGGGTACAGCAGTGACCGCAGCAATGGTGGGCAGGCGATTGGCAACGGTGAACACCACGTTGCGCTCGGCGCCGAACGCAATGCGGTTGTCTCGCGGTCGGGCAAAGATCGTCAGCGGCCCGGCTGGCAGGCCCGCGGTGCTGAAGGTGATGCGAGCCGAACCACCGACAACGGCAACCGTGCCCAGCAGGCGGTCACGGGTAGGAGCGAACACCGTGTTGCCTAGCAGGAGAGAAAGATTGTTGCTGGCATTGTTCGCTACCGCGAGGTCAGGTGTGCCATCGCCATTAAAGTCGGCGATGGCTACTGATAGCGGAACGTTGCCCACCGCGAAGTTAACCGCCGGACTGAAGGTTCCGTTGCCAGCGCTGAGGAGGATGGAAACGTTGTTGCTGCTGATGCTGGAGTTCACCACAGCGAGGTCGGGCCGGCCATCGCCGTTGAAATCACCCACGGCCACAGAAATCGGATCAATTCCTACCGCGACTTCCTCCGAAGGGCCGAAGCGGCCGTCGCCCTCACCCAGCCGGATGGAGACGTTGTCGCTGCCGGAGTTTGCGACTGCGAGGTCGAGCTGGCCGTCGCCGTTGAAGTCGCCTACAGCCACGGAGCGCGGGCCTTCGAAACCGAACACGAAAAAATTGGGCTCGACTGGAAAGGTGCCGCTGGCGCTACCTAGCAGGATTAAAACTCGGTTGTCGTCCTGAGTCGCCACGGCGAGGTCGGGCCGACCATCGCCGTTGAAGTCACCTACGGCCAAAGAGCGAGGGTTGTTGCCCACAAGGGAGTTGACGGCGGGGGCAAAGATGCCGCCCGCGATATTCAGCAGAATAGAGACATTGTCACTATCTGAGTTCGCGACGGCGAGGTCGGGTCGGCCATCACCATTGAAATCGGCCACGGCCAAAGCGAACGGGGCATCGCCCACATCGAAGTTGACTGCAATACCGAAAGTGCCGCCGCCATTACCGAGCAGGATGGATACGTTGTCACTTCCTGAGTTTGCCACCGCAAGATCGGGCCGGCCGTCGCCGTTGAAGTCGGCGATGGCCACAGACCGCGGGCTGGTGCCCACCGCAAAGCTCACCGGGGTGCCAAAGGTGCCGTTCGCGTTAGCCAGCAGGATGGAGACGGTGTTGCTCGATCCGCCGTTTGCCACAACCAAGTCGGGGCGACCATCGCCGTTGAAGTCGCTTGTCGCTACAGATCGCGGAAACGTTCCCGCGGCGGAGTTAACCGCGGGCGCGAAGGTTCCATCGCCGCCTCTGCTGAGATAGAACTCAACAGCGTTGGCGGTGCCATCGGCATCGGTAATGCCAGAGGCGGTGAAGGTGACTGTGCCGCCGCGGATGATTGGCGTTGCGCCCGGGGTGGTGAGCGCCAGGCCGCTGATAACTGGGCTAGCGTTGGCTGCCCCGATGTTCACGACCGCGGATCGCGACACGGTCTCGCCATCGCTGTCAACGGCCTCCGCGAATACTCGGTTAGCGCCCACTGCAAATCCCAGCGCAGCGCGGGCCGCCACCGTCAGGTTCCAACCGCCCGCGACGGAGGCATCAATCCCCAGCAGCCGATCGGGGTTCGGCCCAAATTGATTGGGCTGCAGGATGCCGTCGTTGTTGCTGTCGAAGTAGAACCGGACTTGGGCGATGGACCCGTCGCTATCGGCCGCATTAACCGCGGTGATGGTGACGGCCTGACCCAGGAACGGCAGCGTCGATGGCGAGATAAAGGCGGAGGCGAGGGTGGGCGCGACGTTGGTGAGCAACTGCCGGCTCTCGAGGGCATCAAAGAATGCGACGGCGAGTTCGCCTGCCGCGCGGTCAAGCCGCGCTGCGGGGTTGTGGCCGCCGAACAAGCGTGAAAAGAGCCCAGAACGAGTGCTATCGAGGGGAGCGCATTTCACAAAGTCACCTTGTAGTAAAACATCAAAGTCGGGCCGACTGGCCGCTGAGCGACGTAAATCGCGGCCGCGGCAGAAATCTCGACAGTGGAGGGTAGCCATTCATTCACGCGGTTCTAAACGGGCGTTTTTTTCGGAGTGTGCCTACTGGAAGCGGCATCGGCGCACATCGAACTGGCAGACTGGGTGATCGGCGGGGCCGAACCAAGGCCCGCGTTAACCTGCCGCGCTGCTCACTTTTCGTTGCACCAACCTGCGCGTTCCTCGCTGCCTTTCGGCAGCGTATTTTTTATTTGATCCGTTGATCATCTGATATCTGAAGCCACTCATTTCCATCGCTTGACTCTGCCCAACCTCAAAACTCGGATGCGGCGGACACCGCCAAAGCCGTTGAAGCAGCGACCGTGCTCATCATCGTGCAGTGATGAGGCGAAGAGTGGGTGGGAGGTTGCCGCCAACACGCTGTGCGCTTTCGTGCCCGGCCTACCAACGCTGCCTAGCCGGTCGTAGAAGATGAATCTGGCATCAGTCTTCTGACTACAGGCAGAAGGAGGGGGGAGACATGGCCGGAAGGGTCATCCCCGCAGTTGGTTGCAGCCGCTGGCCTCGGCTTCGAGGTCTAAAGTGTTCACCATGACACCAGGTAAGATTTTGATTGGTTACGGGACGTTCCTGATCGTTTGCGGCGTGGTGGGCTGGGTCGCGGCGGGGTTTACTGCGAACGCCAGGACCGCGATCGTGGCGGGTTCGGCGACGGGGCTTTTGATGATAACGCTCGGCATCTTGGCACTCAAGCTACCGCCCGCGGGCTCCCGCGCTGCAATCTGGGCCGCGGCGGTCTTCGCGCTGCTCTTCACGGGCGTTTTCACGTGGCGTGCCAGCATCGCCTGGGGCGGTCTGCCCGAGAAGCTCTACGTCGCCGTGCTGCTCTCGACGATGGCGCTGGCGAGCGTGGTCACCGCCGCACTCACGGTGCGGAGACAGCTTGGCGATCGAAAAGCGGCTTCGCCCGCGCGCTTGTGAATGAAGAAGTTTCTTTATCGCCGCAGCGCATGCCGATCGGGCATCGCTCATGGCCCAAGATTTCCAGCGGGCTCAGCATGGAGGGCTGGCGCAACGCATGTTGACGCTCAGCCGCCACCGCTTTGCAGCGGACTGGAGCAAGATTCCGACCCCAGGCCGACTTGGACCACGCACACTGTGCGCACTGCTTCA
>Ga0105047_10018066_pt1 | contig 10947 bp, 6 predicted proteins | sample MAT04_FD_78384 | JGI IMG/M metagenome (GOLD analysis project Ga0105047, IMG submission 78384) | Freshwater microbial communities from Lake Fryxell liftoff mats and glacier meltwater in Antarctica - MAT-04 (megahit assembly) | ecosystem: Environmental > Aquatic > Freshwater > Ice > Liftoff...
AAGGGAATCGCGTACGTCGCCAGGCACGACGTGTACATCATCAACGGCCTCACTGGGGATGAGACGTACGTGTACGAGCCTGGGAAGGGCCGGTGGAGCACGATCAGGGGCGGCGGCACCAAGCTGGTCAACGGCTACCTCCAGTACGACGCCGCCACGGATCAGGTCGTGCTCAGCTATCAGTTGACGGCGTTCGGGTTCCGCTACGTGCCGGGGCAGTAGAGGCAGAGAACTCGTTTCGGTTGCACCTTTCCTGTTCAGTTCCGAGCAGCGCGCGATGTGGCCTTTGGTCCTGTTGCCGGGGCCACCAGGGCTTCCTGCTCGGCATCCCATCCGGCCGATCATGCTGCCCAACGGTCGCCAGTTGAGGCCGGTCACGCGCTTGCGATCACCGATGTGATCGGTCGGGCCCGGTGGTTGTGGTGTCCATTGTGGTATCCATTTTGGTGGTTCATCGAGGTTTCCGACTTCACTTCCCCGCCTCCGGCCGCGCGTGCAGCCAGAACCAGTAGCACGCGGCGGGCACGGTGGTTTGGTTGAAGCAATTCTCGTTGTGGAGCGGGTAGATGGCGAAGTCGATGTACTGCTCGTTGACCGGCCAGTCGAACCAGTTTGGAGTCATCTTCTTAGCCGGTCCGAAGTTCAGCTGCCATTGCTGAACCCATGAGTTCATGCCCCGGCTCATCTCGTTGCCCTCGTTGCCCTGCCCGTAGGGGATGTGTCCGACCATGATGTCCGGCTGTTGGCCGGTGACCAGCGCATCCACGATGAAGTTGAAATGTTGCGCATTGTAACCGATACCCGTGCAAAACGAGAGATTGTCCGGGTTGGCACCGAGGCTGTAGTTCGCGCCTTGCACCGCTGCGGCGAGGTAGGCGGGCTTCTTGGTCAGTTCGTAGGCGTAGATCAGGGCCATGCCGCCCGCCCCCGGCGTGCTGAAAAACCGGCTGACGAAGATCATCGGCATGTCGGTGCGGTGGCCCGTGATGAGGTGATAGGCGTTCTTTCGGCTGAACTCGATGGCGTGGTCGGCGTAGGCCGTGATCAAGTGGACCGCCCGCTTCTTCAGTTCCGGGTCGCCCACGCCTTCGGGCAAACGCGCGTAGGCGAAGTCCGCGTCGAGTTGGTCGAGATAGCGGAGTTCACCCTTCTTGGACAGTTCCGACGACTCCTTGAACGCGGCATCAAAGGCCGGTTCTCGCGTGGCGGCCAGCAGTTCCACGGCGGCCATGGCGCGGAAGTCACGCAAGTTCTTTGGCAAGTCCTTGGAGAAGGAGAGCACTTTCTTGTACGCCTCATCGTCCTCCTTCGCGTGTGCTTCCGCCCAGGCCCAGGCGCGTTTGGCCGATTCGAGATACTCTGCGGCCAGCTTTTTGTCGAAGGCGCCCAGCACCCGCGCGGCCCGCGCTCCGGCGGCGGCGTAGTGCAGCGTCGTGATGTGGTCCACCGCATAGACGCCGACGCTCTTGATCATGGAGCTGGTGGCGGCTGGCGGGCATCCCCAGCCATAGCCATAGCCGCCGCGCACGCCGCCGTCGGGAAGCTGCAGGCTCCGCCAACACGGCATCTGCCAGAGCGCTTCATCGAGGATGTCGGGGACGTTGTTCTGCATCTCCGCCGCCGGCAGCGAGAGCTTCATCCGGGTGAACGCGGCGGAATTCAGGTCATACAAGCCAAGAAGATCATAGGTGGCGCTGAGATGATGCCCCAGCGTGTCCCAGTCGCCCGCGTCCTGATACGCGCCCCAAACTCCGGTAACGCGCTTCAGCGTTCCCGCATTGGCCAACTCAACCAAGTTCTTTCCGCGATCACCTTCCTGCCCTCCTTGCACGGGGATGGTCATCTGATAGAACTCGACGCCATCGCCCGGGTGGAACGGACGCTCGCGTGTGTAGGCGCAGGCGGGCGGCCCCAGTTTCATTCCCTGCCGCTGCGTCAAAATCCCCTGCATGGCGGCTTTGAACGGTTTCTCCCACACGTCGGCAGCGATGCGGAGCGGGCCGCTCACCCCGAGGCCGGGAACAAACACGCGGTATTCGCCCGGCGTGTTGAAGGAGCTGAAGTCAAGACTGCGCACTGCGGCTTTCGAGTAGTCCAACGTCTCGTGAATGCTGATTTGTTCCGCGTCGCCCAGCTTCTTCGCGAGTTCCGCCTTGCCGGTGAACACGGTCTTGCCGGCGGCGTCCAACAACTCGAAGCCCTCCACGTCAGGCGTGCAACTGCCGTGCTTCCCGTCCTGGTCCACGCCCATCCAGAAGGAGAGGTAGGCGCGCTTGTACGGATCGTCCGGGCGATAGCCGGTCTGGATGGCGTGCAGCGCGAAGCTCCGCGCCTCACGGGGCTTGTGGCTGTAGGCGACGGTTTCCCTGGACGTGTTCACGCCCACGAAACGAATCGTGTACGTCGCGCCTTCCTTGAGCGGCGACGGCAGCTTCAGCGAGACCGTATAGAGAAACGGCAACGGCTTGCTGTTCCCATTCGGCTTGCCCTTGCGGAAGACCTGGCTCGGCAGAAGCGGCTTCGCATAAGCAGCGTCATCGGCCGACTGAATCGTGTAGGCCTCGGGCACGTCCACCACCGTTTCGTCGAGCAATTGGCCCGTCGTCTGGCCGGCGATGACGAGAAACTTGCCGTCGAAGGAAAGGTTCCCCGCTTTGACGCGCTTGTTATTGACCATCCGGAAGACCGCCTTCTGGAAATGTTCCACCACCTTGGCGTCCTTCACCTCGTACTGCGGCTTGTCCTTCTCTTCCTCCACGACCTCGTCGCCGGATTGGGCCACGTAGGGCACGAGCCGGTTGTTGACGTGCTGCCCGGCTTGCAGCGTGAAAGCGATGACGTCCGGCGCCACCGCGCAGATGAGCTTCACCTCCGGCCCATCCGCCGGGTGCGAACCGCCCTTCGCCAGAAGGTCCTTCCGTGCCTTCGCCTTGGCCTCGGCTTCTATGCGGGCCTTTTCAGCCTCTTGGGCTTTCTTCGCCATCAGGGCTGCACGCTGCGCTCGGATGGCTTCGGTCGGTTCCGTCAGGGCGATCTTGGTAATGAGAAGGTCAACCGGCCTGGCACTCCAGTCTCCCTGGATTTGGAACAGGTTGATTCTGGCGGCATCGAAACTCTTGCCCTTTGCCTCCGCCGGCGCCTTAACCGGGTCACGCAAAGAAGCCCCGGACTCGGCGAGAAGCGTGACGGACTCGCCCGGCTTGAGAGCGGACAAGTTGAAGCTGTACTCGTGACCGCCTCCGTCCCCGCCCAGGATGACGCGAATGATCTCCGCTCTGTTTCCATTGCCCGCACTGACGGTCAGGGTAGGCGTCCAATCCAGGTAGGACGACAAATCGAGGCTTCCGCTGAAGCCGCCGCCACCCGCGCCCTTCTCGGCTTTGAGGCGCAGCCCGCCGGGTTCGACCGCGAAGGCCTTCTGGAATTCCAGGAACGCATAATCCGGCGCCCGCTTGCCGTCGAAGATGACCGGACTGGATTGCTTCGCCGGCTCGGCCGCCGGGGCTTTTGCCGACAACAGCAGGATGCCGACGGCTGACAGGATAAGCATGGGGGTAATGCACGTTTTCATCTTCAACGTTCTCATTCCGTAAAGTCTCTGCCGTATCAGGGGGCCGCCGGCGGGTTGATGGACATCTCAGAGATTTCCAGCCCGGCGCCGGGGAAGTAGCAGGCCACGTAGACCAGGAAGACCCGGGCGCCCGGCGGAATCGTGGGGTGGTCTTTCATGCCGGCCCTTAACTTGGTCATGGGAATCTGCAGTTCGCACCAGCCCGTGGCGTCCGAACGAATGTCTTGTGGCCGAAAGTCCGCCTGAAAATTTCCCGCAAAACCACCGGTCGGATGATGCAATCCCAGGAGGACGACCAAGTTCACCGGCTTGGCCGTGCGCAGGCGGAGGCGCAGTTGGCTGTCCGGTTGCACGGCGGCCAGCTCGCCGGAGTTGTCACGAACCGCCACGACGTAAGCGGGCACCACCGTGCTGTCCTCCCTTCGTTGGGACACATCCAACACATTCCGCAGCCGGCCGGGATTGGCGGCGTCCGGCGGCAGCCATTCGCCTTGCCAGATCGGAGCGGGCGCCTGGTCAAACGTCTGCCGCCACCGCGCGGGCGCGGGATTCAGTTGGCGGATTTCCAGCGGTGCGGCGACATCGAGCGTGGCCGTCGATTTCTGCCCGGTTTCCACGTCCACCGAACTCCGGTCCGCCAGGCGGAACAGGCGCACTTTGCCTTCCAGTACCGCCAGGGTGGTTTGGCCATGCTGATGGGCCAGCGAGAAGTGGGTACCCACCACCTCGATCTGTGCCGTTGGCGTGCGCACCAACAGTGGGTGCCCGCTCGGTTGCGGACGCACGTCGGCCGTCAACGCGCCGGAGCGCAGCACCAGGACTTTTTGCGAGCGTTCCGAGAAGACGGCTTCCGATTCCCCGGTCAGCGTCACCGTGCTTCCGTCGCGGAAGACCAATTGGGCCGAATTCTGCCCACCTTCGACGCTCAGGGTTCCGGCCCGCAACTGCGCGCCGGGTGGCAGCGCCCGTTTCCACTCGCCCCCCTCCGCGCACCAGGAGACCGCGCCGGAGGATTGGGCCAGCGTGACGATGGCTCGCTCCGGCCACCACCACACCGCCGCCAAGCCGATGATGATGACGATCGCCGCCGCCAGCGCCAGCGGCCGGGAACCCTGAAACCACCTGGCAGGGATGGTCACCGGTGAATTCAGCAAGCCAGGGGTGCCGGCGAGGGCGAGGTCCACATTCAGATACTCCAGGAACAGCTTGCGAAAGGCCGCGTCCCCCCGCAGCGCCTGTTCCAACCGCAGCGTGGTTTCTGCCGAGGCCGTGCCTTGGGCATACTGCCGCATCCAATCGTGCCTGGGATCGCCGCTGCTCACGACCATCCCTCCTTCAGCATCAGCGCGCGGCTGCAGTCCACGAGCGCCAGCCGGATTCGATGCAGCCGTTTGTAGATCGCCATTGCCGTCTGGCCGGCACCACGCGCCAGTTCGTCGATGCGGGTGGCTGGCGCATAAGCCGCGTCCACCAATTGGCGCTGCTCCGGCAGCAGTTTCTCCAAACACGTCCGCAACGCCTCCCGCTGCCGCTCCAATCGACCGGCCTGGATTTCCGCCTCGGTGGCCAGCAATTCGGTCAGGTCCGCCCCGAACACATGCCGGTCGCGCATCCGGTCGCGCTGCCAGGCCAGCACTTTGAAGCGCGCCACCCCGAACGCCCAGCGCCGGAAATCCTCGCTGGACTCATACTCCCCAAACTTCTGCCACAAGACGACGGCCGCCTCCTGCATCACATCGTTGGCATCCGCCACCATCGGCACCAGCGACCGCACAAAGTTCCGCAACGCCGGTTCGTGCGCCGTGAACAGGCGCAGGAACAACTCGTGGCGTGAATCGTCGTTCAATACCATTCATGGATATATTCCAGAAGACAGATCCATTTGCCAAAGTCCTTGTTTAGCGTCTACCACCGCCGTGCAGGGCGTGCGGCGTGGATCCGTGGTCCGTGCTGGCGGCGACGGCGGCCGTGGGCGGTGACAGGTGGGAGAAGGCGTGCCCCTCTCGTGCTCGTCCTGCACAACACTCACATGGAGGTTCATTGGCAAGCGATCAAGTCGTTACGTCCAAGGACGTGCTCGCGGCCTTGCTGGAGGTCCGCCGGCGCGGCCGACACCGCGTCCGGAGCGAGCTGGAGAAGCTCGAACCCGACCTGACCGAGTACGCGCTGGAGCAGCTGTCGGCCGTCCACCACGCCGTGCTCGATGCTGCCGTGCGGCCGGCCCACGTGCGGCGGATCACGCGGCGGGCCGAGGAACTGGCGGCCGTCCTCGTTACGGCCCTGCGTACGGCGCACGTACCCGGCCGTCACCCCCGAAAAATTGAAAGCGGCGCAAGCGCCTGGACCAGCGCGCGGGCCGGAATAAGGCGGTGAAAACGGTACGTGGACGGAGAGTGGAACGAACAATCAGGAGACCCCCCCATGACGCGAAAACCTTCGAAAAAGCAGGCAAATCCGATCGAATGGGCGCGGAAGGATTCGAACCTTCGAAGGCAGAGCCACCAGATTTACAGTCTGGCCCGTTTGACCACTTCGGTACACGCCCGAGCGAGGGAGCGGACTATAGGGGATGGGCGACGAAATTTCAACGCGTCGGCCGGAGCGGTTATGGCCGGGTCGCGGGCTTGGCGGGGCGATCCTCAAGCCGCAGCGCCTCGCCACCGCGCATGCCTTCCAGCTTCAGTGGACCGGCCGCAGCGGCCTTGACCAGTGCCTGCCGCAACTCCTGCACCGTCCGCACGTCCTGCCCGTTCACCTTCTGGATCACGTCCCCGAACTGCAACCCCAGCGTCTGCCCCCGCGCCCCGGCCACCACCTTGGTGATCGTCAGCCCCATCCCCTCCCCCACGCCCCCCTCGCTGATCGCCACCCCCAGCCGTGCGTTGGCCGGCGGCGGCAGCAGGTCGCCCGGGTCCGGCAGCTTCAAGTCCCCGATGATCTTCCGCAACTCGTCGCTCTGCTCGAGGAACTGCTGCACCTTCGTCTCGGCGTCGGCCTGCCCGTCCATCGCCCGCGCCTCGTCCATCCGCAACACCTGCGCCCGCACCCGGTCGCGCTGGCCGTCGGGCACCTCCGCCTTCGCCATCGCCTCCTCCAGCTTCAGCCGCACCAGATCGACGTCGTCCCCCACCGCCCGCCGGAGGCCCGGATTGACGACGATCGCCCCGTTCGGGCCGCCGCGCATCACCCAGTCGCCGTTCCCGCCGATCACCGACATCTGGTATGCGTAGACGGCGAACGCCTCGGGGTTCTCCTTGCGCAACTCCTCGGGCGTCGCCGCCCGGAAGACCTCAGTCGCCTGCTTGCCGTTCAGATCCCCCGTGACGGACATCTCCAGCCCCTCCTCGTTCAGCGTGATCTTGACCGTGCGAAACTCCTCCGTCACCTCGACCGTCCGCCCCTCGGGCCCCTCCGTCACCTTCAGGTCGCGGGCGACCAGCTTCCCCGTCGAGCTCTTCCCCGGCACCGCCCGCCGCTCGAACCGCTTGAGGAGCTGCTCCACCCGGTTGCGCACCTCGGGATCCTCGCTCTTCGCCGCCGCGCGCAGGGCGGGCAGGGCCGCCTTCCCCACTTCGACCAGCCGCTGCATCGCCTCCTCGCGCGCCGCGTAGTCGGCGTCACCCAGTTGCGCGATCAGCGCCGGCACGCGGGCCGGCCCTGTCGCGGGCGGCGCATCGCCCGCCCACGCGGCGCCCGCCGCCAAGCCAACCACCAGCACCCACGTTGTTCGGATGGCCATACGAGGCTCCTCTTGAGCTGACGAAAACCCACCCCCGCGCTGGACGGCACTCCCGGCGGCGGCGACCCCGTATTGTAGCCGGGCGGGGGAAGAGTGCAGAGTTCGGAGTTCAGAGTTCGGAGAAGGCGGGGAACGGCGGACGCCCGTTAACCCGTTGACCGGCGGAGCCGGGCGGCCTACACCGTATGCGTCGGGGGGCCGCCGGTACGCCCGTCGGTTCAACGAGGTCGTTGCGCGATGCACATCGAGACGCTCGAAGGACGGGTCTTGCCCAGCACCACCCCCCTGCTCCCGCCCGCGTCCCCGCGCGGGGTGGCCGCCGCCAACATCAACGTCAGCCGAACCGCCGGCAACCAGTCCGAGGGGACGATCGCCGTCAACCCTGCCGACCCGGACCGCGTCTTCACCGCCTCCAACACGCGCGACGACGGCCTCTTCGCCGCCTACACCACCGACCGCGGCCGCACCTGGGCCGGCCGCACGATCGCCGACGGCGCGAGCGACAACCTCGAGTTCGCCTGCTGCGACCCCAGCGCCGCCTGGGACGCCCACGGCAACCTCTACCTCGCCTACCTCAACTTCGGCGGGGACAAGGTCGTCATCGTCCTGAGCACCGACGGCGGCCGGACCTTCGACACCCTCAAGGAGTTCGGCGGCGACGTTGACCAACCCACGATCGCCGTCGGCGACGACTCCGTCTGGGTCACCTTCCAGTTCAACGAGCGCATCGTCGCCAGCGGCGCGCGGGTCACCGGCCCGGGACAGGTCGGCCGATTCTCCGCCGTCCAAAAGGCCCCCGGCTCGTCCGACGGCAACTTCGGTGACATCGCGGTCGGCCCGGACGGGCAGGTCCTGGTCACCTACCAGGGCCCGATCGATAACGACGAGATCAACAAGCTCTACGTGAACCTCGACCCCGACGGCCTCGGCCCCAGGGGCTTCCGCAACGCCGTCTACGTCGCCACGACGCGCGTCACCGGCTTCTACGACATCCCCGCCCAGACCGGCCGCGACATCGACGCCGAGGTCGGCCTCGCCTACGACCGCTCCGCCGGCGACCACCGCGGCCGGGCCTACATGATTTACACCGACGTCCCCGGCCGGCGCAAGGCCGACACCGACGTCTTCCTGCGCTTCTCCGACAATGACGGCAAAACCTGGAGCCGCCGCCAGCGCGTCAACGACGACGCCGGCTTCAACAGCCAGTTCCTCCCCCGCATGGCCATCGACCAAACCACCGGCAACGTGGGCGTCATCTGGCACGACGCCCGCCTCGACACCGGCGTCTACGGCGTCCCGGGCAACTCCGACCGCACCGCCAACAATGACGCCATGCTCTTCGGCGTCGTCGGCGTCCCCGCCGACGCCGGCGTCACCTTCGCCGCCAACCGCCAGATCAGCTCGCGCCCCTCCAGCGCCAGCCGCGCCGGCAGCGACGTTGACTACGGCGACTACACCGGCCTCGCCTTCAACGCCGGCATCCTCTGGCCCGCCTGGGCCGACAACTCCAACTCCACCAAGAACAACCCCTCCGGCCGCTACCGCGCCTTCGACCTCTACACCGCCAAAATCCGCACCAGCGCCTTCTCGGCGTCCCTGTAGCGCCACGACGACTTCGACTACAACGGCACGCCTGAGGTCCGCCGTGACAAGCCCAGATCGCCCCGCTGCCCGCCGCGTTCTCCTGGCCGCCATCCTCGCCTGCCTTCTCCCCGCGGCCCCCGCGCGCCCGGCCGCCCCGCCCGTTGCCCTCACCGTGCATACCGACCGCGTCGCCGGGCATGTGGCCGATGGCGTGTACGGCCACTTCCTGGAGCACATCTACCACTCCCTCAACGGCAGCCTCTGGGGCGAGGTCGTCTGGAATCGCAGCTTCGAGGAATCGCTCGCCGTCGGACAATGGCGCGCGGCCGACGGCTGCCTCGTCTCGCCCTTGGCAGGGGCCGAGGAGGTGCGGTTCCCCTTCGGCCAAGGCGCGTGGCGGGCGTGCGAGTTCACCGTCGAAGTTTCCCGCGTCGAGGGAACGGGAACCGCCTTCGTCGGCCTGCGCGCCGATCGCTGGGGCAGCCTGCAACTTCACCTCGGGGCCCCCGGCAACCGCGCCATGGAACTGCTGAGCACCGCCCGCGAACGCTCGGGAAAGATCGAGGCAAAGTCCGTCGCCGCCGCCGACGCGCAGATCGAAAGCGGCAAGTGGTACACCGTCCGCGCCCGCTACGACGGCCAACGCTATCAGGCCTGGGTCGATGGCCGCCCGGTCTTTGACGTCGAGACCCCCGCCCGCCCCGAGGGCGGCCAGGTCGTCCTGGGCGCGATCAACGCCCGCGCCAGGTTCCGCAACCCCCAGGTGCGTTCACTCGACGGCAAGCCGATCCTGAGCGGCCTGCGCGGCTCGGTCTGGCTCCGCGGCGACGCGCCACAAGGACTGGTCGTGCGCCTCGCCGATGGCGACCGCATCCTCGCCGAGCAGGCCATCCCGTCACCCGGCTCCGAGTGGAAGGAGTTCCCCGTCGCGCTCACCCCGACCGCTTCTGCCGGCCACGCCACGCTGCACGTCCTCGCCCAAGGCAAGGCGTCGTTCTGGCTCGACCAGATCAGCCTCATGCCCGACTCCGCCCGCGCGGCCGGCGGCTTTCGCCCCGACCTGCTCAAGGCCGTCGCCGACATCCGCCCCGCCTCCCTCCGCTGGCCCGGCGGCAGCTTCGTGGGCGGCTTCGACTGGAAGGGCGCCGTCGGCCCGCAGCACAAGCGCATCGGCAAGAACGGCTGGGACGAGTACGAGCCGATGGCCTTTGGCGTGGACGAGTTCCTCCGCCTCTGTCAGACGCTCAAGTCCGAGCCCGTCATGGTCGTCTACACCGGCCCGAAGAACCGCCCGCAGGACCGCGCCCGGCACGTACAGGACGTCCTCGACCTCATGGACTACTGCAACGGCCCGGCCACCACCAGGTGGGGCGCCGCCCGGGCGGCCAACGGCCACCCCGAGCCCTACGCCATCAAGCGATGGGAGCTCGACAACGAGATCTGGTCCATGAAGCCCGATGAGTACGCCCAGCTCATCGCCGACTTCGCCCCCGCCATGCGCAAAGCCCACGCAGGCATCACCCTCATCGCCTGCGGTAGCGGGCAACTCGGCAAGACCTGGGGCGACGGCGACGCCGCCGTGATCGACAACGCATCATCGCTCGTTGACTACCTCAGCCCCCACCACTACGAGTCCGCCACCCGCTTCGCCGAAGGCCCGGCCGACCTCGATTCCTTCGTGCAGTCCCTGGGGAAGCGGATTGCCGCCTCTCCCAACCCCAAGCTGCGCCTCTACTTCTCCGAGTGGAACCTCATGACCACCGACTGGCGCGGCGGCCACTACGCCGGCGGCGCCCTCAACGCCTTCGAGCGCAACGGCGACCTCGTCCCCATGGCCTGCCCCGCCCTGTTCCTCCGCCACGTCTCCGCTCCCGCCTGGGACAACGCCTTCATCAACTTCGATCACCGCGATTGGTTCCCAGCGCCCAACTACGTGGTGATGAAGCTCTACCGCGACCACTTCGCCCCCGATCGCCTCGACACCGCCGGCGACACCGCCGGCCTGAACGTCATCGCCACCCGCGCGGCCGGCGGCGATGTGATCCTCAAGGCC
>Ga0105047_10018067_pt1 | contig 10946 bp, 7 predicted proteins | sample MAT04_FD_78384 | JGI IMG/M metagenome (GOLD analysis project Ga0105047, IMG submission 78384) | Freshwater microbial communities from Lake Fryxell liftoff mats and glacier meltwater in Antarctica - MAT-04 (megahit assembly) | ecosystem: Environmental > Aquatic > Freshwater > Ice > Liftoff...
CGATAAAAAAACCGGGATGTCGCTTTGCTCCATTTGCCTTCCCGATGAAAACCGGGATGTCACTGTGCTCCATTTGCAATTTTGCTTATTTACTTAGTTTCGCGCAGAGCATCCGTTGTTGCAAGTACTTCTTTAACCAAACCAACTTTTAGTATGATATCTTCACTTACCATTCTTTGTCTCATGTTCGTCCTGCTGCTGGTCGGGAACGAAGCCATGATGGTGATCGAAAGCAGCCCTTGCAGCTACCCAAAGGTGATCTATCCATTTAACCGAAGTCTCTCTTCTGCGCGCGCCGAAGCGAGGCTTTTTTAAAAAAAAATATTAAAACAATATTTTTACGGGGTAACAAAAAGGGAGAAAATAAAAAATTCTATCCATTGGTCTCCCTGAGTCGCGCTGTACATTTGGCCATTCATTAGAATAATATTTTAACGTAAAAACTTAGCTCTTTTCATGAAACACCTGTTACCTGTTCTCTGCTTGTTTTGTTGCCTGGTATTGTCCCAGCAAAGTGCCCTGGCGCAGCCAAAACATCGCCTTTCTTTGCGCTATAATGCGCTGAACTACGTCACGCCGCGTTTGGCTGACCAAAACCTGGGTAATGCCTACACCGATACCGATGGTTTTGGCCTGGAAGCGGAATATGCCTGCCGCATTGCACCAAAAACTTTCCTTGCTTTTCCCCTCAAAGTGGGTAAAGGCCGGGTAGCGGAAAATTCCCGTGGTGCTGGCGAGGATAAAATCATTGGTAATGTGGATATGCTCCTGCATTACAACTTCCTGAAACACAATGTTTTCCTGAATCCCTCCATGCACTTTGGCATCGGCGCGGGCTGGTTTCCCGAAGAAGATGTCGCGAAAGATGCCCTGGATGTCAATTTGCCAATGGGCCTGGGCCTGAATTTTCGATTGAACAAAAGAGTACACCTCACCGCGCAAACCCAATACCGCCTGGCTGGAAGCAGTCGCTCCGGCTGGCAACATGCCATTGGCCTGACCCAATATCTCGGCAAGGACAAAACCGAGGATAAGGACAAGGACGGCGTGCCTGATCTGACCGACCGCTGCCCCGATGTACCTGGTCTGGTGGCCATGATGGGTTGCCCCGATCGTGATAATGATGGCGTAACGGATGCCAGTGATAAGTGTCCCGATGTGGCTGGTTTGATGACCATGATGGGTTGCCCCGACCGGGATAGCGACGGCATCACCGATGCCGAAGATACCTGCCCGGATGTGGCGGGTTTGGCTGCTTTTAAAGGTTGCCCGGATACGGATAGTGATGGCATCACGGATGCCGAGGATAAATGCCCGACGGTCGCTGGTTTGGCGGCCTTTATGGGTTGCCCGGACACGGATAAAGACGGCATTACGGATGCGGAGGATAAATGCCCCCGCGAAGCAGGTCCGGCCAGCAACATGGGTTGCCCGGTGCTTGACCGGGACGGCGACGGTGTAGCGGACAAAGATGACGTATGCCCGGATGAAAAGGGCACTGCAAAAGGCTATGGCTGCCCGGATACCGATGGCGATGGGGTGTATGACAATGAAGACCGTTGTATCACCGTCGCTGGTCCGGCCAGCAATCGTGGCTGCCCGGAAATCAAAAAAGAAGACAAGGCCAAGGTAGAATTGGCGGTGAAAGCCGTGCAGTTTGAATCGGGCAAATCGGTGCTGTTGAAAAGCTCTTACAAAGTGCTGGACGACGTAGCCGATGTATTGAAAAGATACCCATATTACAGCCTGGATATGAAGGGCTACACCGACAGTCAGGGCGAAGCGCCAGCGAACATGGACTTGTCCATCCGCCGGGCCAAAACCTGCTACGACTATTTGATTTCCAAAGGGGTGAAGGCCAGCCAGATCACTTCCCAGGGTTTTGGCGAAACGAAGCCAATTGCCGACAATATGAACGCCGCCGGTCGGGCGAAAAACCGTCGCGTGGAGTTTGATTTGATCGTAAAGTAGGGGTAACCCTTGCGGTTACCCAAACACAATGATCGAAGGTAACCCTTGCGGTTACCCAAACACAATGATCGAACGTAGGGGTAACCCTCGCGGCTACCCAAACACAATGATCGAACGTAGGGGTCGCCCTCGCGGCTACCCAAACTGATTTAGTTATGCCCCTTTTCTGCCCTTAGGCAGGAGAGGGGCATTTTAAGTAGGCGGGCAAAATTAATCGAGGTTATTTTTGTCGTAACTGGATGATTATCATTGCCTACTTGCCTTTTGCAATTTTGCTTATTTACTTATTTATCCGGTACCTCCCCCAAAACACTCCGTAACTGATCAAAATCAATCTTCAAATCATCTGCTTCCGCAACTGACTGCGGTTGCCCCGTCGCCGTGGCAAGCACGTGCCCCTGTTTCTTCATTTTTGTATTCAATCCATCCAGGAGTTGGAGTTGCAGCACCTGCATTTCTACCAGTTTGTGCAACCTTTCTTCCAACAGCAAGTCCATTTTCTGGTGCAGACTGCGAATCTCAAGTTCGGCTTTCAGGTTAATCATATAATCATTGGCAGCGCGCTCGCGGTCTTTTTCCTCCTGCCGGTTTTGCGACATCATAATGACCGGAGCCTGCAACGCCGCCACGCAGGATAGCACCAGATTGAGCAAAATAAAGGGAAATGGATCGAAATGGGTGCTGGGAGACAGTATGTTGAACAATATCCAGACGACTAATATTCCGAGAAAAGTCAGGATAAAAGTCCAGGAACCACCGAACCGCGCCACTTTGTCGGAAATACGCTGACCAGCCGTGATCGCATCCTGCGGTGGATGCAGCAGTTTTTCAACGATGAGTTTCTCCTCCTTGATGGCTTCCTCTACCAGGTCGTGGAGGCGGCAAATTTGTTCATCTTCGCTTTGCAGAATACCGCTGATATAGGCTTTGTGCTGTTGTTTGGACATGGCTGGAAATTGATGCTGAAATTGGCAATTTGAAAAATCAATGGGCGAAATTCGCTAAAACCAACCCAGTTTCCGGCATAAACGAGCCCCTTCTTTTCGCCCAGGCAAATGGCATCTTTCGCTGACTTGGGCAAAGGCAACGTTTGCAGCATTTTTTTTAATCTGTAAAACTAATTTTGTTACTTCCCCTCATTTTTCAAAACCCATTTTATGACCCATAATTACCGCTTCGCAATACGGTTTTGCATTGGTGCGCTATCTGCCTGGTGGCTTACCGGATGCTTCCTTCGGCAACTCGGGCATCATAGTTACCGCTGTTTCCACCTCTTTTGATGAAGGGCTTGCGGTCACCTTACAACCTGATGGTAAGATCGTGGCGGGTGGCTACGCGACTGGTAACGGCAGTTCGGACTTTGCGGTAATCCGCTATCTGCCCAATGGTATGCTGGATGCAGGCTTTGGTCAGGCCGCCATTGGCAGAATAATCCTCGCGTACGGTGCCCCACTGACGGTCGGTCAGGTAAGGACCCCATTTCAGGCGGTTCGGGTGGTTTTGCATGAATGTTTTGGGAGACAACTGATTTGAGCAGAGATTGTCGGGAAGAAAGGAAAAGTCGTTTTTGTCAGGTAAGTAAGCGGGCAAAATTAATCGAGGTTATTTTTGTCGTAACTGGATGATTATCATTGCCTACTTGCCTTTTGCAATTTTGCTTATTTACTTACTTCCACTTTTATTACAACTGATTCTTAATCAGCAGCACTTCCAGGGCTTTAAAAGCCACCTCATCGTCCACGTGAAATTTTCCTTTTAGGTACTTAAACATCTGGTCTTCCTGCGGTGTCACCACGCCATCGGCCAACATCACATCGAGGCAGTGATAAAATAGTGGCAGACGGGTTTGCTCCCGAATCGCGCCGATAGCCGCATTGATGAGGGCCGCAGGGCTACCGGCCTTTTCATAATATTGCCCGGCTATTTCAATCAGTTTTTCCGGGTCAGTACCAATGAAAATATTGCGGGTTTTCAGAGTAGCCAGAAAAGTGGCGTTTCCGCCCGCGCCGTCTATCTCATCGGCGCGGCGGCAAGCCAGCAGCACGGCGGCACAGCCTTCCGCTTCGTCGGTGATATAGAAGGGCGAAGCATCGGAAGAGCGGGGGGAATCCACAGTATTTTTCATAGAAATGGGTGGCCGGGATAAGAAAGCAGCGGGCAAAAATAAGAAGACGCTGCCAGATCGTTGAAATCTATGTCCAGCACTTGAATTTGCTGGGCATGGCCTGGCCACAAAAAAAAGGAAAGTAATAAACGGCAAGAGAAAGGGCTTGGCTTTCATATCCGGCTCTTTTTCAACAGTTTAACGGTATAAATCTGCCGTTCCGACCGCACCGTACAATAATCAAAACCATAGGTCAACACGCGTGCGCTATCGGCGGGATGATAAAACATCAAAAGCAGAAGGTAAGTAGGCGGGCAAAATTAATCGAGGTTATTTTTGTCATAACTGGCTGATTATCATTACATTTTGCAATTTTGCTTATTTAATTAAAAGAGTTTTGCATAAAAAAAGGACATAAAAGATGAAAATGCGGGACCAGAACTTCGCCGGACGCTCCTGCCGCAAAGAAAACCATTTTACACATTCTCCTTTCCCGACCAACCGATAAAAACTTAACATTCGCCTATATGAAGTTTTTGTTAATTTACCGATACTTTTGTGCTTATCGGTAGTCATCAACCCATTTTCTATAATATGAAGCGTTTCTTTACCCTATTGGTGCTTTTCAGCACTGTAAGTCTTTCTATGGCTTTTTCCCAGGTCACGACCGCCGCACTCACCGGCTTAGTCACAGATGCAAAAGGCGAAATCGTTCCCGGGGCCACTGTGGTCGCCACACACCTGCCATCGGGTACCAATTACGGTGTCACGACGCGCGCGGATGGGCGCTACAACCTGCCCAACGTCCGCATCGGCGGCCCTTACCGCATCAAGGCCTCGTCCACTGGTTTCACCGCCGACGAAGTGACACTGCCGAGTTTGCAACTGGGTCAAAAGTATGTGCAGAATTTCAGTCTGCCAGATGCCAGCACGACCATCACTGGAATAGAAGTGGTCGGCACCGCCAACACCCGCGCCAATGGGGCGGGCGCGAGCATCACCAGCGAGCAGTTGCGGGCACTGCCCACCATCACCCGTTCCAGCGCGGACTTCACCCGCCTCGTGCCCATGTCGGCGGAAGGCGGCAGTTTTGCCGGTCGCAACGATCAGTTCAATAATTACACGGTGGACGGCACAATCTTCAACAATCCTTTCGGGTTGGATGCTGCCACGCCGGGCGGTCAGGCGGACGCACAACCGATCTCGCTGGATGCCATTGACCAGATCAACGTGTCTATCGCGCCTTACGACGTGACTCAGGCGGGCTTTACCGGAGCATCGGTCAACGCCGTGACCAAATCCGGTACCAACAAGTTCCATGGCACCGTCTTTGGTTTTTACCGCAATAAAGACATGATCGGCACCAAGGTAGATGGTCAGGATGTGTTCCGGGGCGATTTGCGCCAACTGCAGACTGGTTTCAGCTTCGGCGGGCCGATTATTAAGGACAAGTTGTTCTTTTTCATCAATTTAGAGGTGGAACGCCGCTCAGATTTAGGCTCCAATTTCGTAGCCAATCGCGGCACGGGTGCCGCCAATGAATCGCGCGTATTAGCCTCCGATCTTGAAATGGTGTCGAGCCTGCTCCAGGCACGGTATGACTATGCCACTGGCCCCTACGAAAATTTCAAGCACAACACCAACAACCAGAAAGGCCTGATTAAACTGGATTGGAACATTACCCGTGGCCAGACGCTGACCCTGACCGGCAACTTCCTCGATGCTTTCCGGGAAAAACCAGCCAACCCCTCGGCTATTGGTCGCCGTGGCCCCGATGTGGCGACCCTGCAGTTTTTCAACTCCGGTTATCGCATCAACAATAAAATCTATTCTGGTTTGGCCGAGTTGAAATCGCTGTTCGGCAATCGCTTCGCCAATAAATTGCAGGCTGGCTTCACCGCTTTTCGCGATGCCCGCGATCCATTTTCCACTCCTTTCCCCGTGCTGAATATCGGCAAAGGCGGCAATCGGTATATTATCGCCGGTCACGAGCCTTTTTCTATCAATAACCGATTGGAACAGAACGTTTTTCAGATTAATAACAACTTTAATATTTACGCGGGTAAAAACACGATCACTATTGGCGCCAGCCTGGAACGCTTTGATTTTAACAACTCGTTCAATCTGACTGGCTACGGGGGCCGCGTTTTTGCCCCGAATGTTGACATTGATACCTTTGCGCAGTTTATCAATTCCGGGGCACTGGATGCCGAAGTGCAGGGTGCCAAAGACGCTTTTGCAGCCAATAATGCCAACAACACCTGGGCGCTGGCCGAAACCAACCTGGGCCAGGCCGCACTGTACATCCAGGATGAATATGAATTGAGCAAAAAACTGACCGTCACCGTAGGTCTGCGGGCCGATCTGCCGCTGTATTTCAACACGGAGCAAAAAATCCGCGAAAACCTGGCCCGCAACTGCTGCTACGATCCGACCATCGTGTATGCCGATGCCGAAGCAAAACCGGTCACTTTCGATCATACGGTGTTGCCGGAGCAAAAGCCGCTGATCTCTCCGCGAGTGGGCTTCAACTATGATGTAAAGGGCGACCGCTCTACCGTGCTACGGGGTGGTTCGGGGCTTTTCACTGGCCGTTTTCCCTTCGTTTGGATTGGCAATCAGGTGGCCAATCCGAATTTCTTCTTTTACAGCATCACTGATCCAAATTTCAAGTTCCCGCAGGTGTGGCGGTCTAACCTGGGACTGGACCAAAAATTTGGTAATGGCCTGATGGGTACCATTGATCTGATATACACCAAAGACGTGAATGCCATGATGGTGCGCAACTACGGCCTTAAAACGCCCAGTGGCCGCCTCAATGGAGTGGACAATCGCCCCATTTACCTGAATAGCGACCGGGTGCTGGTGTTCGGCGCACCCACCAATGCCTACGTATTTACCAATACGGATGTTGGCTCGTCGTTCAACGCGACGCTGCAAGTGACCAAGACCTGGAAAGACGGCTCGATGGTGCAAATAGGTTATAACTACCTGGATGCCAGGGATGCCGCTTCGATAGATGCCGAAATCTCCTCGGATGCCTACGACCGTAACCCAGCCAACATCCAGAATACCAACACGCCCGAACTGGCACCTTCTTTATACGGCAATAAACACCGGGTGGTGATCTCTGGAATGAAACGGTTTACTTATGGAAAATTTGCGACTTCCATCGCCGTGTTCAGCGAATACGTGAGAGGCGGACGTTACAGTTACACCTACGCGGGCGATTTGAATAATGACGGCTCGGGCCTGAACGATCTGCTGTTCATTCCCACCGATGCACAAGTGGATCAGATGAATTTCAGTGGAGATGCCGCCTCGCAAATCACCCAGCGCGGCGCCCTGAAACGCTATATCACTCAAGATGAGTACCTGAATGAAAATCGTGGCCAATATGCGGAGAAATACGCTGCGCTCACCCCTTGGTACAGCCGTTGGGATGTGCGTATTCTGCAAGACCTGCTGCTGCCAAAAGCCCAAAATCTGCAATTGAGCATTGATATTCTGAATGTTGGCAACCTGATCAGTTCCAAGTGGGGGGTCCGGCAATTTGCTACCCAGACGGGTCTGGTGCAACCACTTGCGGTCTCGGTAGCCAACGAGCAACCTGTTTATACGTTCTTCGATCCGAATCTGCAAACCACTTTTGTCAATGATTTCAGCCTGGCTTCGCGCTGGCAGTTGCAACTGGGATTGCGGTATAGCTTTTAATAAGTAAGGAGACCGTATTAAAGAGTCACAGCAGTTTCTTATTGGCAGAAAAAAGTCCTGATTTTGCCCCTGCCCGATGCACTCTCCCCCATTACGGGGGGAGTAGGAGGGGGGCTTACGCTACGGACAACATCAAATAAGAAATTGCTGAAGGAGTCAAGAGTCAGTGCATAAATTGTTGATAATCAAATTTTTGCATTATTTTAAAATGTCAATTAATTTATAGTGTATTAATTCTGTCCCAATACCTATAAATCGGTTTTTTTGCAAAACACCTGGGCCATTCCGAGATTTTCGGAGTGGCCCATGCTTATTTTAAGGGATGTTTCTGCCGTTGTGGTGCGTTCTCGTTAACACTGGTGGAAGTGAGTGCTGGAGCAATAATTTTACCGACGTGCCGGATGAAATGCGTTCGTATTTTGAAAAGGTCATGCAAACACTGCATGATCTATAAAGGCCATTAAAACAACTTGGAAAAATCCACTACTTCTGGTTTGCTGACTAAACTGGCCATATAAAATCCGCCAATGCGCTCCGGCACCACCGTTTCGTCGGCGCCGGCCCGGCGTATTTTCACCTCATCCGCCGGGCCATTGGCGCGGCTGATAATCCGTAAATTGGGATTGATCTGCCGGGCCGACAGGGTAATAAATAGATTGTTGGCATCGTCGGGCAGGGTAATCACCAGCGCAGCGGCCTGGGCGATACTGGCTTCGGCAAGTACTTCGTCGTGCGTGGCATCGCCTTCCACAAAAAGGTAGCCGGTTTCCGTGCGCAAGTGTTCTATTTTTTCTGCCTGATGTTCGATGATGACAAAGGGAATGTTTTGTTTGGTCAATTCCAGTGCCACTTCGCTGCCGTGGCGACCATAGCCGCAGACAATGGTGTGATTTTCAAGGCTTTCTATGCGTTTATTCATCCGAAATTCATTAATCAATTTATGAAAGCCGCCTTCGGCAAATATGCCAGTGATGGTCGAAATGGAATAGGCGAATAAACCGACATTGAACAAAATGAGCAGGGTCGTGAATATTTTGCCCGCCGTACTCAATGGATGTACTTCGCCAAAACCGACCGAAGCCAACGTAATGACCGCCATGTAGTAGGCGTCGAGCCAGGGATAGCCTTCGATCAGGACGTAGCCGAGCGTACCGACGAGAATAGAACTCAGCATTAGCAGCAGGGCGGTCCGAAAACGCAGCAGCACAGCGGTCATGCGCCAATAGCGTTGACTGTGTGGGCGCCGGGTGGCCGGCAACCGCAAAAAGAACAAGACAAAATGAATAAAATTGCCGGTTTGCATTCCTATAAATTACCGCGTTTCAACTCCTGCACCGCAAAATCCGCCGCCCGCGCCGTTAAAGCCATGTAGGTCAAGGAGGGATTTACCACGCCATTGGAAGCCATACACGCCCCGTCGCTGACGAATACGTTTTTGCAGGTATGTATTTGATTATAAGCATTTAATATCGAAGTTTTGGCATCGCGGCCCATCCGTGCGGTGCCCATTTCGTGGATGCAAAAGCCGGGGGCCGGGGAATCATCGTAGGTGCCAATATTTTTCAATCCAGCCGCTTCCAGCATTTCGGCGGCATCGTTGGCCATGTCCTTGCGCATCAGGCGCTCATTTTCCTTGAATTCGCAGTCAATATCCAGCGTGGGCAGCCCCCATTTATCTTTTTTATCGTGGTTGAGCGTTGCTTTGTTCTCAAAATAGGGCAGGTGCTCGCCCCAGGAGCCAATGCCGAAACCCCATTTGCCGGGTTCCGTCAGGTTTGTTTTAAGCGTAGCGCCAATACCGTCTTCATCGTTGGAGCGGTCCCTGCCGCCGCCGCCCTGGTAGCCGAACCCACGCACATAATCGCGTTTTTCACTGCCATTCACGTTGCGGAAACGGGGAATATAAGTGCCGTTCGGGCGATTGCCGTAGGTATAAAATTCGGAGAAATCATCGCTATCGCCGTGAGCGCCCACACCGTAGTGGTGATCCATGAGGTTGTGACCGAGTTGGCCGCTGTCGTTGCCGAGGCCATTGGGAAAACGGGTAGAAGTGGAGTTCATCAGAATGGCCGCCGTACCGAGGGTAGAAGCGTTGCAAAAAATGATTTTGGCATAGTAATCATACGTCTGCATCGTCTCGGTATCAATGATCTTTACGCCACTGGCTTTTTGCGTTTTTTCATCATAAATAATAGAATGTACTACGGAAAACGGGCGAATCGTCAGGTTTCCGGTGGCTTTGGCGGCGGGCAAAGTAGCCGAATTACTGCTAAAATAAGCCCCGTACGGACAGCCGCGTTCGCAGCGATTGCGGTACTGGCAGGCTCCGCGACCGTTGTGCGGCACGGTGAGGTGCGCTACCCGCCCGATAATCATGCGGCGTTCGCCTTTATAATGTTCTGCAATGCGTTTGGCGACGTGTTTTTCCAGGATGTTCATTTCCATGGGCGGCAGGAATTCGCTGTCGGGCAGTACGTCGAGGTGCTCTACGGAGCCGCTGATGCCCGCGAATTTTTCTACGTAACTATACCACGGCGCAATATCGGCGTAGCGGATCGGCCAATCCACCCCATGACCGTCTTTGGCATTGGCCTCAAAATCGAGATTGCTCCAGCGATAGGTCTGTTTGCCCCAAAGAATAGAACGTCCGCCCACGTGGTAGCCCCGAATCCAGTCGAACGGCTTGGTCTGGTTGTAAGGGTGATCCACATCGCGAACAAAAAAATGCTTGCTGCCTTCGTGGTAATTATAAACCTTGCTCTGGGTAGGGGCCGCCTGCCGATCGGCAAAAGGCACTCGCCCCCGGTGCGGCATTTGCCAGGCATCCAGCGTAGCAGTCGGGTAGTCGGTGACGTGTTCGACCAGGCGACCGCGTTCCAGGACGAGGGTTTTCAGGCCTTTTTCGGTCAATTCTTTGGCGGCCCAGCCACCGCTCATGCCGGAGCCGATGACGATAGCGTCGTACGTGTGTTCAGGGGTGGCGCGTAAATTCAGGTGCATCGCGGGTAGTTTGAATTTTTAATGGTTGATTAGTTGATTGGTTGATTGGTTGATTGGTTGGTTGGTTGGTTGGTGACAAAACGCAGTATGGATATTAAAGTGTTTTATAGAACAGGTAAATAATCTAACTTATAACTTATAACTTATAACTAATAAC
>Ga0105047_10018070_pt1 | contig 10945 bp, 10 predicted proteins | sample MAT04_FD_78384 | JGI IMG/M metagenome (GOLD analysis project Ga0105047, IMG submission 78384) | Freshwater microbial communities from Lake Fryxell liftoff mats and glacier meltwater in Antarctica - MAT-04 (megahit assembly) | ecosystem: Environmental > Aquatic > Freshwater > Ice > Liftoff...
CGGCGGAGAAGGTGATCGCCGAGGTATGGGCCGCGATCCGGGCGAAGTTGGAATCCGCTACACCCCACGGGCTTGCGGATCCCAAATGAATTTGTGCATTTGAAGCTGCATCCGCACGTTCAAGCCGGAAGCCAGCACCCACTCGGCCAAGTCCGCGAGGGCGACCGATCCGAACACGGCACTTACCAAGATGCTGAATCTTCGATCCAACCGCCGTTCGCGGATCGTCGTTTCGGCCCATTCCCAATCCTTCCGCGAAGCGATCACGAACTTGATTTCGTCCGTCGGCTTCAAAACGTCCAAATTGCCGAAGGCATTGGCCTCGCATTCGCCGCTATCCGGGCACTTCAAATCCATGATGATGTGAACGCGGGAATCGACCGCGTCGATGGGCAAGCTGCCGCTGGTTTCGAGCAAGACTTTCTTCCCGGCATCTGCCAGTTCCACCATCAAGGTGCAGGCATCGGATTGCAACAGCGGTTCGCCGCCGGTGAGTTCGACCAACGGGCAATCGAACTCCAACACTTTCGCCAACACCTCGGCCCTGCTCATCCTTACGCCTTGGTTGAACGCATGGGGCGTATCGCACCAAGTACACCGAAGATGGCAGGCGGTGGTACGCACGAACACACAAGGCAGCCCGGCGTACGCCGATTCCCCTTGGAGGCTTCGATAGATTTCGTGGATGACCAGTTCGCTATCGGCCAGTTCCAAAAGCGGCTTGACCCGTTGGGAATGTTCGGTGTTTGGCAGTGTAATCAGGCTCATGTCATTAGAATATCGCCAAATCGAAGGAGGCCCGCCGAAAATCGATTGCGAACCGGAAATCCGAACAGAATCTGTGCGATTTCCCTGAGGAGCGATTGACCTTCCGATGAGAAGCATTAATCTATCGGGGTAGCTTCGAGCGACTGCGTCTCAATATCAGATAGCGTCGCTTTCCTGCCGAGCTTGCTCCGCCAGTGCCAAACGGTGGCTTCCGCCGCTTCCCGCCAGCAATGCAACTCCTTTTCTAGACATGCCCCAAGGAGAGTTGGCTCATGCGCCGCCATCGCTGTTCCGCTTTCACGCTGATCGAATTACTCGTCGTTATCGCGATCATTGCCATCCTCATCGGCCTGCTGCTTCCCGCGGTTCAGAAGGTTCGATCCGCCGTGGCCCGGATGAAGTGTTCCAACAACCTCAAACAGTGGGGGTTAGCACTTCACAACATTGAAAGCGCCGAGAATTCGTTCCCGTCGCTGGGTGATTACCCGGTCGGCGCGACCGGAACCTCGTGGAGCGTCCCGGCGAAGCTACTCCCTTACGTCGAACAAGAGAACCTCCAAAAACTGATCAACTTCTCTATGTCGTACACCACCCAGCCACAAGTGACCCAAACACGTGTGGCGATTCTGCTCTGCCCGAGTGAAGCCAACGACAAACCCCGAGCGGACGGCGCACTGACCCATTATCCAATCAATTACACTGCGAATGCGGGTACGTGGTTTCTGTTTTCGCCGACTACACGCGATACTGGGGACGGAGTCTTCCAGGTGAACCGCGGTTTGCGAATGACCGAGATCGCGGATGGTTCCAGCAACACTCTCGGAATGTCGGAAGTGAAGGCCTACACACCCTACTTGAGGGATGGGGGAAATCCTGCGGCGTTGAACGTCACTCCGCCCGCTTCACCAGCGAGTATTGGCCCGATGGGTGGCGATTTCAAATCCAACTCGGGTCATACTGAATGGGTTGATGCACGCGTGCATCAAACAGGGTTCACGACTACCTTCCCACCAAACACGAAAGTGGATTTTACAAGCGGCGAACAGAACTACGATGTGGATTTCAACTCGAGCCGCGAGGGGGTATCGACGAGTCGTCCGACATACGCCGCCATCACATCGCGAAGCTACCATTCCGGGGGCGTCAACACCTTGCTGATGGATGGCTCGGTGCGCTTCGTGAACAATCGCGTTGGCACGAATATTTGGCGGGCGATGGGCACACGGGCCGGAGGCGAACCGGCCACCGATTGAACAACGATGGTTCGATATGCTAAACCTCGCGCTGGGTGTGGCAAAACTTTCTGGCACGCACGCTCTTCACCCTCTCCCCTCAAACGGAGAGGGTGTTGAACTGGTTCGCCATAAAAATTTGCCAGACCGAGTCGCGCTCCAAGAGGAGAAAATTGTTTTTTTTTCCTTCCACGAATAATACCGCGACGATGATCGACCACGAACCATCGCTAATTCCGCGCAACGATGCTTCCGAGATAACGGTGCGTTCCCGCCCCTTGCGAAAGCGGATTATTCACACGATCCGTCGCGGGCACCTGTACCTCGGCTTGTTCCTGCTCCCTTGGGCGGCACTCTACGGCGTCACGGCATTCCTGTTCAACCACCCCACGGCCTTCAGCGAACAGTCGACGACCACATTCGAACGAAGCGCAATCCTCGGCACCCCGATGGAATCGCCCCCGTCCGCCGAGGATTGGGCCGCCCAAGTGATGGCCAAGCTCAACGAAATTCAAAAGCCTGCCACGGCGTATACGCTCCTGCCCGGCGCCAAGTTCGGCGGGCGAGATTTCGCCTTCGCAACAGTGAAAGCCGAGGGGCAGAGCATCAACGTTCTAATCGACGTCAAAACCTCTACGGGCACCGTGCGCTCCACACCGATGCCGGAACCGAAGCCACTGGTGAAGGCGCCCTTCGCCATCGGAAATGCTTCTGAAGGTCGTCGGCCCGGCCCCGGGGGCAGCAGCCCTTCGGAAACCGGGATCCAACTCGAAAACCCGCTCACCGCGATGGTTCGGGAGACCGTGCCGGTGATCCTCGAGCGCACCGGATTTCCTGGCGGTGATGTCACTGTCACTTCCGTGCCCGACCTGCAGTTCTCCATGGAGGTGGAAGGGAAAACTTGGAATGCGAGTTACAACTTCACCAACGGTTCCGTCTCGGGGGTTGAACCCGAGAATGCTCCCAAACCCGAACTCGGCTGGCGACGCTTCCTTACCCGTCTCCACACGACCCACGGCTACCCCGGTGAAGCCAACGGCCGCTGGTTCTGGGCAGTCATCGTCGATGCCATGGCTTTCACCATGTGCTTCTGGTCGCTCTCCGGCCTCATCATGTGGTGGCAGATCAAAGCGACCCGAAAGATCGGAGCCGTCGTTCTCATGTTGAGTACTGCGTGCGCCGTCGCACTAGGCTTCGCCATGCACGCGGCCCTCACTATATAATTTCGATAACATCCCCTGATGCCTTCGCTCTCCGTCGTCATTCCGAATTACAACGGTCGCAAGCACCTTGAACGGCTGCTCCCGAGTTTGTTGAAGTTCGCCCCGCCCGATGCCCAACTGCTCGTGGTGGACGACGCATCGACCGATGATTCGGTCGCTTGGATGCGGGAACACTTTCCGCGAATCGAAATCCTCGCCCGCCTTGCGAACGGCGGTTTCTGTGCCGCCTGCAATGCCGGGTTGGCTGCGGCCACCGGCGAGATCGTCGCGGCGCTCAACAACGATACCGAAATTCTGCAGGGATGGTTCGAGCATGTGAGCGAGCATTTCCGCGATCCTTCCGTAGGAAGCGTGGCCCCTCTGGTGTTGAAGATGGTCGATGCGAGTATCGTGGATAGCGCCGGGCAGGAATACCACGGCTGCGGCTGGGCCTACGATCGCGGGCATGGGCAACCGCTCTCACCCGCATTGGAACGCGGTGGGGAAGTCTTTGGGCCGACGATGTCGTGTGCGTTCTACCGGGCGGAAGCATTGGAGCGCACCGGCTTGCTGCCCCCGGAATTCGGGGCGTATTTCGAAGATACCGATCTCGCGTTCCGGCTGCGCTGGGCCGGGTACACCTGCGTATTCGAACCGCGGTCCCGGCTTCTCCACTTCGGCTCCGCAACGTACGCCACGGTGAAAACGAGCGTGACGCGAAACATCGCCCGCAACGAAGAGCTGGTATTCTTCACCAATCTTACCGGCCCGGCGTTGCTCGCGGGCACCCTGCCCCACCTCGCCTTCCAAACTCTGCGGGCCGTGCGGCACGCCCTCACCGGCCGTTGGCAGCCCTTCCTCGCGGGCAAGCTCGATGCCCTGCGATCCCTCCGGCGCATCCGCGAACGACGGCGTTTCGCACGAAGTCTGCGACCGAACCGCAACGCGCCCAACCTCGGGTTGCAATGGACTTGGCGCGTGTTCGCCCGCGGCATGAAGTTCTTGAAAACCCGGCAGAACGCCGGGTGAACCGAGTTCGTTCGACGGAATGAACCTCACCGTCAGTAACACACCTAGCCATTCGACGCTCGCACCCCATCTCCTTACAACAAAGCTACGATCCGTTTCTTGAAGGAGAACTTCCCGTGGCCGCCGAAACCCTCGAATTCAAGGCGGAACTCCGCCAACTGCTCCACCTCATCACCCACTCGCTCTATTCCGACCGCGAGATCTTCCTGCGCGAATTGATCTCGAACGCCTCGGACGCGATCAACAAGGTGAAATTCAATTCGCTCGATAACGAAGCCGCACTCGAAGATAACAAAGATTGGAAGATCAAACTCACGCCGGATAAGGAAGCGAAGACCCTGACCCTTTCCGATAACGGCATCGGCATGACCCGCGGCGAAGTGATCGACCACCTCGGCACTGTGGCGAAGTCCGGAACCAAAGCCTTCCTCGATGCCGTGAAGCAGAAAAACGATCCCAACGCGGCCCCCGGCCTGATCGGCCAGTTCGGCGTCGGCTTCTACTCCGCCTTCATGGTCGCGGACAAAGTGACGGTTCGCACCCGCGCCGCCGGAGCGAGCACCGAAGGCTCGGAATGGGTGTCCGATGGCCAAGGGCAGTACACCATCGAAGCCTGCGACAAACCGACCCGCGGCACCGAAGTGATCCTGCATTTGAAGGAAGACGCCCTCGAATTCCTCGACGAATGGCGGTTGCGGGCGCTCGTGAAGAAGTTCTCGGATTTCCTCGAACACCCCGTGGTGATGGACATCGAGAAGGAAGAGGGCGAAGGCGAAACCAAGACGAAGACGGTGGAAGAGGAAACGCTGAACAGCCGCAAGGCGATCTGGCTGCGGCAGCCGCGCGAGGTAAAGCCGGAGGAATACAAGGAGTTCTACGAAGCGCTCAGCCACGACGACGCCGAGCCGGCCAAGACGCTGCACTTCCGCACCGAAGGGGGCAGCGAGTTCACCGGGCTGCTCTTCATCCCCGCCAAGAAGCCGTTCAGCTTCGATTACGAAGAACCCAAGGCGGGTTTGAAACTCTACGTGCAGCGCGTGCTCATCATGGAGCGCTGCGAGGAACTGCTGCCAATGTACCTGCGGTTCGTGAAAGGCGTGGTCGATTCCGCCGACCTGCCGTTGAACGTCTCGCGGGAATTGTTGCAGCAGAACCCGCACCTCGAAACAATCCGCAAGAACGTCGTTCGGAATATCTTCAGCGGGTTGGAAGGCCTGCGGAATACGCAACCGGAGAAGTACAAGACGTTCTACGAGGCCTTCGGCCCGGTGCTGAAAGAAGGCCTCGGCCGCGATTGGGAGAACAAACAGAAGATCGCCGATTTGCTGATGTTCCCATCGGCGAATAGCGAAGCGGACAAGACGATCACGCTGGCCGAGTACGTCGAGAAGATGCCGGAAGGGCAAGAGGCGATCTACTACCTCACGGGCGAGAGTGCCGGGCAGTTGCGGAACTCACCGTACCTCGAAAGCCTGAAGGCGCAGCGCTATGATGTGCTGTTGCTCACAGACCCCATCGACGAGTTCAGCTTCCCCGGCCTCTACGAATACAAGGGGAAGAAATTGCAAGCGGCGGATCGAGCCGAAGCGAAACCCACGGCGGGCGAGGTGCCAGACGAAGTGAAGACGAGCTTCGCCGGGCTGATTACCAGCCTCAAGGAGAAGCTTCCGGAAGTCGCGGATGTTCGCCTGACCAGGCGATTGACGAACTCGGCGGCCGTGCTCGTGGCCGATGCGAATTCGATGAACGCCAACATGGAACGCATCCTCAAACGCCACGGCGAGGATGTGGCTGGCAACAAACGGATACTGGAATTGAACCCCGACCACGCCGCAGTCGTGGCGCTGAATGAACTGCAAGCGAAGGATGCGAACGACAGCCGGGTGAGTTTGTTTGGTCACCTGCTGTACGAGCAAGCGGTGATCGCGGAGGGATCAAAAATCTCGGATCCCGCTGGCTTTGCCGGGCGTATCAATGAATTGATCGCTGCCAGTTCGAAATAGCAAACCCATCTAACCACGGAGTCACGGAGAAGACGGTAGATTTTGATTTCAAATCGATCTTGCTCTTCTCCGTGACTCCGTGGTTAACTCAGTTTCACTTCTGTCCCGCCACGGCGGGCGCTGGTGAGGCAAGCATCCAGCACCTTCTGTGTGTTCATCGACCACTCGGGCCAGGCCACATCGAGCTTGCCGGAGTTCACCAATTCGGAAAAGGTGCGGATCATGTTCACTTCTTGGGCCTCGGGCATCGCTTCGCTGTATTCCTTCACCGCGTAACGTGTCGGGTGGCTGCGGAAGTGGAAGGTGCAGCCCTTCTGATGGAATACTTGTTGATCGACCGTGAAAGCCGATTCCGCCCCGTAGAACGGGATCACGAAATCGGGCATTGTCACTCCGCCCAACGTTCCCGAGATGTGCGCCCACTCCTGCAATTCGGTTTGAAACGAACAATAGAACGACGATGTGACCCCGCCGGCGAACATCAACTCACCCGAGAATTCGATCGGCACGCCGTTCTGTTCCGCGATCATTCGGCCCGTGACACTCACCGGCAATTGGTTCTTCATCGTCCAGAGCGCGAAGCGAATGTTGTACCAACCGAGATCGCCGAGAGCGCCAAACGGCTCCAGTGCGGGGTTGACGCGGATGTTGCCCGTGCGGAATTCCTCCGGCCCGGAGAAACTGAACTGAGAGGTGATCCGGCGGACGTCCCCCACCGATTTTCCGTCCTCCAATACTCTCCTCAACATCGGCAAGCGGGCGCTGTGCATGAACATTACGCCGTCCATGAACTGTACACCGTTTGCGGCGCAAGCGTCGATCATCTCCTTCAACTCCGCGGCGTTGCCGCCGCAGGGCTTCTCGCAAAGCACATGCTTGCCTGCTTCCGCCGCCTTCAACACCCATTCCTTGCGTATGCCGGTTGGCAGTGGAATGTAAACCGCGTGGAGGTCCTTGCGTTGCAAGATGGCTCCGTAGGAACCGATGGCCACCGGAGCTTGGGCGAAGGGAACTTCGCTTTGGCATTCGTCAATGAATGCCTGGGCCTTGGCGACATCGCGGCTGGCCACCGCGACGAGGTTCGCATTCTCGGCGATTCGCATCGCTTTCCAATTCTTGCGGGCGATATTGGCCGTGCCGAGGATGCCCCAGTTGCAAGTGTTCGCCATCGGGAGAGTACCTTGAAATTAAGTGAGGAGAGCGGTGAAACCGGCTTGTTCGAAATGATGGTCGGCAGTGAGGGCATCCGTGAGGCCGAGCTCGTTCATCACGACGAACGAGATGCAATCGGTCAGCGACCATTCCTTATCGGATCGAGCTTCGAAGATTGCGAGGCCGCGATCGAAAAGGTCAGACGATGAAGGAATGATGCGAGCGGTTTGGGTTGTTCGGAACTCGCGGGTGAACTCGTTGAAGTAATTTCTCAATTCGATCTTCGTGAAGAAGTTCGCCGTTTCCACGAGGACGTACTCGGTCGTGACAATTCGATCCGCAAGCTCCGAACCGAATACGCAAGCGAGTTCATGCAGGGAATCGGCGGAATTGATGATTGCGACGAAATAACAGGTATCCCCATATGCCATGTTCATCGTTTGGGGTGTCCGTAAAGATAATGATCGACTTGGCTCGCTGCATCCTCGGGGAGAACGCATGTCGAAGCGAACGTTTTAGGCATCCTTTCCGCCAACGAAGGCCCCTTCGGCAAGCCGAGCCTCAACCTTTCTTCCTCGCACCGCCGCAGGTAATCGAGCATTTTCGGAGTCAATGCGCTCTTCTTTTTGGGCGGCTCCGCTTCCACAGCGGCTTCGGGTTCTACCGCGGGTGCGATAGGCGAGATCGCATCCAGCCTTTGCTTGAGGAGCTCAACCTCGGCGGCCAGATCTTCCAGTGTCAATTTCAACATCTGCATTCCTCCCGCATGACTTTGGATAGTATACCACCCACTCTCCCTTCCCGAAAGGCTTCGCCATGATCGCACAATTCGCAGCACTCGCGGCAATTACCCTCTTGGCCACAATGGCCATCGCCGCCGAAGATCCCTCACCCGTGGCCCCCGGTGCGAAGCCGGAGAAGCTGGCGGAGGGCTTTCTGTTCACCGAAGGGCCAAGCGTGGACAAGGACGGCAACGTTTACTTCACCGATCAGCCGAACGACAAAATCTTGATGTGGAGTACGGAGGGCAAGCTCTCCACGTTCATGTCGCCATGCGGGCGATCGAACGGGCTTTGCTTCGATAAGGACGGCTTCCTCTGGGCCTGTGCGGACGAGAAGAACGAACTCTGGAAGATCGACGTGAAGACCAAAGAGAAGACCGCGGTGGTGAAGGATTACGACGGCAAACTCCTCAACGGCCCGAACGACCTTTGGGTCACTCCCAAAGGCGGAGTCTACTTCACCGATCCGTTCTACAAGCGGGCCTACTGGAAACGCGTGACGGAAGAGCAAGACAAGCGGGCCGTATACTTCCTGCCCAAGGACGGCAAACTCCAACGCGTCGACGACGACTACGGCCAGCCCAACGGCATCATCGGCACGCCCGACGGCAAGACGCTCTACGTCGCCGATATCGGCAAGAAGAAAACCTACCGCTACGCCATCGCCGAGGATGGCACGTTGAAAGATCGCACCCTCTTCTGCGAACAGGGTTCCGACGGGATGACGCTCGACGCCGAGGGGAACGTCTATCTGACAGGCGGCCCCGTGACGGTGTACGACAAGGCGGGTAAGAAGATCGCCACGATTCCGGTTCAAGGCAGCTCGAACGTTTGCTTCGGCGGCAAGGAGATGAAGACGCTATTCATTACGGCCCGCACCGCCTTGTACGCCGTGCCGATGCGGGTTAAAGGGGCCGGGGCGCAATGATGGTGATCAATTTTCAACACACACGGCCGCGCTCGCGTCGCCCACTTTCCAACATTCCAATAGCCACCCCTGCGATCCGGGGCACTCCAGCACGCGCGGGGGCAACCTCGGATCGAGATCGACGCTCACGTTTTGCAAATCTCGCACGCCGGTGCCGAGGGCTTTGAGTACCGCTTCTTTGCACGTCCAACCGCGCAGGAAAGCCTCGGCTTGCAATGCGGGCGGTAGTGCGGCGAATTGTTCGCGTTCCACTCGCGTGAAGTACCGATTGACCAAGCCGCGGATATCGCGGCCTGGGGAAGGCGTTTCCACATCGACGCCGATTTCGCCTTGGCTCACGGCGAGAATCATCACTCCCTCGGTGTGGCTCATGTTGAAGTGAATACCTCCCACAAACGGCTTTCCGTATTCGCCGAGCGTGAGTGTGACATTCTTCGGTGGTATGTTCAGCGCACGGCCGAATATGTTTCGCAGTAGAATTCGGCCCCGGCGGAATCGCTCCTGTGCCCCGGCATGCGCGGTTCGTTCGCAGCGTTCGATTTCGCTCGGTGAAAGGCAATCGGCTATCATCCACGCGGGAAATAATTGGTCGTCGAGAACCGTCCATGTGGCCACGCCCCCGCCGAAATCCGGCTCCGAATCGAGTTGTTTGTGGGCGATGTTCAAGGGTAAACTCGGAGGAAGCAAAAAGGTGTTCCGGCCGCCCGCACGCCACGGTTACTATTTTACATATGCCAAGGGTGAGTTCACAATTCGAGGTGATCGCATGTTCCGATTCCTTCTCCCACTCATGTTCCTCACTTCCGTGGCTGCCGAGCCGGCGAAACGCACCCCGGCCCCGCCCCCGCCGGAAGGTTTTCCCAAGTTCGAGGTCGAGGAGATCGATTCCGGTTTGAAGATCGGCTATGCCGTCATCGCAGCGGATGTTGATGGCGACAAGAAGCCGGACATCGTGGTGGTCGATCAGTTGCAGATCGTGTGGTATCAGAACCCGACATGGAAGAAGCGGATCATCCTCGACGGCAAGACGAAGCCGGACAACGTCTGCATCACGGCGATGGATATCGACGGCGACGGCCTTCCCGAGTTCGTGGTCGGCGCCGGGTGGAAGCCCTTCGACACCAAGACCCCCGGCACGCTGCAATGGCTGAAGCGCGGCAAGACGCTGGATGAGGAATGGTCGATGCACACGATCCCCTGCGACGAGCCGACGGTGCATCGCATCCGAGCGATCGACTTGGACGGCGATGGCAAGCCGGAATTGGTGAGCGTGCCCTTGATGGGCCGCGAAGCGACCAAGGACAAGAACTGGATGAACGGCCGCCCAGTGCGAATCACGATGTACAAGGTTCCAACGAAGGAACCGGAGAAGCCGGAGAGTTGGAAGGCGGAGGTGATTTCGGATTCATTGCACGTCGTGCACAACTTCGACTGCTTTCATGTGCCTAACGGCGGCGGCTTGTTGTTGGTCGGTAGCTACGAGGGCATCAGCCTGGTCAGCGGCACCGAGTCGTGGAAGACTGTGGGCATCCATGCCGGTAATCAAATCAATCCTGCCGGAAGTCGCGGTGCCAGTGAAATCAGACTCCGTGCGTTGCAAAGTCCCTTCACGTTCGCCACAGTTGAGCCATGGCATGGCAACCAGATCGTAACTTACAGCGAAGAGGCCGTCGCGGACTTTACAGCGAAGCGGCGCTTCAGCCGTACCGTAATCGATGACCATCTCCGCTGGGGTCACGCCATCAACTGGCTCGAATCGGACAAGGAAACCTTCCTCATCGCTGGCGTACGAGATATTCCCACCAAAGATGACACCTCCACCGAGAAGCGTGGCGTGCGTCTCTACCGC
>Ga0105047_10018071_pt1 | contig 10945 bp, 9 predicted proteins | sample MAT04_FD_78384 | JGI IMG/M metagenome (GOLD analysis project Ga0105047, IMG submission 78384) | Freshwater microbial communities from Lake Fryxell liftoff mats and glacier meltwater in Antarctica - MAT-04 (megahit assembly) | ecosystem: Environmental > Aquatic > Freshwater > Ice > Liftoff...
GGCAAACTCCGGATCCGTCATGATCGTGGCCGGATTGGAATTCACGAGGATCACGCGGTAACCTTCTTCCCTCAGCGCTTTGCAGGCTTGGGTGCCCGAATAATCAAATTCACAGGCCTGGCCGATGACAATAGGGCCGGCGCCGATGATCAGGATAGACTTCAGGTCGGTGCGTTTAGGCATGATCGTAGATTTCGGCGAGGGTTGAGAGCCGAGAAACGGTCGGCAAGCGGGAAAGCGAGAACCCGCAAAGCGATAACCCGGGTTCCTCCGCTGGAACGCCGGTGGCGGCAAACCGCCGCAAGCCAAGGCGGGGCGGCGCGATCTGCGCTACCCGATTTGGCTAATCTCAATCCCCAGCACCTTGGCGGCGGCCGCTTTATCCTGACGACAGGCATGTAAGACCATGTCGACATACTGCTTTTGCTGCCCTGACAAATATTCCTGCAACGTTGGCCAATGCTTCAGTTCACGCAGCCGCAACGGCAATTGCTGGGACGTCACGACCCGCGTCGGCGTCGTGGCAGCGATCTTGGAAACGACTTGATGCAGTTCCGTCAGGTTGCCCGGCCAGTGGTAGGCGGACATGACGCTCACGGCGTCCTCCGTGAACTCAATCAAGTTGGCATCAAACAGGGGATTACTCGCTTGAGAGGCATAGTGCTTCACCAGGAGCGGCAGATCTTCCAGATGTTCGCGCAGCGGCACGGTGTGCACCGGCAGGGAAGCCACCCGATAAAACAATTCGTCGTGGAATTTACCTTCGTCGACCAGCTTCTCCAAATCCTCCGTCGTGGTGCAAATGAACCGGAAACCGTGCGCCGTCGTGCGCAAAACGCCGACAAGTTCCTTTTGCACTTCGAAAGACAGACATTGCAAATGCTGCAAATAAAGCGTGCCGCCCTTGGCCTTCTTCACCCACGCGCCACCCTCCCCATTTTGGCCGATCAACCCTTCCTGAAAATTGTCTTCCGAACTTAGCGAACAATCGATTCGCACCAGCGTGTTTTCGGGCGCCCCGCTCCCCGCGTGGAGGATTTCGCCGACCACATTCTTCTCGGTGCCGTTTTCGCCGACGAGCAGGACAGGCGTACGTCCGGTGGCGAGCTTGCGGATTTGCGCGATGAGCTTGGTGATCTTGGAGCTCTTCCCGATGATACGCGTTTCGACGTCCGCCTTGGCTCCGCCGGCTAATCCCACGATCGAGCGCTCGGACTGAAAATTTCGAAACTCGAGCCCGCGACGCAACGTGGCGAGGAGTTCGTCGACCCGAAACGGCTTTTGCAGGTAGTCAAACGCGCCGAACTTCAAGGCCTGCACGGCACTCTCGGTGGACGCATAGGCCGTCATGATGATCACCACGGCGTTCGGATCGTAGAGCTTGAGCTGCTTGAGCAGCGTGATGCCGTCCATCGGCTTCATGTCGATGTCCGCCAGCACCAAGTCGTACTTGTCGGCCTTATACCGAACCAGCGCCTTTTCCCCGTCCGTCGCAAACGAAGTCGCGAAACCCGTTGGCTGGATCACGGCCTCAAGCATCTCGTGAATGGAGACGAGGTCGTCGACGATGAGAACAGAAGGCATTTATGGAGGAGACCGCACGTCCGCGTTCCGGAAGCCGGAGCGCATTTCGCACCGCACGCGACGCGCGATTACTGCAGCCCGCCGGCGACGGCGCCGAGCTGAAATATAGGGAGAAACATGGCCATGACGATGCCGCCCACCACGACGCCCAGGAAAACGATGAGGATGGGCTCGATGAGTGACGTCAGCGCGGCGACCGTCGCCTCGCACTCCACGTCGTAAAAATCGGCGATCTTGTTCATCATGCCATCCACATTTCCCGTGGATTCACCGGCTTTGACCATGTGCTTCATCATCGGCGGGAAAAATTCGTTCGCCGCGAGCACTTCGGACACCTGGCCGCCCTGGCTGACATGTTTGGAAATTTCATCGCAGGCGTCTTCAATCTGTACCTTGCCACTCGCTGCGGAGACAATTTCCAGGGTGCGCAGAATCGGCACCCCCGAACGGATCAGGGTCGCATAGGTGCGACAGAAACGGGACAGCGCGATCTTGTGGATGAGGTTGCCGAAGATCGGGGCGCGCACGAGGAACTTGTCCTTGGCGCGGCGGCCATTGGGCGTCGCCACAAATTTACTGGTGCCCCAAAAGGCCGCATAACAACCCAGTCCCACCGCCCACCAATACGCCTTCATGAAATCGCTGAGGTCGATCAGGAATTGCGTCGGCGCCGGCAGCTTCGCGCCGAAATCGGCGAACATGGCGGCAAAAACCGGGATTACGAAAATCAGCAGCACGTTGACCAGGGCGACCGCGAGACCGATGACCGCGATCGGATACGTCATCGCGGACTTCACCTTCTTCGTCAGCTTGACCGTGGATTCGAAATACCCGGCGACCTTGGAAAGAATCTCGGCCAGGCCACCGCTGGCTTCGCCGGCTTCGACCATCGAGACAAAAAGTGTGTTGAACGACTTGGGGAAACGTTTCACCGCCGCCGAAAAAGAATTACCCTGCGAGATCTCTGTACGGACGTCGCGGATCACGATCCGGAAACAGGGATCTTCCGTTTGGTCCTGCAGGGCTTCGAGGCATTGCACCAAGGGGAGACCGGCCGAAAGGAGCGAGGCGAGCTGCTGCGTGAAGATGGCGAGTTCCCCCATCGGCAACTTGTACGTCTTGGCTTTTTTCTCGAGGCTCTTCTGCTTCGCCATCGCCTGCGCTGCCTTAACATTGGTTCCTTTTCTGCCGGGTTCGGACCGCGAAGTCGGGGTCGAGCCAGGGAGGGTGGAAGAGAGCATTGCCATGGCATCAGAAGTAATCGGGCTCCACCGAGTCGCAATCCCATTCCCCCTCTGAGCGGGTAAAAAACCTGCGAGAAACACGCAGCGTTTACGTAGTCCAAACCCCGACAAAAACGCCCCAGGGGCTGCTCGTTCAACGGGATGGATTACTCCCTCGGAACATTGTCCGAAGATCGCTCGAGCCTGCGCGTGAGGTAGAGCTGCTCGGGTCCAACTTGAGCCAGCCGCAGCGCCCGGCGAAAACTGTCCGCGGCCGCAACGGAGTTTTTCAAACGCCAATGTAATTCCCCCAACACCGCATGCAGCAGGTAATGAGATTCGAGCCGGTCGCGCTGCGGAATTGCCGCGACGGCATCCAATCCCGCCTGCGCTCCGTGCACATGCGCGACGGCCACCGCCCGATTCAACGCTACAACCGGCGACGGCCGGATGCGATCCAGCTCATCATAGTGGCGCAGGATCCGCCCCCAATCGGTGGAAGGATAATCGGCCGCCATACAGTGGATCGCCGCGATCCCCGCCTGCAGATGATACTCGCTCAATTCCGTGCCTTGCGCCGCAGCGGCGAGATGCCACAAGCCTTGCCCAATCAGGGACTGGTCCCATTGCGAGCGGTCCTGATCGTCCAAGCGCAAAAGATCACCCTGCGCATCCAGCCGCGAGGGAAATCGGGCCGCGGTCAAAAACATCAAGGCCAGCAAAGCGTGGCTGCGCGGAGTTTTTCCGGCCGGATGCGCCACCAGGAGCGAGGTCAGGCGCACCGCTTCCTGGCACAAGTCTTCGCGCAGGAGACGTTCACCGGCGGACGCCTTGTACCCTTCATTGAACAAGAGGTATAAAGCGCCAAGCACGCCATCCAGCCGCGCGGTCAAATTCTCGCCCGCGGGAATGTCGAAACCGATGCCCGCATTTTGAATCCGCTGCTTGGTGCGGGTGAGCTGTTTTTCGATCGCCGCGTCACTGGTGAGAAAGGCGCGGGCAATTTCTCCCGTGCTGAATCCGCACAAGACTTTTAACGCGAGCACGACCTGGGCATCCGGCGCAATCAACGGGTGACAACAGACGAACATGAGCCGCAACGCATCGTCACGAATCGCGTTGTCGTCCTCCGCCATCGCCGGCGGCGACGACCGCATTTGCTCAAAATGAGTCTGGAGGGCTGTTTCCTTGGAGCCCGACATCCGCCGGTGCCGGAGCGCGTCGCGCGCCAGGTTCATCGCGACCTGAGTGATCCAGGCAGATGGGTTCGCCGGAAACCCGCCCATCGACCAGGTGCGCAACGCGCGCAGGAGAGCCTCTTGCGCCACGTCTTCGGCGAGCGCCAGATTCTCGACGCCCAAAAGACGCACCAGCGCGCCGTGCAATCGACCGGTTTCGTGACGAAAAAAATGCTCCACCAACTGGGAAGTCTTCGCCGAAGGGGGAGACGCCGTCAGTTCTCCGCGCACCAACTCCCCTGTCTTTGTCTGGGGCACGCTCAGGTCTCCATCGCCGATAAAGCCCCGGCCCGGGCTTCCGGTCCGGAGCATCCCAAATGACAGCGATCCACCATTTGACGCACTTCGATGCGCAGCCCGTACTCGAGCCCGGGGTGACTTTGAGCCATGGCGGTCGCTTCATCCAAACTGCCCGCCAGCAACTTCACATAGCCACCGACCGCTTCCTTGGCTTCCGCAAAAGGTCCGTCCACCACGCGCGAGCCGCCCGGACCGGAAATAACGCGAGTCTCCAACTCGAGCGGCTGGCCTTCGACGGCTTTGCCCTGAACGGCGAGGTCATCATACCACGCATTCCAACGCATCATCAATTGCTGGCGTTGGTCAGCGGACAAATGCTGATGCGTTTCGGGACCGGAATTCCGAAAAAGCAGCATGTAAGGATTACGGGCGGAGTCGGGATGGGTTTCCATGGGAGCAGAGGAATTTTGTAGTGATTAAGATTGAGTGGGCACCTTCAATTCTACGACGGATGACACCGGTCACGGCGGACAGTCGACCTTCAACGGTGGATTTATCAGGTTCGACAAATAAGGTCTCCCTTGTCCAAAAGAGAGGTGCTCGTTCGTTGAAGCAGTAAAGCAAACGTTCGTTTAACGTTATCTAACAACCAACCGAGGAGACATCATTATGGCCCACTATGTCGATGGATTCGTACTGCCGGCACCGAAGAACAAAATCGCCGAGTACAAGAAAATCGCGCGCATCGCTGCGAAGGTCTGGCGGGAGCATGGTGCCTTGGATTACAAGGAATGCGTCGGTGACGATTTGGACGTGAAGATGGGCCCCACTTTTCCCCGCCAAATCAAAGTGAAGCCGGGCGAGACCGTCGTTTTCGCCTGGATCACCTATAAATCGCGCGCGCACCGGGACCGGGTCAACGCGAAGGTGATGAACGATCCGCGGCTCAATTTGGAGGAGTCGGAGATGCCGTTCGACTGCAAGCGCATGCTTTACGGCGGGTTCAAGGTCCTCGTGTCTCTCTGATCGGCGCAAACATCTTACCTCCCGTGCTCAAAAAAATTCTCCTCATTCTGGCCGTCCTCGTGGTCGGCTTTGTCATCGTCGCAGCGCTCCAGCCACCCACTTACCAAGTCGCGCGCAGCACGACGATCGCGGCACCACCCGCCGTCGTATTCGCGCAAGTCAACGACCTGCACAAGTTCCAAACGTGGTCTCCCTGGGCCAAGCTGGATCCCGCAGCGAAGTACACCTATGGGGGACCGCCCGCCGGGGTCGGCGCGGTCTTCAACTGGGCTGGCAATTCCAAAGTCGGCGAGGGACGGATGGAGATCACGGAAAGCCGCCCCCACGAATTGGTCAGGATCAAACTGGATTTCATCGAGCCATTCGCCTCAACCGCGATGACGGACTACACCTTCAAGTCGGAAAACAATCAAACGACGGTGACCTGGAGCATGGCCGGCAATCAGAATTTCATGAGCAAGGCTTTCGGTCTGATCATGAGCATGGATAAAATGATCGGCCAGGATTTCGAAAAGGGCCTCGCGAATCTAAAATCCGTCGCGGAGTCGGCGAAATAATACGGCCAGCATTGGGAGGAGTAGCGCGGCGCTTTAGCCCCGCGATTGGAGATCGACGAACCGCGGGCTGAAGCACCGCGCGACTTCTCCCGTTTTAGTTTGGCCTGGGAAACGCGACGGACCAGTATGCGCGTTCTCCGCGAAAGCCCGCTTCCCCACCCCTGCCCGTATGAAATTTTTCATCGCGTTTTGCACCCTTGCTCTGGCCGCCCTGGCGCGGTCCGCCGAACTGCCACCGCTCGATCTCGGCGGCATGGTGGAAGAGCATATCATGATCCCCATGCGCGACGGCACGCGTTTGTCGGCCTACGTGTACCGACCCGCCGGCCATGGCCCCTGGCCCGTGGTGTTCGAACAACGTTACGCGTTGATCAACAGTGCCGGTTCCCGCCGGGAACTCGCGACCCTGGCCTCGCAGGGTTACGTCGCGGCGCGTGTCAGTTTTCGCGGCGCCCAGCTGTCCGAAGGGGTCTGGCGAGGTTACCGCTCCTTGGGTTGGGGCGAACTGAAAGATGGTTACGATTTGGTGGAATGGTTCGCGAAACAGCCCTGGAGCACGGGCAAAATCGGCACGTTCGGCGGGTCGCAGGGCGGCTTCGTCCAAAACTTTCTGGCCGTGACTCAACCGCCGCATTTGGTCTGCCAATACATGACCGATACCGGGCTGAGTCTTTTCCACGAAGGCTACCGGATCGGCGGCGTCGCCAAACCCGAGCGTTTCAAAATTGCCATGAATCCGGTGGCTCGAAATCCGTCGGATAACCGGGATTTGATTCTCGAGTGGCTCCAGCACCCGACCTACGACGATTACTGGCGCGACGAGGATTGCACGCTGCATTTCCCGAAAATGAATGTGCCCTGCTTCACCCTCGGCAGCTGGTACGATTTCATGTCGGTGGGCTCGATTCAGAGTTTTATCGGCCGCGAACATCAGGGCGGCGCCAATTCCCGCGGCCAGCAACAATTGATCATTGGACCCTGGCTGCACGGCGGTTTGCCCAAGTCCAATACCATCGGCGAAATGGTGTATCCAGAAAATGCCCGCTTCGACACCCGCGCCCACATGCTGCGCTGGTTCGACCATCACCTCAAAGGCGTGGCCAACGGCGTCATGCACGATCCGAAGGTACGCTATTACGTCATGGGGGCCGTCGGCGAACCCGGAGCACCCGGCAATCTCTGGCGCACGGCCAAAGACTGGCCGGTCGCGACGAAACCGACGGCTTACTTTCTCCAAGCTCAAGGCAAGTTAACCCTCCAGCCGCCCGCCGCCGAAAAGTCCGCCACCAGCTATTCCAGTGATCCGAAGCAGCCGATGGTATTAGTGGCCACCGGATTCCCTGGCGCGCGCGATGCGCGAACGTTCGAGCAGCAAAAAGAGGTGCACACGTTCACGACCGAACCTCTGGACGCGCCGGCCGAATGGACCGGCCTCGTTCGCGCTGAACTCCAGGTCAGTTCCACCGCGGCCGACACCGACTTTATCGTGCGCGTCAGTGATGTTTATCCCGACGGAAGAAGCATTCTCATCATCGAGGAGATTCGGCGCGCGCGCTACCGCGAGGGATTCGAAAAGGAAGTCATGATGAAGCCCGGCCAAATCTACCCGGTTTCTTTCGAGGTGGGCTCCCTCAGTCAGATTTTCAACAAAGGTCATCGCATCCGCGTGACCGTTGCCAGCACCGGGGCACCCTATTTCGAACCGAACCCCCAGACCGGCCAGGCCATCACGATCGATTTTCCCGCGGAAACCAAGCAGGCCACCAACACGATCTTCCATCAACGCCTCCACGCCTCGCGCCTCATCGCCCCCGTGTACAGCGAGTCATCACGCCGCCTCGCTGATCGCCGGAGCCAGGACGTACGCCTAAACGTTTTCGCTCACACCGATCCTGCGTGGACACGGATCGCCTCGGCCTGCCTCGATCTATCCCTCTCCCATGAACTGCCTGGTTTTTTTCAGTGGTCACATTTGGGCGTTTCTCCAGCGATGCGTTCCATCGATCCTGGCGCTGGCGATGTCACTCCCGGTGTTAGGCGTTGCGGCCGCAACCAAGCCGCCACTGCCCAAGATCGTCCTGGTCGGCGACTCCATCTCCGGCGGTTACGCACCGCTCGTCGCCAAGCGGCTCGAAGGCAAGGCGGTGATTGTGCGTCCACCGGCCAGCGGAGGTGACAGCAACGTCGTGCTGCAAAACCTCGAGACCTGGCTGATCCGCGAGAAGCCCGCGGTCGTGCACCTGAACTGCGGCCTGCACGACCTGAAGGTCGACAAGCAATCCCGGAAACATCAGGTCGAGCTGGCACAATACGAAGCCAATCTGCGGCAAATTGCGGCGCGGCTAAAGCGGGAGACCAACACGGCTTTTGTTTTCGCCAACACCACCCCGATCCTTGATGACCGCCATGCGAAACGCGGGGGGTTTGACCGGTTCGAGGCCGATGTGCAGCGGTACAATGCCTCGGCCGCGGCCGTGATGCGCGAGGCAGGCGTGCCCGTGCATGATCTGCACAGCGCGGTGATGCAGGCGGGCGCCGAAACGCTGCTGCTCAAAGACGGCACACACTACAGCGCCGCCGGCTACGAACGCCTGGCCGCGGCGGTGGCGGACTCCGTCATGCGCGCGTGGCTGGTCCTGAATTACACGAGTACCACGCCGCCCCCGGAGCCCAGTGCGAAGGCGGCCGAAGCCTATCGGAAAGCCGAGGCGAAACGTGATGCCACCATTCCGCCATTCTACCGGAACCTGCCGGTGGGCACACTCGCGCTGCCCCAAAACGCGGCCGCCTGGAAACAACAGCGGCCAGATGTACACAAGACGGTTGTGCAGTCATTGGGCGACTTTCCACCACGTCCGTCGCCGCAAAAGGTCCGCGTGGTCAGTCGGGAGTTGCGTCCCGGATACACGCTGGAACGCGTCGCCATCGACAATGGCGAGAGCAACGACATCAGCGCGCTCCTCCTTATTCCGAATAAACGAGTCCACCCCGCCCCCGCGATCCTCTGGCTGCATTCGTCCACGCCGGACAAGAATCAACTCATCACCACCACGGGCGGGATGGAGCCGCTGGGTGAAGAGATGGTGCGGGCCGGGTATGTGGTGCTTGCGCCCGACGCATGCTGGTACGGCGATCGCGCCGAGAACCTGCCGGGCGGCGCACGGGAAACGTATCAGCGCGGTGAGGGTGAGAGCGGCCGGATGGTGCAGGACCGCTATCTGAAATTGAATCTGTGGCTCGGCCGCACCCTCTGGGGCGTTTTTGTCCGCGACGACCAGATCGCGCTCGATTATCTGGCCAGCCGACCCGAGGTTGACCCGAAGCGCATGGGCGCGACCGGCATGAGCATGGGAAGCACGCGGGCGTGGTGGTTGGCGGCGGTGGATGATCGCATAGCGGCGACGGTGGGCGTCGCTTGTCTCACGCGATACCAGAACCTGATCGCCCACGGCAACCTCCGTGGCCATGGGTTGTACTATTTTTCGTATGGCCTCTTGAAGCACTTCGACACCGAGGGCGTCCTCGCGCTGATCGCGCCGCGGCCGTTTCTCGCCCTGACAGGCGACCTCGACTACGGCTCACCGGTCGACGGCATCCGCGTCCTCGAGGAAAAAGTCGGCCACGTCTACACGGCTGTGGGGGCCAAGGATAGTTTCAAAAGCATCATCTACCCGAACGAGGGCCACGTGTACACGGCCCGCATGCGCCGGGAAATGTTCGGCTGGTTCGAACGCTGGCTGCAGCAGGGACGCTGACGGGCTTATTGGGGCGCGGCATTCGCGGCGACGGCCAGTTCCCGCTGAAAAGGTTGTGCGAGCTCATCGCGATGTTTCTCTCCCGCCACCTCCCGATAGGTCACCGGGTAACCTTTCGCCCTCAGCGCGGCCGCGAAGTCCCGGCTATGCTGCGGCGGCACGATCGTATCCGCATCGCCATGCAGCCAAAAGACCGGGGTCTGCCGGAATCCCTCGAGGTGTGGCAAGGGCGATATCTCCTGCAGCAGGGCGACTCGACGTTCCGGGATAATCCCATGGGCCTTCTCGACGGCTCCGCGGTATTTCGCGACTTCCTCCAGCCAGCGATTGAAATCGGTCATCGGAAATACGGCGACGACCGCCCTGATTTTTCCGGGGCGGCGCAGCGTTCGCCCGCTCCAGCGTGCGCGTCATCGGCTCCGTCGGGGACGCCTGCACCGCACTCGCAAACTACAGTCAGGCCGTCCGTGCAAGCATCGGCTCGCTGGCGCTCGCCGCTACCCGTTTCTTGCGCTGCCGGTGCTCGTGAAGACTGAGACTTTGGCTCTATCTTGGCCCGGCCTTGGCGTCTTTGCGTTTCCTTCCGCCCCTCACGCAAACAAGTCCATGACCGGTCGGCCTTCGTTCGCCACCGTGAAGGGCCGGCCGGAGGAGGAGTGTTCAACCTTGTCCAAACTCACGCCGAGAGCCTGGGCAATCGTGGCATTAAAATCCGGCATCGTAACCGGCTTTTCCGCCACGCGGTCAGCGATCGAATCGGTTTTTCCGTGGACGTAGCCGCCTTTCATGCCGGCGCCCGCCAGCCACCAGGTGAACGCCGCGGGGTGATGCCCGCGGCCGGCGGTGATTTCGCTGATGACCGGAGAGCGACCAAACTCGGTGGCCATCACGACGAGCGTCGAATCGAGCAACCCGCGCTGATGAAGATCCGCCAGCAGCGCCGACAACGTCTGGTCCAACGCCGGCGTCATCTGCCGCATCGAAACGACGTGATCGTTATGCGTATCCCAGTTTTGGTTATCCTCCACTTCGATAAACCGGACTCCGTGTTCGACCAGGCGCCGGGCAAGCAGACAACCCTGCCCGAAAGGATGCGTGCCGTACGCACTCCGCATGGCCTCAGACTCCTTCGAGAGATCGAAGGCCTTGAGATCCTCGCTCTTCATCAGCTCCACCGCTTTTTCATGCAGTTTCCGGTAGGCGGTGGTGCCTCGATGGGGCGTGCGTTCGGCGAACTCCTGACCGAGCGAATTCGCCAATTGAATACGTCGCGCGCAATCGGTCGCCGTGACGCGCTCGGGCAACGCCGCGTTCTGCAGGCC
>Ga0105047_10018073_pt1 | contig 10944 bp, 8 predicted proteins | sample MAT04_FD_78384 | JGI IMG/M metagenome (GOLD analysis project Ga0105047, IMG submission 78384) | Freshwater microbial communities from Lake Fryxell liftoff mats and glacier meltwater in Antarctica - MAT-04 (megahit assembly) | ecosystem: Environmental > Aquatic > Freshwater > Ice > Liftoff...
AGCCGCCCTGCAGCAGGTTTTCTTCAACGGTAATAATTTTGCCTGTTTTATTTGCCACGGATATAATCAGATGCGCATCGAGTGGTTTGACAAACCGGGCATTGACAACACCTGCGCTGATGCCATTCATTTTCAACAGTTCTGCAGCCTGAAGAGCTGGATAAACCGTGGATCCTATGGCAATGATATACAGGTCGCTTCCGTCCAGCAGAATCTCGCCTTTGCCGATTTCCAAAGTGCTGATGTCCTTATCAATTTCAACTCCGTAGCCGGTTCCACGAGGGTAGCGCAAGGCCATGGGTGACCCGGAGTAGATGGCGGTTTTCAGCATGTGCTGGAGTTCGTTTTCATCCTTCGGAGCCATCAGTGTGATACCTGGCAGATGGCGCAGGTAGGAGTAGTCCATTACTCCGTGATGTGTCGGGCCGTCATCTCCTACCAGGCCTGCTCTGTCCATGGCGATTGTTACCGGCAGTTTCTGTAGGCAGATGTCATGAAATATCTGGTCATAGGCACGTTGGACAAAGGTCGAATAAATGGCATTTACAGGTTTGAAGCCGTCTGCAGCCAGACCAGCTGCAAAGGTCATGGCATGCTGTTCTGCTATACCCACATCAAAGAAACGATCCGGGAACATCTCCGAGAATTTTTTTAGGCCGGTTCCCTCAGGCATGGCAGCTGTTATGGCGACAATCTTCGGGTCCTGTTTTGCCAATTCGACAATTGTATCGCCGAAAACCTCCGTATAGGTTTTTATTGAGGATTTTGCTGCACCAACTCCGGTGGCAATATCAAAAGCTGCTACGCCATGAAATTTTGCCGGTGTGTCTTCAGCCGGTTTATATCCTTTGCCCTTGGTGGTCATAATGTGCAGCAATATCGGGCCGTCGAGTTTACTGACGTTTTTGAACACCTCGATCAGTTGCGGCAGGTCGTGGCCATTCAGCGGCCCTGTGTATTCGAAACCAAGGGCTTCAAATAGGGCACCGGGTGTCAGAAAGCCTTTCAGGGAATTTTCAGCCCGTTTGGCAAAGTGCAGAATGTCGGTACCAATGGCAGGAATATGCAGCAAAAGGTTCTGCATCTCTTTTTTAAGGTCACGATAATACTTCCCGCTCATTTTGCGGGAAATAAATGAAGAAAAAGCCCCCACATTCTTTGAGATGGACATTTCATTGTCATTCAGGATGACAATCAGGTTTTTCTTGAGATGTCCGGCCTGGTTCAATGCCTCAAATGCCATACCCCCGGTCAGGGAACCGTCGCCGATAACTGCAATGGCATGATTTTTTTTGCCGGACAGACTGGCCGCCGCAGCCATACCCAGGCCTGCAGAGATAGAGGTGGAAGAGTGACCGACACCGAAAGAGTCATGTTCTGACTCGCTGATTTTAGGAAATCCGGAAATCCCTTTATACTGACGCTGGGTGTGAAAAGTGTCTCTTCTACCGGTCAGTATTTTATGTGTATAGGCTTGATGACCCACGTCCCAGACAATTTTGTCATTTGGGGAGTCAAAACAGTAATGCAAGGCAATAGTCAACTCAACTACACCCAGGTTAGATGCAAGGTGGCCGCCGGTTTTAGATACGGTATCCAGCAGGAACTTGCGAACCTCTTCGGCCAGAAGCGGTAACTGCTCCGGCGTCAGTTTTTTAAGATCAGCGGGTGTGTTTATTTTTTCGAGTAACATTAGAACCTCTGTTAACTTCTGTTCGTGGTTTAAGGTTTAAGCCATGAATCACGAACTGAAAGTTAAAAACCTTGAGCTGTCTTTAAGCGTAGCCGTTCAGTTTAAACCAGTCTACTGCTCGTTGAAGTGCGTTTTTAGCCGATGTCTGGGGCAGTCCCAATTCTCGTACTGCTTTCGAAGAGTCAAAATACATGAATTTTGCAGCCATCTGTACACCAGCCAATGGTATCAGTGGTTCTTTGCCAGTAAGCTTTGAAATACCTTCATTGACATAGGCAGCCAGCAGAATCGGGGTGTAGGGCAGTTTGTATCTGGGGGCAGGCAGTCCAGTGATTTCTTCAAGCTGTTCAAATATAGCACATAATGTCAGGTTAGTGCTTCCCAGAATGTACTTTTCTCCTATGCGACCTATCTGGCCAGCCAGGATGTGACCTCTTGCGCAATCCTCAACAGCAATAATGTTCAGTCCGGTATCCAGATAGGCCGGCATTTTGCGTTTGAGGAAGTCAACGATGATCTTGCCCGTGGGGGTTGGTTTTATATCCATCGGACCGATCGGGGTTGAAGGATTGACAATAACCAGCGGTAATCCTTTGGCGATAAACTTTTCCGCCTCACGTTCCGCCAGAAATTTGCTTTTTTTATAGTGTCCAACCATATCAGCGATGCTGACAGGTGCGGACTCGGTTCCAGGTGTTCCATTGCCCGGATTACCCAGAGTTCCCACACTGCTGGTATAGACGACCTTGGTTAGTCCATTTACCAGCGCTGCTCCCAGGATTGCCGCAGTTCCGTCTACATTAATCCGGTACATTTCTTCAGGTGCGCGTGTCCAGAGTCGATAGTCGGCAGCCGCATGAAAAAGGGTGTCACACCCTTTCAGACCTTTCATCAGGCTGTTATGATCAAGCAGGTCTCCCAGCCATAGTTCAATATCCAGACCCTTCAGGTTGGAAGTGTCGGACCCCCTGCGAACAAGGGCACGGACTTCATGTCCATCCTTGAGCAGTTCTCTGGCGATGTTTGCGCCTATGAAGCCGGTAGCACCGGTGATAAATGTTTTCATAGTAATTCGTTTGTACTCGGTAAGGTCGGTAATAGTTTGTTTCGCAGCCCGTTATGTTGTTTGATTTTGAAAAGAGCAAAAAAAGATGAAAGCCCCGGTTGCACTAAACCCGGGGCTCCCAGCTCTTAATACATTTTTGTCAAAGCATCATTTTGTTGACACGTTTTCAATATGCAGTCGGCGGTATTTGCCCAAAGCGGTCAGCGGGAAACAGTTGCGATATATGTGGTACTTGATCATGAAAAACTTAGGGAATCCGGTACCGGTAAAAGCATCCTCATCCCAGGTGCCATCCTGTTTCTGGGTTGCCAGCAAGTAAGCTATTCCTCTTGCAGCAGCACTGGAATTAACCTCTCCGGCAGCAAACAGTGAAAGCAGCGCCCATCCAGTTTGAGATGCGGTGCTTGGTCCGCTTCCCATCAAAGAACGGTCGTAGTAAGATTCACAAACTTCACCCCAGCCGCCGTCAATATTTTGTTTGGATTTGATCCAGTTGACAGCCTTCCTGATATAAGGTTTGGACATGTCTTCGCGGATCGCCTCCAGGCCACAGAGGACCGACCATGTTCCATAAATGTAATTAACTCCCCAGCGACCAAACCATGGGCCTTCCTGTTCCTGCTCGCGCTGAAGGAATTCCAGGCCTTTTACGGCTGCAGGATGGGTGATCGGATAGTCGAAGTTACCCATTAGCTCAAGCATGCGGCCGGTCAGGTCTGCTGTAGGCGGATCAATCAGTGCCTCAAGATCTGCAAAGGGGATCTTGTTGAGCATATGTTTGGTGTTGTTTTTGTCAAAGGCACCCCAGCCGCCATTTTCGCTCTGCATGCCCAGGCACCAGGCGATTCCGCGCTTGATGGCCTGATCCTTATGTTTCTTGTCACGGATTTTAATGTCTTTGATGGCCATGATAACAAAGCCTGAGTCATCTACATCCGGATACCAGTCATTCAGGAATTCAAATGCCCAGCCGCCTGGCTCCAGCTCCGGAGATTTGACAGCCCAGTCCCCTTTACGTCTTACTTCCAGATCAAGTAGCCACTGAGCCGCTTTGGTCAGGGCGGGGTGATCGGCAGGAACCCCGGCCTCACGCATGGCAACCAGTGCCAGTGCCGTGTCCCAGACAGGAGAAACACAGGACTGCAACACAATGCTTTCTTCGTCTTCAATACAAAAATTGGCCATAGCCTCCAGTCCTTTGACAACAGCAGGGTGGTCATTTGAATAACCAAGGCAGTGCAGTGCCAGGATCGAGTTAAGCATGGCAGGTTGGATGCCGCCCCAATCGCCTGTTGGTTCCTGATGGCCAAGTATCCATTGCTCTGCCAGAGCGATGGATCTCTTTTTAAATGGTCTGATTGGGCTGGATTCATAAACCTTCAGCATGTGATCAACACCGATAAAGAAGTTTTTCCAGGTCAGGATACCGTCTTCTTTGGTAAAAGTGTAATCCGTTGGTCGTGGCGGTCTTACATACAGCTCTTGAACTCTTGCCCAGGGTGGGATTTTACGAACCGGACGTTCGGCCATGACAACCGATAACGGAACAATGGTGGCGCGAGCCCAACTGGAAAACTCGTACATATTCAGGTAGGCCCAGTCAGGTAACAGCATCAGCTCAATTGGCATGGATGGGACGCCAAACCAGGCAAATTCTCCGAAAAGAGCCAGAAATGATTTTGTGAAAACCCGTGATTTGATGATGCCGCCATTGGCCAGAACAAACTCTTTGGCTTTGATCATTGCGGCGTGGTCAGAGGAAAATCCGGCCAGTTTTAGTGCAAAATAGGCTTCAATAGTGGTGGAGAGATCGCCTGGACCGTTGTGCCAGATCGCCCATGAACCTTCAGGCGTCTGTTTGCTAAGGATATAGTTGGCCAGCTTGCGTTCACGGACTTTGTCTGCCATGCCGAGGAAGTGAAACAGCATGATGTATTCGGCTGTAATTGTTACATTCGACTCCAGCTCTGCCCACCAGTAGCCATCTGGCAATTGTTCACGGAAAAAGAAATCGCGTGTCCTCTCGATAGCCTTGTCTAAAGGGCTTTTGGAGTCACCGACCATCTTTTTCCAGATGGATGGGGGAAGATGATGGATCTTGGCACTGGCTTTTTTAGCTAATGCAGGATCTGAAGCAGCCGATTCTGAATTAAATGATGTCAGTGCGGCTGAAATTGAGTATTTACTGTGGTTCATCCACAAAGCTCCTGGTGGCCGCCTGAGCGGCATTGCCTTGATAAAGCAACTACATAAAGTTATTTTTGTAGCATAGTTGTCAATCAAAGTATATTCGTTTTTTGCCTTGGCGACACCTGGCCGTAGCAAAAGCACAATATTGTAAAACACCAAAACTGCTTTGCCTGCAGTAGGTTGTCATGTTATACAGAATGGAAAGATGCATAAATTTAGCTGGGAAACTAGGAGATTAAAATGCTTACCGGAAAACAGAAACGACACCTCCGTGCTCTTGGCCATAAACTGAAACCGCTGATCCAGATTGGAAAAAAAGAGGTGGAAGAAGCACTGATTGCCGAGACCAATGCTGCGCTGGATTATCATGAACTTGTAAAAGTCAAATTGCTGGAGAGCTGTATGCTGGATAAGCATGAAGCCTCAGAAGTATTGTCTAAGGCCTGCAACGCCGACATTGCCCAGATACTGGGTAAGACCTTTTTGCTCTACCGTCCGGCAAAAACTCCGGTAATTGTGCTGCCCAAGCTCGACAAACCTGAAAAAAGGTAAGATCGAATGTCGATCAAGGCTGGATTCGGCTGGACCGGCAACATACTGCATATTGACCTGACCAGGGCAATAGCGTGGCGGGAACTACTGCCTGCCAACTTGCTCGAAGGGTATATTGGTGGTAGAGGCCTGGCAGTGCGTTTAATGCGTGACTATTTTAAGCTGGATCCCTTTGACCCGCAAATGCCTTTAATCTTTGCCTGCGGTCCTCTCTGCGGTACATCTGCCCCCGCATCCAATCTGCTTTCACTGGTTTCACGTTCTCCATTGACCGGTACTATCTTTGACTGTACGGCGGTAGGATCTTTTCCCTTACAGTTGAAAGGGTCTGGACAAGATGTGTTGTTGATCACAGGCAGCAGTCCTGTTCCGGTTCTTGTTTCAATCAGTAAGACAAAGATAGAAATCCTTTCAGCAGAGGACCTGTGGGGAAGCGATGTAACAACTACACGTGCTGCACTGGAAAAGTACGGTTGTATAGCTGCCATTGGTCCTGCCGGTGAGAATGGTGTGCTGTTTGCCAATGTGGATTTTGGAAATGGTAATCAGGGTGGACGAGGCGGGCTTGGTGCTGTTATGGGTAGCAAGAACCTAAAAGCGATTGTAGTTAATGGCAATTCAGAAGTTGGTATTGCAGACAGGGAACAATTTAAAACAGCCTGTCAGGATGTAAGCAGGCTGTTTGACGCTTCGCAGTTTCTTTCAGGCCCACTTGGTCTTTCACAGTTTGGTACCGCTTTGATGGTTGATCTGATGTCACAGCGCCGCATGACTCCTACAGAAAATTTTCGTCATACTTTTTTTGCTGCAGCAGAAAATTATTCAGGAGCGGTAGTCAAGTCGTCTTGTGATTTCGTCTCCAGAAGTTGTTGTAATTGCTCTATAAAGTGCAGAATGTTTGATCAAAAAGGTCAACAGCTACCGGAATATGACGCTCTTTCGCATTTTGGTGCACTGAACGGTATAGGTGACCTGAATTGTATTTTGGAATCAAATCGTATTTGCATGGAGATGGGTATGGATCCGGTCTCTGCAGCAGCAACCATAGCCGTCTGGGGTGAAATCAGAGGAAGGTTTTTAACGGCGGTAGAAATGCCAGAGCTGTTGCACGATATCGCTCTATGCAATGGCGCTGGCAAGTTGCTTGCTCAAGGTTCGCGCAGAATGGCTGAACAGTTGGGGCGACCTGAGTTGTCAATGACGGTAAAATCCCTTGAATTGCCAGCTTATGATCCGCGCGGCGCTTATGGTATGGCGCTAGCCTATTGTACCAGTACCTGTGGAGGCTGTGAACAACAGGCAAATACAATAGCACATGAAATTCTCCGCAAGCCGGTACCTACAGACCGTTTTTCATTTTCCGGCAAGGCCCGCATTGTTTCTATTTCAGAAGATACAATTGCGGCAGCCGATTCTCTGTCGCTCTGTCGTTTTGCGCTGTTGGCCACCAGTTTGGAGGAGTATGCGGCTATTTTGAGTGCTGTTACCGGAGTGGATTACTCCGCAGGCCGGTTGGCTGAAATTGGTCGTAATATCTGTTTGACGGAACATTTTTATAATTGCTGCAATGGATTCTCGCATCTTGATGACCGGTTGCCCGAGCGTTTCTTCAATGAGCCCGGCAGCAGCGCTGACGGTATTGAAATCCGGGCGCTTGACAGGAGTTGTTTTGAAGAACAGCTCGGTAAGTATTACCGAATTCGCGGATTGAACCCGGATGGTTGTTTTGAAGATGCTGACTTACTGGAGAGGTTGCCGTGAAGTGGTTTGGGTTTAGCAGTAAAGCCGCTCAGGCAGACCCTCTGCCGTCAGGAAACAAGGGGGTCGGCAATCTGGGGGAAGAGATTGCTGTCAATTTTCTTGTTGGCAAGGGCTATAAAATTCTGGAACGTAATTTTCGGTGCAAGGGTGGCGAAGTGGATATTGTTGCCATTGATCCATCTGATAAGAGCCTGGTGTTTGTTGAGGTCAAGGCCCGCAAAGATCTGTCATACGGCGTGCCACAATTGTCAGTTAACTCTTTTAAGCAGCGCCAGATATCAAAAGCAGCTCTGACCTGGTTATCAAAAAAACGTCAGCATGACCAGAATGCCAGGTTTGATGTGGTTGCCATTCTTCTGGATGTCAATGGTTTGCATAAGGTCGAGCATATTATTAATGCGTTTGAATTGGCGTACTGATTTTTGAAAATGGACTGTGGAACTTGAAAATTTGAAGTTTGATTATTCTTCGTGTATTGTTTCATTTTTTTCAGGCTGAGGATTTCAGGAGGTTATAATGGGTGATTTTAGTGCTGTGCTGGCACAGATTAAGCCAAAGCTTGGCTGTGTTGATGAAAATCTGGTGTTGATTGAACAGCAGATAAAACAGGCTATTTCTGATAAATCGGATTTGATAGTTTTCCCGGAACTGGCTTTGACTGGTTATTTTCTCAAGGACCTGGTGCCTGAAGTGGCTCTCAGGGTTGATTCTCCCGAGATAGCAAGATTGATTGAACTTTCGAACGATATTTCCATTGCTGTAGGCTTTGTAGAAGTTACGGACGATTACCTTTTTTATAACGCTGCTCTTTATCTGGAGGACGGGGTGATTCGCCATCTGCACCGCAAGGTTTATCTGCCCACATACGGCATGTTTGACGAGCAGCGGTATTTGGGCAGGGGCGAACGCTTCAGGGCTTTCGATACCAAGTTTGGCCGCATGGGAATGCTGATCTGCGAAGACATGTGGCATCTGTCTGCTTCGTACATCTTGGCGCTGGATGGCGCGACTACTTTGCTATGTCTCTCCAGCAGTCCCGGGCGCGGTGTTGAAGGGGAACAGCTTGGTTCCGCTAAAGCCTGGCAACAGCTGACATCTACAACCGCCATGTTCCTGAATTGCCGTGTGCTTTACTGTAATCGGGTTGGCTACGAAGACGGAGTTAATTTCTGGGGTGGTTCTGAGTATGTCAATCCAGCCGGGCAGTCCGCTGCACGTGGAGCCATATTTGCTGAAGATTCTGTCGCTGTGAGAGTCTCCGAAGGCGAATTGCGCCGAGAGCGTATTTTTTCACCAATGTTGAGAGACGAGAATCTGTTCATAACCATGCAGGAGTTGCGTCGCATCGAGCGGGAAAGGGGTGTGTAATGGCGGGACTGTCTGCAAATACTGAACTGCTAAAGCAGTTGCTGGTTGGTTTTGTCAGAGATGAAGTGCATAAAGTCGGTGTGAAAAAAGCCGTACTCGGGCTGTCAGGCGGAATAGATTCGGCTCTGGTCGTGTTTATTGCTGCAGAGGCGCTGGGGCCGGAAAATGTGCACGCCATCTGTATGCCCTACAAGAGCAGTAATCCGGAGAGCGAGGCTCATGCCAGGATTGTGTCACAGGCCTGTGGTGTGAATTATTCGGTTGTTCCCATTACGCCGATGGTTGATGCCTATTTTGATATGTTTCCCGACGCTGAAAATATGCGTCGAGGTAACAAGATGGCCCGTGAACGCATGACAATACTTTTTGACCATTCAGCACTTCTATCTGCTCTGGTTCTCGGTACAAGTAATAAAACTGAATTGTTGCTGGGATATGGGACGCTTTACGGCGACATGGCAAGTGCCCTAAATCCGATTGGCGATCTTTATAAAACCCAGATCTGGCAATTGTCGGAGGCAATGGGAGTGCCGCAGGAGGTAATTGACAAGAAACCTTCAGCAGACCTCTGGGCCGGACAGACGGATGAAGAGGAACTCGGTTTTTCCTATCGCCAGGTAGACGAGCTGCTGTATCGCATGGTAGACCAACGTCTGACCAGAGCTGAGCTGGAGGTTGCCGGTTTCAGTCAGGAGTTTATTGACACTATTTACAGGAGAGTTCAGAACTCCCATTTCAAAAGACGCCTGCCGGTAATTGCCAAAGTTTCCAATCGGACCATTGATCGCGACTTCCGCTACTCCCGTGACTGGGGAAAATAACATAGGGCCGGAAAGACTACTGATATGAAAAAAACAGATAATCCCAATTTAGTATATTCCTGCGAAACCGGCCGAGTTAACAAGGAAAAGAAAAAAACTGTTCAGCATACACCAACCGCCTATCCGGCTGACGGTACCGTGCGATTAAGGCGTGAGGTAAAAGGACGTGGCGGCGGCACTGTCATTGTTATTACAGGTGTTCCTCTTGCAGAACCTCTTCTTAAAGAATTGGCAGGTTCGCTGAAGAAGCGCTGTGGGTGTGGCGGAACATTGAAAAATGGTGTTATTGAAATTCAGGGTGACCATCGGGAGCTGCTTTTGCTGGAGTTACAAGCAAGAGGTTTTCGAGTAAAACTGGCTGGTGGCTGATTTATTTTATTTTTTTAGATAAAATACTTGACCAATTGGTTTTTTTCACATATTTTTTATTATTCTTGTTGTACGGTTTTTTTAGGCGGTACAATTTTGAAAAATGGATTTGACATTTGCGAGAGTGGCGGAATTGGCAGACGCACCAGACTTAGGATCTGGCACCGCAAGGTATAGGAGTTCAAGTCTCCTCTCTCGCACCATTTAAAAGCGGCAATGATTGGTTTATCTGCTTGATTGGAAGGTTTTACTGTTAGTTACGCGATAAAAACGAGTTGTTATCGTCTTCTCCTTGTCTCCGCTTATTAGTTTTTATGCCACTTGCGATAAAATCCTGTTTATTAAAATTCAAGAATTAAATTCATAATATTGTGAGGTTACCGTAATGCAGGTTCAAGTCGAAACAATTAATCCGGTTACTAAAAAAATTAATATCGAAATCCCTGCCGAACTTGTGGACGTTGAAATTGAAAAGTCATTTGCAGCAATTCAGAAGAAAGCCAAGCTGCAGGGCTTTCGTCCTGGTAAAGCACCAATGGCACTGGTTAAGAGAACATATAATGATGCCATGAGTGAAGATGTCATGAGGCGTTTGTATGATACTACGCTCTATAAGGCTATGACCGATCATAAAATCGAGCCGATTGACACTCCAACTGTTGACAGCGGTATTGTAAAGCAGGGTACACCATTCAAATATAGCGCCATGGTTGAAATTATGCCTGAAATTCTACTCAGGGATTATACCGGGCTTGAAATCACCAAGGAAAAATATGTTCTGAATCAGGACAGCATCGAGGCTGAACTCAAACGCATGCAGGAAAATATGGGACAACTTGTTCCTGTAGAGGAAGGCACTGCTGTTGAAAACGGCCATGTGGTCTCAGTTGATTATTCATTCTCGGTAGAAGGTTGCCCGGAAGAAACCAATAGCGCGGAAAATGCTGAAGTCCAGGTTGGCGCACAGCTTTTGATGCCAGGATTTGAAGAACAGTTGATCGGGATGAAGTTAAGCGAGGCCAGAGAAGTGAAGGTCATACTGCCAGAAGCTTACCGAACTCCTGCTGCTGCAGGTAAAGAGGGCGTTTTTCAGGTCACACTCAAGGATATCAAGCGCAAGGAAT
>Ga0105047_10018074_pt1 | contig 10944 bp, 7 predicted proteins | sample MAT04_FD_78384 | JGI IMG/M metagenome (GOLD analysis project Ga0105047, IMG submission 78384) | Freshwater microbial communities from Lake Fryxell liftoff mats and glacier meltwater in Antarctica - MAT-04 (megahit assembly) | ecosystem: Environmental > Aquatic > Freshwater > Ice > Liftoff...
AGGAGGACCACGTACCAGGAGGACCACGTACCAAGGGACATTGTACTTTCGTGGATAAGTAGAATGCCGCCTTATTGCTTTTCCGTCTTTCGTCGTAAGACTCGACATCGAACGTCCATTGATGACCTCTGGACGCTTGATGCGGCTCACGTCTCTCCGCCCACATCCCATGAGTGGCCAATCTGCGAATGCGTAGATGATTCCTGCAATCTCGGGCTGTTCGCCACCGATCGCAGGATCAGGAAAAACGCACTCCCTGCGTCTGATGAAAGACCTGCGCCATCTGCCCCCGGCAGAATCTCATCACGATAATCTCGCAAATCTGTTTTCGTCGAAATTCGCTTGATTTTCTGACTCAAGCGAAAAACCTGGTGCTTCCCTGTGTGTTTCTCCTGGTGAGTCCCTGAGTGTTTCCCGTGTCCCTGTGGTTTCCCGAATCATTGGTCCCAAACCGTGGCGCGTGCCCTGCGGCTGAAGACATCGACGCCATAAGGAGGGAAACCGAACATCAGCCGGTGTTCTTCGCAAAGCGGTTCATCGATAGAAAGTCGATATCCAGCGATGTTCGGCCCTGTTGAATCAACTCTGCCGCAGCTTCGCCCAGCACGCTTGCAAACTTGAACCCGTGCCCGGAAAAACCGGCCCCGACGACCAACGGCAAATCCGAAAGTTGATCGAACAGAAAGTGACCATCGGGGCTCATCGAGTACATGCAGACTGCCGACCGACAGGATTTGGATTCAATGTCAACCAGTCGCTCAGACACGAAGCGGCTGACTGGTCGTTCGTCTTCGGGAAAAATACTCCGCTCAAGCGCTGACGGATTTTCAACCGTCTCGCCGCCCGTATGTTCGCCAGTCTTGATTGTTCGCCCGTCGATACTCGGCAGCCCGTAGAACTGTCCTTCCGGCAGATCGAGAAAGTAGATAGGTGCCCCCGCGCGATCGGCCCAGACAGCGGACTGAATCGGATACCAGAACAATGTCTTGCGACGGACGATGATCAGTCGTGCATAGTCCGGAAGCAATTGACTGGTCCATGCACCGCACGTCAAAACCCCAGCCGCAGCGGAATAGGTGGCTCGATCTGTCTGGATCGACAATTGACGAGGTGTCCCGGAAATTGTTTGCACCGTTTCGCCGAATCGCAACTGAGCCCCACAGGCCTGTGCGAGATCCAGATGTGCGCCAACGCAGTCTTCAACCCGGAGAAATCCCGCCGTCGATTCCACGGTTGCTTCATGATCCAGCGGTAAGTTGAACATCGGAAAGCGTTTGCATGCTTCGCTCCGAGTCAGATCTTCCAGAGGCAGATTGTGAAGTCGCGCGGACCGTCGTGCTCCTTCGATCACTTCCGAACCCGGAGGCCCTGCCATCAGGAGATCACGGCGTTCAATCAGCTTGTGGTTTGACTCTTCAGCCAGTGCTTCCCAAAGATCCCATGCGCGATGCAGCAGCGGCACATAGTTCGGATGTTCGAAATACGCCTTACGAATAATGCGCGTCTCGCCGTGCGAACTTCCCAGATCATGTGGCGGATGGAAGCGATCGATGCCCATCACCTTGAGGCCGCCTCTGGCCAGATGATATATCGCCGCAGACCCGAAGCCGCCACATCCCATCACAATCACATCGAATTTTTCTGCCGACATTTCGCTTAATCCCTCGTCCACGGGCTCTGCCCGGGGACGCACTGTCCCCGAGGCTCCGCCTCCTCTACCATGATCCCCGTTGACACTTCGCATCTTGCCCCCGGAATCACCCCCATGCCACGCTCCCGCTACCGATTCGGAAATGACAGATACCCGCACTTCATGACAAACACCGTTGTGGCATGGCTGCCCGTATTCTCCCAGCCCGACTTTGCGAAAGTCATATTGGACAGTTGGCAGTTTCTTCAACGCGAGCGAGAAATTGACATTCTGTCGTTTGTCATCATGGAAAATCATGTCCATTGGATTGCGGTCGGGCCGCAACTTTCCAAACGTGTGGGTGAGTTCAAATCGTTTATTGCCACAACAATTCTCAGGCAGATGGAAAACAAAGGCTACGAGACACTGCTGCAGGAACTGCAGTTTTTCAAGGCCCGTCACAAAATAGATCAGCAACACCAACTCTGGCAGGATGGCAGCCATCCTCAACAGATTGAGTCGGATGAAATGATGTGGCAGAAGATCGAATACATTCACAACAATCCATTGCGACGTGGGTACGTGGATGATCCGGTTCATTGGCGGTATTCGAGTGCCAGGATTTATGCGGGACAGGCGGGTGTGTTGGAGATTTGTACGGATTGGCGGTAGGTGGTGCGGGAAAAACTGGAGAGGGGAGGCGGAGCCTCGGGGGCAGTGCGTCCCCGGGCAGAGCCCGGGGACGAGATGGGAGAGAGAAAGCCCAAACGACCTACAGCGGCGTTTTATGGGGTTGACCGGGGATTTCCTGGACAAATCGGGGTATGGCATAGCCGGGCAGGCGAGCGGCGAGTTGCTGAATCAGGTGTTGCCCCAGTTCGCGATTGGCTTCAAAGTGGGCCGTCCCGGTGACTCGATCCAACTGATGCAGGTAATACGGCATCACTCCCAGATTAATCAGTCGGCGACACAGTGCTTCCAGAGCGCCGAGATTGTCGTTCACGCCTGCCAGCAGCACGGCCTGATTGAGTACGGGAATTCCGGATTGAACGAGCGTCCGCAGCGCGTGAACGCAATCGCCCGTAAGTTCGTTGCCATGATTCGCATGGACGACCATGATGGGCTGCGCTCGAAATCCGGTCAGCAGCGCAATCAGTTCGGCTGTGACGCGCGATGGCAGCACGATCGGCAGTCGCGTATGAAATCGAATCCGTTCCACATGCGGAATCTGATCGATCGCAGAACACAGAACCTGAAGCCGGGCATCATTCAGCATGAGCGGATCACCGCCGCTGAAGATGACTTCCGTGATCGACGAGTCCGCCGCGATTTCATCCAGCGCCGGTTGCCAGTCCTGCAGACGTCGCGGCTCTTCAGCGTATGGATAGTCGCGTCGAAAACAGTATCGACAGTGAATCGCACAAACGCTCGTCGCGATCAGCAGCACGCGTCCGGCATACTTTTGCAGCACACCGGGCATTCGTCGAGCGTCCAGATCGCCCACGGCGTCGGGAACGAATCCCGCGACGAAAAGGCTCTCATGAGCCAGCGGCAGAACCTGACGCAGCAATGGATCGTACGGGTCTCCGGGCTTCATGCGGGCAAGAAAATTCTCCGGCACGAGAACCGGAAATCGTCGAAGCGTGTCCTGATCCGCGAGCTGAATTCCCGCGATCTGCAGCAATTGCTGTGTCTGCAGATCGTCGGGATTCAGCCCCAGTCGTCGCAGTAATTCTTCACCGCTGCGGACCGCCTGAGCCAATTCTCGCTGCCAGTTGGCGGGTTGGGGCGGGTCGGAAACGCCGGTAACGTCGCTATTTGCGAGGAAGGCGTCAGGAACAGACGACATCTGGATTCACTCTGATTGGGGGATTTGCTACGTTTTGCCCGGTTTTGGCGTTCTCACGGGCCGCAGTATGCGGCGGATCGCCTTTGGTCGGTATTCGACCGCATGATTTCCAGACAAGATAACAGACTTCGAGAAGCAACTTCAATGGGCAGCATCCAGGCCGGGGAATTCAAAAAGGGGATTAAGGTACAGATCGATAGCGAGCCCTACGAAATGCTCGAATGCTTTTTCGTAAAACCGGGCAAGGGACAGGCTCTTTATCGCACTAAGCTGCGAAATCTGTTGAGAGGATCGTTATACGAAAAAACCTATCGCAGCGGCGATTCGCTGGAATCGGCCGATGTGCATCGGAACGAAGGCGTCTATTCGTACCGTGACGGTGACAGCTATGTCTTTATGGACAACGCGACATTCGAACAGCACAGTCTGCCGGCGGCCATCGTCGCCGACGACATGCGCTGGCTGATGGAAGGAGCAACAGTGGGCTTGTTGTTCTGGAACGAGAAGCTGATCTCGATGACCCCTCCGCAACACGTTATTCTGACTGTGACATATACGGAACCCGCCGCTCGCGGAAACACGGCGAACAACGTCACCAAGCCGGCAACCGTCGAAACCGGAGCCGAGATTCAGGTGCCGGCGTTCATCAAAGAAGGCGACAAAGTGAAAATCGATACGGCATCTGGTCAATACCACGAACGCGTGCAGGCATAACAAGGGGTGAGACCCAACGCCGTTAAGGATTTATTATCATGTTTTCAGTGGCTTTGTCGAAGTCCCTTCTCCCCCTGAAAGGGGGAGAAGGTGGCCGATAGGCCGGATGAGGGGGTAATTCGCTGGTTCTGACGCTATCAATTGCTTAACGGCGTTGGGTGAGACCCCTTGACCCAAAGGAGCCTACCAGCTCGACACTCCGAAACCGCTCACGTTGTTCGCTTGCTGAAAGATCGCGCATGGTGCGCCAGAAACGGTGTTAGACTCAAATGAATCCAGGAACATCTCACAACGGTCGCGTGTATATCGAAACCGTCGGCTGCCAGATGAATATGCTGGACAGCGAACTGGTCGTGGCGGCATTGCGCAAGGATGGGTATGAACTGACGGACGATCCCAAAGATGCTGACACGGTTCTGTTCAACACCTGCAGCGTCCGTGAACATGCCGAGCACAAGATTTACAGCGCTTTGGGACGGCTGAAATTCAGCAAACGCAATCGCCCGCAAAAAGTGATCGGAGTGCTGGGCTGCATGGCTCAGAAGGATCAGGATCTGATCTTTCAAAAAGCGCCGTATGTGGACATCGTGGTCGGCACCGGGCAACTGGCAGAAATCCCGCGCATGATTCGTGAGACTCGCGAATCTGCTGTTCGAGTCCATACGAAAGCGGTGAGTCTCGGACGCCGTGACGGATCGCGTTCCGAAGTGTCCGACAGTTTTCAAAGCTACGACCCGCTGCGTGATCCAGAAATGCGTCCGACGCCATTCCAGGCATTCGTGCGGATTATGATTGGCTGTGACAAGTTCTGCACGTACTGTGTTGTACCAGTGACGCGAGGTCCGGAACAAAGTCGTCCGCCGGCGCATATCCTGAAGGAAACGCGCGTCCTGGCTGATCAGGGCGTGAAGGAAATCACGCTGCTTGGCCAAACAGTCAACAGCTACAAGTACACAGAAGACGGACGCCTTGTGCGGATGTCGGAATTGCTTGAGCAACTGCACGAAGTCAAAGGGATCGAACGCATTCGGTTTATCACGAACTTTCCGCGCGATATGACCGACGACCTGCTGCAGGCTGTCCGAGACCTGCCGAAGGTGATGAAATATCTGCACGTTCCCCTGCAATCCGGCTGCGACGAAGTGCTGAAACGCATGAAGCGCGGTTATACGGTGGGTGAGTACCGTGAAATGGTGTATCGCATCCGCGAGCAGATTCCGGGGTGTGCGATTTCCAGCGACTTCATCGTGGGATTCTGCGGCGAGACCGAGGAAGCCTTTCAGAAGAGCATGGCGACTGTTCAGGAATTTCGTTTCAAGAACAGTTTCATCTTTAAGTACAGCAAGCGCGAAGGTACGAAAGCGTTTGAGATGTTTGAAGATGACATTCCGGATGACGTCAAACGCCGTCGCAATAACGAAATGCTCGATCTGCAGAACCGGATCAGCGAAGAAGACAACGCCGAGTTTATCGGTCGTCGTGTTTCTGTGCTGGTGGAAGGCCCCAGCAAATCGTCGGCAAAACGAGCGCTGCGGGAAGGTCAGCCGATGGATCACAGCGGGTTACTGCCGATTGCCCTGGAGCATCATCATGGGAATGATCACGACCACGATCATCACCATGACGAAGAACCGCAGTCGCTGCAACATGCGTCACCGGACGCTATGAGATTGGCACTGCAGTTGACCGGACGGTCGGAATGTGACCGGATCGTGGTGTTTGATGGCAATCCTCGTCTGATCGGTGCCACGGCGGAAATTGAGATCCACGATTGCACGTGTACCACGCTGATGGGTTCGATCGTCACCCGCGAACTCCAGCACGGCACCGGTTTGCTGCTGCCGATTCTGCCGTAGGGCGAGCGGCAGATTTCTGGTTACCGTCGAAAACCGGGGGCTAGCGTCCGGTTGTTCGGCTTGGTAGTTCCTAATCTGCCGCTCGCCTGGTATGCGAACGCTGCTGCGGTCACAGGTTTTCATATGCAATCTTAAACAGCTCTTCGCAGTCTTTGAACTTGCCGGACAACAGGCCTTTTTTGAACCACTTGACGCGTTGATCGGAACGACCGTGGGTGAAGCGTTCCGGGACAACGTGTCCAGTGGCTTCACGCTGCAGCGTGTCGTCGCCAATCTGGTTGGCGGCGTTAATGCCTTCTTCCAAGTCGCCGTCTTCCAGGATGTCGTAGGCTTTGTGGGCATGATGCGCCCAGACGCCGGCCAGAAAATCCGCCTGCAGTTCCAGTCGGACGGACATTTGATTTGAAAGTTGCTCGTTTCGCTGCGACCTTGCCTGGTTCACGATATCGCTGAAGCCTGTCAGGTTCTGAACGTGATGCGCGACTTCATGGGAAAGCACGTAAGCCTGAGCGAAATCACCTTTAGCGTGATGGCGTATGGCGAGTTCATCAAAGAACGTCGGATCGATGTAGACCTGTTCGTCAGCCGGGCAGTAGAACGGCCCCATCGCCGCACTGGCATTTCCGCAACCCGAGGCAACGCTGTCTGAGAAGATAACGACCTTTGGCGGCGTGTAGCTGGCCCCCTGAACCTGTTCCTTGAAGAGCTTTGTCCAGATCGTTTCGGTGTCGCGCAGGATCACGGCGATGAATTCCTTGCTTTTGTCGTCAATGCCTTTGCCAGGAGTGGCTGGCGCAGTGGCAGCCTGACCCTGAAGATTCTTTGCAACATTGACGACCAATCGCTGCTGGTCTTCCGTCGCTCCGAACATCTGCATGGCGATCATCAGGACGACCAGCAGCAGCCCGCCGCCGCCTGCTGCTACCGCCGGACCGCGCATTCCGCGACGATCCTCAACATTTGAACTTTGTTCACGACCTTCCCACTTCATGATATGTACTCCACGGTAAAAATTACTCGGCGGTTTCGAACGACACGGAGATCACCGTCGCCTGCGGCTGGTGCCCCGTCACTTTTTTTGGGTGTAGGCCGGACCAAGCGCAGCGCCGTTCCGGCAATTGCCAGACACCTGCCGGAACTACAGAATCAACCCGGATTCTTCGTCACGACGAAGCACCAGCCTGCGATCGATCGACCATCAACCAGATGCAGTATAACTCGTCCGCACACGGATTCTATTGAAGGTTCGCCAAAACGAATCAATCTGCTCCTGGCCCTGGAACTGGAAACACGGGCTGGTCACCGATGCTGGAAAACGCCGTGTCGCCGATAAACAGACAGCCAGCGTTGGGATGATTTGCCTGCTGTTCCGGTGGCATATGTTCCACCGCAGTGGTCAACACCAATCGCACGCGTCCCAGATGCTTGACGAGCTGCGGACAAGTGACACGCGGTGAGCCGGGGCAGGTCCAGATTGTTTCCAGCTTTCCCGTTGAGATGTTGTACTGTCGAGTGGCACCGGCTTTGGGATCGCCGGGATCATAGAGTGCCACGATCAGGCTTTGATGATCGGGCGTCAAAATCATACCGTCTGGAAAAATCGCTTCGGATGTCAGATCCACGATGACGGAAATGTCGCTGACAGTGCCCGCTTCAATATCCAGGCGGCAACGGATGATCTGTCTGGAAGGCGAATCGATATCCAACAGGGTGAGCGAACCGTCAGTGTTCCGCAGCACGGCTTTTCCGTTCGAACAAATCTGATCACTTCTGAGCTGAATCAAAGCCCGATCCCGATGCCGCCAAAGATAAAGGCCGGCTTTCTTCGTCTTAAATTCCAGTTCTTTCAATCCAAAAATCAGGTCGCCCTCGAAGACCACCGCATCGTTAATAATCGTGTTTGCCACGTTCGAATCCACGTTCGTGATGAAGGGGCTCCATTTTGCCGATCGCGTATCGAACAGTCCAACGCTCCGTTCAAGTCCGGTCACAAAGATTCCAGGCTGATCGGTAGGAAATGCAAACCCCGGTCGGCCTGGCAGTGAGAAGGACTCGCTGGCTCCGTTCACCGGATCCAGGATATTGATCGAACCAGTTGTCGAATCCGCACCATGCTGAATCCCGACCCAGCTTATGCGGCCATCGGGAAGCGTGTATGGCCCTTCGGGAAGAAATCGCAGAGAGGCGGAATCAGGACGGAACAGGATTTCAGTTTCAATCGTCTGCATTTTTGAGTTGCTTCGTGGGGGTGAATAAAGTGCTCGTGGGAATATCGATCGTGATCCATGATCTACGCCGCCATCCTGATTCGCTTTACGCGATCCAGCAGAACGGCCAGCAACAAGACGGCACCCAGAACCATTTCCTGGCTGTCTGAGTTGACTCCCATCAGATTCATTCCATTGCGAATGACGGCGATAATGAAAGCCCCGATCAGTGTGCCAAATATGCGTCCTTCGCCGCCCATCAGGGACGTGCCACCGACGACGACGGCTGAAATGACTTCGAGTTCGTACATTGTGCCATATTTCGGATCGCCGGCATTCAGGCGTGACGAGACCATGATACCTCCCAGTCCGGCGAGTGCTCCACAGATCACATAGACGATCAACGTCGTCTTCTTCACTGGAATCCCCGACAGCCGTGATGCCTGAGCGTTTCCACCGATCGCGTAAAGATAGCGACCGAAGACGGAACGGCTCATGACAAAATGTGTCAGAACATACAACACCAGCATCAGCAGAATCGCATTCGGCACGTTCAATGTGTTCCCGTTACCCAGCCATCGAAACGATGTCGGCACAGCGTTAATCGACTGGAATTCGGACAGGCGCTTCGCAAGTCCGCGGGCGATGAGCATCGTTGCCAGCGTCACGATAAAAGGCGGCAACTGATACGTCGTCACCATGAATCCGTTGAACGCACCTGCGAGGGCTGCGGCCAGGATGGCAATCGAGAATGCGAGTGCCACCGTTGTCGTCGATGCTGAGACACCGCCACCGTGATCGCGAATTATGATCGTGGCAATCACAGATGCCAACGCGACCACGGAACCGACACTCAGATCAATCCCGCCGGTGATGATCACCATCGTCATCCCGATGGCGATGACCGCGTAGACGGCCGTCTGATTTGCCACGCCGATGAGGTTGCTGGCCTTGAGAAAATTTGGCCAGCTACCGGTACCGGGCGAAATTCGACGGTCACTCGTGAGTTGCGGGAATTTGTCCAGGACCGTCCATACTGCCGAACTTCCGGTCAACGCGACAGCGTCAATGGGGATGTCAGCATCGACGGCCTTCTGCAACGCCTGTCCTGCGTCAGCTGGAGAACCCGTTGTCACGGCGACCACCGTCGCACCAGCGGATTCAAGTCGTTCTTTCGCCGCATCCACGAACGCTCGATCTTCTTTGGAACCAGGCACCGCAATGATCACACGGGCGGAGTTGCCGAATTGCAGGAGGATCTGATCCGCGATCGCCGCCCCGACATCGGCACCTGTTGGCCGCTGTGGCTGAATCGTGAGAATACTGAATCCGGCCATCAGTAACAGCAGGACAAACACCATCCCATAGTCAGCGACGAAGCGCCGCAGCAGGATGCGCGTTCCGGATTTTGCAGGCGAGAACATGATACGGCGTTCTGCGGAAAAGATTACAAACCGCGAAGATTCTAATGCTTTGTCAGGCATTAAAAAAGGGGTCAGGAACCAATAGTGCTCCTCACGCTCCGCCGTAAGGTTCGCGCCAGTGCATGGAATCGCCATCAGGTGGCAAACACAATCAGGGGACTGACGTCCCCCGCTCGCCGGGAACCAGCGAGCCGCGAGACGTCAGTCTCCGGTTTTTGCGATGCTGTTTTCCCGAATTCTTCTCAGGAAAACAAAATCTCAGTCATTTGCAGTGCAAGGAAGGACGTTCATCGAGATCCGACTGCATCCTGCGAAGCCCCTCCTCCACCGTGACCAGGGGCCTGTAACCGAAGTCGCGCTGAGCGGCTGCGATGCGGTAGCTGTGCGAACCTGACAGTTGAGCCGCCACAAACCGAGTCATCGGCGGGTCATGTCTGCGGCCTGAAAGCTTCCATGCCGTTTCACAAACCGATCCCGCGTACCACGCCGCCGTTGCAGAAATTCGTCGGGTCACGGGCGGAAGGCCAGCACGTGCCAGGACCAGATTGATCCAGTCCCACAGATTGACGGCCTCAGGTTCATTGATAAAGTAAGCTCGGCCCGCTGCCGTGGTCGAATTCCGCAGCGATTCCTCCGCCTGCAGATGCGATGCTGCGGCGTTCTCCACGTACGAAATCGAAACGACGTTGTCTCCTCGTCCCACTTGTCGCAACCGACCGGCCCGCGCTTTCTGAATAAGGCGCGGGATCAAATGATTGTCACGTGGCCCCCAGATCAAATGCGGCCGAAGTGCAACAGTTCGCAGTCTTTGCAGATCGTTAGCCGCCAGTACCGCCTGTTCGGCCAATGCTTTCGAATGCGGATAATGGCACAACCACTTCGTCGAATACGGCAACGATTCATCGGCATTGATATGATCTGACCCGTCAAACACGACACTCGGGGAACTTGTGTAAATCAGTCGCTTAACGTCGCACTTGCGACATCCGGAGATTACGTTCCGCGTGCCAGTCGTGTTGATGCCGTGGTACGTTTCCCAGGAACCCCAGACCCCCGGCAGAGCGGCGACATGGAAAACGGCATCGATTCCCTCACAGGCTCGCTCCACAGCCTTCACATCTCGAAGATCACCGTGCTGTGTTTCGACGCCCAATGCTGTCAATGCCGGATACTGACCTCGACTGAAGACTCGCACATCATGCCCAGCCGCGCGGAGCTGTTCCACGATGTACAGCCCCAGAAATCCTCCGCCCCCGGTGACTAA
>Ga0105047_10018078_pt1 | contig 10942 bp, 8 predicted proteins | sample MAT04_FD_78384 | JGI IMG/M metagenome (GOLD analysis project Ga0105047, IMG submission 78384) | Freshwater microbial communities from Lake Fryxell liftoff mats and glacier meltwater in Antarctica - MAT-04 (megahit assembly) | ecosystem: Environmental > Aquatic > Freshwater > Ice > Liftoff...
CCATGTTCACGCCGGCACAAAAACCGCGGGGATTTGCCAACAGCACCTTCATTGCCTGGCATGGTAACACCTGACGAAGTTGGCGTCATGCCCACGATAACACCACCCCTGCCAGCCGTATGTTTGTTGGCAGCTGGCGCATCGATCTACAACAGTTCACCCGGTTCCACGCAACCTGTAAGGATTCTTACCGGGACATTCGTCCTGACGCTGTAGATACCGGGCGCGGTGATCCAAGAACGCTCACTCCTTCATCAGCACGTCATCCCTAAGCAAGTCAAGGACCCTGCCGTTGCGCGGGCCACTTTGGGTAAAGGACCTGCCCGACGCTTTTGCCTTTGATTGCGAAGCGGAGTTATCCGACGTCGAGGCCAAGTCATTCGCCCAGTTGGTTGGTCGCCCGTTCGGCATCTCCGTGCCACCGGGGCCGTAGAGTGCATCAATCAACTTGTTGTTGTCGATTCTCGGTCCCCACACCATGACCGCATCGAAGCTCTCGCGCAACATCTGGGCATACTTCGCTGTCACCGCATCCGACAAGACATCGTTCTCCGGATTCCAGCTCGTGTGATATGAGCCCCAGACGAACGGAATAATCGGCTTGTCTGGAAAGAGTTCGCGGAATCCATTTGCCATGTTCCTGAAGGCCGCAAGATCGCGATCTACGGACGCGCGGCCAAGCAGATACGCGGGAAAAACAATGAAGTCCGATTCATCGATCACCTCGCGACGTGCCATTACATCACGGGTGAAGATCGCACGATCAGTCTCGTTAAAGCGGGCGAAATTATCCAAATTGAGCCCGTTAGTCATGACGTAGCCGTACACTCCGACTGTCACCTCGGGTGCAACAGCTTTGAACCAGCGTACTCTGTCCGCGGCAAACGTTGGCGTGCTGTCTTCGAGTCCCGGGGTCTCATAATCAAGCACAGTCATCGTTCCAGGAGCGATCTTTTGATTCGTCCATACGGCGTTGCCGCCATTCTTGGAGATCTTCGCGACCCGCTCGACACTAGCCCGGTTCATGTCAACGACATTGGGGGCGGGCGACCACGCGCAAATTCCCGTCCAATAAACGTTCCTGCCAAAGCCTTCACCTCCCCAGGTGCTGTCATACAAACCAAGCGAGCGAGGCGATACTGAATCGCTGTCTTGCGAAGAATTGCCTGTAGTGGTCTGGCTGCTGACACGTTGACCGTATTCAACGACCGCGGGAGGCGCGGCGTGCTTGCTGGAAACCGGAAGGTCGAACGCGTTTGAACCGCCCGCCATCATGGTCCGCATTTCAAGTGGTTCCACACGCATACTCTGATGCCTGACAGCTGGCTTGGTTGTTTTCGTGGTACGGTTCATTTCATCTCCTGAGTTCTTCTGACTCGAAAGAGGTACAATTCACCTAAAGCGCCGGCAACCCGCCTTTTCACAATTCCCATTACGGGACGTTAGAGATGCTGCTTTCCGCCTCATTTGCGTCGGGACGCCAACCCGAATGCTCAAGTCTTTTCAAATTCTGCGTTGGCTCTACAATCCGCGAATCTTATGGCCACCATTCGCCCATTCACCGGGATTCATTACACACCGCGCCCCGATCTGCCGTTGTCGGACCTCATTGCGCCGCCTTATGACGTCTTGGATGAACCCGGCAAGGCTGCACTGCAGACGAAGCATCCCAACAATATCGTCAGCGTGGATCTTCCCTGGCTGCCGCCAAAAACCGTGGGCCCGGATGAGGTGTATGCCCGCGCGAACGAGACCGTTCAGGCGTGGCTTCGGGCGGACATCCTGCATCGAGCAAGTCGTCCCGCTTTTTATCCGTACGTGCAGACTTACACCCTTGGTAGTAAGACATATCACCGCCGCGGCTTTTTTGGACTGGTGAAGTTATCCGAGTTCGGAAAGGGGCAGGTGGTCCCGCACGAGAAAACCTATTCCGCACCCATCGAGGACCGGTTGAAGCTCATGCGAGCGACGGGTATGCAACTGTCGCCGATTTTCGGTCTGTTCAGCGATCCGCGCGGGGACATCAACAAGCTGCTTTTCGCAAACGTCTCCAAGCCGCTGCTGGATGGCACGCTGCAGAATGTCCGCAGCCAGTTGTGGGAATTGAACGAGGCGGATGTGGAACGGCAGATTATCGACCTGATGCACGACAAGCCGATCTACATCGCCGATGGGCATCATCGCTATACAACCGCGCTGCAATATCAGAAGGAAATGGAAGCCCAGAACGGCGGCCCCCTCCCGCCGAACCACCCAGCCAATCACTGCCTCTTCGCAATGGTGTCGATGCAGGATGATGGCTTGGTCATTCTTCCAACCCACCGCTTGATCGGCAACGTGCCGGCGTTCGACATTGAAAAACTTAAGGTCGCACTGGAGGGGAATTTTGAGATTGTCGACACTAACCTGGGCTCAGATGCGGTCGAGAGCTATCTCGACAAGACCCTCCCCAAGGCAGCCGCTCATACATTCGGGCTTTACGATGCTCGCTCGAAAAAGATCTACCAGTTGAACTGTAAGAATCCCGATGTGCTGAAAGAATTCGAGCCGGGACAGTCCGATTCCTGGCGCAAGCTTGATGTGGCGATTCTTCAGCATTATCTGCTGGACGAAGTCATCGCCCCCACTTTCGCGTCCGGGCAGGAGGTGCTGAAGGGATACACCGCATATTCCAACGAAGTTGTTCCCAAGACGGACGGAAATCAATTTCAATTTGCCCTGCTGATCAAGAGCACGCCGCTGCACGCACTTGAAGAACTCGGAAAAACAAACGAAGTCATGCCGCAGAAGAGCACGTTCTTTTTCCCCAAACTGGCGACGGGAATGGTGATGAACCCGATTCGCTGATACTGGGAACAGTCTGGAAAACGCCGGAAAGTGCGAGCGTTGTCAGGCCATGTCTGCAACCTGTCAATCCAGATCGCTGGTGTGGCCGATCATCTCGGTCTATGATCTGGAGCGACTTGCGGAAAGGAAGACAGGTTGGCAGAACGTTATCTTCAGCACCGATTGCCCAACGGATTAACTTTATTGGCGGAAAGCATGCCCAGCATGCAGTCGGCCGCGATGACTTTGCAGGTGAATGCGGGTGTTGTAAACGACCCGGCCGGTCGGATCGGATCGGCGAACGTCTTGTCGGACCTGGTGCTGAAAGGCGCCGGTCCACTGAATAGTCGCGAATTGACAGATCACCTCGATCGTCTGGGCCTGCAACGGTCCAGCGGCGCCGGGATCCATCACACCCGTTTCGCCTGCGCCGCAGTCGCCAGCAATGTTCTGGCAAGCCTGCCGACTTATGCCGACATCGTCCAGCGCCCGCACCTTCCGAACGACGGTTTCCAGGCATCGCGCGATCTGGCGCTTCAGGCGATCGCCGGAGTGGAAGATGACCCGCGCCAGAAGGTGAGCATCAAACTTCGCGAAACCTTCTTCCCCGACCCCTTCGGCAGAAACACCATGGGTGAGATTGATCACCTCAAGTCGCTCGACATCCAGAAGATGAAAACCGATTTCGAGAACCGATATCAACCGGATCGGGCGATTATCTCTGTTGCGGGCAATATTGAATTTGGAGACCTGATCGAGCGCGTGGAAGCCGCGTTCGGCGCCTGGCACGCCCGACCGCTGTCGCCGGTGCATGTGACGCCGGCAGAAAAGCAATATCACTTCGAGCTTCAGCAAAGCGAGCAGACGCACATCGGCATTGCCTATCCGGCGCTGACCGAAAACCAGGAGAATTACTATGTCGCCCGGATGGCGGTTGAAGTGCTGTCGGGCGGGATGAGTGGCCGGTTATTCACTGAGATCCGCGAGAAACGCGCGCTGTGCTACAGCGTGGGCGCAAGCTACTCCAGCGTCCGCGACTTCGCCTGCGTCTTCGGATACGCCGGATCGAGCAATGATCGCGCCCAGGCAACGCTGGACTGCTTCATCGCCGAGTTGAATCGCCTGAGCCTTGGCGTCACGCCGGATGAGCTGGAACGGGCAAAAATCGGTCTGAAGTCGAATACAGTGATGCAGGAAGAATCGACATCCGCCCGCGCGGGGGCGATGGCGCACGACTGGTTTGTGCGCGGACGCATCCGCTCGCTCGACGAAATCGCCGCTGCAATCGACTCGATTACCGTGGATCAGGTCAATGATTATCTCAAGACCAACAAACCCGGGCCATTCACGATTGTGATCGTGGGCCCGAAAGAATTGAAATTGCCTGAATCGAAGGAGAATTCGATATGAGCGCAAACACGCAAGGCTGCAAACATCCAGTAAATTCATTGTTCCAGAAGGTACTTCGCCGTTCGATGAAGCAGAGGCTGGTTCCTTTGTTCCTTGGCGTGCTTGCATTCAGTGTTACCTCTGCGCCGGCAGAGACGATTCTCAAGCCCGAAGACCGCATCGCGATCTGTGGCGATTCAATCACAGAGCAAAAGCTGTACAGCGCATACATCGAAGACTATCTCCGCGTATGCCAGCCCGCCAAGGTCAGCACCATGCAGTTTGGCTGGGGCGGGGAGACAAGCTGGGGGTTTGAACCGCGCATGGCGCACGATGTCCTGACCTTTCAACCGACGCTCGCCACAACCTGCTTCGGCATGAACGATGGCGGGTATTCGCAGTTGCGGGAAGAGCGCGAGACGAAATACCGCGCGGCAATGGCCTCGATCATCAAGCAGTTCAAGGATGCCGGCGTGCGGGTGGTGGTGGGATCGCCGGGCGTGGTTGACAGCTTCACCTATCGGAAAGATCCCGAGCAGGCGATAAAGTACAATCAAACCCTGTCCCAGCTTCGCGATATCTGCAAGCAGCTGGCACAGGAGAATGGTGTAGTCTTCGCTGACGTCTTCGGGGCGATGAATGACGCGATGACCAAGGCGAAGGAAAAATATGGGAAGGAATATCCACTCGCCGGCGACGATGGCGTGCATCCCGGTCCGAACGGGCATCTGGTGATGGCGTATGCGTTCCTCAAGGCGATGGGCGTCGACGGAAACATTGGAGAGATCAAGGTTGATCTTTCCTCCGGCGAAGCCACCGCGAGCGACGGCCACAAGGTCGATTCATCGCAAGGCGGCGTGGTGAGCATCACCAGTACGCGATTTCCTTTCTGCTTTTATGGTGATGATCTGAAGGATCAGAGCTCCACGAAAGGCGCGACTGAATTTGTGCCGTTCAATCAGGATCTGAATCGCCTGATGCTCGTGGTGTCTGGCGGAAACGCCGACAAGGTAAAGGTCACCTGGGGCAAGAGCAGCAAGGAATTCGCCGCCACCGATCTGGCAAAGGGAATCAACCTGGCGGCGGAGTTTATGAACAATCCATTCTCGGATGCCTTCGCAGCCGTCGATGTCGCCGTCCGTGCGAAGCAAAGTTTCGAAACGCAGGTATTTAAGAACCTCATCCCGGGCATGCGGACGATTATCGACGAAGACAGCGAGCGCGCAGGCGAGAAAATCGTTATTCAGGCGGCGGTCCAGCAATGGCGGGTGAAGGACGACGCCGTGAACGGAGCAATCAAGCCGGTGACGCATATAATCAAGATCGAAGAAGTGAAGTAATTCACCGCTTCAACCAACAACAACAGCAAACTTTCCACAGCACATGGCTTTGACTTTCAAACACCATCAGTTACCCAATGGGCTCGACATCGTTGCCGAGATTAATCCGGATTCGCACTCGTTTGCCGCCGGGCTTTTTGTCTGCACCGGCTCGCGCGACGAAGATCCTGCGCTCAACGGCGTATCACACTTTCTCGAGCACATGATGTTCAAGGGCTCGGAGAAATACACGTGGGAGGATATGAACCGCATCTTCGACGAAATGGGCGCCCGCTATAACGCGTTCACATCGCAGGAGATGACCGCCTATTACGCCAATGTCCTGCCGGAATTCACCGAACGGTCGCTTGAGCATCTCACCCACCTGCTTCGTCCGGCGCTGCGGACGGTGGATTTTGATACTGAGAAGAAGGTCATCCTCGAAGAGATCGCGATGTATCTCGATGAGCCCGGACATGTGCTGTACGAAAAGCTGATGGAGGAACACTTCGGGTCACACCCTCTGGCGCAGAGCGTGCTTGGCCCGGCCGCTTCGATTCAGGCATTGAAGCGCGAGCAGATGGAACAGTATTTCAACGCCCGGTATGGCCCGGGAAACATGGTGCTTTCCGTCACGGGGCAGATGGATTTCAGCTATGTGGTTTCGCTTGCTGAGCGGTTCATGGGTAGCTGGTCGCACGTTGATGCGTCCAGGAAACACTCGCTTCCTTCTCCCAGGTCGCACCGGATCGACCTGAAGGATGCAAAGCTCAACCGCATGTACACCATGGCGATGACCCCCGGGCCAAGTGCGCAGGATGAGCGCCGCTTCGCCGCCCGTGTGCTGGGCGATGTGATCGGCGATCACGATGGTTCGCGGCTGTACTGGGCGCTGGTTGATACCGCCATTGCGGAGGATGCCGACTTTGGGTTCTATCCCCACGACGGCTGCGGCAGTTTCTATCTCTCGCTAACAAGCGATCCCGACCGCACGGAGCAGGCGCTGGACATCGCCCTCAAAGAACTGAACAAAGCCAAGGACGACCTGAACGACGACGAAGTGGCGAGAGCGAAGAACAAAATCGCCAGCAGTATCGTCCTCAGCGGCGAAGTCCCCATCGGCCGGATGCGATCGATCGGCAGTCAGTGGATGTATAATAAGGAATACCGTTCCCTCGAGCAGGATATGGCGACGCTGCAAAGCGTGACGACACAATCCCTGCGACAACTGATGCAGGATTTTTCGTTCGATCCGATGACGATCGTCACGCTGGGACCGGGATGAACCGCGGAAAGCGGAAGCTCCGAAGAAGCTCCAACCTAAAATTCCAAATCTCAACAAAGCGTCACCGGCGCAACACCAGGCGTGTCTGGAGGGCGGACGTCCTCGTCCGCCGTCTCGGCCGCACATTGGCGCGGCGACTGAGGACAGTCGCCCTCCAGTGGTAGCTTGTTTATTACCTCTTTGGAGGTTCGCCCTTATCTCAGCACCACCATCGTCCCGAACATCACCAGCCACACGATATCCAGGAAATGCCAGTACATCGCCGCGTGACGCACGCCGGTGTAGCGTTCGTGGTCGTAGCGCCCCGCGTAGGCTTTGAGAAGGACCATCATCAGGTAGATCAATCCGCCGACCACGTGCAATGCATGGATCAGGACGAGGAAGAAGACCATTCCGTACAGATAGCTTCCGGTGGTGCTGCGCAGCTGCTGGTGATTGGACAAAACGACGAACAGCGACGGCGCCTGCACCAGCATGAAGGCGATGGTCAGGCAAAAGGTGGCGAGCAGGTATCCTCGCAGTAGCGACTGTTTCTCAAGCCGAATCGCACCCACCGCGCGGTGGATTGTGAAACTTGCCAGCAGGATAATCAGCGTGCTGAGCCACAACGCCCCCGGCAGGTGCAGCGCACCCAGCGCCGGCGGAGGCGTGGTCTCCGCACCGAAGACGCCGATACGAATCACGATATATGCAAGCATGCTCGTCGCAAACAGCATCGCCAGCGACATCAGAAACAGCCACATGGCGATGGTTGAAGTTCGCTGTGGGATGGGCTGATTGCGATCTGCAAAAATACCGGATGACATAGCAAATCTTAGAGAGCGTTCGAAAACGCCTCCTTCAAAAAATCGGACCGACCCATGGCCGGCAAGCTGCGGCGGATGTCCGGCAGTGTCAGGAATGCCTGCGGTTCAGCACGTTGATGGGAAATTCCCCCAACTGCGACGCCGGCTGCGTGAGCAACAACCATCCTGCACATCACCGCTCCCGCCAACGAACCATGACGCACGTTCGAGCATCACGGTGGAAGACTCATTGTTGAACTGGCGCACCCGCTGTTGGCAGCGTGTAGTTGCGCTGATACTCGCTTGAATCCGTGATTGCCGCCCCGAGGAACAGGGTCACGAACAGCAGCGACGTGACCAGGATGATCGAATTGAACGGGCTGTCCCATCTCAGATGCATGAAGTAGAGCGCCACGATGCTCGCCTTCACGAACGCGATCACCAGCGCGACCCAGATGTTCGCCGATCCAAAATCCACTTCATGGGAGGCGACAGTCAACATCGTGAGGATCATCAGCGCGACAAACGTGAACAGCAGCGTTCGAAACGGCACTGCATGTGCGTGCGCTTCGATCTTGTGATGTTGTGGTTTGCCGAGGTCTACGGGTCGAGTTTCCAAGTGCGTTACAGTAGGTTCCATGTCATTCTTCGATTGTTGACTGCCGCTTGTTGATCTGTCCTTCCCGACACTCAACCTTCGACCATCGACACTCAACAATCCCTTTGCTAATGAATCAAATACAACAGCGGGAACAGGAAAATCCAGATCAGGTCGACCAGGTGCCAGTACAGCCCGACGATTTCGACCGGGGTGTAATAGACCGTGCCGAAGTTTCCGCCGACGGTTTTGATAGTCACCCAGGCGATCAGCGCCATGCCCACCAGCACGTGTATGCCGTGCAACCCGGTCAGCAAGAAATAGATGCTGAAGAAGGTGGCGACACGGTCCTGATCGAGCTTGCCCATATCCTTGTACTCGGGCACATGCGTTCCATGCTTCAATGCTTCGGACAGCCCGACAACCTGATTGAAGTTCGGCTGAATCTTCGCGGCATCGGGCGTGTTGGCGTTGGGGTCGAGATAATCATGCGGGCGAACCACCACGGGCTCAATCGCGGCGATATGGGCTTCAGCGGCATGTTCCTGCGCGGTGTTCGCCACCGCAGTGGTGCCATGCGGATCAACCGCACCGTCTTCCATGGCTCCAATCTCCCCATGCGCCTCAATGGCCTGAAATTTTTCAGTCGCGTCGCCAGTGTATACCTTGGAGTATTTATTGCTCGCGCCGGGGAAGACGTGATCCTTCCACTTGTGCTCGTACTCAATCCCCTTCACGCACATGAATCCAATGCCCCCGCAGAAGGTGATGATCAGGCAAATCACCGCCGGCTGGATCTTGTTGATCTGGACGAGGCGAACCGCCCACGCCATCGTGAAGCTGGACGTGATCAGGATGCAGGTGTTGACCGCTCCCCAGAATGTACTGAGGTAGTTCTCGGCTGCAAAGAGGAAGATCTCGGGATGGTTGTGGCGATAGACGGCGTAAGCACAAAACAGTGCGCCGAACATGAGGATTTCCGTTCCGAGGAAAATCCACATGCCTAGCTTCGCCGAGGCGAACTGCTGTTCGGGCGTATCATAGTGATGCGCCAGGAACGGCAAACCGTGCCCATGGTCATCACCAGGGTTGTCGTGAGTGGAATGTGCGGCAACTGTGCTCATGATTTCGTCTTGTCTGAAGAACCCGATGCAGGCACCGGGGCTGAACTATCAATGCTCTTTTACCGCTGACGGATCGTAATCGGGACGAAGCGTCCACTCGTCCGTCTCTCCGACCTGCACCCAGCCTGAAAGGTCATATGGATCGCCCACTTTCGGGGTCACCGCGAAGTTATCATGGGGCGGCGGCGAGGTGGTGTACCACTCGAGCGTGTTGGCGCCCCACGGATTCGCCGGCGCCTTGGGCCCGCGAAGCAGTGAATGCAGCCAGTTCCATGCAACCATCAGCAATCCGATGGTCATCGTGTAAGCGCCTATCGTGGATAGAAAATGGTAAATCCAGTATTCCGGTGGATAGGTTGCATATCGACGTGGCATACCGTGCGCGCCAGCGAGGAACTGCGGGAAAAACGTGAGATTAAACCCCACAAAGATCCACACCGCCGCGAACTTACCGAGGTTGTCATTGTACATCACCCCGAACATCTTCGGCCACCAGTAATAAATCCCGCCCAGGAACGTGAACAACATCGATCCCACCATCACGTAATGGAAGTGAGCGACGATGAAGTAAGTATCGTGAAAGTGAATATCGACGGCGATCGCACCGAGGAACAGCCCCGTCAACCCGCCGATGGAGAACAGAAGCAGGAATCCGAGTGCGTAAATCATCGGCGTCTTGAGACGCACATCGCTCTTATAAAGCGTGGCCAGCCAGTTGAACACTTTCACCGCCGAGGGAATCGCGACCGAAAAGGTGATTAAAGAGAAGATCGCGCTTGCCAGAGGCGACTGACCCGATGTGAACATGTGATGGCCCCACACCAGGAAACCCAGCAGTGCAATCGCCACCGAAGAAAACGCAATGAAGTTGTATCCGAAGATATGCTTGCGGCTGAACGCGGCAAACAGTTCTGACATCACACCCATCGCCGGCAAGACCATGAGATAAACCGCCGGGTGCGAATAGAACCAGAAGAAGTGCTGGTACAGCACCGGATCGCCCCCCAGATTCGGGTCGAAGATGCCCACATGCAGGGTGCGTTCGGCAATCAGGAGCAAAAGCGTAATCGCCAGCACCGGCGTCGCCAGGATCTGAATGATGCTGGTGGCATACAGCGCCCAGAGGAACAGCGGCATCCGGAACCAGGTCATGCCCTTGGGGCGCAGGGTGTGAATCGACGCGATGAAGTTCACGCCCGTGAGAATCGAACTGAATCCAAGGATGAACGCTCCGAGTGTGGCGACAGTGACACTGCCTTCGGAGCGATTGGTGCTGTAAGGGGTATAAAACGTCCAGCCAGTGTCCAGACCGAACCCGCCGGGCATGCGAACGCCGGTGGTGGTGAAAATCACCCCGCTGAACAGCACGTAAAGAAACAACACCATCCCAAGCAAATAAATCCACCAGCTCAGCAGATTCAATCGCGGGAAGGCCACGTCCTTCGCGCCCAACATAAGGGGTAGAATAAAATTGCCCAGGATCGAAGGGATTGCCGGGATGATAAACAGGAACACCATCACCGCGCCATGCAGGGTGAAGAAGTGGTTGTAAAGGTCCCAGGCTTCCTTCGGATTTTTCAGGATCGTCGGGCCTGGAGAGATCAGCTCCGTGCGAA
>Ga0105047_10018080_pt1 | contig 10942 bp, 6 predicted proteins | sample MAT04_FD_78384 | JGI IMG/M metagenome (GOLD analysis project Ga0105047, IMG submission 78384) | Freshwater microbial communities from Lake Fryxell liftoff mats and glacier meltwater in Antarctica - MAT-04 (megahit assembly) | ecosystem: Environmental > Aquatic > Freshwater > Ice > Liftoff...
CCATGATCGCTGGCATTCTCACCAGCGTGAATGCCTTGCGCGTGCGGTGAGAAATGTTATGCTTTCCCCTATGAGGCCCTTGCGTTTTTTCCTCCTGACCATTGTGGTTCTGCTGCTTGTTGCCATGCCTGCCGGAGCCGGGCTTTTGGTGTATTCGCTGAGACTCGAACCAACGGGCAACACGGTGAATTACCCGGGCATTGCCGGGGGATACCTCGTGGTGGATGATGACGCTGGTTCTTTTTCGTCAGTGATGATCTTGAGAGACCCTGACACCAACCGTCGTTTTTATACCACGTCCTTTCTCTCGGGCTCCTATTTTGAACTTTTGCGCGAAGGCGGCGGCGTTTCCTCCGTGCTCTCCAGCTTGAGTGGCGGCTCAGGGGGCGGAGAAGCCGTGGCTTTCCAAGTGGTGGGAAAAACGGATGGCGGCACGAATGTGGGCGGCGGCGTGTCTCTTCGGGTGGCAAAAAAACTGCGGGGCTTTCTGATGACCAATGCCGAGGAATCCTCGATCTCCAGCACCACTGGCGATCCGCTGCTGGAGCTTGGCTTTGCGGGCGCCAGCAAGGCCAGCGCGGACTTTGAGTCAGGCTCAACCCGCAATGCCAACAATGCCCGAATGACATCGGCCACCGCCATCACGGAAATCACCCGGACCTTGGAGCGACAGGGGATCAGGCCGGAGGCTACTCCGACGCCTGCGCCATCTCCGACACCAGTGCTTTCGGTGCTGCCTTAAGGTGACTCAAAGGACGAAAGGGACCAAAAAGACGAAAGGGACCTGCACTTTGTGATCACGGCTTGGGGGCGGAAACGTCCGATTTTGTTGATTTTTTTGGCCTTCGTATTTGTGGTGCTGGCGGCGTGCCTGATCTCGCCATGGGCCTATTGGATCGTTCAGCAACTGACTGGGATTGCTTGGATTGCCCCGATTGCGGAGTTTCCTTTTCACCGGTTTTTTAGTCGCACGGCACAGATTTGTCTCATTGTGACTTTGGTGCCGGTTGCGTTTATTTTGGGAATTTCCAAATTGCGGGATCTGGGATTGGAGAAAACCACCCATCGTTTTCCAGATGTGGCGATGGGGATCTTTGCGGCCCTGATTCCCGTGGTGATTTTGGCGGTGATTTATGTTTGGCACGATGTTTATCGCCCCAGAAAGGATCTCGAACTCTTACCCCTCTTTCGCATCTTTCTCACGGCGGGGGTCGTCTCCTGCCTTGAGGAATTTCTTTTCCGCGGCGTCTTCCTTGGGCTGGCCATCCGAAGCATGGGAGCCCTTCGTGGATCCGTGTTGGTCTCTTTGATTTTTGCGGCTGTCCACTTTCTCCGCCCCGCAAAACCAGCCGCTTCGGAGGTCACATGGACGAGCGGATTTTCCCAGCTTGGTGCGGTTTTGGAAAATCTGCCCGCCATGCCAATTTTGGCCTTTGGATTTGTGACCCTTTTTGTGGCTGGGCTGATCCTCGCGTGGGTCACTCTCAAAACCCGTTCCCTCTGGCTGGCCATCGGCATCCATGCCGGATGGATTATCGGCCAGCAAGGTCTGAATTGGTTTGCCAGATTCCGGGCCAGCCCGCCGGATGAGTTTCTTCCATGGCTTGGACCAAATGTGGTCAGCGGAGTCGTGCCCACCGGAATTCTTCCTCTCTTCGCCCTCGCCATGGCGGCGGCCCTTGTCACAGTCTATCTCCATTATGCACGTCGCCACCGGGCTTCTCTCAATCCTTGAAACCGCAAGGGATCTGATCCTGCCACCGCATTGTGCGGGGTGTGCCAAGGGGATTCCCGAAGGGTGGTGGTGCGAGGACTGCCGGGAGGACCTCCACCCGATCTCCCCGCCGCGATGCGAAAGCTGTTCGCAGCCGTTTACGGGAATTGTCGAACCCACCTTTTTTTGCCCGAACTGCCATGGCCGCGTTTTTCATTTTGAATGCGCCATCGCCGTCATGCCAAGCCGCGGCGCCATCCGTGAGCTGATTCATGGTTTGAAATACCGAAACATGACCTGGGCCGCCGAGCCCCTTGCGGAGTTTGGTGTGTTAGGCTTCCAAGATCCCCGGATGCCGGATCATCCCGACTTCCTGGTTCCCGTGCCCCTTCACCCGCTGCGCCGACGGGAACGCGGTTACAATCAAGCGGAGTTGCTCGCCCAAGCCATCAGCAAAAGGACCGGGATTCCGGTCTTGAACATCTTGCAGCGGGTCAGAAATACGACAACCCAAACCCATTTTGACCGAAAGCAGCGGATGAAAAATCTTCGGAAAGCCTTCAAAACCAGATCAAACCGTCAAATCAAGGGGAGGCAGATCCTTTTGGTGGACGACGTTCTGACGACGGGATCGACCATGGATGAGTGTGCCAGAGAACTTTTGGCAGCCGGAACCGGCCGTGTGTATGCCCTTGCAATCGGAAGAGGCTGAACCGACAATATCTTCTCATGGCAATTTTCAAAAGGCCCATACTCAAGGCACTCGGTGGACGGAGCAAAGAAATGCCCGAAGGATTGTGGACCAAATGTCCGGTCTGCGGTGAGGTCACCCATAACATCGCTCTCTCGGAAAATCTTTGGGTCTGTCCCAAATGCGGACACCACTTCACGCTCAGCGCCCGCACCCGCATCGAACTCCTCGTGGACCCCGGTTCTTTTGCGGAATGTGATGCCAACATGACATCCGTCGATACCCTCGAATTCCAAGGAGTTGCCACTTACAAAGAAAGGATCGCCAGTTACCAAAGCAAAACCGGCCTCAAAGATGCCGTGACCACAGGGACCGCTTCGCTGGATGGCCGCAAGCTCGGATTAGCGGTCATGGACTTTCGTTTTCTTGCCGCCTCCATGGGATCGGTCGTTGGTGAGAAAATCACTCGCATTGTCGAGCGTTCGACCAAGGAGAAAATGCCCGTGATCATTGTCTCCGCATCCGGCGGAGCGCGCATGTATGAAGGGATGTTCAGCCTGATGCAGATGGCAAAAACCTGCGGGGCTCTGGCCCTGCATTCCCAAGCCAAGTTGCCCTACATTTCTGTCCTCACAAACCCCACCATGGCCGGCGTGATGGCCAGCTTCGCTTCCGTGGGGGACATCATTCTGGCCGAACCCAAAAGCATGATTGGCTTTGCGGGTCCCCGCGTGATCAAGGAAACCACGCACCAAGACCTCCCCGCCGGCTTCCAAACCGCCGAGTTTCTCGAAAAACACGGGTTGATCGATGCCGTCATTCCCCGCTCAAAATTAAAAGCCGCCCTCTCCCAGGCCGTGGCTTATATGTTAGTTTCCAAAAGATAAGCAAATCACGTATAAGGACATGAACGTTCCTTCAGTCGTTTCAAAAGAAGCTGAGAGCGAGCTTAACTGGCTCTATTCCACGCAGATGTTTGGCATCAAACTCGGGCTGGAGAATATCACCCGCCTGCTTGCCGAGCTAGGCAACCCTCACCTTTCGACGCCGTGCATCCATGTTGCCGGAACCAATGGCAAGGGCTCCGTCTGCGCCATGCTCGATGCCATCCTCCGCGAAGCCGGATACACCGTGGGCCTCTACACCTCGCCCCATCTGGTGGATTTTTCAGAGCGCATCCGCATCCAAGGTCTGCCCATCCCGCACAGTGACCTCAATGCAGGCCTGAAAAAACTCCGACACCTCTCGTCCTCGTGGGAGCACTCCCCCACATTTTTTGAATACGCCACCGCGCTCGCCTTTGACTGGTTTGCCGGCCGCTGCGAAATCGCTATCATAGAAACCGGCATGGGCGGACGCTTAGACGCCACCAATGTTGTGAATCCGCTTGTTTCCGTCATCACACCCATCGCACGCGATCACACGCAATGGCTCGGATCGAGCCTTGCAAAAATTGCGGCCGAGAAGGCGGGTATCTTTAAAGCTGGTCGCCCGGCAGTGAGTGCCGCGCAACGTCCGGTGGTTCGGAAGATTCTGAAGTCAGTCGCCTCAACGCGCGAGGTGCCATTAGCCTTCGTCGATTCCCAATGGGAAGAGCCCTTGACACTTTCCGGGCTCCACCAAAAGCAAAATGCGGCGCTGGCCGTTCGCGCCATCACAGCCGCCGGCCTTGTCGTGGACCGGGAAGCCGTTACTGCTGGTCTGGCTGCGGTCCGTTGGCCTGGCCGATTCCAAAAACTTACTGATCATTGGATTCTTGATGGAGCGCACAATCCCCACTCCGCAGAAGCTTTGGTGACCACATGGAAAGAAGAATTCGGAAGCCGGCGCGTTCCTGTGATTTTTGGATGCTTGGCAGATAAAGACGTGGCCTCCCTTCTGGCGATTGTAAAGACCATCGCCTCGGAATTCCACTTTGTCCCCGTTGCCAATGAACGCACGATCTCCCCAGACCAACTTGTGACTCTGACCCCCATTCCCTCACAAGCCCATACCTCTCCCGCTCAAGCAGTCAAGGCATTGTCAAACACCGCCGGTCCGGTGCTCATCACGGGCTCGCTATTCCTTGTTGGAGAAATTCTCGCAATCCTGAACACAAAACCAGCCGATCCAGCCTCTTAAAAATTATCAAAAATCCGACGAATCGGGTTGCTCGTGCCTGATGTTTTGGTAGAGTTTTAAGATATGTCCCTCCTTGATCAAAAACATGTGCAGAAACTGCTGGATAAATTCAGCCAGTCCAGAGACTTCACAATTTCTTTTGTTCTCCACCTCATCATTGTGATGATCTTCGGTTCCACGGTGCTTTTCAACGCCGTGCAGGAACCACCGGATTTTGAAGGTGGAGAAGGGGGGTTCGTTCAAGCCGGAGCCCAAGAAGTGGCACAGCCGCAGCAACAAACCAATCCGCAGCAGACCACGTTCAACGTGGCCACCGTGCCAACAGCCACCACGTCTTCGGTAACTGCCATCACCACCACGGCCCCCAATGCGCTCAACTTCACGATGAGCCCCACGATTTCGCCAGTGATGACTACCACCCCCACGGCACCCAGCGCGGCGTCCGTGACTGCTGCTGCGACAAGCATCGGGTCCGATGGGCTGTCTGCGGCGGCGGCTTCCCAAATCAAGGCCTTCACGGGAGGTTGGGGCAAAGGCACCGGCAGTGGCACAGGAACCCGGAGCCGGGAATTTGAGTTCACAGCCTACATCGGCCAATACGCCGGGGGAAATTGGAACTCAACCGTTCGGGTTGCTCAAAATAAAATCGTCACAGGCAGCTTGCCCAATTTACTTTATCTCATGAGCTTCTGGTCAAAGGACCGGATCAAAACCAATTACAAGAATGTCCAAGCCATCAAGCTGGACAGTGATCAAATTTTTTCTGTCAAACCTCCGTTCATCTTTCTGACTGGCACGCGGGACTTCAAACTGACGGATAAGGAAGTTGAGAACCTTCAAAAGTATGTCCGAAGCGGAGGATGCATCTGGGGAGACAGCTCGGTGCCCGGCCTTCGCTCACGTTTTGATATTGCTTTCCGCCGCGAGATGAAACGCGTGATCCCCGATGTGGACAAAGACTTTGAGCCTCTCCCGGAAAACCATCCGATCTTCACACAGGGCTACTTTGCGGAAATCAAATCTGTTCCGCCCGGTCTCAATTTTTATCAAGATAATGTTCAAGCTCTAAGCATCTATGGGGAAATTGCCATTCTCTACACCTCCAACAATTATGGCGACATGTGGCAGATTGGATTAAATGAGCAAGGGCAGATCGACACTCGCCGCAACCAGCAGCAACAATTCGTGGCCATTAACGAAACCTTGTTCAACAACCGCGGCGTTTACATTCGCAATATCACGCCGGATGCCCTCGCCACCACCTTTCGATTTGGCACCAATGTCGTCATCCACCTTCTCACACGGTGGGAAGATAAAGTCCGGACGGCTCCCTCACTCTGACGAGATCGGGATGCCATCTTAGGGGGCGGGGCTTGACCGTTCGGAGAACACACCTCGCCACGCAGGATTTCCTGGCTGGTGACCCCATCGATTTTTTGATTCACTGATGGCCATGGAACCCAGCAAAGATCCCGCCGGCCGCACCCAAAAGGGGATTGAGGGGGTTTTCCTTGCTGCGGGCCGGGCCCAATCCGTGATCAGGCATTCCTTCCGCAGGATGATGCGACGCCCGCGCACCGTCGGCGAAGCGCCCAACCTTCTCCCCACCCTCATCAAAGTCTTTGCGGCTTTCGCCAGGGTGGATGGTGAGTTGCTGGAAGAAGAAATCGATTCCAGCCTTGGCTTCCTTCGTTACGACTATCCCAATGCGGTCTATTCGGAACTTCGCAAGCTCTTTCGGGACGCCCTGCACGAACAACAAGATCTGGATGCCATCGCACAGAAACTCACCAATCAACTCAGCGATGAGCGGAAAATCCTGCTTGGCGTTCAACTCTATGACCTGATTTCCCGCGCTGGGCTCAAGCATGAACAGGTGGTCGCGTATTATTCGTTCATGTCGAGTCTCGGCATGGCAGCTCAAGCCATTGACATTGTGTATCAGCTCAATGCCAATGAAGGCTTCACCACACCGGGCATTTACCATCAGGGAACTTCCCCCCTCGAAGCAGTGAGCTTTGGGAAAGGCGGCAACTCAGAAGTTGCCCTTCAAGATTTTACCGCCGACCAGCGCATTCTCGCTTACCGCTACCGCGATTTGATCCTTCTCAAAAATGTTAGTGGGCGGATTCTTATCGTCGGCGGTCGCCGCATCAAAGAAGGAGAGTTTTGCCGGATTTTCCCCGGGCAGCAGGTTCTCATTGATGATGAGGTGATCACCCATGCGGACTTGATGTTTTATTTCAATGCGAAAAAGAACGTCCAAGTGGCCCAGTTGTTTGTGGCGATCACCGAGATGGATGAGGTGCGGCTTGAAAAAAACCGGACGCGCGACTCCTGCCTGGAAGTGGTTTTTGGTTTGGGCGTTGAGGTGATCGCGCTGGAGGACGTTGATGCCGTCCTGAATGGCACCCGGCTTGCCAGCGGCGTCCGCGTGCAAGCCACGCTCGATGACAATATTATTTTTCATAATGACAGCGAGCTAAGCCTTCGGGATCTGCGGAAGCGGGCTCGTCAATTCGGCGGCCGGTTCCAACTCAAGCCCTCCAAAAGTGAATACCTTGTCTCCAACAATCCGGGCCTGCTCCGTGAGGGAGATATCCTGCTCTCGCCGGGCAGTGGAGGAGATGTGCTGCTCAAAATCGCCTGCGATTACGAACGCAAGGAGGGTCACTTGGAAGTGCTGCAATCCGACCGGCCTATCTTGGTTCGCGGGACCCCGGTGAGAAATTCCGCCCCGTTAGCCGATGGGGACGCCATTCGCATTGATGCCGGCCAAATCCTCCGCTGCAAGTTTTCGGAGCGCCTGCTGGAGGAGGAGCGAAACATTATTCGAACCCTGGAAGCCCGTGACCTCACCTGCAAATTCCGGAAAGGGGTCACCGCATTGGAGGCCATCTCGTTTGCGATTCAACGCGGCGAGATGGTTTGTGTGATGGGTGCCAGCGGATCAGGCAAAAGCACGTTTATGCGGACTCTCGCCGGTCAATTTTTGCCCAGCCAGGGAGAAGTGCTTTTTAATGGACGCTCCCTCTACAAAAATTATTCCCTGCTCCGCCGCTACGTGACCTACATCCCCCAGGAGGACGCCTTCGATGAACATCTCACCATCGAAGAAAATCTGTCTTTTGCCGCCGCTCTCCGTGCCCCCTACCTGTCAGGCCAGGAACGCTCGCGCCGGATCGATGGCAAGCTGGCAGAGTTGGGACTCAATGAACGCCGAAATTATGTGGTCGGCCCGGTTCACCGCAAAACGCTTTCAGGCGGCGAACGCAAACGACTCAACATCGGGTTGGACATGATCGGCTCGGCGGACATCTACCTCTTTGACGAGCCAACCAGCGGCCTCTCCTCCAAGGACTCGGAGCATGTCATTGAGATCATTCGTGGAATGTCGCACAACAAAATTGTGATGGTGACCATTCACCAGCCGACCTCAAAAATTTTTCAGATGTTTCACAAAGCGGTTCTTTTGGACCGTGGCGGCAAGCTCGTGTTTTTTGGCACGCCGGCCGAGATGCTTAAATATTTTGCCGAGGCCGAACACCAACAACACTTCGGAATCGAGTTGGGGGGGTGTGAGGCCTGCGGGGCGACACGTCCTGAGTTTATTTTTGACGTTCTGGAAACGCCCCTTCGCGATCTTTCAGGAGACATCATTTTCGAGGAAAATAACCGTGGTCAACTTGTCCCGGCACGGCGATTTCCCCCGGACTACTGGCGGGACAAATACGAAGCCTATCGCTTGCTGAAAGACGTGCAGTCCTCACCCCCTCCCACCGAGATCCCAGCCGCCCTGCCCTCCGCATCGAGACGCAAAGATCCTTGGCGATGGGGTGATGAATGGCAACAACTGCGCGTGGTGCTCCTCCGGGCTTTCGTCAGCAAATTGCGTAACCAGGCCAATCTCCTCATCACCCTCCTCGCCGCCCCGGTCTTGGCCTTCCTGATCGGATTCGTGCTACGATACTCGAAAGAGGAAACCTACGATTTTGCCAGTGCCTTCCACATCCCCACGTATCTCTTCCTCTCCTTGGTCGTGGCCATGTTTCTCGGCCTGACCAATAGCGTGGATGATATTACCCGCGACAAGCCCGTGCTTTTTCGAGAGCGGAACCTTAACCTTCGTCTGAGTTATTATGTGCTGGGAAAAAGTCTGACGCTGGCTGTTTTTGCCATCATTCAATGCGCTCTTTACACCGTGGTGGGCAATGCGCTTCTGGAAGTCCGCGGGGTTTTTTGGGTCGTTTTTTGGGCCATGCTTTTGACAACGATCAGCGGGTTTGCCATTGGCCTCGTCGTTTCCGCACTTGTTAACGAAAGCAAAACTGCCGTGCTGATCATCCCCGTCGTCCTCATCCCACAAATCATTTTGGCCGGGGCACTCATTGAATACGAAGAAATGAATCGCAATCTCGATTTTGTTTACACCCTTCAACAATGGACATCCTCCCATCCTGGAAAACCTCCCGAAGAACGAAGCGAGCTTCAGGTTCCATTTATCTGCGAAGTGATTCCCATGCGATGGTCTTATGAGGCCCTTGTTTTTGCTCAAGCCAAAAAAAATCCCCTCACCTCGCGCCAGGAACGGATCCAGGCGGAAATCGCAAAACTGGCAGCCAACCGCGAAATGGAGGATGCCACTCGCGAGCGACTGGAAGACCTCAAGGACCTGTTGGCAATCACCTCGGGCCTTCAAGCCAGGGACGCTGCCTCATTGGACAAGATGTTTTCCCGCGTGGATTCCGTGTTGGCGGGCGAGCCGCTGAACCGCTCACGCTTCAAGAACCAACCCGGTGTCACCGCCGAGCAACTTTACGTGAATCAGAAAGTCACAGACCTGATCTCAAAAGCAGAAATGGAACAAAGCGATTATCGCGAATCCCGGCATTTGAATGTCTTCTTTGGACCCACCAAGGCATACTTCGGGTTTCGCATAAGCATCATCGCTTTCAACAGCGGCGTCCTCCTCCTCACAAGCATGGGACTCCTTCTTCTTCTCCACCTGATTTTGCGACACCAAATCCGGTCGAACTATGTGTGACCACCGAGCGGGTCATTCATCCTAAATTCAGAGAACCCAGCATCTTGACATGGACACTCACGTCACATATCTCACGTGGTCCGTCAGGTCGTCTCGTTGTCGATGTTCGTCCTGATTTCAGACGCAGGCTCCATGCTGTTTTTAGCGTCGCTTAAGTGCCTTTAAGCGGTTTAAATAACCCCATGACCGAAGACCCAGTGCTCATCCAACACATCATCCATAAGCATGTGCATGATGTGCGGAACTCGATCAACAGCCTCGACCTCCAGGCCGTCTTGCTCGAAGATCAGGGGACGGATCCCGAGGTGGCCGCGACTCTGAAGGGAATGCGCGCTGAGTTGACTCAGTTGGAGGCGACGGTGAAGGCGTTGCAGTTCAAATTTTCCGGACCGCAACCACGCACGCTGACGGATGACGATTTGACGCAGTTATCGAAGCAGCAAACAACTCCTGCCCGAGAAAGAAAATCCAAACTCCTCACCCCACAACCAGACGCCGTGAAGCACGCAAGCATCACAGCGCCCGAGACCGTTTTAATCATTGATGATCAAGCGCAGAATCTTCAGCTCATCAGCACCGTACTTTCGATACTCGGATATAAAGTCATCTCCGCGAGCAGCGGTGAAGCCGCATTTGCTCTTCTCACGGCCACCACGCCCGACCTTATCCTCCTCGACATGCAGATGCCCGGGATGAACGGCATTGAAGTGTGCCGTAAGCTCAAGGCAAAAGCATGTTGGGTGGACATTCCCATTATTTTCCTCTCTGCGGCGGACGATAAAAATCTCATCGTTCAGGCACTCGAATGCGGCGGCGTGGACTACGTCACCAAGCCCTTTAACAAAGCCGAATTGCTCTCCCGCGTGCGCACCCATCTCGCCTTAAAGCACGCGCGTGAGCAGTTGCGTGGCCTCGCCGAGGACAAGGACGAACTGCTCGGCCTGCTCACGCACGACCTGGGAAATGATCTCGCGGGCCTCCATCTGAACGCAGTCGCTCTGGAGCGGCAGCTCGACACGATCCCGGCACTTTGCGCGCCACTCGTCGTGAACATTGTGCAATCCACACAAACCATGACCACGTTTGTGCAGGAGTTCCTCGCCAATCAATCTGGTGAGCGAATCCATATACTGCCCCAGACGCTCGACCTCCGCGCTGTCCTCCAAGTAGCGGTGGAGAGGCACGCCATCGTCGCCGCAACCAAGCTAATTACTCTCTTGGTCGAGCTTCCTGACTACCCCATTCTGGCAAACGCAGATCGGGAGGGACTGCTGCGCGTACTCGACAATCTGCTGTCCAACGCTATCAAATTTTCTCCCGCTGACAGCATAGTTACGCTCACCGCCGACGTCGGCCCGCTGGAATGGACGCA
>Ga0105047_10018082_pt1 | contig 10941 bp, 8 predicted proteins | sample MAT04_FD_78384 | JGI IMG/M metagenome (GOLD analysis project Ga0105047, IMG submission 78384) | Freshwater microbial communities from Lake Fryxell liftoff mats and glacier meltwater in Antarctica - MAT-04 (megahit assembly) | ecosystem: Environmental > Aquatic > Freshwater > Ice > Liftoff...
GGTGGCGGCGTCGCAGTCGGTGGCGGCCGAGGTGAACACGGCGAGGGGCTCCCCTTCGGCCAACAGCTCGTCGCGGTGGACGAGGGCCGCCTCCTCGATGCCCGGCAGCCCGATGGCGGCGTTGAGGTTGGCCCCGTCGTGCAGGAGTCCGAGGAGCTCGGGGTCGGCGTCGGCCGCCTGCAAGATGGCGTCGAGCTCATCGATGCTGGTCCGCAGGTCGGCACTTTCCTCGGCCGTGCGGGGATCCCAGGCGGCGATCTCGGTGAAGGTCGGGTCGCGTCGGGCGGCGGCGATCGAGTCGTTGCTCACGATGGTGACCGACCGCTCCGGGATCCTGATCTCCTCGCTGCGGTGGTCGCCGAACTTCGACGCCGCCCACTCGGGCACGGCCACGGGCGTGCCCTGGCGCTCGAGGGCCAGGCGCACCCCGTCGATCAGCACGCCTGACCGTGAGCCGGCCTGGCACACGATGACGGTCTGGTCGCCGGGCAAGGCCTCGGTGATCGTCGGCGCCACCGCCGCCAGCGGTGGTTGCCAACGCTGCTCGGGCACGAGCATGTCGCTGGATTGCAGCACCATGGCCGCACTCGCCCACACGCAGGCGCAGGCGGCGAGCGCGACGAAGGCCCGGCGCACCACCGGCGTCTGGCGGGGGCCGACCAGGCACCAGGCCGACCACAGGATCGAGGCCCACCACAACGCGGCCACCGCCCACCACCAGCGGACGAGGTAGTCGAACATCGGGCCGGTGATGCGCGCCAACGACAGCGTGGCGCTCATCGCGGCGACGCCGGCCACGCCCTGGAAGCGAAGGGCGGCGGCCACGTCCGGTCGGCGTCGTGCCCGCAAGGCGAAGGCGGCGGTGACACCGAAGGCCAGCACGGGCAGGATGAGGTGGGGGAGCGGTCGCCCCTCGGCTGCGCCGCTGAGCATCGGGGGTTGCGGACCGCCCCGCCACGGGCTGTCGTTGGGTCCGAGCTGGCGGGCCACGAGCTGCAACGCCTCGACCGGCCCGGCCGTCGTCTCGTCGGTCGGCCCGGCGAAGTGGTCGACGATGGCACCGAGGTTGCCGGTGCCGGCCACCTGGTCGACGGTGACCGGGATCCAGCACACGGCCAGCACGACGAGGGTGGCGGGTACGACCCAGCGCTGACGGGTGCCCAGGTGGTCGCCGCGTCGCCAGCGCACGATGCGCACGAGCACCACGAAGCCGCCCACCGAGGCCACGACGAGTGCGTACCCGACGTGGCTGAGCACGAGGAACGACGACGCCGCCAGCGCCAGCGGTACGATCACATCGTCGCCCTCGACCACGCACCAGGCGGCCAGCAGGGCGACGAGCAGGGCGAGCACCGTGACGTGCGGGTTCCACGGATCCCACAGGCGTTCGGCGCCGAGGCCCTCGGCCAGGAGGAGCGCGACGGGCAGCAAGCACAACAGCGCCGGCCACCGGCCCCGTCGCCAGGCCAGCCCGCCCGCCAAGGCCACGCTGGCGGTGTTGATCAGTGCTGCGCCGATCAGCAGTGCCCCCGACCGGGACCCGGCCAGGCGGTACGGCACGGCCAGGATCCAGAACAACAGGCCACCCGGGTGGTTCCACCCATAGCGCGAGTACGGGCCGACGAGCGGGGTGTCACCGGTGCCGACGTCTCGCACCCGCAGCTCGATCAGGGCCCAGTCCCCGGCGGGGAACCACACGCGCCGAGCGGCGATCACGGCGATGACGAGGAGCGGCACGCACGCCAGGGCCACGAACGCCACCGGCCACCAGCGACGGTCCGACGCGGTGGCGTCGTCGTGGTCGGTCGTCGCCATCTGCTGCCCTTCGCGGGCGCCCGTCGCCCTTCCTCGATCGGGTCGCATGGTAGGCGCCACCGCCATCGGACCGAGGTCGGCGGGTAGCATCGAAGATCTTCGATGTCCCGGGAGGTGTGACGTGGAGATCCTGCGAGATGCGTGCTGCCCGTCGGTGCTCGGCGCAACCCTCGACGACGACGAGGCCGCGCTGCTGGCCAAGGGCTTCGCCGCCCTGGCCGACCCCGTGCGCCTGCGTGTGTTGAGCCTGATCGCCGCGTCCGGCGAGGCGTGCGCCTGCGACCTCGTCGAGCCGGCCGGCCGCAGCCAGCCCACGGTGAGCCACCACACGAAGATCCTGGCCGAGGCCGGACTCATCGTCGGCGACAAGCGCGGGCGCTGGGTGTGGTGGTCAGTGGTGCCCGAGCGGGTCGCCGCCCTGCGCTCGGCGCTGGCCCCGGTGGGCTGAGCGGGCATGCCGTGACCCGACCGCGCCCGTTCCGCCTGCTCGAGCAGTTGCACGCCAGTCGGACTGCGGTGCTCAGCTACGCCGCCATCGCCCTGGTCGTGGCCCAGTTCGAGGCCGTCGCCCTCATCCTCGTCGTGCCCACGGCTCAGGCCGTGTCGGCCGGGTCCACGGTGATCGAGGCCGCGGTCGGCCCGTTCGACCTGTCGCTCGATGTCACCCGAGCCATGTGGTTGAGCTTCGGCTGCCTCGTGCTCGCCTTCGTGGGGAACCTGTTCGGCTCGGCGCTGCGAGCCCGCTACGTGGCCAGCTGGGAGCGGCACCTGCGCGACGACCTGTTGGCCGAGTTCCTGGCGGCCGACTGGGAGGTGCAGCGGGCCAGCCGCACGGGACGCCTGCACACCCTGTCGATGCAGACGACCCGGGCCTCCCAGGCGCTGAGCGCGTCGATCGTGGCCCTGCGGTCGATGGGGAGCATCGCCGTGTTCCTGGCCGCCGCCCTGGTGGTCGACTGGCGGGCCGCGCTGGGCATCGCCGTGGTCGGCGCCGGGCTGTTCGCCCTCTTGCGACCAGCCAACCGTCGCATCAAGGGCCTGGCCAAGAAGACGTCGATCACGACGATCGCCTACGGCGAGGACCTCAACGAGTTCGCCGGCCAGGCGCGTGAGGTGCGCATCTTCCAGGCGTGGCCGGCCATCGAAGGGCGACTCGGTGTCCTGTCGGCCGAGGCCGAGTCCTACAAGCGTCGGGCGGGCTTCCTCATGCAGGCCCTCCAGCCGGCGTACCAGTACGTCGGCCTGGCCCTCGTGATGGGCATGCTGGCGTTGGCCGCGCAGGCCGACGGTCTCGACCTCACCGCCTTGGGCGTCACCGCCGTGCTGCTCATCCGCAGCCTCAACTACGGCCAGCAACTGCAGTTGGCCGTGCAGCAGATCAGCGACGCCACGCCGTTCGTCGAGCAGATCCAGGTCGAGCGCGACCGCTGGGCGGCGGCCACCGCGGCGGCGGGGACGACCGACATCGACGCCGTCGATGAGATCGCCTTTCGCCGGGTCGGCTTCGCCTACGACGACGACGGAACACCGGCGCTCAGCGAGGTCGACCTGACGCTCCGGCACGGCCGGGTGTACGGGATCGTCGGCCCGTCGGGCAGCGGGAAGTCAACCCTCGTGTCGCTGCTGCTGCGGCTCCGGGCGCCGTCGCTCGGCCGGATCGAGGTGAACGGCGTCCCCGCCGAGGACGTTTCGCTGGTGTCGTGGTACCGCCACGTCACCTTCGTGCCCCAGGAGCCGTCGCTGTTCCATGGCACGGTGGCCGACAACATCGCGTACCTCGACCCGGCCGTCGACCGGGCGGCGGTCGAGCGGGCGGCGGCCGCCGCCGGCATCGACGACGTGATCCGCGCCCTGCCCCAGGGCTACGACACACCGGTGGGGCGAGCCTCCCGTGACCTGTCGGGAGGGCAGGTGCAGCGCATCGGCATCGCCCGGGCGCTGGCCCGCGGCGCACAGGTGCTGGTGCTCGACGAACCCACGAGCGCCCTCGATGTCCACGCCGAGGCGGTCATCGCCGAGACCCTCGGCGCCTTGAGCGGATCGGTGCTCGTGGTGGTGGTGGCCCACCGGCTGTCGACGCTCGGGATCTGTGACGAGCTCGTGGTGCTGGAGGACGGCCGGGTGACCGCGCACGGCACCCCGGCCGAGGTGCTTGCCGCCAACGACTTCTTCCGCCGGGCCATGGAGCTCGGCTCGCTGGACATCACCCGCTGACGTCGTCGCCGGTTCACGTCATCGTCGCCGGCATCGTCAGTCGCGTGGTCCGTCGCCGAGCACCTCGTCGAGTTGGATGATGTCGGCCATCGTCACCACGCCGACGAATCCGCCGTCGGACCCGGCGACGGGGAGCATGTCCACGCCGGCGGCGTCCATGGCCACGATGGCCTGCTCGAGGTTCCAGCTGAGCCGTCCCACGGGCCAGGCGCGGTCGACAGCCAGGTCGGCCACGGTCATGTCGCGCCAGCGCTCGGGCGGCACCCCCTGCACGTCGTGGATCGAGGCCATACCGACGTAGTCGTTCCCGTCGACGATGGGCACGACGGTGGACCGGTTGAGGACCAGATGGGCGTGGTATAGCTCGTCGACGGTTGCGTCCGACGGCACCGTCCGCACGTCGGCATCGATGGCTGCGCTGAGGGGGAGGCCGAAGCGGCGCTCGAGGTGCCCCGTCCGGCCTGCGGACTGGTACGACGACACCGAGGCTTCGCCCATGACCAGCTGGGCGGCGACCGACGCGATGAGACCGGGCACGACGAAGCCAGGTCGCCCGGTCGTCTCGGCCACGAACATCACGCCGGCGAGCGGTGTCCGGTAGCCGGCGCCGAGGAAGGCGGCGACGCCGATCAGCGGAAACAGCGTCGACGGATCGTCGAGGGCGACGGCGGTGGCGTCGCCCACGAGGGCACCGGCCACGACGAGCGGGACGAACAGGCCACCGACACCGCCGCCGGCGAGCGTGGCCGTCGTCGCCGCCAGGCGAAAGGCCAGCAAGGCAACGATGAGGCCGAGACTGTGGCCTGGCTCGGCGACCCACGCCAGCGCCCGATACCCGGACCCCGTGGCCAGGCCGGTGCCGTAGACCTCCGACGAGCCGAGCAGCAGCGCCACCAGCGCGGCGCTCGACAGCAGGACCCGAACCGCCGGGTGGCCGAGGGTCGACCACTGCTTGGCCACGCCCACGAGCGTGGCGAAGCCTCGGGCGCCGAGACCGCACACGAGCCCGAGGAGGATGGCACCTCCGAGCTCCCGCAGGTCGAACGGCGGTGTGCCACCGATGTCGAACAACGGCTCGGTTCCCAGCAGGGCGACGAAGGTCAGGTAGCCGGTGGCGGCCCCCACGAGGGCGGGGAGCAGCATGCGACGAGCGGTGTCGTCGCGGTAGGGAACCTCGAGGGCGAACACGACCCCGGTGGCCGGCGCCTTGAAGATCGCGGCCACACCGGCGGCGGCGCCAGCGACCATGAGGATCTTCCGGTCGTCGCGACCGAACGATCGCGACCAACGCGACTGGATGGTCGAGCCGATGAGCGCCCCGATGTAGAGCGAGGGTCCCTCGAAGCCGAGCGCGCCACCGCTGCCCAACGTGGCCGCACCGGCGAGGATGCGGCCGGCCGCCGGTCGGAGCGATAGCGGGTGCTCGGGCTGGTGGAAGTTCTGGATGTAGGCCTCGGAGGTGGCCGGGCTGGCCCCGCCGGCGAGCCAGGCGAGCGACAGTGCCGACACGGCCAGCCCGATGGCGAGGGCGGCGGCCTGGGCAGCGATCGGAGCGGACAGCACTCGTTCGAGCAACTGCTGGCGGGTGATCCATTCGAAGGCAGCCACGCTCCCTCCGGTGGCCACCCCGGTCAGTCCTGCCAGCAGCAGTGTGCGTTGGGATCGGACGCCGAGGTCCCGGGCGATGCGGGCGCGAACGTCCACTCAGGTCCAGCCCAGGTGCCACTGCTGCTCGGGTACCTCGCCTGCGGCTCGACCGAACGCTTCCATCGCCTCGACCAGGGCGCCTCGGGCATCGGGCGGCATCTGCTCGACGATCTTGCGGATGGCGTCATACCGGCGGGCCGAGACGGCGGAAACGAGCTGACGGCCGGCCGACGTCAGCGCGAGTCGGACCTCCCGTCGGTCATCGGGCATCGTCGATCGCACGATCAGGCCCTTGTCGACGAGGCGGTCGCACATGCGCGTCGCCGTCGACGGCACGACCTGGAGCTCCGAAGCGAGCGATCGCAGTGGCTGCGGTCCGCGGCTGTGGAGCACGACCAGGGCGCGGAACTGCGACACGGTGACGTCATCGGCGATGTCGGCGATGGAGCGGGCCGACAGGGCGACCAGCACGCGCGAGGCGTGGAGCACGGCGTCAGCGACGTTCTCGATCCCGACATCTCGTTGCATAGACGAAGTATTGCAGAGACGAACGATCGTCGGCCCGCAGGCGCGCCCCGTTGTCGACCCCGCCTCGCGCTCAGGCCTCCGCGTCGTCGCCGGCGGCCAGCCGGGCGCGGGCGGCCGACGGCAGGTAGGCGTGGAACGTGACCTGGGGCAGGTAGCCGATGCGCACGCCGATGCGCTGCATGCGGTCCCACAGGTCCCAGTCGCTCGGCCGGCCCTGCTTCCAGGACGTGTTGGAGTGGGGGAGGAAGCGCAGCCCGGCCGAATACAGCACCGAGCCGTGGGCGACGTTGCCGCAGCGGAGCGGCTCGCCGCCGACGAGCTTCGTGACGCCCGGCGACACCTCGAGGGTGGCCTGGCTGTGGACCAGCTCGTAGCGGCCGCGGCGGGCTTCGGCCAACAGCACCTCGACGTGGTCGGGCGTGAACTCGTCGTCGTCGTCCAGCGGCGCGATCCACGTGCCTTCGGCCAGCGAGCGGGCCACGTTCATCGGGTGGCTGCCGGCTACCTTGCGCCGGGCGGCGGCACCCGGCGGGTAGATGCCCTGCGCCGGCAGGTTGACAAACCGGATGCGCGAGTCGTGCACCGACCGCACGGCGGCGGCCGTCTCGGGCGTGCAGTGATCGCCCACGACCAGGATCTCGAGGCGCTGGTAGGTCTGGGCCACTGCCGAGGCGAGCGCCCGCTCGGCCACGAGCGGTCCCCGGTCGAAGGTGGCCACCCGGACGGTGACCAGCGGCTCGTGCTCGGCGCCGTCGGGCCAGCAGACGTCGCGCCCGGCGCGGACCTGCTCCAGCAGCCGTCGCTCTTCGAGGAGCTCGAGACGGATCCGAGCCCACTCGGCCACGTGGTCACGGCGACCCACCCACAGGTTCGTCACCCGTCGTCTGGCGTTCGCTGCTGGGGAACCGTTGCCCGTCACGCCGCGGACGATACCGGTCGACGGCGTTCGACCAGCGTTGCCCGGTCGCGGCGCTCGACCAGCACGCCGGTGATCACGGTGGGAACGGCCAAGGCGACGGTGACGGCCACGATGGCACGAACCACCGACACGGGCAGTCCCGTCTGCACGAAGGGCGCGGACAAGGCCGAGAGGGTCGTGATGCCGAGTCCCCACGACAAGCTGATGCCGGCGATGGCGACGGTGACGAGCGACGCCTGCGCAGGCCGGCGGAGCAGGCGTTGGGCGGCGAGCATCGACAGGACCACCCAGAAGCCCGTGGCCAGGAGCACACCCGTGTGCTCGGCGGTGGTGGCGTCCACGTTGATCACGTCGTCGAGGGCGCGCACGATGTTGAGCATGGCGACCACGACGGCTTCGATCCCGAGCACGCGCGCTGCCGCCGTCGGGCTCCCGCCCCGTCGCACGGCCGCCACCAGCGGCACGGTCATCGCCGCCATCGCCACCAGCAGCCAGGCCCAGGGGTCGGACGAGGGGGCCCACCACAGCTCGCCGGTCAACTGCACGCGCTCGGCATCGCCCACCGCGAACGGCACCGACCACTCCTGCACGACCTCGGCCTGGTCCCCGATCGGCGGACGGGCTGACATCCAGTGGGTGCGGTGGTCGTGCCAGGCGAACGTACCGTCCTCGGCCACCTGCTCCCAGCGGGGGTCGGCTTCGGTCGAGGCCTCGGGTGGCACCGGGGCCGAGGCGTCGTTCGAGACGTTGAGGTAGGCGGAGGGCGAGGCAGCGTTGCGCCACACGGTGCCGTCGGGATCGAAGCGCAGGTAGGGCTCGCCCTCGTAGCCGAACACGACGACGCGGGCGGCGCCGCGGCTGTGGAGCTCGAGGGTGCCGTCTCCGCCGAGGACCCGCCACGTGAGGCCGTCGGTCGTGTCCGAGGTGATCTCGGATCGGAAGTTCGACGTGTCGTCCTGGCCGCCGTGGGCCGACGCCGGCCCCGCCGCCCCCAGCGTGACCGCCAACCCGACGGCGATGGCGACGGCCAGCCGGATCGCTCGCGACGTACCTCGTTCGGACGTTCGGGGGGCCACGAGCCGAGGGTAGGCCCGCCTCGGTCGATCGCCCAATCCCGGGCCGCGCTACCGTCCGTCCCCGTGCGACAGCCCGGCGGCAACGTGCCCATCCCCTTCTTCCGTCCGGAGCTCCCCGACCTCGACGCGTACGTCGAGCAGCTTCGGGGCATCTGGTCGTCGAGGATGCTGTCGAACTTCGCCGAGCACTCGCAGGGTCTCGAGGCGCTGGCGTCCGACGAGCTCGGCGTGGACCACGTGCTGGCTGTGAGCTCGGGCGACGCCGGCCTCATGTTGCTGCTGCGGGCCCTCGACCTCGCGGCGGGCTCGCCGTGCTTCGTGGCCGACTTCACGTTCCAGTCGACGGTGAACGCGCCCGTGTGGGCGGGACTGCGGCCCGTCCTCGTCGACGTCGACCCGCACACCTTCTGCATGGATCCGGGGGCGCTGGCCGAGGCCGTCGCCCGTCATCCTGGCCCGGGGGTCGTGTTGCCCACGCACACGTTCGGCAACCCGTGCGACGTCGAGGCCCTCGAGGCGGTGGCCGCCTCGGCTGGGCTCCGCCTGGTCTTCGACGCCGCCCACGCCTACGGCTCGCGGCGGGCCGGCGCCTCGTCGGGTGCGCTCGGCGAAGCAGCGGTGTTCAGCCTGAGCGCCACCAAGCTGGTCACGTCCGCCGAAGGTGGCCTCATCGCCACCGACGACGCCGATCTGGCCGATCGGTTGCGCTACCTGCGGGGGTACGGCTTCCAGCACGACTATCGCTCGGTCGCCATCGGCATGAACGGCAAGATGAGCGAGCTCCACGCTGCCCTCGGCGAGCTGACGCTCGCCCGGATCGGCGACGCCGTGGCCCGCCGTCAGGAGATCGTGGCGCGCTATCGGTCAGGCCTCGGCGACGCGGTGGGCTGGCAGGTCGTGGCCCCGGCCGATGTGTGCACCTATAAGGATGTCTCGGTGGTGGTCGGGTCGGAGGCACCGGAGGTCGGCGAGGCCATGGCGGCGGCAGGGATCGCCACGAAGCGCTACTTCGTGCCGTTGCACGAGCAGCGTCCCTACGCCGCGTTTGCCGACGGCCCGTTGCCCGTCAGCCGACGACTCCACGAGACCAGCTTGTGCCTGCCGGCGTTCGGCGAGCTCACCGACGAGCAGATCGACCGGGTCTGCTCGTGCCTGCTCACGTCGGTGTCGACGGAACGACCCTGAGGATGCGGCCCGCGGGGCCCGCCGTGTCGGTCACGAGGTAGAGGTTGCCGTCGGGGCCTTGCACCGCCGAGCGGAACCGAGCCTCGTCGAGCAGGGCGGTCCACTCGGCGCCCACGGCGTTGCCCTTGGCCGGGTCGAGCCAGAACACCCGGACCTGTCGATCCTTGAGCACGGCGATGGCCATGGAGTTGTTCCACCCCTTCCACTGCGGGCCGCTGAGGAACGTGGCCCCTGACGGGGCGATGGTCGGACAGCCCGAGCTCCACGTGGCCACGAGGGCGTCGGGATGGGCGACCAGGTCGGTCATGGGGCCGGACTCGTCGTACGCCGTCGGGTTGCCGGGTACCTCGGGGTCCCACCCGTAGTTGGCCCCGGCCACGAGCCGGTTCACCTCGTCATCGCACGAGGTGCCGTGTTCGACGCTGAAGGCGGCGCCGTCGGACGGACGGAAGGCGATGCCCTGCACGTTGCGGTGGCCGTAGGTGTAGATCCGGTCGTCGAGCGGGCTGAGGGGATCGACCATCCCGGGGTTGTCGGCGGCCGGCGCCCCGTCACGATCGATCCGCAGCACCTTGCCAGCGAGGGACGTCGGGCTCTGCGGGTTCGGGCCTCGGGCGGCGTCGCCCGTGGTGACCCACAACATGCCGTCGGGACCGAAGCGCGGTCGGCAGCCGGAGTGCCGGCCACCGGTGGTGGTGGGGATGCCGGTGACGATGTTCGTGCGGTCCGTCAGGGCGGTGCCGGTCGGGTCGAGGGCCCAACGCACGACCTTGACGTCGACGGCCGTCGTGTTGAAGCAGGTGTAGATGAAGCGGTTGGTGGTGAAGTCGGGGTCGACGGTGAGGCCGAGCATGCCGCCCTCGCCCTGCACGGCGACGTCGGCTGGCGCTGCGATGGTGGTGAGCGTGGCGCCGTCCCACGAGCGCACGCGCCCGACGCGCTCGGTCAGCAGCATGGTGCCGTCGGGGAGGAAGGCGACGTCCCAGGGCCGATCCAGGTTCGACACGGCCACGGTGGCGGTGAGCACGGTTGGTGCCTTCCGGCAGGCGGTGGCGCCCGCCACCACGAGGAGGGTGGCGGCGGCGATGGCCACCGCCCGGGTGCATGTGCGGCGGGTGACCATGGCGGGCTCCTCCTGCGTCGGCTCGACTGGGCGAGGGTACCGTTCGGGCGGGCTCAGCGCCGGGCCAAGGCCAACCTGTGGAGCAGCTCTGACCAGGCGGCGGCGACCTGGCGGAGGTCGTGCTGCGCCTCGACGTGGTCTCGGGCAGCGGCGCCGAGCACCGCTGTCTCCGTGCGGATCGAGTCGACCGCGACGGCGAGGCCATCGGCCAGCGCCTCGGCGTCGACGTCGTCGTCGACCAGTCGACCCGTCTTCCCGTCGGCCACGAGCGTGGGCACGGCACCGACGGCGGTGGACACGACAGGTCGTCCCGCGGCCATGGCTTCGAGCAAGGCGCCAGGTACGCCCTCGGTGGTGCTGGTGCCGAGGACGACGTCGGCGGCGGCGATGGCATCGGTGGGATCGGCGACGGCCCCGAGCAGGTGCACGCGCGA
>Ga0105047_10018085_pt1 | contig 10940 bp, 9 predicted proteins | sample MAT04_FD_78384 | JGI IMG/M metagenome (GOLD analysis project Ga0105047, IMG submission 78384) | Freshwater microbial communities from Lake Fryxell liftoff mats and glacier meltwater in Antarctica - MAT-04 (megahit assembly) | ecosystem: Environmental > Aquatic > Freshwater > Ice > Liftoff...
ACTTGCGGCTACCTGTTCATGTGCTCGGGCTACTACAGCTACAAGGGTGGCTACACGCCCAAATTTGCGGGCGTGGACACCTTCAACGGCCAGATCGTGCACCCGCAGGCATGGCCGGAGGACCTCGACTACACCGGCAAGCGGGTTGTCGTCATCGGTTCGGGCGCCACCGCCATGACACTCATTCCGGCGATGGCCGACACCGCTGCTCACGTCACCATGTTGCAGCGCTCGCCGACCTACGTGGTGGCCGCACCGGATCGCGACCCCGTGGCGAACGCGATGCGCAAGGTGCTGCCCAACAAGCTGGCATACAGGATCACCCGCAAGAAGAACGTCGCCTTCCAGCAGATGATCTACAAGCGCACCCGCACCCAACCCGACAAGGTGAGAACTCAGCTGATCGGCCGTGTGAGCAAGGCACTGGGGCCCGAGTACGACGTGGCGCAGCATTTCACGCCCACCTACAACCCGTGGGATCAGCGCCTGTGCCTGGTGCCCAACGGTGATCTGTTCACCGCTATCAAGTCGGGCAAGGCATCGGTGGTGACGGACCAGATCGATACGTTCACAGAGACCGGCATTCGCCTGCAGTCGGGCACCGAGCTGGCGGCCGACATCATCGTCACCGCTACCGGCCTCAACCTGGTGACCCTCGGAGAGATGGAGTTCGTGGTCGACGGTGAGCCCGTCGATTTCTCCAAGACCTGGACGTACAAGGGCTTCGCCTACTCCGGCGTTCCCAACCTGGCGTCGTCGTTCGGATATGTGAATGCCTCGTGGACGCTGCGCGCCGACCTCACCTGCGAGTACGTCTGCAAACTGCTGAACCACATGGAGACCACCGGCACGGTCGAATGCACGCCACGCCTGCGTGCCGAGGACGCCCACATGCCCGAGCGCCCCTGGATCGACGACTTCTCAGCCGGCTACATGCAGCGCGTGATGCACATGTTCCCGCGCCAGGGCGACCGCGAGCCGTGGATCAACACGCAGAGCTACACCAGCGACAAGAAGTTGTTCCGCACGGGACAGTTGGAGGACGGCGTGATGCAGTTCACCTCCGCGCCGGCGGTCGCTCACCGATAGCCCGTTACGCCTTGGCGTCGGCCCAGCTATGAACAGTGCTGATGTCGGCAACGAACCGGACACCGGCGCCAGCGGGCTGCCACCGAAACGCGGCTTCGGCCAGGCAGTCGTGGAGTAGGAGTACCGTTGCGTCGGCTTGAGGCGCCGGGACATGCACCAGCAGTTCGTCGTGCAGGCAGAGCACGATGCGCGCCCCAAGCCCTGCTGCGCGGGCGCGCACGGTGACGGCCCACACTTTGAACAGCTCGGCGGCAGCGCCCTGCACCATCGCGTTGCGTGCGTAGCGCCCGCGGCCGGCAGCGGCTGTACGGTGGTCGGCGCCGTCGGCGATCTCGAACATTCGAATCAGTCGGCCTCCGTAGGTACGCAGCTCACGGCCGTCGAACCCGGCCTCGGCGGCATCACTGAGGTACTTCATCGCCACCGGGTAGCCGGTCTCCATACCGCGCAGCGCCTGCCCGGCAGTACCGCTGGTCTGGCCGTACATTGCCGCGAGCACAGCGATCTTGGCGACCGACCGTTCGACGCCCAGGCGCTTCGCCACCGGTGCGTAGAGGTCGTCGTCCTGCGTCGCACGACACAGGGCCTGGTCGCCGCTGATGGCCGCCAGCACGCGTGGCTCGATCTGCCCGAGGTCGGCGCGCACGAACACACAGCCGTCATCGGCGATCACCACGGGACGTAGCTCGGCGGGAAGGTTGTGCAGCCCGGCGCCGGCCGTCATCCGGCCGGCAGCCCCGTCACTGCCGGACCACTCGCCACGCAGACGGCCATCAGCACCCACGTTGGTGTCCAACCAGCCGTAGCCGAAGGTGGTGGCGACGCGCTCGGCCTTTCGCCAGTGCAACAGCGCTCCGATCGCGGGATGCACCTCGCGCATTTGTTCCAGCCGCCACGCACGGGTGTCGGGCACGTCGATGCCCAGCCGGCGCAGCATGCTTTTCACGTCTGCCGGGCTGCGCAGGTCGATGCCGCTGCCGGGCGGCAGGTGGCGCAACACTTCCTCGTCGCGCCGTGCGCGACCCACCGCGGCCTCCGCTTCATCGGCGGCGCGAGGGCCAACCATCGAGGCGATCAGCGCCTCGGCTGCGGGCACGTTGATCGGCAATCCGTCGGCTGCCAGTTCCGCACACAGCAGTTCTGCAGCGGACTCGGAACGTGCGGTCGCCGACGCGTCGCCCTGTACCTGGCCCGTTGACATCAATTCGTCGATCAGCCGCTGCTGGAGTTCTGCGGCCCTCCATGCCACGCCAGCCCACCGAGCGGCCCTTGCAGTCGTGTCAGCCCACCCTCCTGCCAGCCACTCGGGACGCAGATAGCCGTCTGGGCGTACCGGGTGGTCGCTGTCGCCCCCGTCGTCGCCATCGCCACCCAGTAGGTTGAGCTGACCCATCGCCGGCATCTTGTGGTGATCCAGCCCGTGGAGGTGCGCCCACACCCGGCCGGCATCGGCCCGCCAACCACCGCGCAGCAAGCGGTGCACCGCCACGATGTCCCAGCAGGTTGCCAACCTGACCTCGCCAGCCAGCAGAGCAGTGGAGGTCGTATTCGACCAACACACCCAGCGTGGCCGCAACGCATCGTCGACCTGGGCGATCGTCTCGGCAGCCAGAGGTTCGCAGATCGAGATCTGTGTGTCCCGGATGGCCAACCCGATCCCGCCGTTGGGGCACACTGCCAGTCCAACTCGGCTGCCCCTGGTCACACCCGCCTCGTTCAACGCCAGGTGCAGCACGTCTGGACTGTCGGCTACGAGGTGCACGCCACCATCTTGGTCCGCTCAATGGCGACTCGGCGCTGTAGAAAGGACGTCGATGGCCCGCGCACCGATGTTCAGCTCGCTGAGACATCGCAACGCGCGCTTGTTCTTCATCGGTCTGCTGGTCAGCAATGTCGGCACCTGGATGCAGATGACCGCGATGTCGCTACTGGTGTACGAGCTCACCGGCAGCGCCGCCGACGTCGGCATCACGCTGTTCTGCCAGTTCCTGCCGATGCTCTTGCTCGGCGTGTGGGCGGGCGCGGTGGCCGACCGGCGCGACAACCGCACGATGGCATTGCTGACCCAGAGCTTGCTGGCCGCACAGGCGCTGACGTTGGGCACGTTGTACCTGCTCGACCTCGTCAACCTGCCGGTGGTGTACGGCCTATCGCTGTTGCTCGGTGTGATCGGCGCCTTCGACAACCCTGCGCGCCGCGGGTTCGTGATCGAGCTGGTCGAGCCGCAGGAGATCACCAACGCGATCTCGCTCAACACCGCGGTCATGACGGGCTCGCGCATTCTCGGCCCCGCACTCGCAGCAGCGCTCAAGGGCCCACTCGGGGCCGGCTGGTTGTTCATCGTGAACGGTGTCTCGTTCGTCGCCATGCTCTGGCCGCTGGTCGCGATCGATCGAACGAAGCTGCACTCCGCTCCGGTGGCGAAGCGTGGCGGCACGCCCGTACGCGACGCGTTCCGCTTCATCCTCCACGACCGGCGACTGCTGGTGGTGTTCGTCACCTTCACCGTCGTTGGCACATTTGCTTTCAACTACAGCGTCTCGCTACTCAAGATTGCCGACGTGCGCTACGACAGCAAGCCGTTCTTCGGCATCCTGTTGGCGGCCACCGGGTTGGGAAGCATGATCGGCTCGTTGTTCACCGGTGCACGCGCCCGAGTCACGACCTACTGGTTCTTCGGGAACGGCCTGCTGCTCGGCGTCAGTGGCATTGCCTTCGCGTGGGCGCCGAATGCCTGGGCGGCGTTGCTGCTTGCGTTGCCGGTTGGGTTTGGTGGCGCTGCCTTCATCGCTGCGTTGAACGCCATCGTGCAGCAAGAGTCACCAGCCGACATGCGTGGTCGGTTACTCGCGTTGTCCGCCGTCGCCTTCCTGGGCACTACACCGATTGGCGCACCGATCACCGGCTGGATTGCGGACCACATCGGCGCGGAATGGAGCCTTGCCTACGGAAGTGTGGTCGCTCTCGTGTCAGTGACGATCGGCTTCACTCTGAGGTGGCGATCAGTACGCGCAGAGGTTCCAACCAACCAACACCAGCCTGCCCCTGTGCTCGTTGATTACTCCGACGCTGGCGGTGTCGTTCCAGAGTGACGCACCGCCGGTCGCAGGCAAGTTCAGCATGCGGGCTGTGAGAATGCGGCTGAGATGGCCGTGGGTGAAAGCGACCACGGCGCGGCCGGCGCCCACTCGCTCGACCTTGGCGACGAAGGAATCGCACCGAGCCGACACCTGCATCATGCTCTCGCCGCCGGGGCAGCCCGTGGTGAAGAGGTCCCACTCCGGGTCCCGCTCCAGAATCTGCGAACTGGTCAGCCCTTCGTAGTCGCCATAGTCGAACTCCATCAACGCATCCAACGGTTCCGCCCCTCGATGGGGGAGGGCAAGCTCGGCGGTACGGGCTGCACGCTCGAGGGGGCTGGTGTAGACCAGCGGATCGCGGCCTTCCAGCAGCTCCTCGATCAGCGGGCCGACAGCCATCGCCTGCGCAACGCCTTCCTCGGTGAGCGACAGATCGGTGCGACCGGTGTGCTGTCCGGACACCGACCACTCTGTCGCGCCGTGACGAACAAGCAGGACGAGCGCTGGCAGCGACGCAGAATGTGGCACAAACGGACAGGGTAGGCGACACTGGCGGCACGATGCCTGCTCGACAGATCCGCACGACGATCATGTGGTTTCGTCGTGATCTCCGTCTGGCCGACCTGCCGGCGCTGCACGCAGCGGCGGCCGACGGCGCCCGCGTGGTTCCTTTGTTCGTGGTCGACCCTGCCTTTGCGATGTCGGGGGCGCCACGCCGGGCCTTCATGGCCGATGCCTTGCACGCGCTGGACGACTCGATGGGTGGGGCGTTGGTGTACCGCCATGGTGATCCCGTGGAAGTGGTTCCTGCGTTGGCCGCCGAGGTTGGTGCCCAAGGCGTCTACGTCTCTCGTGATGATGCGCCGTACGGCCGAGCGCGGGATAGGGCCGTCGCTGACGCGCTGGGCTCGCTCGGTGTTCGACTGCACGGCGTGGGTAGCCCGTATGCGGTGTCACCCGGTGACGTCAACAAGGGCGACGGCACGCCATATGCAGTGTTCACACCCTTCTCGAAGCAGTGGCGGGCGGTTGGGTGGGACGCGCCCTTGGACGTGCCCGACGTGCAATGGTTCGGCGCGCCGGACGTCCCGTGCGACGGCACACCGCTGCGCCCCCGCACCAACGTCAACGCGAGGGCAGCGGCCAGCGAGCTCGGAGCGCACGCCCAATGGCAGCAGTTTCTCCCCGCGGTGTCGCACTATCGGGAGCTGCGCAACACGCCAGCGGTAGAAGGGACCAGCCGACTTTCGGCCGCGCTGCGCTGGGGCCTGGTGCACCCTCGGCAACTTCTGGCCGGTCTCGAGCCAAGTGCCGGCGCTGACACGTTCGCCAACGAACTGGCGTGGCGCGAGTTCTACGCCGACGTGCTCTTTCGCAATCCCGCGACCGCCCGCGAGAACCTGAACCAGCGGATGAACGCGATGGCTGTCGACACTGATGCCGCTGCGCACCAACGCTTCGAACGATGGGCGGCAGGGAATACCGGATATCCGATCGTCGATGCAGGCCTGCGGCAGTTGCACGCCACCGGCTGGATGCACAATCGAGTTCGCATGCTGGTGGCCAGCTTTCTGGTGAAAGACCTGCATCTGCCGTGGCAGTGGGGCGCACGACACTTCATGCGTCATCTCATCGACGGCGATCTGGCCTCGAACAGTCACGGCTGGCAGTGGACTGCGGGTACCGGCACCGACGCGTCGCCGTACTTTCGGATCTTCAACCCAACCACGCAGGCAATACGCTTCGACCCCGACGGCGACTATGTGCGGCAGTGGGTTGCAGAGCTGGCCGACGTCGGTGGAGGTGCTGTTCACGACCTCGGACTCCTACGACCCGCCGGCTACCCGCCCCCCATGGTCGATCATGCGGCCGAGCGCGACGAAGCCCTGCATCGATACCGCCAGGTGACCGCTGGCAGTCGGTAGCCTGGAGTGCCAATCGCATCCGGTGCGCCAAGTTGTTGAACGGCAGGTGAGCCATGCTCGACGAACGCAAGACAGCAATCTTGAGAGCAGTGGTGCAGGAGTACATCGCGACCGCGCAACCGGTCGGTTCCACTCACATCGCCAATGCCCCAGGTGTGCGGGTCAGCTCGGCAACCGTGCGCAACGAGATGGCCGTGCTCGAGCAGGACGGCTACCTGGCTCAGCCACATACCTCCGCTGGTCGCATTCCCACCGACAAGGGCTACCGCTTCTTCGTCGACCACATGGCGCAGCCGGGCCGCCTCGACACGCAGTCGTCGCAGCGCGTCGGTGCCTTCTTCGACTCGGCGCACGGGCGTCTTGAGGAGCTGCTGCACCAGACCACCAATCTGCTCGCACAGGTCTCGCACCACGCGGCCGTGGTGGTCGGGCCACGCGCGGAGATCGCAGTAGTGCGCTCGGTGCAGGTCGTGGGGCTCGTTGGCCGCCACGCGACGGTCGTCGCCGTGCTGTCCAACGGTGTGGTCGAGAACCAGGCGGTCGAGCTTCTCGACGAGGTCTCCGAGGTTCGGCTCTCAGCCGCAACTGCCCACCTGCAGGCACACATGGTGGGTAGGTCGCTGGACAGTGGCATGCACATTCCCCTCACCGGCGACCGCGAGCTCGATGCGGTGTGCTCGGCCGCCGCTGGTGCACTCGATGGGTCCGTTGCCGACGAACACGTATTTGTTCATGGCGCCGCCTCGATGGCCCACGCGTTCGATGCAGTCGACACCGTGCGCTCGGTACTGCGCACGTTGGAGCAGCAGTACGTGATGGTCACGCTGGTGCGCGACGTACTGAATCGTGGCCTGTCGGTGGCCATCGGTGCCGAGCACGGGGTCGAGCCGCTCGTGGCGTGCTCCGTGGTCGTTCGCCCGGTGGTTGTCGACGGCGAGCAGGTTGGCACCATCGGCGTGCTCGGGCCGACGCGAATGGATTATCCGCAGGCCCTCGCTACCGTCGAAGCGGTGAGCGATCGATTGGGCCGGCACCTCAGCGACGGTGGGAGCACGAATGGCTGACGATTATTACGCATTGCTTGGCGTGCCCCGCACGGCCAACAGCGATGAACTGAAGAAGGCGTACCGCAAGCGCGCCCGCGAACTGCATCCCGATGCCAACCCTGGCGATGCCGCCGCAGAGGAGCAGTTCAAGAAGGTCGCACGGGCGTACGAGGTGTTGAGCGACGCCGACGCCCGCGCCCGCTACGACCGCTTCGGCGAGCAGGGTGTTGGCGGCGCAAACGGCCCCAACGTGGGCGACATGTTCGGTGGTGGCGCTGGCGGCGGCCTCGGCGATCTTTTCGACGCCTTCTTCGGCGGCGGCGGCGGGCCCTTCGGCGGTGGCGGCGGTCGTGGGCCGGCTGGTCCGCCGCGTGGTCAAGACCTGGAGGTCGTTGCCGACGTAGCGTTCGAGCAGGCCGTGTTTGGTGCCACGGTGCCAGTCACGTTGCGCACGGCACTGCGTTGCGATGACTGCGGCGGCACCGGTGCCGGCGAGGGTACCAAGCCAGTGACCTGTAGCGAGTGCAACGGACGCGGCCAGGTGCAGCGAGTGCGTCACAGCATGTTGGGGCAGATGGTCACCTCCTCGGCATGTCAAAAGTGCAGTGGGCTTGGTCAAGTCATCGTCACTCCGTGCCCAAAGTGCGCCGGCGAGGGTCGGATCGTCAGCGAGAAGACGTACCAAGTGGACGTTCCGGCGGGCGTCGACACCGGTTCCACCCTGCGGCTGACCGGCCGCGGCGCAGTTGGCCCGCGCGGCGGCACCTCTGGCGACATGTACGTGCACATTCGTGTGGCTGCCCACGAGCGCTATCGTCGCGAGAACGACGACCTCATCACCGACCTGCCTGTGTCGATCGCGCAGGCGTCGTTGGGGGCCAAGTTCCTGCTGCCCACACTCGACGGTGACGAGGAAATCCTTGTTCCCGCAGGCACCCAACCAGGCCGCGAGTTCGTGCTCCGTCAGCGGGGGGTGCCGCGGTTGCAAGGTCGCGGGCGTGGTGATCTTCGTGTGCGAGTGCAGGTCCAGGTGCCCACCAAGCTCAGTGAGCCCGAGGTCGAGCTCCTCAAAAAATTCGCCGAGTCACGTGGCGAGGAGCTGCACTCGGAACATGGGCTGTTCGCCCGCATCAAGTCGGCGTTCCAGTGAACCCGGCGCTGCGTTCTAGCGCGGCGCATGTCTTCGTGGAGTCGCTGGCCGACCCGACGCTGCATCCCGACGATGCTCACCATCTGTTTCGCGTGCTGCGCCTCAGGGACGGCGAATGCGTGACCATCAGCGATGGTTGCGGCGGATGGCAGGCGACGGAGGTGGTCGGGCACTTGCTACGACCAGTCGGGGAGCCGACAATGGAGTTGCCCGGGCCGCAGCTCACGATCGCGAGCGCGATCCCCAAGGGTGACCGGGCCGAGTGGATGGTGCAGAAGCTGACCGAGGTGGGCGTCACCGAGATCGTGCTGCTGCATTGTGAACGCAGCGTGGTGCGATGGGAGGGCGACCGCGCAGAGCGACAGCTGGCGCGTGCCCGCAGAGTCGCCAAGGAAGCTGCAATGCAAAGTCGTCGCGCTCGGTTGCCCGTCGTCACCGGTCCGCAAGCGTGTGCCGATGTATTGGTCCTCGACAACGTCGCAGTGGCGGAGCCGGCAGGGGTGGCCGCAGGTGTGCTCGGCTGGCGGCCGTCAACAGTGGTGATCGGGCCGGAGGGCGGATTCTCCGACAGGGAACTGGTGGCAGCGCCGACCTTGGTTGCACTCGGCCCGACCGTGATGCGCATCGAGACCGCCGCAGTGGTGGCGGCAGTCATTTTCTTGATGTAGAACTGTCGATTCCTTCGCTCAGTGATCCCCGCTCACTGTCCGTTGGTTTCACGGTACATATGTGCCATGATGGAATCCGACGTGCGCTGGGCGGACCAGCCGCAGGAACGAGGAAGAGTGGACATGCGCGAGTTCGACGATGACGATGTGGTTGCGTCCCCGTACAGCCGCAAGGTTGGTGAGCGGCTGCGTGTCATCCGGCGCCAGAAGCGGTTGTCGCTCCAGGAAGTCGAAGCCTCGTCCAACGAAGAGTTCAAGGCGTCCGTGCTGGGTGCCTACGAGCGGGGAGAGCGGGCCATCTCGGTGCCTCGGCTCGAGCGTCTGGCGAAGTTCTACAACGTCCCGGTCGATCAGCTGTTGCCACGAGAGGACGTCACCCCGTCCAACGAAGCAGAGCTGCTCAACAGCAAGAAGCTGGCGGTGGATCTGTTGAAGCTGACGCAGCTCACCGGTCAGCCGTTCGAAATGCTGGTCCGCTTTCTGAAGATGATTCAGGTGCAGCGCCAGGACTTCAACGGCAAGGTCATCACCGTACGCGGCGACGACACCCGCGCCATCGCAGCCATGCTCGACGTGCCCGTTGATCAGGTCGGTCAGCGTCTCGACGCGCTCGACCTTCTGTTCCGCCCCTAGTCGCTCGCTGTACGCTGCGGCTCGTCGTGAGCCAGTCATCTGCCGTCGATCCCTGTGAAGTGCCGGCATCTGCCGTTGATCCGCTAGGGGTCTATCTCCATATTCCGTTCTGCGCCAAGCGTTGTGACTACTGCGCATTTGCCACGTGGACCGATCGTGGTCACCTGCAGGATCAGTATCTGGCAGCCTTGACGGCCGACATCGTGCGAGCTGAGTTGGCGCCCGTGACCAGTGTGTTCGTGGGCGGAGGTACACCCACCCTGGTCGACCCTGCGGCGCTTGGCGACGTGCTGCGGGTGATTGCGACGACGCCTGACGCCGAAGTCACTGTCGAGTGCAACCCGGATGATGTGACCGTGGAGATGTACCGCACCTTCCGAGCAGCCGGCGTCAACCGCGTCAGCATCGGCGTGCAGTCGATGGTGCCCTCAGTGCTGGCCGCCCTGGGCCGCACACACAACCCCGACAACGTCCGGCTCGCCGTTGCTGCGGTGCGCGGAGCGGGTATTCCCACGTTCAACCTCGACCTGATCTACGGCGGCGCCGGCGAGACACTCGACGAGTGGCGCGCAACCTTGGAGGGAGCCATTGCCCTGGAGCCGCTGCACATCTCTGCGTACGCGCTGACGGTGGAGGCCGGGACTCCGTTGGCTCTCGAGCCCGAGCGGCACCCCGACGACGACGACCTGGCCGACAAGTACGAGTTGGCCGACGAGATGCTCACCGCCGCCGGCCTGGCGAACTACGAGGTCAGCAACTGGGCCAGGGCCGGGCACGAGTGTCGCCACAACATCCTGTATTGGCAGCAGGGCAACTACGTCGGCTTCGGCAGCGCTGCCCACAGTCACCGTGATGGCCGTCGATGGTGGAACGTCCGCACGCCCGAGCGCTACATCGCCGCCGTCGCCGGCAACGAGTCCACCGAGGTCGCTGGGGAGACGCTCGACGATGCGACCCGCCACGTGGAAGGCCTGCAGCTGGCCATTCGCATGCGTGACGGAGTGCCGGCGAGCTCCTTGGACATCGACGGCCTCGAAGGACTGGTCGAAACGGACGGTGAGCGTGTGCGACTGACGCGAACCGGCCGTCTTCTCGCCAACGAGGTGTCGTTGCGGCTGCACTGACTGGTAGATTCAACGGTCGCTACACGGGCGTGTAGCTCAGTTGGTTAGAGCGCCACGTTGACATCGTGGAGGTCCTGGGTTCGATTCCCTGCACGCCCACGACAACCGTCCGTTCCCCGCCCCGAGTGCCACGCAACCGGTGCGAGTGCCACGCAACCGGTGCGAGTGCCACGCAACCGGTGCGAGTGCCACGCAACCGGTGCGAGTGCCACGCAACCGGTGCGA
>Ga0105047_10018086_pt1 | contig 10940 bp, 7 predicted proteins | sample MAT04_FD_78384 | JGI IMG/M metagenome (GOLD analysis project Ga0105047, IMG submission 78384) | Freshwater microbial communities from Lake Fryxell liftoff mats and glacier meltwater in Antarctica - MAT-04 (megahit assembly) | ecosystem: Environmental > Aquatic > Freshwater > Ice > Liftoff...
ATCAACGGCCCGATCGCCCCGACGGCCGAGCGACCCGAAGACGAGCGCGTCGTCCCCTTCCCGCCGCGGTACGCCCTGCCCGAAGAGTCCGGCCTCACGGCCGTCGTCGGGCGCGACGGACTGACCTACGACATCGACTTGCAGCCATGAAGACGTTCGATCCGACGCCCCCGTCCGGTCCGCCCGCCCCGCCCGGGTCGCGGGTCTGGCGCGCCTCCCTGACGGTCGCGGGCGGGCTGCTCGTCCTGACCGGCGGGGCCGTCCTTCTCGCCTGGGCCGCCGGAAGTCTGGAGTACGTCCAGATCGACCCCGGCCGGCCGCCGATGCACTACAACGTCGCCGCCGGGTTCGTCGTCTGCGGGGCCGGGTTCGTCGCCCTCGCCCTGGGGCGGTTCCGGGTCGCCCGCCGGTGCGGGGCGGCTCTGCTCGTATTGGGCGTCGTCCTGTCGGCCGCGGAGATTCCGGCCCTCGGGCTGCGGCTCGACGGGTGGGCGTTCGTCCCGCCGCCGACGTGTCCGCCGTTCCCGCCCGGCGGGGCCGCGCCCACCGTCTCGGTCGCCCTGGCCCTGATCGGAGCGGTACTGGTCGTGACTGGTCGCCGGGACGCGAGCGCCGGCCGGGGGGCGTTCGCCACCTTGTTCGGGGCGGTCCTGGTGGCCGGGGGCGGCGCGACTCTGATCGCGGTCTTCGGGGAACCCGCGGTCGGGTGGACGAGCCGGATGCCGGTCCTCGGGGCGGCCGCGGTCGCCGTCGCCGGGCTGGGGTTGCTCCCGGGGGTTTTCCGCAGAGGCACCCCGGCGTTCGTCGCCGGCCGGACCCTTTCCCTAGCGGTCGGGGTTGTCGGGGTGGTGGCCGCGCTCTTCCTGTGGGTGGGGCTGGACGCCGATCAGGACCGGCGGATCGGCCGGCAGGTCCAGTTCGAAACCGCCCACCTCCATCGCTCGGCCCAGGACCGGCTGGCCGGTGAGGTGAACGCCCTCACGGGGCTGGCGGAGAGGTGGGGGCGGACCGACCCGGAGCAGATGTGGGCGGACGCCAGCAACTACGTCGGCCAACAGCCGGCCTGCCTGGGCGTGGCCCGGGTCGGCCCGGACGCCGCCGTCTCCTGGGTCGAGGTGCGGCAACGCCCGGCCCCGCCGACCACGCTCGACGCCCTCGGGGTCGCCGGCCCCGTCGTCGCCGCCCTGCGGGAGGGGCGGGTCGTCGCCGCCCGGCCGCCCCGGTCGGCCTGGAAGGGTGCCCGGGTACTCGTCGTGTTCGCCCCGCACGCGCCGGGCACCGCGGCCGGGGGCGGGCTGCTCGCCGTCTTCCGCCTGCAGGAGTTCTTCGACACGGCGATCAACTCGAACCTGGCCCACGGGTACGCCATCCGGGTGACGGAGAACGGCGAGGCGGTGTTCACCCGGTTCGGGACCGACGCCGAATACCGCGGCCGGTGGGACCAGACCCTGCCCCTCGATTTCCACGGGCTGGACTGGCGGCTGTCCGTCTGGCCGACCCGGGCCGTCCTCGAACGCGAGAGCCTGTCCCTCCCGACCCTCGCCCTGGTCGTCGGCCTCGGGACGACGGCGCTGCTGGCACTCGCCGTCCACTTGGCGCGGACGGCCCGGCGGCGGGCGGCGGCGCTGGAGGCGGAAGTCCGGGCGCGGGAGGCGGCCCGGCACGCGCTGACCCGGAGCGAGGAGAAGTACCGCACCCTGATCGAGAACCTCGGCCAGGGCATCTTCCTTCAGGACCGCGACCACCGGTTCGTCGCCGCGAACGCCCAATACTGCCGGACCGTCGGCCGGACCGAGGCCGAGATCGTCGGCCGGACGGCGGCCGAACTGTTCGACCCCCGGCGGGCCGCCGCCCACGCGACCGAGGCCGAAACCGTGCTGGCCGACGGGCGGGGGATCGAGACCGAGGACGACCAGACGGTGGACGGCCGCCGGGCGTGCGTCCGGCGGGTGCTCACCCCGGTCCGGGACGCGGCCGGGCGGACGACCGGGGTGCTCGGCATCTGCTGGGACGTGACCGAGCAGCGGCGGCTCGAAGCCCACGTCCACCAGGCGAGCAAGATGGACGCCATCGGCCAGCTCGCCGGCGGCATCGCCCACGACTTCAACAACCTCCTCACCGCCATCCTCGGCAACCTCGACCTGATCGCCGCCGACCTGCCCCCCGGCGAGCCGTGCGGGGAGCTGGCGGCCGCGGCGCAGGCGGCCGCGACCCGGGCCGCGTCCCTCACCCAGCGGCTCCTCGGGTTCTCCCGCCGCCACCAGCTCGACTGGGTGCCGACCGACCTGACCGGGGTGGTCGGCGAGGTCGTCGCCCTCCTCCGCCGGACCATCAACCCGCTCGTCCGGATCGAGACCCGCTTCGCCCCCGGGCCGTGGCCGGTCCTCGCCGACCCGACCCAGCTCAACCAGGTGCTGATGAACCTGTGCCTGAACGCCCGCGACGCGATCGCCGGGGCCGGGGTGGTGACGATCGAGACGGCGTGCGTGAGCGCGGCCGCCCCCGCCGGCGGGGATTCGCCCGAGCCGGGCGACTTCGTCCGGCTGAGCGTGGCCGACACCGGGGCCGGGATGACGGACGAGGTGAAGGCCCGCCTCTACGAGCCGTTCTTCACCACCAAGGAAGTCGGCAAGGGGACCGGCCTGGGGCTGCCGATGGTGTTCGCCATCGTCCGCCAGCACAAGGGCTGGATCGACTGCTGGACCGAACCCGGCCGCGGCACCCGGTTCGACATCTACCTGCCGCGGGCCGAGGCCGAACATGCGGCGGCCGCGCCGGGGCCGGTCGCCCCGAGTCCCCACCGGGAGGGGCGGGGGACGGTCCTCGTCGTGGACGACGAGGAGATGATCCGGCGGGTCGCGGTGCTGACGCTCGAAGCGCGCGGGTACACGGTCCTCGAAGCGGCCGACGGGCAGGAGGCGGTGGACGTGTGCGCCCGGGAAGGCAGCCGGATCGACCTCGTGCTGCTCGACCTGACCATGCCGGTGCTGTCGGGGCACGAGGCGTTCCGCCACATCCTCCGGCTCGACCCGCACGCCCGGGTGCTGTTCGCCAGCGGGTACGCGGCCGAACAGCTGTCCGACGACGAGAAGGAGTCGATGGCCGGGTTCGTGCAGAAGCCGTACCGCCCGGCCGAGCTGACCGCCGCCGTCGAAGCCGCCCTCCGCCCGCACGGCGGGCCGCCGGCGCGGGTCGGGTGCGCCCCGCACCTGGCCACGGCGGGGTGAGGCCGGCGGGCCGTGCCCCGAACCCGTCCGCCGAACCGAGCGTTCGGGGCGGCTCCCCGTCGTGCGATCGCGCTCTCGTCGGATATTGACACATTCGTCCCGTCCGCCCCGCATATACTGACAACCCGCCGTGCGGCGATTTTCGCGCCCCGGCGCGGTCGGGAACGCCGGATCGCGCGACGCCGACACGACCTGAGAGACGCGCCCGATGGCTGCGGCTACGCCCGCGATACACGACCTGGCCCGGCGAGTGATCGCCTTCGAAACGGCACGCGACCCGTCCGACGGGCCGGGCGGGGCGGCGGTGCGCGCGTGCGAGACGTTGCGCGTCCCCCTCGCCAAGCTCGCGGGGGTGGCCGGCTTCCGCTCGCTGATGACGCGGGCCGTGGCGCTCGCGACGGCCGACGTGCCGTGGCTCGCCGCGGTGCGGGTGCGGGCCGACGGGTCGGTCGAGGGCTTCGCCGAAGCCCGGACCGACCCGGGGGCGATGTCGGGCGGGGATGCGGGGGGGGTGGTCGTGGTCCGGTTGCTCGGGTTGCTGGTGACGTTCATCGGCGAACCCCTGACGCTCGGCCTGGTGCGCGACGCCTGGCCCGACGCGCCGGCGGTCGAAACGGATCGATCGACCAGGGGGCAGCCATGAGTGCGGACGAACGGGTGACGATCCGGAAGCTGCCGACCGGCGTGCCGGGGCTGGACGAGATACTCGGCGGCGGCCTGCCCGAGTACTCGTTCAACATCATCGCCGGCGCGCCCGGGGGCGGGAAGACGACCCTCGCCCACCAGCTGATGTTCGCCAACGCCACCCCCGAGCGGCCGGCCCTGTTCTTCACCGTCCTCGGCGAGCCGGCCATCAAGATGCTGCGCTACCAGCAGCAGTTCACGTTCTTCGACCCGACCAGGCTGGGGACCGCCGTCCGGTTCGTCAATCTCAGCCAGGTCGTGCTGGAGAAGGACCTGGGCGCGGTCCTGGAGGAGATCGTCAAGGAGGTCGAAGCCGCCGGCCCCGGGGTCGTCGTGGTGGACTCGTTCCGGACGGTCGTGCGGAAGGCCGCCGGCGGCACCAGCGAGGCCGACCTCCAGGGGTTCGTCCAGCGCCTCGCCCTGCACCTGACGAGCTGGCAGGCGACCACCTTCCTGATCGGCGAGTACACCGAGGGCGAGGTCCGCGACAACCCGGTGTTCACCGTCGCCGACGGCCTGTTCTGGTTGACACAGCAGGTCGAGCGGAACTCGATCGTGCGCAAGTTGCAGGTCATGAAGTTGCGCGGGCAGGCGTCGGTCCCGGGGTTGCACACGTTCCGCATCACGGCCGACGGGGTGCAGGCCTTCCCGCGCACGTTCGGCCTGACCGGGCGGAAGGAGAAAGCCCCCGACCGGCCGCGGCTGTCGTGCGGGATCGCCGAGCTGGACGCGATGATGGGCGGCGGCATCCCCGAGGGGGACAGCCTGCTGATCGCCGGGCCGTCGGGGTCGGGGAAGTCGGTCTTCGCCACCCAGTTCATCGCCGAGGGGCTGCGCCGCGGGGAGCCGGGGATCGTCGCCATCTTCGAGGAGCGGCCGGAGGAGTACGCGGTGCGGGCCGACTCCCTCGGCATGGAGTTCGCTGCACACCGGCGCGACGGGAAGTTGAACCTCCTGTACCTCCGCCCCCTCGACCTGTCGGTCGACGAGACGATGCACGAGATCATCGACGCCGTCGAGCGGACGAAGGCGAAGCGGCTGGTGATCGACTCCCTGGCCGGGTTCGAGCTGGCCCTGGCCCCCGGCTTCCGCGAAGACTTCCGCGAGTCGCTCTACCGCATGATCGGGGCGCTCACGCGGACCGGCGTGACCATCGTGAGTACCGTCGAGTTGATCGAGAGCTTCACCGAACTCGCGCTCAGCCCCTACGCCATTTCGTTCCTCAGCGACGACATCGTGCGGCTGCGGTACGTCGAGATCGGGAGCCGGCTCCGCAAGGTGCTGATGGTCGTCAAGATGCGGGGCGGCGTCCACAGCAAGGACATCCGCGAGTACGACATCACGGCCGCGGGGATCCGGGTGGGCGGGCGGCTGATGGGTTATCATGGCCTCGTCACCGGGGTGCCCGAACAGGTCGCGCCCGGGGTGCGGGACGGCGACGAATCGCCCGGCGCACCGGCCCACAACGAGTTAGGGTAAGTCATGATGACGGAGTGCGACACCCCCGGCGCGGATCACACGCCCGACTTCCCGCTCCTCTGCCGGTACCTGTCCGAGCGGTCGCCCCAGCCGATGGTCGCCGTGGACGGGACGACCCACGTCGTGACCTACTTCAACCACGCCTTCGCCCGGCTCGTCGGCCGGGAGATGAACGATCTCGTCGGCCGCCCGTTCGCCGAGGCCGTGCCGGAGGGGGAAGCGAACGGCTGTCTCGCCCTCCTCGACCGCGTCTTCCGCACCGGGACGCACGAAAAACTGGCCGACCAAGAACACCACCAGACGCCCCCCCGCCCCGCGTACTGGTCGTACAGCATGTGGGCGATCCTCGGGGCGGACGAGCGGCCGGCCGGCGTCATGATCCAGGTGACGGACGCGACCGAAACCTCACTCTTCCGCCGGCAGGGGGTGGCGATGAACGAGGCGCTGCTCGTCTCGGCGACCCGGCAGCACGAACTCGCGGCAGAGGCGGAGGCGCTCCGGGGGCGGCTCCAGGCCGCCGTCCACGCCCGGGACCACTTCATCGCCGTCGCCAGTCACGAGCTCCGCAACCCCCTCACCGCCCTGAGTACCGGGCTGCAACTCCTCAAGGTGGCCGGGGCCGACCCGGCCACGGCGGGCACCGCCCGGGACATGATGGAGCGGCAGCTGAAGCAGATGGTGCGACTGGTGGACGATCTGCTCGACCTCAGCCGGATCACGACGGGCAAGCTGGAACTCCGCAAGGAGCGGGTGGACTTGGCGGCGGTGCTGCGGGATGCGGCCGAGGCGAGCCGCCCGCTGATCGACCGCGGCGGCCACACCCTCACCGTCGCGCTGCCGCCCGACCCGGTGTGGCTCGACGCCGACCCGACCCGGCTCGGCCAGATCTTCCTCAACCTGCTCAACAACGCGGCCAAGTACAGCGAGCCGGGCGGGCACGTCCGGCTGTCCGCCGGGCGGGACGGGGGCGAAGTGGTGGTCCGCGTCCGGGACACCGGCATCGGCATCCCCGCCACCCACCTGCCGCACGTCTTCGACATCTTCGTGCAGGTGGACTCGTCGTGGCAGCGGGCGCAGGGGGGGTTGGGGATTGGGCTGTCGCTGGTCAAGGAGTTCGTCGGCCTGCACGGCGGCCGGGTCGAGGCCCACAGCGACGGCCCCGGGACGGGGAGCGAATTCGTCGTCCGCCTGCCGGTGGCGGTCGCGGCCGCCGCCGCCGGGGGGCCGACCGCCCGCCCCGAGACGGCCCGCGGGTCGCGGCGGCGCGTCCTCGTCGCCGACGACAACCGGGACGCGGCGGATTCGCTCGCCATGCTCCTGGGGTACATGGGGCACGACGTGCGGGCGGCCTACGACGGGGAGGCGGCACTGGCGGCGGCGGCCGCGTTCCGCCCGGAACTCGTCCTGATGGACCTCGGGATGCCGAAGATGGACGGGTACGAGGCCGCCCGCCGCATCCGGGCCGAGCCGTGGGGCGGCGCGCGGTTCCTCGTCGCCCTGACCGGGTGGGGGGCCGACGACGACCGGGAGCGGACCCGGGCCGCCGGGTTCGACCGACACCTCGTCAAGCCGGTGGACCCGGCCGCCCTCACGACCCTGATCGCCGAACTGCCGGCCGCGTCGCCCTGATTCATGGTCCGGTTGGTTGTGACTGATTTTGCCTTTGCTTGTGGCACGGGTCTCTGACCCGTGAAGGCCACACGGGTCAGAGACCCGTGCCACAAGCGAAAACGGACACGACCAAACGGACCGCGTATGAGACCCCGCCCGCGGGAGCGCGCCATGACTCCGGAAGCCCCGCCGGACCCGTTCGACCTGTCCCGCCTGTGCCGCTACTTCTCGGAGCGGTCGCCCCAGCCGATGGTCGTCGTCGGCGGGCCGGGGCACGTCGTCCGCTACCTCAACCCGGCTTTCGCCCGGCTCGCGGGGGGGACGGTGAACGAATTGCTCGGCCGCCCGTTCGCCGAGGCCGTGCCGGAGCGGGTCGGGAACGGGTGCCTCGCCGCCTTCGACCGCGTGTTCCGGACCGGGGTGCCGGAGAACCTGGCCGAGCAGGAACACGGGCCGTCGGCGGCCGCCTACTGGACTTACGCGATGTGGCCCGTCCTCGGGGCCGACGACGTTCCGACCGGGGTGATGGTCCAGGTGACGGAGGCGACGGAGGCGGCGGACTTCCGCCGGCGGTCGGCGGCGATGAACGAGGCCCTGGTCGTCTCGGCCGTCCGCCAGCACGAACTCATCGACGCCATCCGCCAGGGCGAGCGGGAGCGGCACGAGCTGGACCGGCAGCTGTTCCAGGCCCAGAAGCTGGAGAGCCTGGGCGTCCTCGCCGGGGGGATCGCCCACGACCTGAACAACATGCTCACCCCGGTCCTGGGGTACGCCGAACTCGCGGCCGACGCCCTGCCGGAAGGCTCCCCGGCCGCCCCTCTGCTGGTCGAGGTGATGAAGAACGGCCGCCGGGCCGCCGACCTGGTGCGGCAGATTCTCGCCTACGCGGGCAAGGGCCGGTTCGTCGTCGGGCCGGTCGATCTGTCCGCCCTGGTCCGCGAGCTGGACGTGTTGCTCGGGGCGGTGGCCCAGCCCGGAACCGTCCTCCGGTACGACCTGGCCCCGTCCCTGCCGCTGGTGGAGGCCGACGCCACCCAGCTCCGCCAAGTCGTCGTCAACCTGGTCACGAACGCGGCCGAGGCCGTCGGGGCGGGGGGCGGCACCGTCGCCGTCCGCACCGGCGTGGTCGCGGCCGACCCGCCGGCCGTCTTCCTGGAGGTGACGGACACGGGTGCGGGGATGACGGCGGCCGTGATGGAGACGATTTTCGACCCCTTCTTCACGACGAAGTTCACCGGCCGGGGGCTGGGGCTGGCAGTCGTCCAGGGGATCGCCCGCGGGCACCGCGGGACCGTCCGGGTCCACAGCGTACCCGGCCGGGGGAGTACCTTCCGCCTCGTCCTCCCGAGTACGCCGACGCCCGCCCCCGCCCCGCCCGCCCCCCCGCGGCCGGGGGGCTGGCGCGGCACCGGGACGGTCCTGGTGATCGACGACGAGCGGGTGGTGGGCACCATCGCGTCCCTCGTCCTCGGGGGGGCGGGCCTGACCGTCGTGGTCGCCGGGGGCGGGGAGGAGGGGGTGGCGCTGGTCCGCGCCCGCCCGGGCGGGATCGACGCCGTCGTCCTCGACCTGACCATGCCGGGGATGGGCGGGCTGGAGACCGCCGCGGCCCTCCGCGCCGTCCGGCCGGACCTGCCGATCGTCCTCATGAGCGGCTACACCGTCGAAGACGTGACGCTCCAGTCCGCCGGTCTCGGGATCACGGGGTTCGTGCAGAAGCCGTTCGACAAACTCGCGCTCCTGGCGGCCGTCCGCCACGCCCTCGGGCAGTGACGCGGGCGTCACTTCCGCCGGCAGACGGGGATGTCGCCGGGTTCCCAGCCGGCGTCGATGTTCTTGCCGGGGCAGGTCGGGATCGCCAGCGGCTCCCACGCCCCGGCGTCGGTCTTGGCCGGCGGCCGCAGCCGGGCCGCCCGCGCGGCGCTGCCGCCGTACATGAGCGTCTTGCGGCCCCGCTCCGTCGTGCAGCAGACGACCGCGACGAGGGCGTCGGTGTCCGCCCGGAAGATGCCCCCGCCCGAGTCCCCGGACGACACGCTCAACTCCATCGCCAGCTGGCCGTCGGGCGACTCGGCCCCCGTTACCCGCCCGTCCTCGCGGTTGCCCGGCCGGTCGATCCCGTACCCCGCGTGCCACACGGCCGTCCCGACCGGCGGGTTGTCGGCGGCGAGGGCGGCGGCCGGCAGGTCGTCGACGGCGTCGTCCGTGACCAGCCAGGTCAGGTCGGCCCCGGTCTCGCGGGCGGCGACCGTGACGGCGAGGGTGCGGCCGTCCTTGAGGGTGAAGCTGCCCCGACTGCCGGGGGTGCCGGTGCAGTGCGACGCGGTCAGCACGTCCCACCGCCCGTCGGCCCGGCGCGGCCCGACTACCGTGGCCGTGCAGCCGGCGTTGCCGAAGCGGAGCTTGCCGACCGCCGGGGCGGGGTCCGGCTTGGCCGGCGGCTTCGGGCGCGCGTCCGGCGGCACCGCGGCGCACGCCTCGACGACCACGGCGGTCTGGGTTTCGTCGACGACGAGGCCGTCGGCGGTGGTCCGGATGGCGAGCAGTTCGACGGCGTAGGTGCCGGGCGGGGCGACGAATTCGAGCGTGCCGCGCGGCGTCGTCGCCCGCTGCACGTCCTTCGCCGGATGGACGCGCCACAACACGGCGGCCCGGGGGTCCACCCCCTCCGCCCGCAGGCGGACGAGGGAGTGGGGCGGGTACTTCGTCGCGCCGGCGATGCGGACGGGCGGGCCGGGGTCGGCCGCGCCGGCGGCCGCGGCGACCAGGAACAGGACGTGCGCGCAGGTGGTACGCATGGCGGTCCTCGGGGAAGTGGGTGGGCGTTCGGGCGGGCCGGCCCCGCGACCCGAATGGAAGACGTGCCCCGGCCGGGGGGTAAACTTGTACTTTCGTACACTACCGCCGCCGGGGTGCAAATCGGAATCGGGGTTTTCCCCCGGAAGGGGTCCGCTCGTGAAGTGGACGTTCGGGCGGGCGGTCACGGCTTGGGGGCGGTCGGTGCCCCGGCCAGGGTCAGCGGGATGCGGTACAGTGACTTGCCGGCGGTGACGTACAGCGTCTTGCGGTCGGCCCCGCCGAAGCAGCAGTTGTTCGGGTCTTCCGGCGTCGGCAGGAAGCCGAGCTTCTTCCCCGCCGGGTCGAAGAAGTAGACGCCGGCCGCCGCCTTCGTCCCGGCGGTGGCGACGATCGTGCCGTCGGCGGCGACCGCCATCCCGTCGATCCCGCGGCCCTTGCCGAAGTCGTACAGCTCCGCGCGCGGGCCGCACGACCCGTCGGCCTTGAGCGGGTAGGCGACCAGCTTCCGCCCGCCGCCCGGCTCGCCGTTGTGGTCCGAGACGTACAGCGTCTTGCCGTCGGGCGAGACGACCAGGCCGTTCGGCTTGCGCACGTCCTTGAGCAGGAGGGTGACGGTCCCGTCCGGGTCGATGCGGTAGACCGACTCGGCGTCGATCTCGCGTTTCTCGTCGCCCTGGTAGCGCGGGTCGGAGAAGTAGACGCGACCTTTGGCGTCGAGCGTCAGGTCGTTGGGCGAGTTGAAGCGCTTGCCGTCGTACTTGTCGGCGAGGGCGGTGACGGTGCCGTCTTTCGCAGTGACGCTCACGCGGCGGCGGCCGCCGGTGTTCGCCCCCTCGCAGGCGAGGAGGCGGCCGGCGGCGTCGAACTTCAGCCCGTTCGCCCGCCCGCTCGGGTTGCGGAACTCGGCCGTCTTGCCGGTCGTCGGGTCGAACCGCATGATGCGGTCGCCGATGTCCGAGAAGTAGATCGCGCCGTCCGGCCCCTCGGCCGGGCCTTCGGTGAACGCCCCCTCGGCCCACAGTTTTTCGAGCTTCGCACCGGGGGCGGCGAACGGCACCGGCTCGGCACTCGGGGCGAGCAGGGCGGCGACGAGCAGGGACGGAAGCATGGGGTGAGTCCGGTGAAATGCCCCGCCCTTGG
>Ga0105047_10018090_pt1 | contig 10938 bp, 8 predicted proteins | sample MAT04_FD_78384 | JGI IMG/M metagenome (GOLD analysis project Ga0105047, IMG submission 78384) | Freshwater microbial communities from Lake Fryxell liftoff mats and glacier meltwater in Antarctica - MAT-04 (megahit assembly) | ecosystem: Environmental > Aquatic > Freshwater > Ice > Liftoff...
AGCCATGCGATTGCGCTTCCCGACGATCGCGGCCGAACTCGCGCGGCGCGGTCTCGATCTCGCCACAGATCTCATCCCGGTTGCTCCGGCCGCGCACTATTTCATGGGAGGAATCGTGGCGGGCTCCGATGGCACGACAACGCTGCCCGGTCTGCTCGCCCTCGGCGAAGCAGCATGCACTGGTGTCCATGGCGCCAATCGCCTTGCCAGCAACTCGCTGCTCGAAGGTCTCGTTTTCGGATTGCACGCCGCTGACCGTTTTTCGAAGTTGATACCTCCGGATGAAGCAATCGAGCGCAGTTCGCGGTCGACTCATCCGGTGGAAATCAAAGCTGATCCGGAAGCCCAACGCCTCATTGCAATTCGTGGTGAAATCCAGAGGGCCATGGGCCGGGAGGTCGCGGTCGTGAGGACGGCAACCGGCTTGCACGATGCGGTGGGTGCGATCGACCAACGATTGTTGGAACTGCGGGGGTTTGAGGGCGATCACCGGTTATTCTGGGAGACATCGAACATCGCCCTGGCAGCCCGATCGGTTGTTTCTGCGGCGCTGCTTCGAGAAGAGAGCCGCGGTGCTCACTACCGATCTGACTTTCCTGAAACGACCCCGGAACTTGCCGGCAAACATCTGATCTTCGGAGGAAACGACGGCGCTGTCTGGCGGATGACCACGCTCGATTCAGCCCGATTCCCGGCCAACTCGAATTGAATCTCTGAAACTGGATAGCCAACTATGACTTTGCGATTAAAAGCGCTTATCGAACAATGGACAGAGGAGCGAATGCTCTTCGTCCGCGAACTGCCTGGCTTCGTGGTCACTGGCAGGGATACCGCCGAACTCACCGCACGCACAGGTGAAGCACTCCGACGACATCTCGAATGGCTCCTCACTCGGGAACTCATCGAGGAACCCGAGGGTGAGATCGATCTCCAGCTTGCCGAGGAACATTCGTCGACTGGAGATTCGATCGGTCCCCGATTTCAGGTCGATCTCATTGCTCCCGACGAAGATGAGATCGAAGCCGCGCTTGCGGTTGGGCGAGCGGCGCTGTCCGATTTTATCGACGCCTTCGATGAACTGCCGGCGTCAGTCAGTTCTGATGTTGCCCGGCTCACGCTACAACACATTGCCTCGCTTGATCGCTGGTACGCGAGCCGGCTTGGGGTTGTTTCGCTCGATCTCGTCCAGCCTGATCCGATCGACGATCTTGTCTCCGCCGCGGGAACGTTCGAAGACGCTGTCGATTCGCTTGCCGAGAGTGATTTGCCCGACCTGATCGTGATCGATGGCGAAGAGTGGACACTTGCGAAAGCACTCCGACGTCGAACGGCCCACCTGCGGGAACACCTGCCCGAGCTGCAATCGATCGATTCTGCAGAATGAGCACATTGCAACCGCGTGTCAGTGACCGTGAACGCTACCTGAACGCACTCCGGCAATTGTGGGATCGATCCGCGTATGATCGTGGATTTATCAGCAATCCGTTCGCCGGGGATGACTTCGCCGCGCTTGGGTTGCGTCGAACGCGAGAGGTATTGAGCCGGCTCGGGAATCCGCAGAATAGTTTGCGTATCCTTCATGTAGCGGGGAGTAAGGGTAAGGGTTCAACCACGGCATTTGCCGCGTCGATTCTGACCGAGGCAGGTTTTCGAACCGGGCGTTACACCTCGCCTCACCTGCACACCTTCCGCGAACGATTCGCGATCGATGACCGATTGATCAGCGAATCGGGGTTCGCGGACATCTGGGATCGCGCTGTGTTCGAGGCCCGAATGGTTGAACGAGCACATCCGGATCTCGGTCCTGCGACCGCTTTTGAACTAACGACCGCGATGGCGTTCGATTACTTGTGTGCTATGCGCTGTCAAACGGCAGTTATCGAAGTCGGACTCGGCGGAACGCTCGATTCAACCAATGTCGTCAGTCCGGAATCGACGATCATTACCGCGCTCGACTACGAGCACACGAGCGTGCTCGGATCGACTCTCGGGGAAATCGCTTCGAACAAAGCCGGAATCATCAAACCCGGGGTGCCGGTTGCGACGGCTGTGTTGGATCAGGAAGCGCTCGGAGTGATCGCGGCAAAGGCGGAAGAGCAGAAGGCGCCCTGGCTTCTGGCCGGTCGAGATTGGCGCTGGGAGCGAAACGGCGAGCGCTTCGACCTCCACGGTCCCTGGGGCACGTTCCGTGAACTCAAATCCGGGTTGATCGGTGATCACCAGATCGATAACGCCAGCCTGGCTGTCGCAGGTCTCTGGGCGATGTTGGGCGAAAATCTCGCCGAAGAAGCGGTGCGAGACGGACTGACCAAAACGCGTTGGCCCGGCAGGTTCGAAGTTGTTACTCGGAACACACAAACGATTGTCGTGGATGGCGCGCACACACCCGCCGCCGCCGCCGCGCTCGCCCGGGCATTCAAATCCAATTACGGCGAAGACCGCGCCGTGGTCATTCTCGGGATGCTGAATGACAAGGATGCAAAGGCCTTTGTCAATGCTTTGCGCGAGATCGCGAGCAGATTCATCGCGATAACCCCGCAAACACCTCGTGCGCTGGCAGCCGGTGACCTCGCCGCAACGATCGCCGCGGAAGGTATACCCGTCGAAATTGCCGGTTCGATGAACGAAGCGCTCTTGATGACAGAAAACGCGCTGTCCGTGATTACCGGTTCGCTGACGACAGTTGCATGGGCACGGGAGGCGCTGGGAATCGCGACCGCCGATCCTCGCTTCAAATCATAAAATTTCTCTCGAAACCACGGGATGGATTCGCGCGTTATTATGTTGAGTAGCCCTAATTCCTCATCAAAACCGCTGGTGATGCATCATTCTTACGGTAGACTGAAACCGATGATCGAGGGCGCGACACGTTGGGGGATCGCGAACATGACCATCGGATGGTTTCGGATTTGATCGTGCATACATCCCGAATTCGCCTTTGCGGCGTATATGTAGCCGGTGACCATACTCGGCCTACCGTCATTCGTGGGATTTGACGGAGATGGCGGTCGAGCTTGAGGCCGGAGCAGTTGACCTGTCGGCGCTGAGTGATACCGACCTTATTGGTCGTGTCTCCGAAGGCGATGCTGGAGCGCTGGAAATTCTGTACGAGCGGTACAACCGCATCGTCTATTCGTTCGCACTCAGGATCGTCGGCGATCCGCAAATTGCGGAAGAGTTGTTGCAAGAGGTCTTTTTTCGGACTTGGCAGCAGGGAAAGGCGTTCCGCGAGAATCGCGGCGCGTTTGTCACCTGGTTGCTGAGCATCACGCACAACATGGCGATTGATGAAGTCCGAAAACGCAGACGGCGGCCGCAAAAGGCCGACAGCGCAGAACCAGAATTGGTGCTTGCCGGAGTGGCCGATACCAGTCAGGACGTCGAAGGCGAAGTCTGGCTTTCGAGTTTGAGAGCGACGATTGAGAAAGCGATGCTTCAATTGCCCGCCGCACAGCGAGAAGCCATCGAACTGGCGTATTTTCAGGGACTGACTCAGCGCGAGATCTCTGAGCGCCTGGGTGAACCGTTGGGAACGATCAAGACGAGGATGCGACTTGGCATCCAGAAGTTGCGTGAACAACTGGGTGATACGCTCGGTGACTTGTTTACGCGAACCGAGGTGGAAGAAGCGTGAGCGGAATATCAGTGGTCCGACCACAGACCCAGGACGGCTTCCTCTACCAGCCCCCGGAATGGCTGCTGGATTGCTCGTTCGTTGAAGAGAATGCGTCCGCGCTTGCCCTGGGCGCGCTCGACAGCGATGAAATTGCACGAATCAACTCGCACGTCTCCTGGTGCCCGAACTGCGCCCGGCATGTTCACGAGATACGCAAAACGGTTGGCTATCTTCCCTTTCTCTCATCGGCCGCAGCACCCTCTGCTTCAGCAAAATCGCAGCTCTTCGACCGTATCAAGCTGGGACAGCAACAGGCGCCGCTGGTGGTCGAGACCTCTGGCCGTTCCCTGACCATTCCCTCTTCGCAGTCACTGTTCGATCTTGAAAACTCCAAACCCGCTACCTCAGTTACATCCAATGGCGGCAACCGGACGCGGCGGATCAACTGGGCGGTCTTCGCGGCGCCGCTTGCAGCAGTTCCGCTTGTGGTCGCGCTGGCCATCGTTGGTGGTTGGGCACTAAGAACCCAGGACCAACTCGATGATCGCCGGACGCAGGCGCAGGTTCTTCAATCAGAGAATGCCGATCTGAGCGCCAAAGTCAGCATGCTTAGCAACAGTCTCGGGCCTTCCAGCAGTTTTGATTTCGAGGCAGCTGACAGTGGTTTCGGTGGCAACGCGGGTGGAAGCTTTGTCCCGCTGGTGAACGACCACTGGGCGAATCTCACCGTCTGGAATCTGCCAACAACTTCCCGCGCCTATAAGGTGTTGGTCGAGACCGAATCCGGTCAACTTCAGCAGGTCGGTGAATTCAATGTGGATGAAACCGGTCGCGGTCAAGTGATGCTCGAACTGGCATCGCCGGTCGATCATTACAAATCGGTCCACGTCCAGCCAGTCAAACTGGCCGAAAACGCAATCCCCAACAATTCGATCGATGATGGTGACGTTCTCTGGACCGATTTGAACAGCAGTCTCGATTCAAATGGCGGCGGTACTGAAGCAAACGCAAACGCCAACTAACTGTCGAAGGTTCGTAAAGCGACGTCCGAGTGCACTTACCGCACTCGGACGTCGCTTTTTGTAGGGCGTGGAACCGCGGGTGTTTTCGCTCACTTCGTCCGTTCAGTACGTTACTGCGATGTCCTGACCGGCAAATTTTTTCGCTATGTTCCACTTGCCACAGGGCCAGGAGCGCGGCGAATTCGGATGACGACCGTTTCGTGCGTCGACGCGCTGTCACGGTTGTTTGCGCCGATTGCCGTGTCAGCACTATAGTCTTTGCTGTTCGTTCGCCCGACCGGGCGAATGTACCGCGCCCTGTTGTTCATGACGTTAGGATTGGATCACCTGTGGAACGTGTCCTGGGAGCAAACGATTTGGCGAGAACCGATACGATGCCTCTTCCGGCTCGACCGGGTATCGCGACCCAAACGGCTTCTGGTGAAACGATTACCGCGACCGGGTCAGTCGATCACGGCGGGTGGCCAACGATCACCAGCATCAGCGTTGTCATTCCGGTTTACAACGAAGAGGGCAATCTCTCCGAGTTGCACAGCCGCCTGACTACGGTGCTTGCGAATCTCGCGCTTCCGTACGAATTTGTCTTTGTTGACGATGGCTCTACAGACGGCACCTGGAACCTGATCAAATCACTCCGGCAGTCTGACGGGCACGTTGTCGCGATTCGCCATCGTCGCAATTTCGGCAAAGCACTGGCCCTGGCCAATGGCTTCTCCATTGCCAAAGGTGAAGCGGTCATGACCATGGATGGCGATCTTCAGGACGATCCTGACGAACTTCCGCGGTTCATCGACGAACTCAATAACGGCAACGATCTTGTTTCCGGCTGGAAGCAGCGACGCCAGGATCCGCTCGGCAAAACCGCGCCAAGTCGGGTTTTCAACTGGACGGTCCGCAAGGTCTCACACGTCGAACTACATGATTTCAATTGCGGATTCAAGGGCTATCGCCGGGAAGTGACCCAGACAATCCGGCTCTACGGTGAATTGCACCGCTTCACCCCGGTGCTCGCGGCGGCTGAAGGATTCCGGATCAAGGAACTTCCGGTCAAGCATCACCCGCGCAAATGGGGCAAATCGAAGTACGGCTGGTCCCGGCTGGTCAAAGGATTTCTCGATCTTTTGACAGTCTCTTTTCTCACGAACTACCGCCAGCGGCCCATGCACCTCTTCGGATTGCCCGGTTTGCTCTCACTCATGCTCGGTCTTCTAATCGGTCTCTTCCTGACCTTTCAACGATTGGTACAAGATCAGGAGATTGGAACACGTCCACTCCTCACGCTGGCGGTTTTGCTCCTGGTAATTGGCGCGCAGTTCTTTGGGCTTGGATTGCTGGGTGAATTCCTGGCTCACGGTTCGAATCCGCCCAAAACAGAAATCGCCCGCTCACTTCGTGAAACAACCGGCGTGACGAACGAACCTCTTCTCGCAGCGGGCAAAGCGTGAGTCAAATCTCACCAGATCCGATTGAATCCGAGTCACAAGCAAAACCAGGCGGACTCGTTCACCGACTGAGCAGGGTTCCGACTCCGCTGATTTTTCTCTTTTCAGTCGGGGTTGCCTTGATCCTGCTGTGGCGTGAGGGCTCGCTCTCCAAAGTCGGCGAAGCCGTCAAGCGAGCTGACCTCCTCACGATCGTGGTCGGTTTGCTTCTCTATCTGGCCGGTCTCGCGCTGCTCTGTGTCCGCTGGAATCAGCTCGTAAAGATGGTCAAAGGCGTTTCCAATCTGCCACGAGCATCGGAAGCCTTCCTGACCTCTGTCGTGATCAACTATGCGGCGCCAATCGGGTTGGCGGTACCGAGCCGCGCAGCGCTGACCAAGCGCGCACTTGGTCTTGATGCCGCGGAGACCGGTGCCGTGGCGCTCTGGGAAGTGGCAGTCGACGTCTTTGTCCTGGCAGTTTTCAGTGGAATCTGGTTGATGCTTGGCGGGTGGAATGCCGATCTCCTGCCCGATACCTCTGGTACCCAACAACTCGCCGGATTGGTGATCGTAATTCTCGGATTCGCACTCCTTGTTGCGGCAGCCGTTATTGTTGCACACAGAAGACCGGCGCTCTGGGCAAAGATGACGCTCATTTTCAAGTCAATCGGCACCTATCCGGCTAAACGACCCGGCGACGCCTTGCTCACGGTCGGCATCACCGTCATCTACTGGCTTGGACAGGCGGCAGTCATGTGGCTTCTCTTGCGAGCGCTGGATGTCTCACCCTCTCCCACACTCGTGCTGGGACTGATTTCACTCCCGATTCTGGTCGGCATGCTCAGTCCGGTTCCCGGTGGTGCCGGCATTCGCGAGGCGCTGATGCTCGGGGTCGCCCGGGTGCACAATGCTGATTCTGCGGCGGTGTTGCTGGCCGCATTGACCTACCGGATCGCACTCTTTGCATCGATTCCGGTGCTCTATGCAGCGGTGAGGTTCTGGATTTCCCGATCGCCCCAGTCAACGCTTCCCGTCAACGAGAGTCTCGATACGGGGAATTAACGAACGATTGTTCACGTTTGGAATCGAGGAGGATTGAAATGGCGGATACACAAACGGCTACCGCAGCGATCGATACAAGCAATTACAAGAAGCACACCCACGCAAACCCGGTTCAGCGAAGACTGATTGATCGTTTCCACCGCACGATCATGGCGAAGATCGCGCAACTCGCGCCGGATACCTTCCTCGACGCGGGTTGCGGAGAGGGATTCGTGGCGGAAATCCTCCTTCGGCAATTGCCTGGTCTCAAACTCACCGGTTTCGACTTCAATCCTGAATCGGTCGAGTTGGCGAAGGGTATGAACCCGGGCGCGACCTTTGTTGAGGCCAGTATATTCGATATCCCGTTTGAGCCAAACGGCTTCGACCTCGTCGGCTGTTTCGAGGTGCTCGAACACCAGACCGATCCCCATTCGGCATTGAAAGAACTGGCCCGGGTTTCGAATAAGCACGTCATCATCAGCGTGCCTCACGAGCCCTACTTTTGCCTCGCGAATGTCGCCCGCGGCAAGAATCTGGATATCCGACCGCGCGGCAGCGATCCGGATCACAAGCAATTCTGGACACAAAAGGCATTCGGCGAATTCGTTTCGCAGGAGCTCGATGTCGTCTGGCTTGGCGGCTCACTTCCCTGGACGATCTGCATCGGCAGAAAGCGATAACGCGCGAACGGCTCACCGCCGACGGCAAACAGCGAGCATTCCTGGTTGTTGGCAATTTTCACTGGCTGCTTACTGCTGTTTGCTGATAGCTGTCGGCTGATTGCTTCGCACCTATCGTGTGCTAGTCTTGACGTCTACCAAGTCGGCTGCGTTACCGATCCCGATGTATCGGGAAGGAGGCGCCGATGAGCATAGCGATTCGAACATGCTCAACGTGTGGCCAGGTCAATCCCGCTTTTCATGATTTCTGCCCCATATGCGGTGGGTCGTTGGGTGATGTCCCGACGAAGAGTGCAACCTGGACTGCCGCAGTTCGATTCCCACCACTTCCCGAAGTCGTCGATCCAAACCAGCGCCGACGTCGGGGCCGTCAGGTCGTGGAGACGGCCGGTGTCGGCACGATGTGGCTTGGCTTCGCGCTGATCGCGATTCCCATCATGATCAATCGCCATTCGTATGTCACACCATTGCTCTGGTGTGCCGGCATTCTCGCAGTCGCGGTCGGTTTCTGGCAGATGCGACGCGATCCCTCCACCCTCGCCCATGCCGGAATCGAGACGACCGGTCTTGCCGTAGCGGTGCTTGCGCTTATCGGATTCAAAACAATCGCGACCCAAAGTGCGCCGGACGATGCCAAGCGGGTCGCCGCGGTGAGCGTCACCGCCACTTCCCGCCCGGATTGGACCGCTACATCGGTTCCGGGCGCGGAGGTCACGATGTTTCGGGGGAATGCTGCCCACACCGGCGAAATGCCCGGTCCGGGGATCGAGGGTCGTCCTTACCGGGCCTGGCGTTTCGAATCGACAGGCGAGCTTTACTCCTCCCCGGCTGTCGCAAATGGTCTCGTCTATGTTGGCACGAAAAGCGGCTTCATCTATGCGCTTGACGCGACGACCGGCGAGGAGCGCTGGAAAGTCGCCCTCGGCGATTACATCGTGCGCTCGTCTCCCGCAATCGTCGATGGCTCGGTGATCATCGGATCAGGTTATTCGATCTATTCGCTGGACTCGCTTACCGGGCGCCAGAACTGGGAAGCGAAAACACCCTTTTCCGGATCATCGTCACCGTCCGTTTCGAACGGTTCCATTTTCATCGCCAGTCAGTCGAGTTCGGTCTATTCATTTGATGCCACCAGTGGAGAACAGCGCTGGACATTCCAGACCGATGGTCCGATCTTCTCGTCCCCTGCAATCTTCAACGAAATCGTCTATGTCGGTACTGACAGCGGCAAACTCCTGGCGATGAGCGCGGCAACCGGGCAGGGCGCATGGAGATTCGAGGCCGAAAGCGCCATCTATTCCTCTCCTGCAATCAGCAACGGTCTTGCGTTCGTAACCAGCCGTGGCGGCAAGGTCTACGCGGTCGAACTCACTGGCGGGCGACTTCGATGGTCGTATGACGCTGGAGGGAACGCATCACCTGTCGTGGCCGGCGGTGTGCTCTATGTCGCCAGCGCGGACGGGGGGCTCTACGCACTCGACGCGCAAACCGGAGGGGATCCGAAGTGGCTCTTCCCGACCGGCTCCCCGATAACCGCTTCACCTGTCATCGCGGACGGGATCGTCTATCTCGCAAGTGCCTCGACACTTTACGCCGTCGATGCTGAGACCGGGTTCGAAGTTTGGCGCTACTCAGCGGGATACACGATCGAAACCTCGCCGGTTGTGGTGGATGGATTCGTCTATATTGGCGGACAGGACGGATATCTCGATGCAATAACGGGGGATGGGACCGTTTCTCAATCGTGACTTCTCCATTTTTCGCCTAAATCGCATAGGATTGTCTGTGCAAGGGCTTTGAACCCGGAGCGGCACGCGATGTCATTGGCGACAACGCGTGGCATTTCGAAACCAACTGGTGCTGAAGGACTTCTGAACCAATGCTAAACACTGAGCTGACCGACCACACTGCTGAAGAACCGACCTCTGCTGCCGAAGAGTTGACGGAGATCATCGAGGAGACGCCACGACCGGCCGAAACTGAGGCATCAGTTTCCGAGACCGAAAGTTCCACCGCGGCACAGGAAGTCGAAGAATCTTCCGTGGGAGTTGCCGTTGCCGAAACACACGAGACAAGCGAGGCTCCAGCCGGAGAACCAGCAATTGAGGCTGCATCGGAATCTGCCTCGGATGCCGCGGCAACCGATGTGACCGCGGATGTGGCGCCAGCGGAGACAGCGGAGTCCGAACCAGTCGTCGCCGAGTTCTCAGAGCACAGCGGTGAAACCGATCCCACCGCACTGCAGCTTGACTCCAACACCGAGGAGGAGCACGCGGCTGACAGTCATCACGGCGATGGCGGCGAGCATCGCCTCGTTGCCGAGGTTGCAGCGGCCCCGCACAAGGTCTATCTCTTGAACCGGGTTCGTAAAGCAATCATTGCGGCGGGCGAAAGCGAACGCGCCGAGCAGCTCAAAGCAGTCGAAGCCGACATCATGGCCGAAGTCTCCAACCGCACGACGGCCAAAGAACAACTGTGTGAAAAAGCCGAAGAGTTGAAGGATTCAACGGCGTGGAAGGTCACCGGCGACGCCTACAAGGCGCTCTTTGACGCCTGGAAACAGGTCGGAGCCGCTGGCCGCGAACTTGACGATCAACTCTGGGCGCGATTCAACGCGGCTCGTGGAACATTCAACGAGCGCCGCTCCAAGCACTTCGAAGAGCGTGAGCAGTTCTGGGCGGCGAATCGCGAGCAGAAAGAGGCGCTGTGCGTCGAGGCCGAGGGGCTTTCCGGTTCCTCCGACTGGAAGAGCACTGCCGACGCTATTCGTGATCTCCAGGCGAGCTGGAAAGCGGTTGGATCGGCAGGGCGCGAGAAGGACGAGGCGCTGTGGGCGCGGTTCAATACCGCCAAGCAGACATTTTTCGATCACCGGACCGAGGCCTGGGATGAGAATCGCAAGCGCAAGGAGGCTTTGGTTACCGATGCCGAAACGCTGAAGGATTCCACCGACTGGCGGACTGCCGGCGAAGCCCTCAAAGTCATGCAGGCCGAATGGAAAAATGTCGGTCCAGCCGGTCGTGAACATGAAGACGAATTGTGGTCTCGCTTCCGCGCGGCAACGCAGTCGTTTTTTGATCGCCGCTCATCAACGTTCGCCGAGCGGAATCAAGCCGAGCGCGACAACCTCACCAAAAAGATGGACCTCATCAC
>Ga0105047_10018091_pt1 | contig 10938 bp, 19 predicted proteins | sample MAT04_FD_78384 | JGI IMG/M metagenome (GOLD analysis project Ga0105047, IMG submission 78384) | Freshwater microbial communities from Lake Fryxell liftoff mats and glacier meltwater in Antarctica - MAT-04 (megahit assembly) | ecosystem: Environmental > Aquatic > Freshwater > Ice > Liftoff...
CGATTGAAAGTGTTATGCTGTTCTCAATGATTATTTATCCGATGCTGACTTACCAGCTTTACGTTTCAGTACTTCGCCTACAAACTTGATACCTTTTCCTTTGTATGGTTCAGGTTTGCGCAGCGACCTGATTTTTGCCGCTACCTGGCCGATAAGTTGTTTATCGTGCGATACCATTGTAATAATGGGGTTCTTTCCTCTTTCAGTCAAAGCACTTACCGAAATTTCGGAAGGGAGTTCGAACACAAAATTGTGCGAATAGCCTAATGCCAGTTCAAGTACCTGGCCAGTTACTGTGGCTTTGTAACCTACACCAACGAGTTCCTGGTTAACAGTAAAGCCTTCGCTTACACCTTTTACCATATTGAACAACAGAGAGCGGTAAAGTCCGTGCATCGACCTGTGACGTTGCTGGTCGGTTGGCCGCTGAACCAGCAGATTATTATTTTCAACCTTAACGATAATATCCGGATCGACCTGTTGTTTCAGTTCACCTTTACTACCTTTAACCGTAACAAGGTTTTTATCTGATATTGTGATCGTAACTCCGGAAGGAACCGTAATCGGTAATTTTCCAATTCTCGACATTCTTTTTTCCTCCTTATTATTAGCTAACGTAACAAATTACTTCGCCACCTACGTTTTGGTTTTTTGCTTCCTTTTCGGTCATCAGCCCATGCGAAGTGGACACGATGGCAATACCAAGTCCGTTGAGGACTCTTGGAAGTTTGTCCTTACCAACATAGCGGCGTAAACCCGGTTTACTGACCCTTTCAATCTGCGTAATAGCTGATTGTTTGGTTACAGGGTGATATTTGAGCGCGATCTTAATAACACCAGGTTTAGTATCTTCCTCGAATTTGAAATTGAGGATATAGCCCTGGTCGAAGAGGATTTTAGTTATCTCCTTCTTGAGATTAGATGCAGGAATTTCTACAACCCTGTGGTTGGCCATCACGGCATTCCTTATTCTAGTAAGATAATCTGCAATCGGATCTGTGATCATTTTGTATCTTATAATTAATTGTTTCTGTGTTTAATTTTACCAGCTGGCTTTTTTCACGCCGGGTATCAGGCCATCGAGGGCCATGAAACGGAAATTTATACGTGAAACACCAAATTGCCGCATATATCCTTTTGGTCTGCCGGTAATTTTGCAACGGTTGTGCAAACGGATCGGATTTGCATTTCGGGGTAATTTCTGTAAGCCGAGGTAGTCGCCGGCAGCCTTGAGTGCAGCACGTTTGGCAGCGTATTTATCTACTATTTTCTGCCTTTTTACTTCTCTGGCTTTATGTGATTCTTTTGCCATATTTCTGTAGGTTATTTCTTAAACGGAATACCAAATTCTTTTAACAATGCCATGCACTCTTTGTCAGTTTTGGCGGTGGTAACAAAAGTAATGTCGAGGCCGTTAATCTTGGCAACTTTATCGATTAGTACTTCCGGGAAAATTATCTGCTCGGTAATCCCCATAGTGAAATTACCACGGCCATCGAAACCTTTCACGTTAATTCCGCGGAAGTCGCGTACTCGTGGAACAGCAATTGAGATCAGCCTGTCGAGGAATTCGTACATCTTTACACTTCTAAGTGTCACGCGAACGCCAACCGGCATATTTTTACGTAACTTGAAGTTGGATATATCCTTCTTCGATTTGGTTGATACAGCTTTTTGACCAGCAATAGCTGACATTTCGGCTACACCAACATCAATAATCTTTTTATCTGCAATAGCAGTACCAAGACCCTGGTTCAAACAGATTTTTACCAGTTTGGGAACCTGCATATTGTTTTTGTACTGGAACTGTTCCGTAAGAGCGGGAATCACTTCCTTTTGGTACTTTTCCTTTAGGCGAGCTGAATATTCCATTATTTAATTACCTCCCCGGATTTTTTTGAAATTCTGACAGTTTTATTGGTTTTTTCATCTTTTTTCCGACTGATACGTGTAGCTTTTCCGCTTCCGTCAATAAGCATCAGGTTTGAGATGTGAATAGGCATTTCCTGTTTCAGGATTCCGCCTTTTGGGTTCTTAGCGTTTGGCTTTGAGTGCTTGGTTGCAAGGTTGGCATTTTCAACGATAGCCTTGTATTTTTCCATTTCAACTTCCAATACTTTACCGGTTTTCCCTTTGGAATCGCCGGCCAGTATTTTCACGTTGTCCCCTTTTTTGATATGAACTTTATTACTCATGGTTTCTTATAATTAAAGCACTTCGGGTGCAAGTGAAACAATTTTCATGTACTGTTTTTCCCTGAGTTCCCTCGAAACGGGTCCGAAAATACGGGTACCTATCATTTCGCCGGCAGTATTGAGAAGAACCACGGCATTGTCATCGAACCTGATGTAGGAACCATCAGCACGACGAATTTCCTTGCTGGTACGAACCACAACGGCTTTGGCAACAGTTCCTTTCTTTATATTACCTGAGGGAAGGGCTTTTTTCACCGAAACGATGATTTTATCGCCCACGGAGGCATATTTTCTGCGGGTACCGCCAAGCACCCTTATACAGAGTACCTCTTTAGCACCGCTATTATCGGCTACCGTAAGTCTTGATTCCTGCTGTATCATAATTATTTAGCTCTTTCGATGATTTCAACTAATCTCCAACATTTTGTTTTGCTCAGAGGACGGGTTTCTGCAATACGAACGGTATCACCGATTCCACAATCATTTTTTTCGTCATGTGCAGCAAAAGTAGATGTCTTTTTAACAAACTTATGGTATTTAGGGTGCTTTACGCGCCTTTCAACCTGAACTACTATGGATTTCTCCATTTTATTGCTTACAACAAGACCGATTTTTTCTTTTCTAAGATTTCTTTCTTCCATTGCTATGAAAATTATTATTTATTAGCCTTGTCAGCTACAACCGATTCTGATTTGCGTTTGTGTAGTTCAGTTACCAGGCGGGCAACTGTTCTGCGATACGCTTTTATTTTATTTGGGTTCTCAAGCGGAGATACAGCATGGTTCATTTTCAGCTTGTTGAGCTGTATGCGTTCTTCGTCGAGTCTTTCAATCAACTCGGGAGTTGATAGTTCACGAATTACTTCTTGTTTCATTTTGCTTCTATTATACGGTTGGCAACTGCTTTGTTATCGGTTAACCAGGTTAAGCTAAATTTTCTTCATAATCCTTGCGAACCACGTATTTAACGGCGATTGGCAATTTCTGGGATCCTAACCGGCAGGCTTCTTTGGCTATTTCGGCACTAACGCCTTCCAACTCGAAAAGTAAACGTCCCGGGGTTACACGTGCCACGAAATATTCGGGAGCACCTTTACCTTTACCCATACGTACTTCGGCAGGTTTTTTGGTAACAGGTTTGTCAGGAAATACTCTGATCCACAACTGGCCTTCACGTTTCATGTAACGCGTAATTGCCTGACGGGCAGCTTCTATCTGACGACCGGTAAGCCAAACTTCTTCGAGGGCTTTGATACCAAATGAACCGAATGATAATTCGTATCCGCGTTTGGCATTTCCTTTCATTTTACCTTTCTGCTGCTTCCTGTATTTTGTTCTTTTAGGCTGTAACATCGCTAAAACTATATGATGATGAGTACTTTATTCCTTACTTATTTTTTATTCCTGGGGCGACGATCTCCACCACGATCTCCTCCCCGGTCGCCACCACGATCACGGTCACGATCTCCACGCGGGCCGCCTTTACGATCGGGCCTGCCAGATCCGTGTGCTGATGGTTTATCTTTTACCATATTTTCGGTGCCTGGTACAAGATCCACTTTCCCATAGATCTCACCTTTACAAATCCAGGTTTTGATACCTAATTTACCGTAGGTTGTCTGAGCTTCGGCCAAAGCATAATCAATATCAGCACGCAATGTATGCAATGGAATACGTCCGTCTTTGAACTGCTCGCGGCGAGCCATTTCAGCACCACCTAAGCGACCTGAAATCTGAACTTTAATACCTTCGGCACCGATACGCATGGCTGAAGTAATGGCCGTTTTGATTGCCCTACGGTAAGAAATACGACCTTCGAGCTGACGGGCAATAGTATTACCAACTATTACAGCATCTAATTCAGGACGTTTGATCTCCGAAATGTTGATCTGTACTTCCTTGCCGGTAAGTTTTTTCAATTCTTCCTTGAGTTTATCAACTTCCTGACCGGCTTTGCCAATAATGATACCCGGACGGGCTGTATTAATGGTAACAGTTACCAGCTTAAGGGTACGCTCAATTATTATGTGCGAAATACCGGCTTTTGAAAGACGAGCATTCAGATATTTACGAATTTGATCGTCTTCAACAAGCTTGCTTGCAAAGTTCTTACCACCGTACCAGTTAGAATCCCAACCTTTGATGATACCTAACCTGTTGCCGATCGGATTACACTTTTGTCCCATTAGGCTTTTGGATTATTTGTTACTATTTCAGTTTCTTCTTTTTTCACTTTGCTATCGATAATAACAGTTACATGATTTGAGCGTTTTTTAACCCGGTGCGCACGACCCTGAGGAGCTGGCTGAACTCTTTTCAGCATACGGCCTTCGTCAACGCAAACCTCTTTAACATAGAGATTGCTGTCTTCCATGCGTACGCCTTCATTTTTCTGTTGCCAGTTCGATAGAGCTGACTTTAACAGCTTACCAAGTTTATCGGCAGCATAGTTTGGTGTATGTTGCAGAATATGCATCGCAGTTTCTACGTTTTTTCCACTAACCAGGTCGGCTACAAGCCTCATTTTTCTGGGTGAGGAGGGGCAGTTATTCAGTTTGGCAAAATACAATGATTTATTTGCCTCTTTACGCTGCTCAGCTGAGTTATGTTTTCTTGATCCCATTGTTGCTAGCTCTTTTTACTTCTTACCTTTATTTCCGGCATGGCCCCTGAAAATACGGGTAGGGCTGAATTCTCCAAGTTTATGTCCAACCATGTTTTCGGTTACATACACAGGAATAAATTTATTCCCGTTATGAACGGCTATAGTCTGGCCAACAAAGTCGGGGGTTATAGTTGATGACCTCGACCAGGTTTTGATTACAACTTTCTTCTTACTTTCAATCAGGTCGAGTACCTTTTTTTCAAGTTTATAATCAATGAAGGGGCCTTTTTTTAGCGAACGGCTCATGATGCTTTATGGTTTAAATTACTTCTTCCTTCTTTCGATAATGTATTTGTTCGAAGCATTCGACTTCGAGCGGGTTTTGAAACCCTTGGCTGGTGTGCCCTTACGTGTACGAGGATGTCCACCTGTAGCCCTGCCTTCGCCACCACCCATCGGGTGATCGACCGGGTTCATAACAACAGGACGTGTGCGAGGCCTGCGGCCCAGCCAGCGCGAACGACCAGCTTTACCTGATACTTCGAGCTGATGGTCACCGTTTGATACCATTCCCACGGTAGCTTTGCAGGTTTGCAAAATAAGACGTGTTTCACCTGAAGGCATTCTCACAACAGCAAACTTACCGTCACGCGACATCAGTTGTGCTGAAGCTCCGGCACTGCGAACCATTTTGGCACCCTGACCCGGACGGAGTTCAATATTGTGAATCATTGTACCGAAAGGAATCTCGCTCATAAAAAGTGCGTTTCCAAGTTCGGGAGCTGCTCCTAAACCGGAAGCAAGTTCCTGGCCTACCTTCAGTCCTTGTGGGGCAATGATGTACCTTTTTTCGCCATCGGCATACCACAGAAGAGCAATGCGTGCTGTACGGTTAGGGTCGTATTCGATCGTTTTAACAACTGCCGGAATATTATCTTTATCGCGTTTGAAATCGATTACACGGTAGTGTTGCTTATTACCACCACCCATATAACGCATAGTCATTTTGCCATCGTGATTACGGCCACCAGACTTATGCTGAGGTTCAAGCAAACTTTTCTCGGGCACCGATGTGGTGATTTCGTCGAAGGTGCTGATAACCTTAAAACGCTGACCAGGTGTGGTTGGTTTAAATTTCTTGAGAGCCATTATTCCTTAGATATTGCTGTAAAAATCTATTGATTCGCCTTTAGCTAACGTTATGATAGCCTTTTTAAATGCATTCGTTTTTCCGCTGAGAACACCGCTTTTGGTAAAGCGAGATTTTCGTTTACCGGCATACCTCATGGTATTAACGTCTTCCACTTCAACGTTGTACAATTCCTTGACAGCTTTTTTAATCTGCAATTTATTGGCACGTTTGTCAACTACAAAGCCATAGCGTCCCAGTTTTTCTCCGAGACCTGTCATTTTTTCAGTAATGATCGGCTTAATGATGATACCCATCGCTATTTTATTTAAAGTGTTATTGCTAACGGTAATTACTAATTTTCGAACGATTTTTCAATTTCACTAACTGAACTCACAAGTAGTATCAGGTTTTGAGCATTAAGTATATCGTAAGTATTGAGGTCACATGCACGGGTTACTTTTGCTTTTTTCAGATTGCGTGACGAAAGCACTATATTCTGAATATTTTCGGGCAGTACCATTAATGTTTTGCGTCCATCAAGTTTCAGTGCTGAAAGTACAGAAGCAAAAGAACTGGTTTTGGGTTCCGAAAAATTAAAATCTTCAATAACCATTATATTGTTTTCTTTTACTTTATAAGCAAGTGCTGACAAGCGGGCAAGTTTTTTCAGTTTCTTGTTCAGTTTGAAACTGTAATCGCGTGGCTGAGGACCGAATGCACGTGCTCCACCTCTGAATAAGGGAGATTTGCGGCTACCTGCCCGGGCACCACCGGTGCCTTTTTGTTTTTTCAGTTTCTTGGTACTTCCGCTAACCATTGATTTCTCAAGTGAAGCATGGGTTCCCTGACGCTGGTTGGCAAGATACTGTTTGGTATCAAGATAGATGGCGTGATCATTGGGAGTTACCTCGAAAATACTATCGTTGAGTGTAACCGTGGCGTCTGTCTTCTCGCCTTTGACGTTATATACTACTAGCTCCATCTTTCAACAATTACATATGAACCATTAGCTCCTGGAACGGAACCTTTTATTACAAGCAGATTTTTTTCAGGAACGATTTTCAGAATCTGGAGGTTGATCATCTTAACACGTTCAACACCCATGTGTCCTGCCATACGCATACCCTTGAATACTTTACTCGGATATGATGATGCACCTACTGATCCGGGAGCCCTGAGGCGGTTGTGCTGTCCGTGGGTTGCACCACCTACGCCGGCAAATCCGTGACGTCTGACAACACCCTGAAAACCTTTTCCTTTGGTTGTGCCAACTACGTCAATATATTCTCCTTCTTCAAAAATATCAACCTTTAGAATATCACCAAACGTTTTCTGATGATCCACTTCGAAGCGGGTAAACTCAGCAACAACACGTTTAGGTGTTACACCGGCTTTTTTAAAATGGCCGATTTCCGATTTGGTCGAATGTTTTTCCTTCTTATCCTCGTAGGCGAGCTGAATGGCTTCGTAACCGTCATTCTCCTGGGTCCTGACCTGTGTTACAACGCAAGGACCTGCTTCGATAACTGTACAAGCAACGTTTTTGCCGTTGGCATCAAACATGCTGGTCATTCCTATTTTTTTTCCGATAATTCCTGACATTATATCGAGGTATTAATGTTTCTTTTTCTATTCTTTCAATAACAAATCTGAGTATGCGTCAGATTTTTATCTCCACTTCCACCCCACTGGGTAACTCTAGCTTCATCAGAGCATCGATGGTCTTTGCTGTTGAGCTATAGATATCCAATAACCTTTTATAAGAACTCAATTCAAACTGTTCGCGCGATTTTTTATTTACAAAAGTCGATTTCAGAACAGTATAGATCTTTTTGTCGGTTGGAAGAGGAATCGGCCCGTTAACAATTGCACCGGTCAATTTCACCGTCTTCACGATCTTTTCTGCGGACTTGTCCACAAGATTGTGATCGTACGATTTCAGCTTTATTCTAATCCTCTGGTTCACGTTGTAATCTTTTATTACGTTAGTATGACTGAATTAATATCCCTTTAATTTTGTAATCACGTCCTCAGCAATATTCCTTGGTACTTCCTGGTAATGCGAGAAGAACATGCTCGAAGTTCCACGTCCTGAAGTTACGGTGCGAAGACCTGTAACATACCCAAACATTTCGGATAACGGAACCATTGCTTTAACAATCTGGTATTTAACCTTGGCTTCGATGTTTTCGACAACAGCACGGCGTTTATTAAGGTCGCCGGTAACATCTCCAACATAATTATCAGGGCAAACAACTTCAATTTTCATGATAGGCTCGAGCAATACGCTCTTTGCTTTACGGGCAGCTTCTTTGAAAGCAATTTTTGCACAGATTTCGAAAGCAAGTGCATCACTATCAACTGCGTGGAATGAACCGTCTATCAGTTTAACTTTAAGGCTTTCGAGGGCATATCCTGCCAGGACACCATTAGCCATAGCTGCTGTAAATCCTTTTTCAATAGGAGCAATATATTCTTTCGGAATATTACCACCTTTTACCTCATTAATAAACTGAAGACCTTTAAAACCTTCGTCGGCAGGACCAAGATCAAATATGATATCGGCAAATTTACCCCTACCACCTGTTTGTTTCTTATATACTTCGCGATGATGAACAGTAGCTGTAACAGCCTCGCGGTATGCAACCTGGGGTGCACCCTGGTTAACTTCGAGTTTAAATTCCCTGCGTAAGCGATCAACCAGAATGTCGAGATGAAGTTCTCCCATTCCAGAGATTACAGTCTGACCCGTTTCCTGATCGGTACGGATTTTGAAAGTAGGATCTTCTTCAGCAAGTTTTAAAAGAGCAATATCGAGTTTATCAACATCATCCTGTGTACGTGGCTCAACGGCAACGCTGATTACCGGTTCGGGGAATGTCATTGATTCAAGTATGATCGGATGTTTTTCGTCGCAAAGGGTATCACCGGTACGTATCGATTTGAAACCAACGGCTGCACCTATATCTCCGGCTTCAATCATATCAATAGGATTCTGCTTGTTGGCATGCATCTGCATGATACGTGAAATACGTTCTTTTTTACCTGTTGTAGCATTCAGAACATAACTGCCGGCCTGAAGCGAACCTGAATAAACCCTGAAGAAAGCTATACGGCCCACAAAAGGATCGGTTGCAATTTTGAAAGCCAATGCTGCAAAAGGTTCTTCTGAATTTATATGGCGAATTATTTCTTCGTTAGTATCAGGATTAATACCTGAAACAGCGGGAACATCGTATGGATTTGGCAGGTAACTACAAATTGAATCGAGCAGTTGCTGAACGCCTTTATTTTTAAATGCAGTACCGCAAATTACCGGTGTAATCTTCATAGCAAGAGTTGCCTGGCGGATCATTGCACGCATTTCTGCTTCGGTAATAGAATTGTGGTCTTCAAAGAACTTCTCGAGCAGGGTATCATCTTCCTCAGCACATCCTTCGATAAGCTTTGTACGGTATTCGTCAACAACCTCCAAAAGATCATCAGGGACAGGAATTTCAGAAAAATTCATTCCTTTTGAATCGTCATCCCAAACAATTGCTTTGTTTGTAATCAGGTCAACTATGCCTCTGAAAGTATCTTCTGATCCGATAGGAATCTGAAGTGGAATTGCGTTTGCTCCAAGTTTTTCTTTAAGTTCTTCGATAACGGCAAAGAAATCAGCTCCTGCGCGGTCCATTTTATTGATAAAACAGATACGTGGAACCTGGTATTTATCAGCTTGTTTCCAAACTGTTTCACTTTGGGGTTCTACACCACCTACTGCGCAGAAAACTGCAACAGCACCATCGAGTACACGGAGTGAGCGTTCGACTTCCACTGTAAAATCAACGTGACCCGGTGTATCTATAATATTGAGGCGATAATCCTGACCATGAAATTCCCAGTTCACAGTTGTAGCTGCTGAAGTAATAGTAATACCGCGTTCCTGTTCCTGGATCATCCAGTCCATTGTAGCGGTACCCTCGTGTACTTCCCCGAGTTTGTAGTTACGGCCGGTGTAATACAATATACGCTCCGTCGTCGTCGTTTTACCGGCGTCGATATGGGCCATGATGCCTATGTTTCGCGTATATTTCAGTTTATCTGATGACATGTATTATACCTTCCTTAATTAATAAATTAGAACCTGAAATGGGAGAAAGCCTTGTTAGCTTCGGCCATACGGTGTGTATCTTCTTTCTTTTTGAATGCTGAACCTTCTTCTTTGTATGCCGCCATAATCTCGCTGGCTAATTTCGAAGCCATTGATTTTTCGTGGCGGCGGCGTGCAAACAGGATAAGGTTTTTCATACCGATTGACTGTTTACGGCCCGGGCGGATTTCCGAAGGAATCTGGAACGTAGCTCCACCGATGCGGCGGCTGCGAACCTCCACATTGGGTGTAACATTGTTCAATGCTTTTTTCCATACTTCCAAACCATCTTCTTTTAGTTTTTCAGTAACGATTTCAATTGCGTCGTAAAAAATATCGTAAGCGCAGTTTTTCTTTCCGCGCTCCATCATATTGTTTACAAACTTTGTAACTACCTGTTCGTTGAATTTTGGGTCAGGTAGTATGAGCCGTTTTTTGGGTGATGATTTCCTCATGTTGAGTTGTCCTTATCGTTGTGACGAATCAGTAATTATTTCTTCTTGCCTCCTGGTTTTGCTGCACCTTTTGCAACAGCGCCTTTTTTCGGACGTTTGGTCCCGTATTTGGACCGGCTTTGGTTACGGCCATCGACACCTGAAGTATCGAGAGCTCCGCGGATGATGTGGTAACGAACACCGGGAAGGTCTTTTACACGACCACCGCGTATCATTACGATTGAGTGTTCCTGTAAATTGTGTCCTTCGCCAGGTATGTAAGCGTTTACTTCCTTACCATTTGTTAGACGAACCCTGGCTACTTTACGCATGGCCGAGTTTGGTTTCTTAGGTGTGGTTGTATAAACCCTGGTACAAACCCCGCGGCGCTGAGGACATGAATCCAATGCCGGCGATTTGCTTTTATCTGTCAGTTTC
>Ga0105047_10018094_pt1 | contig 10937 bp, 7 predicted proteins | sample MAT04_FD_78384 | JGI IMG/M metagenome (GOLD analysis project Ga0105047, IMG submission 78384) | Freshwater microbial communities from Lake Fryxell liftoff mats and glacier meltwater in Antarctica - MAT-04 (megahit assembly) | ecosystem: Environmental > Aquatic > Freshwater > Ice > Liftoff...
ATCCTGGCGGGGACCAGATCCAGACCAGGTGCTTCGTCCCCACACCGCGAGAGCGTGAGCCACAGATTGAGTGCCCTTACGGGGCCTAGGAAGGTGCCGTCCTGGTGCCAAGCACCCGATAAATCGGGAGTGGCCTTGCGCAGAGTCGTCTTCTGAACGGAAAACGGTGCTGGCTCGCCGAGGTACTGTTCCGCCAGTTGGCTCACTCCGGTCGCGGCGAACATCTGCACCATGTCGAACGCCACCCTGGGCGAGTCCGCAGCCATCACTCCGCCGCCGGCTTTGACCCACGGCCGAGCCATGATGGTTGGGAACCGGGGTTCGGGTTGGAATTCCTCGAAATAGCCGTCATTGTCGGACCCGGATTCCCGAGCATCGAAAGAGTACTGGATCCCGTTGGCCAGCGAAAGAGCCTGATCCCGCCCGATCAGCCCACGTACCAACAGGCAACCGTCGCGCAGGATGGCCGCACGCAGAAGTCCTGGAGTTACGGCTGACCAGTGAGCCTCGGCGAGCCCCTCGGTGTTGAGTTGCGAGCCGTCTGGGTCGGCATAGCTGGGATCGGCCGTAGCCTCGTCGACCAAGCGGATGCCAGCAAGGTGACGCAGATACAACTGCTCTCGCTCGACTTCTTGGGTCCGGGGCTGCTGCGAGAGGGCGTAGATGGCGTCGAACAACTCCGCCGTGGTGCCGGCGAACCTGGACATGCCGATCTCGGTCGCAGTCGCCTTAGGAGATGAGACTGGGGTGCCGCGCCGGAGTCTCTGGGCCAAGCCAATAGGGAGCCGCATGCCTTGGACACTACCTTGCGCCCGCTCAACGTTGGTCACGACTGCGGTCTTGTTTCAAGGCAGGTGAGGAGCAATGAGCCCTGTCATTGACCATCCGATGCCTACGAACTATCGCGACGGGAACGCCGGGTTGGTTTCGGGAATGATAGCTCCAGTTCGACGGGTGGCCTTGCCGGTATTGCGGTCTGTCCTGGTACCTTCCACATGAGTGTGGGCAACGGGGCGGAAAAGCGCCGACTGTCGGCGGTAGGTCTGGCCCTTCTCGTCGGAAGTCAGTGTAATGAAGAGGTGGGACATGCCCGAGGTACTCGAACCCATGATCGGGTCCAACGACCTTCTGGGGTCACCTGAAGCGCTGCGCGCCCGACTGGATCGCGACAGTTATCTTCTTCTGCGCGGCATTCTCGATGCCGACAGGGTCCGAGCGCTACGCAAGGACATCACGGATGCTCTGGCTGAACTTGGATGGATCGACCCGGACGAGCCCGACGTCGCACGAGCCATAGGCTTTCCCCATCGCGAAGCTGACCCGGGATACCAAGAGGCGCTTGGGGTGCTGGGCAAGCTCGAGAGTTTCCACGCCTTCAGCCATCAGGACCAGGTCATGCAGGTCATGACGCAGGTACTGGGCGAATCCGCATTCCCGCACCCGCTGGGTATCATTCGAATGACGTTCCCACAGATCCCCGAGACCACCACGCCGCCACACCAGGACTACTTGAACAACCAAGGCACGCCAAATCTCACGGCATGCTGGATGCCGCTGGGCGATGTATCTGCCGAGTTGGGCGGGCTGGCGGTGCTGCGCGGCTCGCACAAGCGCGGCCTGATGCCGCTGCGTTTCCACCTCGGGGCGGGAGCCCGTGCCGCCGTTATAAGTCCCGAGATGGAGGACGAGTTAACGTGGGTTTCTACTGACTACCAGGCCGGAGACATCCTCATCTTCCCCGCACTCACGGTGCATGCGGCGCGCGTGAATCACTCCAAGCAATTTATGCGGCTGTCAGTGGATTTCCGCTATCAGGTGGAGGCCGAGGAACTCACGCCCCATTCGCTGGAACCGCACTTGGGCGGGCTCAGTTGGGACGAGATCTACGCCGACTGGAGGTCCGATGAACTGAAATACTACTGGCGCTACAAGCAGTACACCGTCGTGCCCTGGGATGCCAATGCCCACGACCTGCCAGACGAAATGAGCAAGAACGAGGCGTACGGCGAGGTCGTCCGCTTCGAGTACAAGCGCGAGCAGGAGTACGTCACTCGCGACCGGTGATCGCGGAGCAACAGGTCGGGCGATAGGTCGGGCGTTTTAGGCCTCTTTGCCGGAGTGTCGAAGCGTCACCTATGTGTGCCGTTGCCGGTTGGACCGGTCCGAATGTGCGATTTGTTGGAATTTGTAGGGACACCGCACCCGTGAGCACCTACTCTCCGAAGCATGTCTGATACTTCTTCACCGCATGTTGGCACTCACATGGTTGACCCGGAAGCCGTCCAGGACAAGGGCTTGCAGGAGGGCGCCATTGGCTTAGTTGGGGCTACCGTCATCGGCCTGGCGTCTACTGCTCCGGCGTACTCGCTGGCAGCCACGATCGGGTTCGTGGTTGCTGCGGTCGGCGTCCAAGCCCCTGCGTACATGCTGGTGGCCTTTGTGCCGATGCTGTTTGTTGCCTACTCCTACCGAGAGTTCAACAAGGTCATCCCCGACTGTGGCACTTCCTTTACCTGGGTCACGAAAGCCTTTGGGCCACGCCCAGGTTGGATGGCCGGTTGGGCGGTCGCGGTATCAGGCAGCATCTTTATCGGAAGTGCCGCTCAGGTAGTGGGGCAGTATATCTTCGAGATCTTTGGGTCAGATCTAGCCACCAACAAATGGGCGGTCGCAGTCGTCGGCTGCGTGTTCATTTTGTTCATGGCATGGATCGCCTACCGCGGCATGCAGGTAGCCGCCGAGGTGCAAATGGGACTGGTGGCGTTGCAGTACGCGGCACTGGCGCTCCTGGTGTTCACCGGGTTTCAGGCAGTCACCAGCGGTGAAGCTGCGATGACCCCGCAGTGGTCGTGGATGAACCCATTCGATCAACCACTTGAGGCTGGGGTCCAAGGATTCCTGCTGTGTGTGTTTCTGTACTGGGGTTGGGATGCTGTTCTGGCGGTCAACGAAGAAACCAAAGACCCAGAGAAAACCCCCGGCCGGGCTGCGCTGATTGCCACCGTTGTGCTGTTGCTGGGCTACGTGCTGGTCACGATGTCGCTGCTGGCGTTCGCCGGTGATGGCGACACCGGAATCGGACTCACCAACCCCGATAACGCCGACAATGTGTTTGCTTCAGTAGCTCCGACCCTGATTGGCGACTGGGGCACCGTGTTTATTCTGGTGGTCATTGTGGTGTCCACCGCTGCATCAGCACAGACCACGATATTGCCGACCGCGCGGGGCACGTTGGCCATGGCTATCTATAAAGCCGCGCCGGCGAAGTTCGGTGACGTGAACCCGAAGTACCACACCCCTGGTTTCTCGACTTTCATGACCTCGGCAGTCGGCTTGACCTTCTTCATCGTGGTCAGTGCAGTGTCTGAGAACGCGTTAGAAGACACGATTGAAGCCATTGGTCTAGCGATTGCCTTCTACTATTCGCTCACCGCTTTTGCGTGTGTTTGGTACTTCCGCAAGCAAGCGTTTAAACATGTGAAGAACTTCTTCCCTATGTTCTTCATGCCTTTGGTTGGCGGGCTCGCATTGGCGTTCGCGTTCCTCTATAGCGCAAGAGAAATGATCAATCCCGATTACGGCCTGACCGTGTTGTTCGGCATCGGTGGCGTCTTTGTCATCGGCATCGGCTCGCTGCTGCTTGGAGTGGTGTTGATGATCGTTTGGAACATCATTGCCCCACCGTTCTTTCGCGGCGAGACCCTCACCACCGACACCCCGGTGTTGGTCCCAGACGAGTAGAGGCTGGCTAGTTGTGGCAGTTGCCTTCCCCGGATGCCTTCGGTGAAGGTGGTACGTCCAATGAAGGGTTGCGGTCGAAGAACCCCATTGGCTTGAGCCACCACGACACCTTGTCGACGGCCATGATCGGCCATTCTTCTGGCCGAGTGATGTGGTGGATGCCAAAGACGTACCAAAGCACCAGATCGGTGTTTTGGATAGAACGGTTGGCTTCGGTCCAAGCGGGTAACCCGTGATCGGCAGTGCTCTGCACGACCAACTCACCGCAAGGCCACAGTTGATCCTCGTCAGCGGGGGTCACCCAAAGGGTGTGCTTGATGGCCCCAGCCCGTTTGAGAATCGGCGATTCTGGATTCATCACCGGTGGGAAGGCGCCTTCGGGTGACAACTTGTAGGAAACGTTGGTGCCCATGGCATTGGTTTTGTTCTCGTTGACGATTTTCCAACTCTTCTGCGTTGCCCAATCGGCATCCTGGATGCCCTCTTGCTCAGTGGTGAGTGCGGTGGCTCTGGTGCGCAGTGCAACTCCGAACTCGTTTCCGGGCCCAATCTCGGGCGCGAACGACTCTGATGAATACACAGTGTTGCCGCCGCCATCAACGTCCATGTCGAGTCGGGCGATGATGAAGTGCTGGTGGTAGGGCGCGTAGGTGTCGTGGTCGACGACTGTCCCCGTAGCTGGCACGTTTCCTGCCGGATACTGCGTGGTGACCATGATGCCGGTCGCGCGGACTTCACATTCGATGTTGCCGTCTTGGTAGAACCGCCAATAGACGAGGTACTCGTAGTTGGCCACGGTGGCGTGGAACGACACCACCATGCGGCGCGAACGCCGAACCTCGGTGCCCGTGACGGGGTCAACGTGCTTCCACAGAATGGCGTCATCTTCTTCGTGAAGGCAGATGGCGTTCTTGATGGTGACGGGATCGCCTTGCCAGTCATGGATGACGCCGTCGAGGTAGCGGATCTCACCTAGGCAGTCACAACCCAGTTCTAGCGAAGTTGTCATGAAACCGAGGCCCCATTCGCCGATGTCGAACGCGGTGCGCCGGAAGTGGTCGGGGCTGGGATCGCGGTAGGGCACGACCATTTCCGCGAACGAGAACCGGTGGGCGATGGGACGAACTTCGTCGCCGTCTTTGTACGTAATCGAATGAAGGGTCAGACCCTCGCGGCTATTGAAGCCGATCCGCATGTTCCAGTTCTGCCACTCCAACTGGTTGCCTTCGATCGTGAACGACGGGCCATCTGGTTGCACGACGTCTAACGGTTTGACGTCGGTACGTAACTTCAGACCCGGAACTTGATCTGGCTGGTACTCGCCCATGTGCTCAACTGGCTCGATCGAGTAGCGGTCTTGCACCTCAAGCAACTTCATTGTGGTGAGGTCAACCACGATCTGTAGCCCGGAAACGGGATTGGCGTAAATGTTGGAGTCCGGGTTGCTGCGTTGCCACACATCCGTCCAACCGATGCGCATGCCCTTGTACTTTTCGGGGATGAGGTTGCCCGGGTAGCCCCACACTTCGATCGAGACTAGGTCGAGATCGGTGATGCCGCGCTTTGCTAATGCTTCGATGACTTCTGGCTCTTGCCGCATGGCGGCATCCACTTCTTCCAACTCTTCCGCAGTCATGTTGGCTTGTTCGCCGGCGCGGTGCTCCCACTCCAGCACTCCGCCTTCACCGCGGTCTAGCGAGACCATGCCGGTGAAGGTCTTGTTGTTGGAACGATCCAACACAACCACCGAGGCTTCCCGCGGCGCGGGGGTTCCTTCGGCGTAGGCACGTAATGCCGCTCTACTGGGTTCACGCAGCAAGATGGAAGTGAAACGAGCTCGGTCATCGAGCCCCTTTTCGGCTCGAACGATCTCGACGATCTTGCTGTATTCCGCAGCTTCCAACGGATCAAGTGGGTGCCGGTCGGTGGTGGGTGTGGGCATTCGGACCTCTTCTACCGTGTGAATGTGTTGTTGAACGCGTGTATTTTGCACCGAAACGCTATTCGGATCGTGTACCGACCCTAAACGATCTAGGCTCCAGAAGACAGCAAATTGCATCGCTTGGGAGTCGTCACAATGCGCCAAATCCATAATCTTGTAGGAACCGAACTTCGCGAGCCAAGTGGGGAGTCGTTAGACCTTGTCGATCCCTCGACTGGTGAAGTGTTCGCCCAGGCCGGAGTTTCGTCGGCGGAGGAAGTGCATGACGCTTGTTTGGTAGCCCAAGAGGCTTTCCAAACTTGGAAGCGCACCACCCCAGGGGTTCGTCAGCAGGCACTGCTTGACGTGGCGCAGGTCATCGCCGATAACGCCGAAGAGTTAGTCGAGATTGAGTCAGAGAACACCGGCAAACCAGTCGCCGTCACGATGGCGGAAGAAATTCCCCCGATGATCGACCAAGTGAAATTCTTCGCGGGGGCCGCCCGCATTCTGGAAGGCAAGTCAACGGGCGAATACATGGAAGGGTTCACGTCATCGATTCGTCGCGAACCAGTTGGTGTCATAGGCCAGGTCGCGCCGTGGAACTACCCGCTGTTGATGGCGATCTGGAAGTTCGCCCCCGCCATTGCTGCCGGTAACACTGTGGTGTTGAAGCCATCCGATACAACGCCGGCGTCGACGTCGCGTCTAGCTCAACTCGTTGTGGAATCAGGTGCGCTGCCGCCTGGAGTTTTGAACGTGGTGTTGGGTGACCGCTACACCGGCGCGGCGCTCGTGGCCGATGAGATTCCCTCGATGGTGTCGATTACTGGCTCCGTTGGTGCGGGTAAAGCAGTTGCGCAAACTGCAGCGAATACTGTGAAGCGGGTGCATCTAGAACTTGGCGGGAAGGCGCCGGTCCTAGTGTTCAACGACGTGGATGTGGAAAAAGCTGCCGCATGGTTGGCTTTCACTGGCTACTTCAACTGCGGTCAAGACTGCACTGCCCCCACACGCCTGATTGTGCAAAGCGGAATCCACGATGAGTTCTTGTCGGCATTAACAGCCGAGATCAACAAGCTCACCACAACCTACGAAAACGGCCGTACGGACCCAGATGCCTTGGTGCCTCCCTCCAACAACATCAACCAGTTCAATACCGTGCTCGGTTTCATCGACCGCGCACCCGACCATGCGCAGTTGCTCACCGGTGGACATCGCATCGGCGATCACGGTTTCTATGTGGAACCCACTCTGTTCGGCAACATGAACCAAAACGACGAAATGGTTCAAGACGAGATTTTTGGTCCCGTGATGACGGCACAGAAGTTCGAAACCGAAGCAGAGGCCCTCGGCTATGCCAACGGCGTCAACTTGGCTTTGGCGGCAAGTGTGTGGACCAAGGACCACGGCACGGCAATGCGGCTATCGCGCGACTTGGACTTCGGTTGTGTGTGGATCAACACGCACATTCCCTTGCAGGCGGAGATGCCGCACGGTGGGTACAAGGAGTCCGGCTATGGCAAGGATTTGTCGATGTATGGCCTGGAGGACTACACCCGCATCAAACACGTCATGAGCGCACTCGACGCCTAGGGCGAATTACGCTGGATGTAGAACGAGCCAGGGGATGCAGTGTCGCTGAGCAACGGACTCTTGGCGGCCAGTGCGTCACGGTGATCTTGGCTCAAGTGGTTGACCGCAGCCAGTACCTTCCACTCAGAGTTGTGCGTGAGAAACGCCTCCAGCAGGTATTGCTCGTTCCACATTCGGACCTGGTCAACCACCCAGTCGGTTGGGTAATCCCGGGGCGAAAAAATATCGTGGATGTGAACGATCACTCCCGGGTTGAGTGTCGGCAGCAACTGCAAATACTCAAACAGAACGTCGCCTTGGGGGCGGATCACGTGAGACGAGTCAATGAACAAGATGTCGTTGGATTGCAGTGCGGCGAAAAAATCAACACCCAACTCCTCCACTCGGCGGCGCACCACTGACACGCCGGTTCGCTCCAACCAAGATTGTTCGTAGGGTTCAACGCAGGTGATCTGACACGAATACTGGGGGTCATCCTGGGTGTTTTGATGCACGGCTTTCAACGCCATCAACGTGGAGTTGCCACTGCCGATTTCCATGATTCGTCGCGGCTTCTTCAGCCGAATCAGGTTGTACCAAAGTTCGGCGTCCCCGCCTTCGAAGGCGCCGTTCTCCAGATAGAACGTGAGTTCGCGAGGTTTGTCGTTCGGTATGTCAGCGAACTCGTGGTTGTAATCGAACTCATCGAGTAGCGCCAGTTGCCCGGCGATGTTCCAGTCGATCCCCGGCAGGGCGCGCGGATCGGATAGCGGGTGGGTCAGGTGGCGCGAGTCAAACATCGGTTCGTAGTACTGGTCGAGCACCGGGTACACACCAGCGCGCATTAATGCGCTGCGGCTTTTGGGCATGTTCTGAATGCCTCGGTTACGCACGAGGCGCAAGAACCGCCCCGACAGATACGTTAACGGCGCAGCAGTGGCGTCAGCGAACGGCAGCCACGTGGCAGGTAATCGACTCATTGGGCGACACTACTGGCCATGATTGGCAACTGCAGCCGCCACAGCTTCGGCAATTGTCGGGTAAAGCCCAGCAGTGAGATGGGTGAAAGACGCTGACCGCAGTAAGTCGCGCACCTGGCCGACTTCGCTGGCTACCAGCACACGGATGTCGCGTGCCTTGAGTTCGGTACTGAGGCGGTCCAACATCAGCAAGGCGGTTAGGTCGATGTCGGGCACTGCTTCAGCGTCGATGACAACCGCAAATGTCTGTGCGGAAATACTGGCAATAATCGCATCGTGCACGTTGTCGGCATTGGCGTAGAACAAGCCGCTTTCGGGACGCACGACAAGCACACCCGGCACCGAGGTGGTGTTTGGGTGGCGGTGACTATCCACCCAATGTGCGCTTGGGTCGCGGCCTAGAACTGCCACATGTGGTCGAGACGAACGGTAAACAATCAGCAGAACCGACACTGAAATCCCGATGAAGAGCCCCGGCAAAATACCAAAAACCAGCACACCGAAAACGGCCGCCAAAGAGGCCAGGAAATCCGGGCGCGCCGCGAGGCCGTACAAGTGTCCTTCGGTTTTTGAGTAAAACCCGTAGAACTGTCGAAAGCCGGTGATATCCACGAGCTGGATCACGGCTGCGATGACGACCGCAGCCAATGTGGCCTGCGGCAATTGCTCAAACGGGGCAGTCAGGAACAGCAACGTGACAACGACAAGGATCGCAACCAGGATGTTGCTCACTTGCGACCGAGCGCCTCCCTGCTCGTTCACCGCAGTTTTAGACAAACTCCCATTGACCACCATGCCGCTACTCAGACCCGCACCCACACTGGCGGCACCGGTGGCGATGAGTTCACGATCGGGGTTCAACGTAAGGTCGTCTTTCCCCGCATAAGTTTTGGCTGCGGCGATCGCTTCGGCGAATCCCACTAAGAGGATGCCGATTCCAGGCCCGATGAGGCCGACGTATTCGCTGGCGTTCAGGTTGGGCAGCCCAAATGATGGCAACCCCGGGGGGATATTTCCCACCACGGCCACGCCGGAGTTCGACAAGTCGAACGCGCGACTGGCCACGATGCTGAGCACCACCACTGTCAACATGCCGGGAACTTGGGGTACGAAACGCCGCAGCAGCAAAATCGCCGCTAGTCCCGTGGCGCCAACCGCAAGCGTCAGCCCGTTGAGTTGTGACACTGACTGAGCAAGGTCCCAAAGCCGCTGGAAGAAGTCGCCGCCGACCGACGTGATGCCGATCAGGTCAGGAACTTGGCTGACGATGATAGTCAGCGCGATTCCAACGATGAACCCACGCAGCACCGGCAGGGAAATGAACGACGCAAGGAAGCCCAGTCGCAATACCCCGGCCAACACACCAAGGAGCCCTACGACTAAGGCAAGAGCAATGGTGATGGCGACGAAGTTGGCTTTGTCGGTGGCTATGTCAGCCACAGTGGCTGCTGACAATGCCGCCGACGACGACATGGTTGCGGTCACCAGGACGCGTGACGTTCCTAAGAGTGCGTACACCAGCAGTGCTAAAGGTGCCGCATACAGGCCCACCACCGGGGATACGCCGGCGATGGTGGCGTAGGCCAAAGACTCAGGTACGAGCACAGCCCAAACGGTCAGAGCCGCGAACACGTCAGCACGGAACCAACGGCGTTGGTAGCCGGTCAAGGTTGCCAACAGTAACCGTGGCTTGCCCACTTGCACCTGCGGGTCTTGTGATGACACCGAAACGCCCTTCCGTCCTGGCAACTGTAGAGGCTTCGTCGAAGTCGACCGATGGGTAAAGATGAGTCTCGTGCTGATCTTGCTCCCGCCATCTGAAGGGAAACGCAGACCTACCCGCGGCAAGGTGATGGACTTGGGGGCATTGAGCCAACCGGAACTCACCAACGCACGTCAGCAGGTCTTGGACGGTTTGAGGCAGCTTTGCAATTCCGATCGGGCGACGGCACGGCGTATTTTGGGCATCCCAGCCACGATGGACGGCGAGATCGAAAGCAACACACACCTGCTGGCCGCACCAAGTGCCGCTGCGGCAACGATCTACACCGGCGTGCTATTTGCGGCGCTAGCCTTGCCGGCCTTGTCGGGTGATGAGTTGCGCCGAGCGAACAAACGCATTGTGATCATGTCAGCGCTCTTCGGTGTCGTCAGGCCGGCTGACCGGATCGCCGCTTACCGGCTTTCGGGTGGGGTGTCGTTGCCAGTCCTTGGGGGTCTGGGCACTTTCTGGCGTAAAGAGTTGGGCCCAGGGGTGTCCGGGATCGCCGAGGATGGCTTAGTCGTTGATCTGCGATCCGCGCCATACCGGAATATGTGGCGCCCATCGACTGGCGCGCAAGCGAAGTGGGTCGAGGTGAAAATCTGGCAGCGTTCCGGCTCGGCACAACGAATCGCAGTCAGTCATTTCAATAAGACAACGAAAGGCGCGATCGCGCATCAGTTGGCTACGACGGCGGAGAACATAACCACGCCGAATCGGTTGGTGGAGTTCGTGGGCGACCATGGCTGGGAGGGCGAACTTTCCGAAAACCGACTCGACGTTTACATTCCTTAACGCTCACTGGGTCCTGCAGCTTCGAGTCGCGCCTTCGTACTCGACCCGCTTGAATAGGGATATGCCGATTCAAGGAACATACGAACCCAGCTCAACGGAATGGGTTCGCAACCAAGTTGAACAGTACGAAGGCTCTGGCGGAACTGAGGGCACCACGATGCAG
>Ga0105047_10018095_pt1 | contig 10936 bp, 10 predicted proteins | sample MAT04_FD_78384 | JGI IMG/M metagenome (GOLD analysis project Ga0105047, IMG submission 78384) | Freshwater microbial communities from Lake Fryxell liftoff mats and glacier meltwater in Antarctica - MAT-04 (megahit assembly) | ecosystem: Environmental > Aquatic > Freshwater > Ice > Liftoff...
GAAGGCACCCGATCTAGGCGCAAAGCGCAGCCATAGCGGGCTATGGCGAGCATTTGCAACGACGAGCGGGGGTCTTTTGGCGTGATGAGCGGGCATGAACGAAAGACTCTCAGTCTCTCAGCTTCGGCGATCCGCCCGTCAGGTCGTTGGGGGACGGTAGGCCTCCCCATCGGCGGCACCGGCCCATTCGCCCAAAATACCTTCAACGGCGCGCAGGCAGTCCATGTCGAGTGGTTGAACGCGGCGCACGGTTGCCGTGCCGTCAGCGCCGCCTTCCCAGGCGATCTGGTCGCGCGCCGAGACGTGCAGGGCTGCGCGCACATTCTGGGGTATCGTCGTTCGGCCCTTGGCGGTAATTTGGAAACGGCAAACATGGCTTCCTCCGGGCCCGCTTGCTGGTGAAGGTGAGCGGCCCGCAGCCGCCTTGACCGGCCACGAAAGAAACCCCCCGATGACCTGGACGCCAGAACTCGACGAACTGGCCCGCCGCACCGCGATGGCCCAGCAGATGGGCGGCGCCGACAAGGTCAAGCGCCAGCACGACGCCGGCCGGTTGACGGTGCGCGAGCGCATCACCCGGCTGGTGGATGGCGGCAGCTTTCATGAGGTGGGCGCGCTGTCGGGCGTGGGCGAGTACGACGCCAGCGGCGCGGTGCAGCAGGTCACGCCGGCCAACTGCGTGTTTGGCCGCGGCCGCATCGCCGGCCGGCCGGTGGTGGTGGTGGGGGATGACTTCACCGTGCGCGGCGGCTCGGCCGATGCGTCGATCAGCAACAAGCCGCTGATGGCCGAGGACATGGCGGCCGAGTTCCGGCTGCCCATCGTGCGCATCATCGAAGGCTCGGGCGGCGGCGGCTCGGTCAAGACGATCGAGACCAAGGGCGCGTCCAACCTGCCCGGCGGCATCGGTGGCACGCGGGGCTTCTACCGCATGACGGCCAACCTGGCCGAGGTGCCGGTGGTCGGCCTGGGGCTGGGCTCGGTGGCCGGGCTGGGCGCGGCGCGGCTGGCGTGCAGCCACTACTCGGTGATGACGAACAGCTCGGCGATGTTTGTCGCCGGCCCGCCGCTGGTGGCGCGCCTGGGCCAAGCGCTGGAGAAACAGGAGTTGGGCGGCGCCGACATCCAGACCCGCAGCGGCGCCATCGACACCGCGGTCGACACCGAGGACGAGGCCTTCGATTGCGCGCGCCGCTTCCTGTCGTACCTGCCGGCCTCGGTGTTTGCACTGCCGCCGGTGCTGCCGTGTGACGACGACACCGAGCGCGGCGACGAGTTTCTGATGACCGTGGTGCCGCGCAACCGGCGGCAGGTCTACAAGATGCGGCCGATCGTCGCATCGGTGGTCGACGCTGGCAGCTTCTTCGAGATGGGCGCCAACTTCGGCCGCTCGATCATCACCGGGCTGGCACGGCTGGGCGGCCACCCGGTCGCGCTGTTGGCCAGTGACCCGTACCACTACGGCGGCGCCTGGAGTGCCGACACCTGCCAGAAGGTGGTGCGCTTCATCGACCTGGCCGAGACCTTCCACCTGCCGGTGGTCTACCTGATGGACTGCCCGGGCTTCATGATCGGGCTGGAGGCCGAGCGCAGCGCCACCATTCGCCATGGCGTGCGGGCCATGGCCGCGATGAACCAGACCACCGTGCCCTGGTGCACGGTGATCGTGCGCAACGCCTTTGGCGTGGCCGGCGCCGCGCACCAGCCCGCCGGCCGCTTGTCCTTGCGCTATGCCTGGCTGTCGGCCTACTGGGGCTCGCTGCCTTTGGAAGGTGGCATCGAGGCGGCCTACCGCGCCGAGATCGACGCCGCCGCCGACCCCCAGGCCAAGCTGCTCGAGATCGAGGCCCGGCTCAATGCGCTGCGCTCGCCGTTTCGCAGTGCCGAGAAGTTCTGGGTCGAGGAGATCATCGACCCGCGCCGCACGCGCGCGCTGCTGTGCGACTTTGCCCGCCTGGCCGAGCCCTTGCGCACGGCGGGCAAGGCGGCCTTGGCCATGCGGCCCTGAGTGCCCTGTCAGCACCGGGCCCTTGTCAAATCCGTTCAACCAGAAAGCCCCGCCATGAAGCCGTTCACCGTCAAGACCGAAGTCTCGGGCTCTGTCTGGAAGATCGAGGTGCAGGTGGGCGATGCCGTCGAGGCGGACCAGGCCCTGGTCATCGTCGAGTCGATGAAGATGGAGATCCCGGCCTCGGCGCCGCTGGCCGGCGTGGTGCAGCAAGTCCTGGTGCGGGAAGGCGAAGCGGTAACCGAGGGCCAGGCGCTGGTGGTCATCGGCTTGCGGTGAACCGCGCCGCCCCACCGCATCCACCGATGGCCCCCCGCTTCATCACCATCCCCACCAACGGCATCACGCTGCGCGCGGCGGTGCAGGGCAGCGGCCCGCTGGTGGTGATGGTGCATGGCTTCCCCGAGGGCTGGTACAGCTGGCGCCACCAGATCGGCCCGATCGCCCAGGCCGGCTTCACTGCCTGCGCGATTGACGTGCGGGGCTACGGCGGCTCTGCGCGCCCGGCCGCGGTGGCCGACTACAGCCTGGCGCAGATCACCGCCGACGTGGCCGGGGTGATCGAGCAGTTGTCGCCCGACGCCAGCGGCGTGCTGATCGGCCACGACTGGGGCGCGCCGATCGTCTGGCACACCGCGCTGGCCCGGCCCGACCGGGTGCGCGCAGTGGCCGGGCTGTCGATCCCCTGGACCGGCCTGCCCAGCACACCGTTCCTCGACGTGGTGAAAGCCGCCTACACCGACCGCGGCCGGTTTTTCTACCAGGTGTACTTTCAGGATATCGGCGTGGCCGAGGCCGAGTTGCAAGCCGACGTGCGCGGCGCGCTGCGCAAGTTCTACTACGCCCTCAGCGGCGATGCGCCCAAAGGCACCTGGCCCACCGACAAGCCGCACGGCGCCACGCTGCTCGACCGCCTGCCCGACCCGCAGCCGTTTCCCACCTGGTTGAGCCCCGCCGATGAAGACCAGTTTGTGGCCGAGTTCGAGGCCTCGGGCTTTGACGGCCCGCTCAACCGCTACCGCAACCATGCAGCCGACTTTGCGTGGCAGCAGGGCCTCATGGGCCGGCGCATCGAGCAGCCCGCGCTGTTCATCGGCGGCGAGCGTGATCTGGCGCTGCGCATGCTGCCGGGCGTCAAGCCGGTCGATGCGATGGCGCCGCACCTGCCAGGGCTGCGTGGCGCCCATGTGCTGCCCGGCATCGGCCACTGGACGCAGCAGGAAGCGCCCGGGCCGGTGACCGCCTTGCTGCTGGATTGGCTGGCGGGCCTGTGAGCCGCGCCAGGCTTAACACCAACCCTGACCCCTCTGCACCGAGGATCCGCCGATGCCGCCGCCCACCACCACCCCCCCCACCCCCACCACCCCCACCACCCCCGCCGCGGCCACGCTGCCGCCGTTCAAGCCGCTGCCGATGAAGGGCCCGGACGTGGCGGTGGAGCGCCGCGCCGATGGTTGCATCCTGATCCGCTCGAACCACGCGCCGGGCGAGGGGCCACGCTCGATCGCCCACCTGCTGAAGGAGCGGGCCGAGGCCCACCCCGACCGGCCCTGGATGAAGCAGCGCGCGCCCGGCCACGGCCCGTGGCGCCAGATCAGCTACGGCCAGGCGCTGCACGCCGCCGAGTGCATCGCCCAGTGGCTGCTGGCCCGCGGCCTGACCGGCGCCGACAGCGTGCTGGTGCTGTCGGCCAACTCGATCGAGCATGCACTGGTCACGCTGGGCTGCTACACCGCCGGCGTGACGGTGGCGCCGATCAGCCCGGCCAACTCGCTGATCTCCACCGACCACGCCAAGCTGAAGCACTGCGCCGCGGTGGTGCGGCCGCGGGTGGTGTTTGCCCAGTCGGGTGTGGTGTACGAGCGGGCGTTTCAAACCTTGCGGGCCACCGACCCCACGCTGGTCTTCGTCACCGCCGATGGCACGGGGCAGGGCGTGATCGCGCTGGATGAGCTAACCGGCACGGCGCCTACACCGGCGGTGGCTGCCGCGCGCGAGACGCTGGGCCCGGCCACGGTGGCGAAGATTTTGTTCACCTCGGGCTCAACCGGTATGCCCAAAGGCGTGCCGCAGACCTTCGGCATGATGGCCGGCGTGATTGCCGGGCAGGACGGGCTGCGCACCGAGCCGGTCGACCCGGAGTTGGTTCCGCTCAGCCTGGAATGGATGCCCTGGAGCCACATCAGCGCCGGCAACATCGGCTTCAACAACGTGCTGTGGGCCGGCGGCACGGTGCACCTGGACGAGGGCAAGCCGATCCCCGGCCAGTTCGAGACCACGATCAAAAACCTCTACGAGGTCTCGCCGACGGTGTTTGGCTCGGCGCCGATCGCCTTCGGCATGCTGGCCGACGCGATGGAGCGTGACCCGGAGCTGCGCCGCTGCTTCTTCAAGAACCTGCGCACCATGGCCTACGGCGGCGCCACGCTGTCGAACGACGTCAACCAGCGCTTGCAGGCACTGGCCATTGCCGAGACCGGCCACCGCCTGCCGCTGACCACGATGTACGGCGCCACTGAAACCCAGGGCGTGACGGTGACCCACTGGGCCACCGAGCGTGTCGGCCTGGTCGGCCTGCCGCTGCCGGGCATCACCCTCAAGCTGGTGCCCAACGGCGCAAAACTGGAGGTGCGGGTCAAGGGCCCCACGGTGACCAGCGGCTACCTGGCCGACCCCGAAAAAACCGCCGCCGCCTTCGACGACGAGGGCTTCTACAAGCTGGGCGATGCGGCCCGTTTCGTCGACGAGAACGACCCGGCCCAGGGCCTGGTGTTCGACGGCCGGGTGACCGAAGACTTCAAGCTCGACAGCAGCACCTGGGTCAGCGTGGGCACGTTGCGGCCTGACCTGGTGGCCGCCTGCAGCCCGTATGTGATGGACGCGGTGATCGCCGGCCAGGACCAGCCCTTCATCGCGGCGCTGTTGTGGCCCAGCGCCGCCGGCTTGCAGGCCCTGGCCGCTGACCCGGCAGCGGGCGCACCGCAGCACAAATTGGTGCTGATCCTGCAACAGCGCCTGGCCGCCTTCAATGCCGAGGCGCATGGCTCGTCGCGCCGCGTGGCGCGCTTCGTGGTGATGACCGAGCCGCCGTCGATCGACGCCGGCGAGATCACCGACAAGGGCTACGTCAACCAGCGCGCCACGCTGGAGCGGCGCGCCGGGCTGGTGCGCTCGTTGTTTGCCAACCCGCCCGGGCCAGCGGTGGTGGTGGTCTGACGGCCAGCCCGCCCCAACGCTCAATCCGCCACGAAACGCGGCCAGCTGGACGCCACATAGTCCAGAAACGCCGGCCCCAGGCCTTCGCCCTGCAGGTAGGCGCGGCTGACCGGGCGCTCGATGGCTTTGAAGGCTGAACTGGCCAGCGCACGCCGGGCAAAGTCATGGTGCAGCATGGCGCCGCGGCCGATCAGCACGAAGTCCGCGCCGTGGTGCAGGCAGCGCTGCGCAGTGGCGGTGTCCATGATCTTGCCGGCCACGCCCAGCCGCGTGGCGCCACGGGGCAGCGCGGTGAAATGGTCGATCAGCGGCCGGCCCTGAAAGGCCTGGTCGGTCGGCGCCTTGAACGCGTCCCACAGCGACATGTCGAGGTAGTCGAGCTGGCCGCCGGCCAGCACCGCCTGCGCCAGTGCCAGCGATTCGGGCATGGTGACGCCAAAGCGCTCGGGCGACAGCCGCAGGCCGAGCTGAAAGTTGGCGCCGGTGCGGGCACGCACGCCGTCGATGATGTCGAACAGGATGCGTGTGCGGTTGTCGAACGAGCCGCCGTAGCGGTCGGCACGGCGGTTGTTGTCGGCGTCCAGAAACTGGCCCAGCAGGTAGCCATGTGCACCATGCAGTTCCACACCGTGGAAGCCGGCGCGCTGGGCCCGCAATGCGGCCAGGATGAAGTCTTCGACCAACTGCTCCACCTCGGCAGTGGACAGTGCCCGCGCACCGGTTTCAGCGTCGTCCCAGGGCGCCACGGCTTGCTGCCCGGTCAGGGCGGGGTCGGATCGCCGGCCCGAATGCTGGATCTGCACCGACGACACGCCACCTGCGCTGTGGATGCCCTGCGCCAGCCGCGCCAGCCCGGGCAGGTGCGCATCCGACCAGATGCCCAGTTGGCCCTTGAAACCCTGGCCACCGGCCTGCACGTGGGCAGCGCAGGTCATGGTCAGTGCAAAGCCGCCCTGCGCCCGCATCATCAGCCAGCGGTATTCGTCCTCGCCCAGCGTGCCGTCGGCATGGCTTTGCCAGTTGGTCAGCGGCGCCAGCATGAAGCGGTTGCGCAGCGCGGGGCCGTGGGCCAGCGTCAGGGCATCGGGCAGAAGTGCGGTCGGGGTCATCGTCATCGGTTCAAGGGGGCATCAGGTGGCTGGGCATGTTAGGGGCCCCGCCGCGCCGCGCCAGCAGCTTGGAGACGCTTCTACACCTGCCCGCCCCGGCGAAGCCCGTGTTCACCTTGCTGTTGGGCGCTGGAGGCCCGGGGGCCCGGTTGACTGCCTGCCGATTCAGGCGGGCATCACTTGCGGCACGACCGCCAATCTGGCAGCCCTGCGCGCAACGGCTTTGTCGAATGTCATGAACGCTTCGTCGGCGCTGCTCAGCGCGAGGTGCAGCGCATCGGTAAAGTCCAGGCCCTGTGCGTAATGCGCCAGGGCCGCCCTGACGATGTCTGCCTGGGCCGGCTTGAAGTTGGGCAGGCCCAGGAGCAAGGTCAGCCCGCTCTTGATCTCGACGGGTGAGCAGTCGTTGGCTTCCAGCACCCATACCAGTTCGAGAAATACCGTAACAGGTGCAGTAAACAATTGCTGGCTCGCCAGCAGTGACTTCACTCGGGCGTGCTGGGCTTTGTCGTCCTGCAGCAGCAGACGCGCCAGCAGGTTGGCATCCAGCGCGATCATGGTGTGTGGCGCGACTTCAGACGCGCCTTGATGATGGCTTGGGTTTGAGCGTCGCCGAGGCGCTTGCGGCCCGGTCTGGCCAGGCAACCGGCGACTTCCTCCAAAGCAGTGGCGGGCACCGAGGGCAAGGCACGCAGACGGATTTCACCTTCAACGTAACGCACTTCAAACAGTGACCCCGCAGACACATGGGCGTCGTTGCGTATGGACTTGGGGATGACCAATTGGCCTTTGCTGGAACGGCAGGTGCACGACAGTGCGCTGGTCAACCAGGACGCCTGCGTCATCGACCACCGGTGCCTGGGCAGGCCCTTGCGCATCTTCGTCGGCGGTTTGCAGACCGCCGGCACGCCGATCAGCAGCCCGGTTACTGCAGCGTGATCACACCGCAGGCGATGCGCGCGCCCGAGTTGCCGGTGGGCTGGGTGGTGTAGTCGTCCGGGCCGACGTGCACGATCAGGCCCCGGCCAAGCACGTCGGCGCCTGCTCCGGCGCCCAGGCTGATGCCCGCCATGGCGAAGCGGGTGTGCACCTTGCCGTTGGCATCGGCCTTCAGCGCGGGCATGTCGCCGGCATGGTGGTCGCCCGATTGCGGGCCGTGCGGCTTGCCGGTGGGGTTGAAGTGCCCGCCGGTGCCCATGCCGTCGCCGCTGGCGCAATCGCCCTTTTCGTGGATATGGAAGCCATGCTCGGCGTTGGGCTTCAGGCCGCTGAGGCGCACCATCACCATCACCTGGCCGCCGTGCTGGTGGAACATCACGCTGCCGGCGGTGGTGTTGCCTTGGGTGGGCGCCATGTCGGCCACGGCCTTGGAGCCCATCGAATGCATGGTGCCCATCTGGCTGCAGGCGGCTGACAGCGCGGCAGCGCTGATGAGGGCAAAGCGGGCGAGGCGGCTGGAATGGGTCATGCGGGCTCCTGGGCGGGGTGGCGATCGAAGGTCTGGCCGAACAAGCCCGGCCCCTGTGCATGGCGGGGCACCGACTTGGCTGAATTGTGGCCGCAGTGGGCCCGAGCCCAAGCCAACCAGCTTCTAGAAGGGCAAGCCGACGTAGTTTTCAGCCAACGACGCCAGCGCCTGCCGGGACGAGAACAGGTAGGCCAGGTCGGTTTCCTGCAACCGGCGGTCATAAGCGCTGCTGTCCGGGAAGCGGTGCAGCAGCGAGGTCATCCACCACGAGAAGCGCTGGCCTTTCCAGACGCGCGCCAGGGCCTTTGCTGAATAGCCTTCCAGGCCGCGGTCGTCCTGCCGCTGGTAGTGGTCGAGCAGCGCGTGGTACAGGTAGTAGATGTCGGAAGCGGCGCTGTTCAGGCCGCGGGCGCCGGTGGGCGGCACGATGTGCGCGGCATCGCCGGCCAGGAACAGGTTGCCGTAGCGCATCGGCTCGGCCACGAACGAGCGCAGCGGCGCGATGCTCTTTTCGATCGACGGGCCGGTCACCATCGCGGCGGCCACCTCGGCCGGCAGCCGGCGTTGCAGCTCCTGCCAGAACTGATCGTCCGACCAGTTGTCCACGGTGTCGTTCAGCGGCACCTGGATGTAATAGCGGCTGAGCACCTGCGAGCGCAGCGAGCACAGCGCAAAACCGCGCTCGTGCCGGGCGTAGATCAGCTCGGGCGACACCGGCCGGGTGCGCGACAGCACGCCCAGCCAGCCGAAGGGGTAGACCCGCTCGAACTCGGTGATCTTGTCTTTGGGGATCGACTTTCGGCTGACGCCATGGAAGCCGTCGCAGCCGATGATGTAGTCGCAGTCGATGCGCTCGATGTCGTCGCCCTTGCGGTAGGTCAGCCAAGGGTGGGCGCTCTCCAGGTCGTGCGGCAACACGTCATCGGCGTTGTGGATGACGATGCCGCCCATCTTGTCGCGCCCGTCGTACAGGTCACGCGTCAGCTCGGTCTGGCCATACACCACCACCGAATTGCCGCCGGTCAGGCCCTTCAGATCCACCCGCTCCTTGATGCCGTCATGCGCGATGAAAAAGCCGTCGTGGATCTCACCCTCGCGGTCCATGCGTTCGGCCACGCCGGCTTCGCGCATCAGCGCGGCAAAGCCGTGTTCCAGCACACCGGCGCGGATGCGGCCCAGCACGTAGTCGCGGCTGTGCTGCTCCAGCACCACGGAATCAATGCCTTGGCGGTGCAGCAATTGCGACAGCAGCAGGCCCGAGGGGCCGCCGCCAATGATGCCGACTTGGGTTTTCATGGGGATGTCTCCGACCATTGATGTTGAAACGCGGTGCGCAGGCACTTGGGCTGCGCGTGTGCTGGCCTGGATTTTGTGCAGCGCGGCGCGCCTGTGCACTGGACGGCCGGCCCTTCAAACTTGCACTTTTACCGTACAGTGGCTGACATGCCTGCCCACCCGCCCAGCCACCGGCCCGGCCACCCGCCCAGCACGCGCCGGGCCTTGGCCAAGCTGCCGGCCTTTGCGCTGTACGGCGAGGCCGGCCCACCTGCGGCGCTGCTGCTGCACATCGAATCCATCGACTCGCGCAGCCGGCTGTACAACTGGGAAATCGACGCGCATGTGCACCGCGGCCTGCACCAGGTGCTGTGGCTGCGGTCAGGGCAGGTCGAGGCGGTGTTGGACGAAACCCGCAGCCAATGCAGCGGCCCGGCAGCGCTGGTGATCCCGCCCGGCGTGGCCCACGCGTTCCGGTTTTCGCCCGGTTGTGATGGCTTTGTGCTGACGGTCAATGCCCATCTGCTGGCCGAAGGCGAAGCCGCCGACGCCGGGCCCGCGTTGCACCAGCTCTTCGACGCACCGCGCATCCTGAGCGCCGACGCCGAATCACCCGACGTACTGCGGCTGCAACTGCTGTTCGAAGCCCTGCATGCCGAAAGCCAGGCGGCCGACGGCGCGGGTGGCCCGGTGCCGCGCTGGCTGGCGCGCGCCGTGGTCTGGCGCCTGGCGCAACTGGGCCGGCAGGCGCCGCTGGCCAGCCTGGCCGGCCCATCCAGCCCATCCGGCCCATCGGGGCAGATCGGCCGGCGCATGCTCTATACCCGCTGGGTGCTGCTGCTGGAGGCGCACTACCGCGAGCAACGGCCGGTGTCGGATTACGCCCGGCAACTGGGCCTGTCGACCGAGCGGCTGAACCGCATGCTGCGCACCGAGACCGGCAATACCGCCCAGGGCTTGCTGCACGCCCGGCTGGCCCGCGAGGCCTGCCGCTGGCTGGTGCACGTGGCCGCGCCGGTGTCCAGGCTGGCCTACGACCTGGGTTTTGAAGACCCGGCGTATTTCTGCCGCTTCTTCAAGCGCCACACCGGGCTGTCACCCCGGGCCTTCCGGCAGAAGGCGCTGTTGGGTTGAGCCGGGCCGGGCGCGTGGGGGAGCGCCCACAGACTGACACTTCTCAGCAATGAAAGCGCGACGATAAACCTTATGTCAAATAATTGATGGGCAAACCAGGCATCGGCAAATGGCGCGGCGCCTGGCGCGCATCGGCCTGTGTCGTCCCCCCAGCGACAGATCGCCCCGGGCGGCGACGGCAATACTCACTGTGACGCCACTGCGATCTCTCTGCAACCTGGCCCCGGCCGACAGGACTCCCATGGACTTCGACTTTTCACCCGAGCAGCGGCAACTGAAGGATCAGGCGCGCCGCTTTCTGGCCGACCACTGCGGCCGCAGCGCCGTGCGTGCCGTGCTGGACGGGCCGACATCGTTCGACGCTTCGCTATGGCAAGGCCTGGCCGACCAGGGTTACCTGGGCGCAGCCATCCCCGAGGCCTACGGCGGGCTGGGCGCGGGTTATGCCGAGCTGTGCGTGGTGGCCGAAGAACTGGGCCGCGCGCTGGCGCCGGTGCCGTTTTCATCGTCGATCGGCCTGGCGGCCGAATTGCTGTTGCGGGCCGGCACCGAAGCCCAGAAGCAGCGGTATCTGCCGGCGCTGGTCAGCGGCAAGCTGATCGGCACCTTGGCGCTGGCCGAAGGGCCGGGCCGCCTATCGGCGGCCAGCGTGGCCAGCCGCGTGTCGGGCGGGCAGATCACTGGCACCAAGCTGCCGGTGGCCGATGGCGACGTTGCCGGCTTTGC
>Ga0105047_10018096_pt1 | contig 10936 bp, 9 predicted proteins | sample MAT04_FD_78384 | JGI IMG/M metagenome (GOLD analysis project Ga0105047, IMG submission 78384) | Freshwater microbial communities from Lake Fryxell liftoff mats and glacier meltwater in Antarctica - MAT-04 (megahit assembly) | ecosystem: Environmental > Aquatic > Freshwater > Ice > Liftoff...
CGGCCGGGTGAGGGGAAGGCGTTACCCGAATGGATAACGCCTCGACCCATCGAGGTAGCGCCTTCCCCTCACCCGGCTCGCGGCTCGCGCCGCTCACCGCCCTCTCCCGCAAGGGGAGAGGGGAAGACCAAAACCCCGCCCCGGCTCACGTTTCGACCCAACACTCTCACGTCAGTCGGTGCGGATGTGGTGAGGCGGACACCCGTCGCCGTATTCCCGGTGCGGGGCGTGGGCCGCCCGGAAGCGCTCCAGGTGGGCCACCAGCACGGCCGGCTCCACCGGCTTCACCAGATGCCGGTCGATCCCCGCGGCCGCCGACCGGAGGTGGTCCGCGCTCATGGCCTAACCGGTCACGGCGATCACCACCGGTTGCTTCGCGCCCGCCCCCCGCCGGATGCGCCGGGCGACTTCCCACCCGTTCACGTCCGGCAGGTGGATGTCGAGGAGGACCACGTCCGGCGGGTCGGCGGCGATGGACGCCAGCGCCTCCGCCCCGCACCCGGCCGTGCGCGCCGTGAACCCGTACAGGCCGAGTAATTCGGCGGCCGACGACGCCGCGTCCGCCACGTCGTCGACGACGAGGACGGCGAGCGAGGTGGGGGGTACTTGCACATGGCCGAATCCGATCGGAGTGCGCGGGTTGCCGGCCGGGAATCCTGCCCCGGCCGCGGTCCACGAAGTCCCCGACGCGGGGTGTCCGTTCCCCGGTTGCCCGAAGGCTCCCCCGTTCCGGTCCGTACGGACTCGGGGTCGGAAGTGTTGAGTGTTGTGATCGTAGATAGTCGGCGACGCGGGCCGCGTACGCCGTCGTACAAATCGAGGGAAAATTCGGTCGAATTCTCCCGGGCGTGTCACTTCGGTGACGGAAGGAGGAAGGCGTCGTGGATGGCCCGGTAGCACTCGCACGTCGCCGCCTCCAGCCCGGACCGGTCGAGGATTTTCACCCGGCCGTGGCGGTAGGTGATGAGGCCGGCGCTCTGGAAGTTGGCGACCGTCACCGACACCGTCGCCCGGCGGACGCCGAGCATGACCGACAGGAACTCGTGGGTGAGCGGGAACTCGTCGGCCCCGACCGCGTCGTGGCACCGCAGCAGCCAGCGGGCGCAACGCTCGTCGATCGGATGGAGGCAGTTGCACGCCGTCTGGCGCGAGGAGGCGGTCAGGGCGGCCCGGACGTACCCGTACACCACGTCGCGCAGCGGCCCGCCGCGGGCGAACTCGGCGACGAACTCGGCGGCCGGCATCCGGCGGCACGCGGCCGGGTGGACCTGACAAAACACCTGCTCCCGACTGACGCCGGCCCCGAGCGCGGCCGACACCCCGATCATCCCCTCGAAGCCGACGGCGGCCACCTCCGCGGACGCGCCGTCGCCCATGACGACGGTGGCGGAGATGATCCCGGAGCGGGGGAAGTAGACGTGGTCGAGCGGGCCACCCGTCCGGTACACCATGCCCTTGTGCCCGAACGTCACGTCGGTCATGCGGGCGGTCATGCGGTCGAAATCGGCCGGGGGCAATGCGGCCAGCAGCCGGTTTTCCGGTAGGGGGGGTCGGCATGGCGGACGATCGTGTTAGCAGTCCGTCTAGGCGGACGCTCGACGCGAGTTGCCAGAGGCATCTGGAGCGTGAAGCGTGAGACGTGATGTCGTTGTAGCGTAATGCGGAGACGAAGTTGCGCGGCGGCGTACCCTTGACACTCAATTCCCGACGGCTTCCACAGAATTGAGCCGTTCGAAGGCGTTGATGATGCCGGGCAGGGTGCGCGGATCGACCGGCTTGACGAGGTGGAGGTCGAACCCGGCCGCGATAATCCGTTGGCGGCCGGCCTCGTCTCCCATCGCCGTGACCGCCACGAGGACGACGGCCCGGCCGGTTTTCCGCAGCCGGACGGCCACTTCATCCCCGTCCATGCCCGGCATGTTCAGGTCGATCAGGCAGATATCGGGGGCGAAGTCCTCGGCCATTGCGAGGGCGGCGGCCCCGTCGTAGCAGGCTTGGGCGTCGTAGCCGAGGATGCCGAGCAGGTCGGCGGACGAGTCGGCCATGTCGTGGTTGTCGTCCACGCACATGATTCGCGGATGGTATGCGGTCATGTCGGCACCCGTCGCGAGTCCACGCCCGGTGAGGTGTGGAGTATTCACTCCTTTAGAATACAAAGGCGAGTGGTTAATAGGCATTTCATGCGCCGTCACAATCGGATTCGGCGATATCAAACGTGAAATCCTCTCAAAGACTGGTAGAATGACGAGAAGCGTATCATTCGGAATGACCTTACGAGGCGTGTTCCGCCGTCGCTAGACTTCCGGCATCGCAGTCACCCACGCCAATGCGTATATGTCATGCGCGACTGATACCGGCGGCCGGAATTTGCGTGGTGAAGTGCTCATTGTCGCGCGATTGGGGACTGGCGAAGTAGACATTCTTACCATTTCAAGGCTGTCACTTCCGATAGGTGAGCGCCTTGAGCGCCTTGAACGCCTTGCTACGTTTCCAGCACGTCGCGGGTGTGTCGTTGGGGCGGCTGATCACCTTGGCTCCGACGGGTCCGGCTGATCGAGGTGTCAATTAGACACACTTGCGGGGTATCGCCCCGAAAGGCAACCTAACCCCCCAGCCCCCTTCCCTAAGAGGGAAGGGGGAGCCGGACAAAATCCGACGAGCCGCAGGCTCGTCGTCTGACTCCCCCTTCCTTCCTAGGGAAGGGGGCTGGGGGGTTAGGTTCCGAGCGATAACAACAACCCCAGAGATGGCGGGTCGCCGCAGCGAACCAAACTCCGAGGACGGACCGATGACGCGGGCACGGCTGATTCTCGTCGTCGCGGCCGTTACGGCAGCAGCGCCCGCGAGGGCGGCCGAGCCGGTGTCGCCCGCGAAGGTGTTCGAGGAGCGGATCGCCCCGATCTTCAAGTCGCCGAACCCGTCGAGCTGCGCCCGCTGCCACCTCGCGGCGGTGGACCTCAAAGACTACATCCTGCCGTCGGCGACCGACACCTTCCTCGCGCTGCGCGACCAGGGGCTGATCGACCTCGACAAGCCCGAGGCGTCGAAGATTCTCAAGCTCATCAACCGCGGGGCGGGCGACAAGGCCGGGGCGAATCTCATCCCGGCGAAGCAGCAGAAGGCCGAGTACGACGCCTTCGCCGCGTGGATCGCGGCGTGCGCCGCCGACCCCGCCTTGAAGAACGCCCCGAAGCCCGCGACGGTTCCGGCGCTCGCCACGAAGCCGGTCGAGGTGGTCCGCCACGCGCGGAAGGACCGGATGCTCGAATCGTTCGAGTCGAACGTCTGGGCGCTGCGGTTCCGGTGCATGAACTGCCACACCGAGGGCACCCCGCAGAACGACAAGTTGAGCAAGGAACACGGCGACCGCGTGGCGTGGTTCAAGAAGGGCGGGCCGGCGGCGACGATGGAGTACCTGCTGGCGAGCAAGCTCATCGACCCGGCCGACCCGGAGAAGAGCCTGCTGCTGACGAAGCCATTGGGCACCGTGAAGCACGAGGGCGGGGTGAAGTTCGCCCCCGGCGACCAGGGGTATAAAGCGGTGCGGGCGTGGATCGACGACGTGGCCGCGATCAAGGCCGGGAAGTACGCGACGGCCGCCGACCTGCCGGCGAAGGACGCCGGGCCGCGGCGCTTCGGCACCGAGGCGTGGTTGAAGATCACCAACACCCCCGCCGCGTGGGGCGACAAGCTCCTCCAGGCCGACGTATTCGCCTGGAACGCGAAGTCCGGGGCGTGGGAGGCGACCCCGATCGCCACGTCGGACCGGGTGGTGGGGGGCAAGGGGCGGCTCTGGCAGCACACCCTCACCCTGCTCGCCGCCCCGGGGTCGGATCGGGCGAAGGCGTGGGCGAAGGGGAAGCCGGCGCTGCCGGCGGGCAAGTACCTGGTGAAGGTGTACGTCGATGCCGCGGGCAAGGCGAAGGCGGACTGGAAGGCGGCGCTCGGGGCCGACGAGTACGTCGGGCAGGTTGAAGTGCAGTCGCGCTGGCCCGAGGGCTACGGGGCGATGACCGCGGTGGACGGCGGGGCGGTCAAGCGGTGACGGCCGGGATCGGAGAGTAGGCGACTCGCTCCGCGAGTCGTCGTTTCCGTCGTGGGCGACACCCGTCCCGAAACGACGACTCGCGGAGCGAGTCGCCTACGTTGGCAACGCCCGAACGATTGACCGCCACGCCGGGGTTGGGTATGTTACACCCACTCCCGGGGGCGACGTGCGGAGGCCGGTGTTGGCGATCGTGGTCCGATTCCTGATGCTGCTGGCCTGCGTGCCGCTGCTCGCGCCGCCCGGCCTTTGCGCCTGCAGAGCCGGCGAGCGAGACCACACGCAGTCCCATCAGGAAGCGGCCCCCGCGCCCGAACGTGCGTGCTGCGCGCACCGCCACGGTCCGCACGACCGCGAGGCGTCCGCCAGGCCGTGTGAGCCGACGCCGCGACCCGCCCCCGCCCCCCACGACAACGACCACTGCCCCGGCTGCCCGGCGGTGACGGCGGGCGTCGAGCGTCTCCCGTGGAGCGAGCCGACGGCCGGCGCGATCGGCGTGCCGGCACCGGCCGCACTCGCCGGCGTCCCGTTCGTCCCCGCGCCGCCGGCCCGCCACGTCCTCCGCCCGATCGCGCCCGACCCGTCGGACCCCCCGCTCTACCTGTCGCACTGCTCGCTCGTCATCTAGCCCGTCTCGCACCCTCGTCTGCCGCCCGACGGCACGCCACCCGCACGCCGCAGGAGAATCCGTATGAGCGCGCCCGTCGCTGCCGTGGGCGGTCCGGACCAGCCCGCAACCGCCCCGCCGCCCCGCCACCCGCGGCGGGTGTGGAACCGGCTGGGCCGGGCCGGCGTCATCATCGCCGTCGTCGCGGGGGTGGCGGGCGGGTACGTCTCCCGCGACCGCTGGCTGCCCGTCCTCTTCCCGGCCGGCGAGGAGGTAGCGGATGACGACGACCACGCCGCGGCCGCCGGACCGTCCGAGCAAATCCTGCTCTCGGCCCAGGCCCAAAAGAACCTGCGCCTCACCTCACGGCCGCTCGCGGCCGAGACGTTCTGGAAGACGATCTCCGTCCCCGGCATGGTGATCGACCGGCCGGGCCACGGCGACCGCGGCGTCGTCGCCCCGGTGACCGGGGTCGTCATCCGTATCCACAAAGTCGCCGGCGACGCGGCCCGGCCCGGCGAGGTGTTGTTCACCCTCAAGCTCCTCAGCGAGTCGCTGCACCTGACGCAGACCGAGCTGTTCAAGGCCGCCCAGGACATCAAGTTGGCCGCCGCCCAGCGGAAGCGGTTGACGGCGTCGGCCGGGGCCGTGCCGGAAGCCCGCATTATCGAGGTGGACAACCAGATCACCCGGCTCGATGTCGCGGTCAAGGCGTACCGCCAGGAACTCCTCACCCGGGGGCTGCCGCCCGACCGGATCGACGGGGTGGCCGAGGGCACGTTCGTCGGCGAAATCCCCATCGTCGTGCCGATCCGCCCGCCGGACCCGGGCGACGCCCCGCCCGGGGCGTCGCCGGCGTTCGAGGTCGAGGAAGTGAAGGTCGAACTCGGCCAGCAGGTACAAGCCGGGCAGACCCTGTGCCTGCTCGCCGACCACCGCCTGCTCGCCATCGAGGGGCGGGCGTTCCGCGACGAGGCCCCGTTCCTGGAGCGGGCGGTCGCGGCCGGGTGGCCGGTCGGGGTCGATTTCGCCGAGGAACCGGGCCACGGGTGGGACGCCCTCGGGCAGACGTTCCGCGTCACCTACGTCGCCAACACCATCGACCCGGACAGCCGCACCTTCCGCTTCCTCCTACCGCTCGCCAACCAGTCGCGGGCGGCGGGGGGCGGCGGGTCGCCGGTCCTGTGGCGGTTCCGGCCCGGCCAGCGGGTCCGCCTGCTCGTCCCGGTCGAGAAGCTCGACGGCGTGTTCGTCCTGCCGGCCGAGGCGGTCGCCCGGGAGGGGGCCGAAACTTACGTCTTCCGCCGCAACGGGGACGTGTTCGACCGCAAGCCGGTCCACGTCGTCTACCAGGACCGGGCGAACGTCGTCGTCGCCGCCGACGGCAGCGTCCCGGCCGGCGTCCACGTCGCCCTCGCCGGCGCGGTGCAGCTGAACCGGATGATGAAGTCCCAGACCGGCACCGCGCCCGAGGGGATGCACGTCCATGCCGACGGCAGCGTCCACGCGGGCAAGCACTAACGGGGGGCGGATATGCTCAACGGCGTCATCCGACTCGCCCTCCGCTACCGGGGGCTGGTGCTGCTCCTCGCGCTGGTCGTGATGGTGTACGGCGGCTACCTCACCACCACCCTGCCGATCGACGTATTCCCCGACCTCGACCGGCCCCGGGTCGTGCTGCTGACCGAATGCCCCGGGCTGTCGCCGGAGGAAGTGGAAGCTCTGGTCGCCCAGCCGGTCGAGACGGCCCTCCTCGGCGCGCCCGGGGTGGAGGCGGTCCGCAGCCAGGCGAGCCAGGGGCTGCTCGTCGCCTACGTCGAGTTCGGCTGGCGGACGGAAATCCGGTACGCCCGCCAGATCGTCCAGGAACGGCTCACGGCCGTCGGCGGGACGCTGCCCCCCGGCGTCCGCCCGCTGATGACGCCGCCGAGTTCGATCATGGGCCAGATCATGCACGTCGGGCTGTACCGGCAGAAGGGGCCGGGCGGCGGGACGCTCGCGGCCGTCGGCCGCACCGGGCTGATGGCCGAGCGCGTCGAGCGCGACGGGACGCCGGCCCTCGCCGTGTGGCGGCCGACGGACCGGCACGCCCCGGCGACGTGGGAAGCCGTCGCGGTCGGGGCCGCGGTCTGGGACGGCCGTAGCGCGACGTTCGCCCACGAGGGGCGGCCGCAGACCGTCACCTTCCGCACCCCCGAAGAACTGCGCATGGACCTGCGGACGACCGCCGACTGGGTGGTCCGCCCCCGCCTCCTCCAGCTGCCGGGGGTGGCCGAAATCCTCGTCATGGGCGGGGACCGCAAGCAGTACCAGGTGCTGATCGACCCGGACAAGCTGGCCGAGTACGGCGTCACCCTCCAGGAGGTGGACCGGGCCATCCAGGAGAACAACCTGAACGCCTCGGGCGGGTTCACCGAGGAGGGGCAGGTCGAGCGGCCGGTGCGGGTCATCGCCCGCCTCGGCCCGCACCCGGCGAAGGTGCTCGACGACCTCCGCAAGGTGCCGGTCAAGACGACCGCCCGCCGGAGCGTGTTGCTCGGGCAGGTGGCGGCCGTGGCCGAAGGCCCGGCCCCGAAGCGCGGGGACGGCGGGGTGGACGGGCACGACGCCGTCGTCGTCACCGTCGCCAAGCAGCCGCACGCCGACACCCGCGGCCTGACCGACCGGGTGAAGGCCACGCTCCGGCAGGTCGAGTCCGAACTCCCCGCCGACACCGTCGTCACCACCGAGCTGTTCCAGCTCAAGGCCTTCATCGACCGGGCCGTGTACCACGTCGGCGAGGCCCTGGTGATCGGGGCCGGGCTGGTCGTCGTCGTCCTGTTCCTGTTCCTGCTCAACGTCCGCACCACGTTCATCACCCTCACGGCGATCCCGCTGTCGCTCGTCGTCACCGCCCTGGTGTTCCGCCTCGTCGGGGTGCTGACCGGCACCGAGTTGTCGATCAACGTGATGACCCTCGGCGGGATCGCGGTGGCGATGGGCGAGCTGGTAGACGACGCCATCGTGGACGTGGAAAACATCCTCCGCCGGCTCCGCGAAAACAGCGCGCTGCCTGCCCCCCGGCCGGCCCTCGCGGTCGTCTACGACGCCAGCCGCGAGGTCCGGTCGGCCGTCGTGTTCGGGACGGCCGTGGTCGTCCTCGCGTTCCTCCCGCTCTTCGCCCTGTCCGGCGTCGAGGGCCGGCTGTTCGCCCCCCTCGGCGTCGCCTACGTCGTGTCGATCCTCGCGTCGCTGGTCGTGTCGCTGACCGTCACCCCCGTCCTGTCGTACTATCTCCTGCCGCAGTCGAAGGCCGCCCGCGGCACGCACGACGGCTTCCTGTTGCGCGCATTGAAGTGGCTGGCCGGGTTCCTGGTGCGGTTCAGCATGAAGCGGGCCGGGCTGCTCCTGCTCCTCACCTGGGTCGTCGTCGCCTACTGCGGGTGGCGGTTGACCACCATCGGGGCCGACTTCCTACCGAAGTTCGACGAGGGGAGCGTGCAGTTCGACGTGGCCCTCCCGATCGGGTCGTCCCTCGGGGCGTCGAACGAGGCGGCCGTCGTGATGGACGCCAAGCTGCGGTCGATGCAGAAGTCGGCCGCCAACCCGGACGGCGAAATCCTCCACTTCGTCCGGCGGACCGGGCGGGCGGAACTGGACGAACACGCCGAGGCCGTCAGCCGGAGCGAGTACATCCTGACGATGAATCCCGCCGTCGTCGGCCGGCGCGACGAATTCCTCCGCCGGACCGTCCGGGAGTTCAAGGAGGAGTTGCCCGGGGCCGAGGTCGAGGCCGAGCAACCGCTCGACCACATGATCAGCCACATGCTGTCCGGCGTCCGGTCGCAGATCGCCATCAAGGTGTACGGCGACGACCTCGACCACCTGGACCGGCTGGCCCGCCGGGTGAAGGCCGAGATCCGCGACATCCCGGGGCTGACCGAGCCGGTCGTCGAACCGCAGGAGACGGTGGACGAGCTGCACGTCGTGTTGCGGCCCGACGACCTCGCCCGGTACGGGCTGAGCCGGCAGTACGTCGCCCGGTTCGTCGAGACGGCGTTGAAGGGCGAAGTGGTGTCGCAGGTGGTGGAGGGGCAGCGGCGGTTCGACCTCGTCGTCAAGTTGAACGCCGCTTACCGGACCGACTACCGGCGGCTCGGCGAGCTGCGGATCGACCTGCCCGACGCTTCCCGGGTGGAAGGCAAGGCGACCGACGCGGCCCCGCGGCAGGTGCGGCTCAAGGACGTGGCCGACCTCCCCGAGGCGGCGGGCGGGCCGAACCAGATCAACCGCGACAACGTCCGCCGGCGGGCCGTCATTCGGTGCAACGTGCAGGGCCGCGACCTCGGCGGGGTGGTGGCCGACATCGAGCGGCGGGTCCAGGCCCGCGTGCCGATACCGGAGGGGTACTTCGTGGAGTACGGCGGGCAGTTCGAGGCCCAGCGGTCGGCCGCCCGGCTGATCGGCGTGCTGGCCCTCGTGTCGGCCGCCGGCGTGTTCGTCGTGCTGTTCCTGCTGTATCCGTCGGTGCGCGTGAGCCTACAAATCCTCAACGCCGTCCCGACCGCGTTCGTCGGCGGCGTCATCGCCCTCGTGCTGACGCACCAGACGCTGACGGTGGCCAGCCTCGTCGGGTTCGTGTCGCTCGGCGGGATCGCCGTCCGCAACGGCATCCTCCTGGTCACGCACTACGTGCATTTGATGAAGGAAGATGGGCTGCCGTTCGGCAAGGAAACGATCTTACGCGGCAGTCTGGAGCGGCTCGCCCCGGTGCTGATGACGGCACTGACGGCGGGCATCGGGCTGATCCCGCTCGTCGCCGGGGGCCAGAAGCCGGGGCTGGAGATCCTGTACCCGGTCTCGACGGTGATCCTGGGCGGGTTGGTGACTTCGACGTTCTGCGAGTTCCTCATCCACCCCGGCCTGTTCTGGAAGTTCAGCGGCAAGGACGCCGAGCGGCTGGCCCGGACGGGGCCGGCCGACGACACGCTTCGGACGTAACCTCTTCTCGAAAGGACTGACATGACCGCAACGAAATTCCTGGCCGCGGGCGCTTTGACGATCGGCGTGGCGCTGGCCGGGTGCGGCCCGAAGGAGGGCGCGACCCCGACCGTCCTCAAGGGCGAGGCGAAGGACGACCACGACCACGGGGCGGGGCCGCACGGCGGCACGATCATCGAGTTCGGCAAGTACCACGCCGAGTTCACCGTGGACCACGGCAAGAAGCAGGCGACGGTGTACGTCCTCGACGGCAAGGTGAAGAACGCCGTCCCCATCGCCGCCGTCAAGCTGCTCCTGAGTATCAAAAGTCCGCAGTTCCAGGCCGACCTCGTCGCGGTCCCGCAGGACGGCGACCCGAAGGGCAAGGCGTCGCGGTTCGTCGCTACCCACGACAACCTGGGCAAGGAGCAGGAATTCGAGGGGACGGTGAGTGGCGAGATCGACGGCAAGCCGTACCTGGGCGACTTCAAGGAGGAGGAGCACAAGGACCACAAGCACGACAAGAAGTGATGGCCGCGCATTCCGCCGCCGTTCCGATTTGACCCGGGGCCGGGGGCGGGCGAGAATACGCCTTCGCCGCGACGCGGCGTACCGGAGCCGACACCATGACCCGCCCCCCGCCCGCCCGCCGGCAATCGCCCCGGCATGTCACCCCGTTGGTGGTCTGGGGACTGGTTCTAGTCTTCGCGTTGTGTCTGCCTTCTCGCGCGCCGTCGGCCGAACCCGTGGGGCGGCTCAACGTCGTCCTGATCGTCGCCGACGACCTCGGGGCGCGCGACCTCGGCTGCTACGGCAGCACCTTCCACAAGACCCCGCACCTCGACCGGCTGGCGAAGGCCGGCGTCCGCTTCACCGACTTCTATGCCGCCGGCCCGGTCTGCTCGCCGACCCGGGCGGGCATCCTCACCGGCCGCTACCCGCAGCGCGTCGGCATCACCGACTGGCTCCCCGGCCGCCCCGACCGGCCCGACCAGAAGCTCAAGCGACCGGCCGTCGCCCCGCACCTGCCGCTCGACGCGGTCACGCTCGCGGAGGTGTTGAAGGGGGCCGGGTACGCGACCGCCCACGTCGGCAAGTGGCACCTCGGCGGCGACGGGTTCGGCCCCACGCAGCAGGGCTTCGACCTCAACGTCGGCGGCGACCAGACCGGCAGTCCGCGGAGCTACTTCGCCCCGTTCCGCAACAAGCTCGGCGTCATGCCGGGTCTGGAGAAAGCCCCCGCCGGCGAGTACCTCACCGACCGCCTCGCGGCCGAGGCCGAGGCGTTCATCGCGGCGAACGCGGACAAGCCGTTCTTCCTCTAC
>Ga0105047_10018098_pt1 | contig 10936 bp, 11 predicted proteins | sample MAT04_FD_78384 | JGI IMG/M metagenome (GOLD analysis project Ga0105047, IMG submission 78384) | Freshwater microbial communities from Lake Fryxell liftoff mats and glacier meltwater in Antarctica - MAT-04 (megahit assembly) | ecosystem: Environmental > Aquatic > Freshwater > Ice > Liftoff...
TATCGCCGGCCGCCCACTTCGTCGATGTGGGCCAGCATGTCGGCGGGGTCTTCGAACACCCGGTAGGCGCCTGATCGTTCAAGGTCGTCCGTGCCATAGCCGCCCGAAAGAAAGCCGATGCCAAGGGCCCGGGCCCGTTGTGCCGCCAGCATGTCCCAGATGCTGTCGCCAACTACACAGGCCGTTTCAATCTCGATGCCGAGTTTTTCCGCCGCCGCCAGAAAAAGATCGGGATCGGGCTTGGCATAGGCCACAAGGTCGCGCGTGATCACCGGCACCTTGTCCGGATCGACACCGAGAATTTTCAGCACCGGGCCGGCCGTCAGCATCCGGCCCGAAGTGGCGATGGCCCAGGGAATTTTCGTATCGGTGAGGTATTTAAGAAGTTCGCGCGCCCCGGGCAGAGGCCGCGTGTTGGCCGAGTGCACACTATAATGTTTGGCATGCAGCGCCCGCAGCCGCGCCAGCGTGGCGTCATCGAATTCAATCCCGGTTTCCCGGGCCAGAGCGCGGGTAAACAATCCGCCCGACATGCCGATGCGCCGGTGAATGCGCCAGATCGAAACCTCAATGCCTACCTCCTGCAGGGCGGCACTCCACGCCAGCACATGGTCGTAGACGCTGTCCACCAACGTGCCATCAAGATCGAACAGGAATGAAGTGGGTTGGCGGGCTTTCATGGGCGGATGGTCTCCCTACTAGGAAACACTGACCTAGAACGGCTGCGCCGCGCGCGCAACCATCATTCCTGCAAATCAGATCAGCAGCTTCTCGACGATGACCGTATCGCGCCATTTGCCATCGAGCCGGCCATGCTTTTCGTAGATGCCGACTTCCCGGAAGCCAAGCGCCTCGCAAAGCTTGCGGCTGGCCCCATTCTCTGGAAAAATCCGCGACAGCAGCTTCCACCAGCCCCGCGCCCTTGCATCTTCAATCAGCGCCCCAAGTGCCGCTTTGCCAAATCCACGGCCCCGGCCTTCGCGCGCCACATAAACCGAAAATTCCCGCACCCCGTCATAGCAGGGGCGGGAGCGGTAGGGGAACGCTGCAGCATAGGCTTGGACAGTCTGGTTCTCACCGGAGACAAAAACCGGATAACCTTCGTCGAACCACTTCAGGATTTGCTCTGCGCTGCGCGGTTCGGTTTCGAACGTCGCAACGCGGTCTTCCATTCCCTGATTGTAAATTGCGGCGATCCGTGCCGCATCTGAACGTGTGGCGGCCCGCGTAAAGCGGCCGCTCACGCAGCCGTTCCCAGCTCCGCCCTGACCTGCTGGCGCAACACGTCGAGGGGAACAAGATTAGCCCCCCGGCGCACATGCCAGAAGGTCCAGCCATTGCAGGCTTCGGCCCCTTGCACATAGGCGCCGATCTTGTGGATAGAGCCGCTGTTGTCCTTGCAGGCAATGGAGCCGTCGGCACGAACCCGTGCGGCCACGCGCGCTGTCGGGTCATGCAGCGTATCGCCGGCCTTCACCAGCCCGCGCTCCAGAAGCGAACCAAACGGAATGCGGGGTTCCGCCCGTTTGGCCGTCGTTGTCTTGAGGGCCTCCTCTGACAACTGGTCGGTAGCCTTGATGCGCTCAAGCGCCGAGCGCGCATAATTCTCTTCACGTTCGATGCCGATGAACACCCGGCCTAATTGCTTGGCGACAGCACCGGTGGTTCCGGTGCCAAAAAATGGATCAAGCACGACATCTCCTGGATTGGTGGACGAAAGCATGACGCGATGCAGAAGCGCCTCGGGTTTTTGCGTGGGATGCAGCTTGTCGCCGTCATCATTCTTCAGCCGCTCGCCGCCGGTGCACAGCGGCAGGGTCCAGTCCGAACGCATTTGCGAATCGTCGTTGAAGATCTTCATCGCTTCATAATGGAAGGTGTATTTCGAGGTGGCGCTCTTGCCGGCCCAGATCATGGTTTCATGGGCGTTGGTGAAACGCCGCCCGCGGAAATTCGGCATCGGATTGGTTTTGCGCCAGATCACGTCATTGAGAATCCAGTAGCCCAGATCCTGCAGGATGGAGCCGACACGGAAAATATTGTGATAGGAGCCGATCACCCACAGCGCCCCGTTTGGCTTCAGGGCGCGGCGGCATTCCGTAAGCCAGGCCCGGGTAAACTCATCATAGGCGGCAAAGCTCGCAAACTTGTCCCAGTGGTCATCAACCGCGTCAACCTTGCTTTGGTCCGGCCGCGTCAGGTCACCCGCCAATTGCAGATTGTAAGGAGGGTCCGCGAAAACGAGGTCAATCGAGCCCGTCGGGATCTTTTTCAATTCGGCAAGGCAATCGCCCACCAACACGCGGTTGTGGAGCGGCCTGATATCCGGCTTTGTTTCGAAACCCATCGATGAACTCTGTACCCAACGCAACAAACGTGATGCTGAAAAGCCATCATGAATCTTTGCGGAGTCCGCGTGAATCGAATTCAGTTTTTGTGGTTAACGCGCCAGAAGTTTTGCGATGGGCGCGAAGCTCTTGCGGTGGTGGATGCAGGGGCCAAGTTCATTCAATGCCGCGTTGTGAAAGGCCGTGCCATAGCCTTTATGGCGCGCAAAACCATAGCCCGGAAATTCCTCATGGAGTGCACCCATGATCCGGTCGCGCGTGACTTTGGCGATGATCGAGGCGGCAGCGATCGAAACGCTGCGGGCATCCCCGGCGACAATGGTCTGAACCCCGCAGGAAAGTTTCGGCGCGCGGTTGCCGTCAACCAGGGCATAGTGCGGCGCCTCGTTGAGATTTTGCACCGCTTCCGCCATGGCCCATAAGGTGGCGGCAAGAATATTGTCGCGGTCAATGCGGATGCGATCACCGATGCCCACGCCAATTTTCGCCGACTTTACAATCTGGGCAAACAGGGCTTCGCGTGTTTCCGCATCGAGTTTCTTGGAATCATTCAGGCCGCGCGGAATATTGTCGGGGTCAAGAACAACAGCTGCGGCAACCACCGGCCCGGCCAAAGGACCACGCCCCGCCTCGTCAATGCCGCACACCCATGAAAACCCCTGGGCCCGCGCCGCAAGTTCAAAAGTGAAATCCGGTTCAAGGGAATCGCTATGCGTCATGACGCATTGTTGGAACACATTTCCAATTTTGTCATCGTCGGATTTATTCCGGCGACCCATGATCAATCGGCTCGGCACAACAGCGCTTGGAAAGATGGCTCCCCGCAATAAATGCGGGGATGACAAGTTGGGGAGTCTAAATCAGCGTCAACTGTTCCCCGGCCTGCGGTGGCCTCTGGAACAGGTCAGTGGCAAGCGTTGTCCGTTTCGCATTGATGCCGAGGCGTTCGGCCGCCAATTGAAAGCGCCGCCCGATAGTCCAGGCATAGGGCCCCGTGCCGCTCATCCGCCTGCCGAACGTGGCGTCATTTTCCTTGCCGTCCCGGGTGGATTTTACCAGCCCCATGACCTTTAAGGCCCGGTCCGGCATTTCCGTCATCAGCCATTCCTTGAAAATGTCTTTCACTTCCAGCGGCAGCCGCAGAAGCGTGTAGCCCGCTTCTTTCACACCCGCCACCGCGGCGGCCTTCAAGATGGCCTCGATCTCCATGTCGTTCACTGCGGGAATAACCGGCCCTATCATCACCACGGTCGGAATGCCCGCCGCCGACAGCACACGCAGAGCCTCGAGCCGTTTGGCAGGGGTCGAGGCTCGAGGCTCCATGGCGCGCGCCAGCTTCCCGTCAAGCGTCGTGACGGAAATTGCGACCTTCACCAGTCCACGCTGCGCCATTGACGTGAGAATATCCAGGTCACGCAACACCAGCGCAGACTTGGTGACGATGCCGACGGGATGATTGAATTCCGACAGCACCTCAAGGATTTGCCGCGTAATCCGGTAAGTCCGCTCAATCGGCTGGTAGGGGTCCGTATTGGAGCCCAGCGCAATGGTGCGAGGGCGATAATTGGGCGCGGTCAATTCCTCCCGAAGGAGAGCCGCCGCGTTCGGCTTGATGAAAAGCTTGCTCTCGAAATCCAGCCCCGGCGAAAGCCCCATATAGGCGTGCGTCGGCCTGGCATAACAATAAACGCAGCCATGCTCGCAGCCCCGGTAGGGATTGATCGAACGGTCAAAGGAAATATCCGGCGACTGGTTGCGCGCAATGATGGTCTTGGGCTGCTCTTCAAAAATCGTTGTTTTGAGCGGCGGCAATTCCGCCAGCGACTCCCAGCCATCATCAAAGAAGGAAACCTTGTTCTTCTCGTAACGGCCTTTCTCATTATTGCGCGCCCCCCGGCCACGCATCTGCTGCGGCAAGGCCGTGAGTCGCCCTGCGCCCGTAACGGCGGGATCGAAGGATACGGAAGGTCGGTTATCAATCAACGTGGACATATCTGCCATGTAGCGCAAAACGCGGAACATAACAAGAACAAACTTGTGGTAAGGCCCGAATAACGCCATTGCTGGCCCATGAAGCCAAAAACCCTGTTGCTCGCCCTTGTTGCCCCCTTTTGCTGGGGAACCGGCCTGGCCCTCGCCAAGCCCGCAGTTACCCATTTCCCGCCACTTTTCATGATGCTGCTTGTCTATTCCGGCATTGCCGTGATCATGCTCATCACCGTGCGTGACAGAATTAAAACCTCGTGGCGTTCCCTGCTGCTGATCTCCGCCTTTTCCGTCACTATTCAGGGCGCCTTCGTCTTCTGGGGCCTGCGCGGCGTCGAGGCCACAACCGCGAATTTGGTGCTGCAAACCCAGGTGCCCATGGCGGTTTTTCTCGGCTGGCTCATCGCCGGCGAAGAACTGGATCTGCGCAAAATCCTTGGAACGGCCATTGCGCTGATCGGCGTGGCGATTGTCATCGGGCTGCCGGAACAGCGTCCTGCCCTGCTGCCCGTTACCCTCATTATCCTGGGTGGTTTCTTCTGGGCCTTCGGGCAAGTGCTGGCCCACAAGCTGAGCCAGGACAGCGGCATCATCCTGTTGAAGGCCAACGCACTCATGGGCGTGCCCCAGCTCATTCTGGCCACCGCCATTTTCGAAACCGGCCAGTGGCAATCCATAACCTCGGCCGGCCCAACCGAATGGGCAACCCTCGCCTTTGTCGCCGTCGTTGGATTCTATCTCGCCTATATCGCCTGGTTCTCGCTGCTCCGCCGCTGCCGCATGGATGAGGCCGCGCCCTTCGTGCTGCTGATGACGCCGATCGGTCTTCTCACTGCGGTCATCGTCTTGGGCGAGCGAATGTCCGGGGCGCAGTTGCTGGGGGCGGCGGTCCTTTTGCTCGGCCTTGCCATCGTCAACGGCTTTCTCATGCCGAAGCGCAAACTGGCCTAGCCCTTCCTGCGCTTCTGGTGCTCTTCCAGGCGCGGCATGATTTCCACGAAGTTGCAAGGCGGGTGGCGGTAATCCAGTTGGTACTTCAGGATTTCGTCCCAGGCATCCCGGCACGCGCCGGGTGAGCCGGGCAGGCAGAAAATATATTTGCCCTTCGCAACGCCCGCCGTGGCGCGCGACTGCACCGTCGAGGTTCCGATCTTTGAAAACGAGATCATATGGAACAGCGTGCTGAAGCCATCGATTTCCTTTTCAAACAGGGGGCGCATCGCTTCAATCGTGACATCGCGCCCCGTAAGGCCCGTACCGCCGGTTGAGATGATGACATCAACATCACTGCGCTTCACCCACGCTTTCACAATCCGGCGGATCTTTGCAGTGTCATCTTTGGTGATCTGCCTGTCGGCAACGCTATGGCCCGCTGCCGCAATTCTCTCCTGCAAGGTCTGCCCCGATTTGTCATCGGCCAGGGTGCGCGTGTCTGACACGGTCAGAATCGCAATGTTGAGCGGGACGAATTCACGGGGTTCTGCCATCTATTTTCTCTCAAACACAAGCCGCGCCGCCAGCAGCAAAAAAAGTCCAGCCGAAATGCGCGAAAACCAGCGGCGGAATTTCAAACTGGTGGAAAGGGCCGCGCCAATTTTTCCCGCAAACAGCGCCACCACGCAATTGATCACGGTGCCACCCACATTGAAAATCATTCCCAAAATGAAAAGCTGCATAAGCGGCGAGCCATTTTCCGGTCTTATGAACGGCGGCAAAAAAGCAAACATGAAGACAATGATCTTGGGATTGAACAGGTTGACGAGAACCCCGTCACGGAAAGCCGCGAATGTGCTGCGCTCTGTACTGTCCTGCGCCAGCGCCGATATCGGCGATGTGAGCGTGCTGTAGGCAATCCAGGCAAGATAGGCGGCACCCGCATAGCGGATGAGATCGAACAGCAGCGGATTCTGCGCCAGGATGACGGCAACGCCAAGCGCCACAAATCCAAGATGGATAAGCGAACCGCCTGCGATGCCAAGGCTTGCCGCAATGCCATTGCGCGGTCCCCCCTTCAAGGATTGCCCCAGCACATACATCATGTCATTGCCCGGCGTGAGATTGAGGCTCAGCGCCGCCGTCAGGAAAATCAGAAGATCTGCATAGCTAATGGGCATCAAGGGCTTCCTTGAACGAGAGAAGATCGCGCCACGCCAGGCGCTTTTGCCCGGGCTGCTTCAGCAGGTAACTCGGATGGAAACTCGCCAGCACCGGAATTTTCTTGCCCCCGATGGCGAGGTCAAACCATTTGCCGCGCAGCGAAAGCAGCCCATCGCTCTTGCCCGACAGGCGCTGCGCCGGATGGCCGCCAAGGCAGAGAATGAATTTCGGCCGGCAAAGCTCAATTGCCCGTAGAATGTAGGGCTGGCACATCAGGATTTCAGCATCGGTCAGCGTGCGGTTTCCCGGTGGCCGCCATGGAATGAAATTGAACGAACTGGTGGACGCAACCGACAACCCGATGGCCCCCAGCATCTTTTCCAGCAGCACAAGGTTTTGCCCGGCGAACACCTTGCCCTCAATGTCTTCATCGCGCCCCGGCACATCGCCAATGATCATCAACTCGGCCTGCGGATTGCCATCGGCAAAACACAAATTGCTCGCGGTCTTTTTCAGTGGGAAATCTTCCATCGCAAGCAGCGCCGCCTGAAGCTCAGCCACTGTGTTGCAGGCGTCTGCCGCCGATGGGGCGGCAAGGGGTGGTGCAACCTTGCTAACCGCCACCGCAACCACGGGCGGAACAACCACCGTCGCAAAGCGGTTGACCGGGGCCTCGCCCACAATCTCGTCGGCCCCCATCTCGATCAGCCAGGCAAGTGCCGCCTGGGCGTCACCGGGGCTCATGTCGTTTTGCTTTGTTTGCATGTCCGAATTGGTTATCTTGTAAGTTGGCTTAAGCCACTATAACAGCCGCTATCCGGAAACGCATGCCCTTTGAGGAGAATTGTCTGTGGAGCAAGTTCAGCGCGAAACCATGGAATATGATGTCGTCATCGTGGGGGCAGGCCCTGCCGGCCTTGCCGCCGCCATCCGCCTGAAACAGCTCTCCGGCGATATCTCGGTGTGCGTGCTGGAAAAGGGTTCGGAGGTGGGCGCCCATATCCTGTCCGGTGCCGTGGTGGACCCAATCGCCCTCAATGAACTCATCCCCGATTGGAAAGAAAAGGGCGCACCCCTCAACACGCCGGTGACCGATGACCGGTTTTATGTGCTTGGCCCCAAGGGCGCGCTCCGCATGCCGAATTTTCTCATGCCGCCGCTCATGAGCAATCATGGCAACTATGCCGTCTCTCTTGGCAATGTCTGCCGCTGGCTGGCAACCCAGGCCGAAGGCCTGGGCGTTGAAATCTATCCCGGCTTTGCCTGCTCAGAAGTTCTTTACCGCGAGGATGGTTCTGTACGCGGTGTCGTCGCAGGCGTCATGGGCATCGCCAAGGACGGCAGCCACAAGCCGGACTACCAGCCCGGCATGGAGCTCATCGGCAAGTATGTATTCATCGCCGAAGGCGTTCGCGGATCGCTGGCCAAGGAAATCATCGCCAAGTACAAATTATCGGAAGGCCGCGAGCCCAGAAATTCGGCCTCGGCATGAAAGAGCTGTGGGAAGTGAAGCCCGAAAATCACAAGCAGGGCCAGGTCACCCATACCATGGGCTGGCCTTTGGGCGCCAAGGTGGGCGGCGGCAGCTTCATGTATCATCTGGAAGACAATATCGTTTCCATCGGCTTCGTCGTTCATCTCAATTACCAGAATCCATACCTCTACCCCTACATGGAATTCCAGCGCTTCAAGCACCATCCGTTGATCTCGCAAGTCCTTGAAGGCGGCAGGCGTGTGGCCTATGGCGCGCGCGCCATCACCGAAGGCGGTTTTCAATCCGTGCCAAAACTTTATTTCCCCGGCGGCGTCCTCATCGGCTGTTCAGCCGGTTTTGTGAATGTGCCGCGCATCAAGGGCTCAGCCAACGCCATGAAGACCGGCATGCTGGCCGCCGAAGCTGCCTTCGCCGCCCTGAATGAAGGCCGCGCCGGTGATGAACTTGCCGGTTATGAAACGGCCTACGAAAACTCCTGGGTCTATCAGGACCTGAAGCGGGTGAAGAACGTGAAGCCCATGTGGTCAAGGCTTGGCCTCGTCGGCGGCGTTGTTCTGGGAGCCGTGGATATGTGGCTCAACACGCTGTTTGGTTTTGGCTTCGGCACCTGGAAGCACGGCAAGCCCGACAGCGCCACCTTGAAGCCCGCCGCCGATTCAAGGATAATTAACTATCCCAAGCCCGATGGCGTGCTGTCCTTTGACCGGCTCACCGATCTGGCCTTCTCGGCCACCAATCACGAGGAAGACGAGCCCGTCCACCTCAAATTGAAGGACCCCAGCATCCCGATTGCGGTAAATCTCCCCATGTGGGCGGAACCTGCCCAGCGCTATTGCCCGGCAGGGGTTTATGAAGTGATCATGGAGGACGGCAAGCCGCCCCGTTTCCAGATCAACCACCAGAATTGCGTCCACTGCAAAACCTGTGACATCAAGGATCCTTCACAGAACATTAACTGGGTCGTCCCGCAGGGCGGCGAAGGGCCAAACTATCCAAACATGTAACGTGCGGGGTCAGTTTTTCGTGGAGCCGTTAAGGACGGGTTAGCCTTGGATGGTTTTCTTTTGACATTCTACAAAGTGTCTAAAATGCAACCTATGTCTGAAACATGTCTTTCACCGGCATGGAATAAGCCTCTCCCATCCAAATTCCTCAGGAGAGGCTCGCAATGCGCAATATTATCGATGCTTTTACAGTTTCCACCCGCCGCAAACTGAAAGCGTTCCGCAACAATTGTCTGGGGTCAGTGACCCAGATTACCGCAGTCGCGGCACTTCCCATGATGATCGCAGCAGGCGCCGCCATTGATACGGTCCGCATCAACCGCGAGCAGGTTGCTTTTGACGCCGCGGTGGATTCCGCTGCCTTGGCGGTGGCCGCCGATGACCGTGCCAGCCTTGCGGGCCTGAGCTCCACTCAAGTGACCGCCCGCATCGCCGAGCTTGAGGAATTTGCCAGAAAGTACATGGCTGAAAATTACACGCCGCAGTATGGCAGCAGCCAGGAAATGGACGTGAATATCACGATCACCGGTGCCGCCATTGACCTTGAGGCAAGCCATTCCTTTCCCACCACGATCATGAGCCTCACGGGCATTGACGAACTCAATCTCACCTCCCATTCCCAGATCATGAAGGCCATGCGGCCGATTGAAATGGTATTGGTCATGGATACCACGGGCTCAATGTCAAGCAGCGGCAAGTTGGATGGCGCCAAGACCGCCGCCAGGAATCTGCTGAGCACGGTTTATGGCGGATCACCCGCGTCGGTTCCGGAAAGCGAATACCTGCGCGTGGCGCTCGTGCCCTTCGCGGCCGGTGTCAGGCTCAACCCGAGTGCCTATGATTTCAATTTGAACTGGATTGACACAACGGGTGCAAATCCGCTGTCGAAGGTCAATTTCACCGACACAACCTGGAACAACTATACGACCTGGGGCAAGTTGAAAAAGACCAGCTCCACCTTTCATACGTGGAATGGCTGCGTCGAGGCGCGCATGCGCGGCGATGATGTTGCCAACACTGACTACAATGTGAATGACGTGGCGCCCACATCGGGTGTAACGCGCTTCCCGGCTTATTTTGCACCGGATTCTCCCTCTTTCGCCAACTTGAGCACCTATGGTGTCAATCAGAACAAGAGCTGGAGCGGAACCTATATTCCTGAAAGCGGTACGCCCAGTGAAATTGCCGGACTTTCAAGCGCGGATAAGCAGGATCCACTCAAACGCCAAGAGAACCAGGCCAAGTATCTCAACCGGAACATTGGCAGCGAATCCCTTACGTCTGCCACCGAAGGTCCATGGAAGGGCTGCGCCAAGACAGCTATCGTGCCGCTGACCTACAAGCGCGCGAACGTTGAAGCCGGCATCACGGCCATGGTTGCGGCCGGCAACACGCTGATCGCCGAGGGCGTAGCCTGGGGCTGGCGTGTTCTTTCGCCAACCGAGCCCTTCACCAAGGTCGAAGCCTCGACCTCGTTTCCGGCTGACACGATTTCCACCTACCACCATCCGCGTTGGCTGAAAATCATGGTCATAATGACTGACGGTGACAATGACATCAGCGCCGGGTTGGATACCTTGAACGGAACAACCTACACGGCCTATGGCCGTGGCAAAGAAATTCTTGCCGAAAACCGCTTCGGGACAACGTCGGACTCAAACGTCATGACCAAACTCGACGAAGCCATGTCTGCTGCCTGCACCCAGGCCAAGGCCGAGGGCATCGAACTCTATGTCACATCCTTCGGTTCCGGCGTATCCAGTTCGACACGGGCCAAATTGCAGGCCTGCGCCACCGATGCTGACAACTACCAGCATGCCACCTCCAGCGCCGACCTTGCCGCATTCTTCAACCACATCGGCCAGGACGTGCTCAACAAGTCTATTTACGTCAGCAAATAAGCCGATTTTGCACGAAATCAGCGGCGGGCCATGGCCCGCCGTTTTGCTATTGCGGCAATCCTGAAAAAACCCCATTTTATAGCCATGAATCAGCCGAGCGGCGGA
>Ga0105047_10018099_pt1 | contig 10936 bp, 13 predicted proteins | sample MAT04_FD_78384 | JGI IMG/M metagenome (GOLD analysis project Ga0105047, IMG submission 78384) | Freshwater microbial communities from Lake Fryxell liftoff mats and glacier meltwater in Antarctica - MAT-04 (megahit assembly) | ecosystem: Environmental > Aquatic > Freshwater > Ice > Liftoff...
CACCGGGCAGATCGACCTGGCCAAGTCGGTGCCGCAGCGGCCGATGCTGTCATGGCTTTCGCTGCTCGTGGGCGGGCTGATCTTCGGTGTCGGCATGACACTGTCAGGCGGCTGTGCCAACAGGAACCTGATCCGGGTCGGTGGTGGCAGCGTGCGCGCCTTCGTCGTGCTGACCTTCCTGGCCATCGCGTCCTACATGACGCTCAAGGGCCTGTTCGGCCAGTGGCGCGTCAGCCTGCTCGACCCGGTGCGCATCGATCTCGGTGGCATGGGGTGGGCCGACCAGGGGCTGGCCACGGCGCTGGTCAAGGCCACCGGCATGGACGCCAGGGCCGCCTTGCTGACCGCGGCCGGCGTGGTGGCGCTGACCTTGACAGCCTTCGCACTCGTGGACAGGCGCTTCCGCCGCAACGCGGCGCAGGTTTTCGGCGCGCTGGTGCTCGGCCTGCTCGTCACCGCGGGCTGGTACATCACCGGCCACCTCGGCTACGGCGAGAACCCCGAAACGCTGGAAACCGTCTACTTCGCCACCAACACACGCACGCTCGAATCGATGAGCTTCGTGGCGCCGCTGGCCTATTCGCTGGAACTGCTGATGCTGTGGACCGACAAGTCGCTGAAGCTCAGTTTCGGCATCGCCAGCGTGTTGGGCGTCATCGCCGGCTCGGCGGCCTACGCGCTGGCGACGGGCAAGTTCCGTTGGGAAGGCTTTGCGTCGCTGACCGATCTGCGCAACCAGCTATCCGGTGCCGTGCTGATGGGCTTCGGCGGTGTCACCGCCATGGGCTGCACCATCGGTCAAGGCCTGTCGGGTGTCTCGACGCTGGCGATCGGTTCCTTCATCGCCGTGGCCGGCATCGTGGCCGGCTGCGTGGCCACGCTCAAATTCATTTTCTGGCAGGCGGAGCGCGAATGAAAAAACTCTACTTCACAGTCCTGCTGCTGCAGGCCTTCGTCTGGCACGGCGCGGTGGCGCAGGAGCCCGACACCCCCTGGCTGCCCGACGCGCGCAACGTGGCGATGTCGGTGCCGCCCAAGCTGCTGTCGGTGCTGCAGGAAGAGATCGCCCGCAGCGGCCCCGAGGGCGCAGTCGGCGTCTGCCGCGACAAGGCGCCGGCGATGGCCCGCGCGGCGTCGGAAAGCAGCGGCTGGCAGGTGCGCCGGGTCAGCCTGCGCAACCGCAACCCCAAGGCCGTGCCCGACGCCTGGGAGCGCGCGACGCTGGAAGACTTCGACCGCCGCGCCGCGGCCGGCGAGCCACCGGCGCGACTGGAACGCGCCGCGGTGGTGCAGGAGAACGGCCGCGCCGTGCAGCGCTACATGCGCGCGCTGCCCACGGTCGACCTGTGCCTGAACTGCCACGGCACGCCCGATCGCATCAGTGCCGCGGTGGCGGCACAGCTGCAATCGATCTACCCCCAGGACCAAGGCGTGGGTTACCGCGTGGGCGAGCTCCGCGGCGCCATCACACTGCGCCGGCCACAGCCCTGAGTGGGGCGCGCCAGGCTGGCCGCCAAGTCAGCCGGTGCAGACGGCCGACGGCGCGGTGAGCAGGGCTTCCGTGGCTGCACCCGCCGGCAACGAGCCACTGGCGTGCAGCGCCAGCGCAGCACGCGCCAACTGGCTGAAATGCCGGTGGCCGCTGGCCGCCGCGCGGCGCAGCGCGGCGCCGCCGTCACCGTGCACCCAGGCCGCATAGGCCTCGTGCAAGGCCGGGAACAGCAGCGAACGTACGCCGTCGTAATTGGCGAACCAGAAGTGGATGGGCGCCGCGGCGCCACGGTCAAGCAGCGTCGGCAAGGTGACGATCAGGTCGGCCAGGTGGTCGCGCACGGCGCGCGCGTAGAGGTCGGCGCGGCGGGTGGGCAGCGCCAGCCGCATCGCGCCCCACTGCGGGCCCAGCAGGCCGCCGGCCTGGTGTTCGCCCAGTTCGTGCAGCACCAGCGTCTCGCCTTGTTCTGCCAGGCAGTGCGGCAGCGCGGCAGCGAAGTCCTGGTCCAGTCCATAGGCCTGCACCACGGCATGAAAGGGCGTGCCCGGCACCGGGTGCAGCGTGTAGGCCTCGTACTTCTCCCAGCACCAGCGCGCCAGCGCCGCCTCGCGCAGGACGACCGGGCCGCGCTGGCCACCGCCCAGCATGGCCGGCGGCGCCAGCAGCCCGCGCGCCAGTTCGCGCCCGGCGGTATACACGTCCAGGCCTTCCCGCTGCGCGTGGCTGCGCAGTTCGGCCAGGAAGAAGACTGGTCGCTCGGCACCCACCAGCCCGGCGCCGTAGAACAGCCCGTGCGGGCGCAGCTGGGCGTTGACGCCCTCCAGGTCGAAGGGTTCGAGCGCCGTGCCCGGTGGGCCGCAAGGCAGCGGCACGAAGGGCCGGCCTTCCAGCGATGACCACAGCAGCTCGCGCTCGGCGATCCAGGCGCCGATGGCGTCGCGCGGCAACGCGGCGCCGAAGGCCAGCCCACGCTCCCAGCGGTAGAACTCGCGCATCTGCAGCAGGTAGATGCACAGCGTCATGTCGCCGGCGTGGCGCTCGTCGGCGATATGGCAATTGGTCTGCACCGCCGCCACCACAGCGGCCACGTCGGCCGCATTCATGCCGGCGGCGCCGTGTTCGGCCGCACCCGTCCACGCCGCGGGGCTTGCCAGGCGGCCAGCGCAGCCACCAGCGTGTCCCAGGGCAGGTCGGTCAGGCTGCCGTGGCGTTCCTGTGCCGCGCCAACCATGCGATGCACGTCGCGCGACTCGCTGCCCAGCACCTGCTGCAGCGCCACGAGACCGCCGCACTGCAGGCGCAGCGCCTGCATGTGGATGAGCGGCCGGCCGGCCGGCGGCAGGCGCAGCGCGAAGCGTGCACGTTCGTGCATCAGCGCCGCCAGCGTGCCGCAGTTGGTGCGCGCCACCGGCGAGCTGCACTCGACGAGCACACGCTCGGCCACGGCACGGCGCTCGGCGCGTTTGCACACCGCCGTGCGGGCCAGCAACGCTTTGGCGAAGACACAGGCGCTGTCGCTGTCGCAGCACAGCGCGCCGGGCGGCTGCGGTGCTTCGGCGTCCGGCTCTTCCATGCCGGGGCGGCCTACTCGTCGCCGCTCGGGCCGGCCTGGCGCACCTGCAGCAGCAGGTCCTCGGCGGCCAGCGGGTTGTCGGCGAACATCACTTTGATGCGCGTGGCGGCGTCTGCCGGCGGTGCCTGGCGCAGCACCTTGGCGTGCGTCGAGGCGTCCTTGAACACGGCAAATTCGGCCAGCCGTTCGAGCTGGGCAAAGGGCTTCACGGCGTAGACGTAGTAGGGCATCTCAGTACCGTCTGGCCGTTCCGAAGGTACTGAGAGCCCGCTTGGGGGGTAGCCAACGAATTGAGCTTGGGGGCTTCATGTCAGATGTAGAACTTCGAGAGCTTGCGCCGGCCCGGCACGGCCTTCTGGACGACGACGCCATGCACGGTTGAAAGGTCGGCCAGCGGCAGGTCGCGCAGGTCGGTGCGCGCCGGGTTCAGCGCGTGCAGCGCCCAGGCGTCGCTGCGCGCGCAGAGCTGGCGGAAGATCCAGCCGTCGGCGTGCTTGGCGAGCACAAAGCTGCCGTCCTTGAGTGCACCGTCGGGCTCGATGATGATGATCTCGCCTTCGTTGAACTCGGGCTGCATGTCGTCGCCCAGCACACGCAGCGCGAACGACTCGCCGCCGCTGCAGCCCACGTCGTCTTCTTCGGCACCAGGCGCCGGTGAGGTCTTGCAGTCGCAGCTCATCCGATGACCTCGGCATGCACCTGTGAACGGGGTACACCGGCCGCACCGAGTTCGGCGCGCAACGCGTCGACGAACGCTGCCGGGCCCGCGATGTAGAAGGCGCAGTCGATGTCGAACAGGTCGGCACGGATCGCCGCAGACATCTGGCTTGCCCCCGACGCCGCATCGGTATGCGTCGACAGCGTGTACTCGAAGGGGTCCAGCGCTTCAGACCAGGCGCGGCACTGGTTGGCCATGAAATGCCCGTCGGGTCGCGTCGCCAGCCAGAAGAGCGTGATCGACGGCGCAGCATCCAGCGAGAGCGCGTGTTCGATCAGGCTCTTCACCGGCGCGAAGCCGGCGTCACAGGCGGCAAAAACCAACGGGTGCGCGTCCTCGATCAGCACAAAGTCGCCGTCGGGCCCCCAAACCGTCACCGCGTCGCCCTGTTGCACGCCGGCGGAGAACAGCCGCACGGCCACCGGGTCGTCGGCGTCGCGCGCGATGAAGAACTGCAGGTTGCGATCGTCGCAGGGGCAGCTCGCGATCGGGTAAGCCGTGCGCAGACCGTCACCCTCGGCCAGGCCCAGCGTCACCGATTGCCCCGCCAGGAAGCGCAGGCGGTGGCTGCGCGGCGTCTGCAGGTGCAGCAGCAGCGTGTCGGGCGCCAGCGCACGCAGCGCACGCACGGTGGTGACGATCTGCTGCCGGGGGATGTCGGCCGGCCCGCGCGCTTCCAGTGTCTCGAGCGTCAGCTCGCTGCTGGCCGCCGTGTGGGCGCAGGCCAGCACGTAGCCCTGGTTCTTCTCGTTCTCCGACAAGGGGTAGTCGGTGGCCATCGTGCGCACGACCTGACCGGCGGTAACGCGCACCTTGCACATGCCGCAAGTGCCGTTGCCGCAGCCGTAGTTGAGCTTGAGCCCGGCGCGCATGCCGGCCTGCAACAGCGTCTCGTGGCCCTCCACGGCGAACTGGTGTCCGCTCGGGCGCAGCGTGACCTGCGCAGACATCACCTTGAGCATGTCGTCCATGACGTCCAGCACATCGACGGGTTCAGTGGCCAGCGCCTGCGCCAGCCCGTCGTTCAGCTGGCGTTGCAGGTCGCGCAGCCGCGGGTCGTCGCCGCCCGCTTCGCTGCGCAGCTGGTTCAGCCGGTCGCGCAAGGCGATGACCAGCCTGTGGTAACGCTGCAGGTGGCGCTGCACGTCGGCCAGTTCCTGCGTCTGGTGGAACAGGCGCTGCGCCAACACCTCCTGGTTCGGCAGCAGCCGCTCTCGCACGCGGCGCCCGAAGCTTTCGTTGCGGATCTGCGTCACGCGCTCGAGCAGGCCCGATTCCTCCAGCCGCGTCTGCGGGTAGAGCTTCAGCAACGTCTCGGTGGAGACGAGCCCGTCGGCCAGCTCGATCTCGCCCGAGCGCACACGCTGCTGCAGCTTGCCGCGCGGCACACCGACGAGTTGCGCAGCGCGCCAGATCGTCACCCATTGCGCCACGGGGCCTCCACCGGCAGCCGTACGCGGTCGAGAAAGCGCGCGCGGTAGAGCAGGCGCGGGCTGTCGGAGTCGCCTCTGAAGGCGCTGCGGTCGTGCAGCACGTTGTGGCCGACGATACCCATGCCGGGTTGCAGGCGCAGATGGAAAACGCCGGGCGCGTCCTGCGCCAGCACGCTTTCCAGCGCGTTCACCGCGGCGCGCGTGTCAGCGTCGTCCTTCCACTCGATGCTGCGCGTGCGCGCCGTGTAGCGCATGTGCAGGCTGCCGTCGGCATCGACCGAGAACACCGGGCCGGTCTGTGCCGGGCGCGCGACGCCGTCGTCGCCGGCGCGCGCCGGGATCGTCATCACGTCGAACTGCATCAATGCGCGAACGTGTGCCGGCGCCAGGTCGCGCAGCCGCAGGTAGGCCAGTTCATGGTCGAGCAGACCGTTGATGCCCCCGCTGGCCGCCGGCCGCACGCAATGCAGGATCATGCCGTGGATGCGGCGCTCGGCCGGGTGGTAGTAGCCGTCGGTGTGCCAGCGGATGGGCCGGTCGGTGTAGGGGATGAAACCGCCGCGGCCGTCGCTGGCGTGCGAGATCGCGATGCTGGAAATGCCGTCCTCGTCGGCCAGCCAGTTGGCGTCCAGCCGCCGCAGGCCGAGTTGCGCGCCCAGTGCACGGGGCAGGTCCTTGTTCTCGGCCGTCAGCGGCGAACGGTAGACGGCGAAGTTGGCGCGGCCTATGCGGTCCAGCAGCGCGGCGCGCTCGGCGGCTTGCAGCGCACGGGGGTCGGCCACGTCGACCGTCACCGCCTCGATGTCGGCGGGTTGCCGTGCCAGCTTCCAGCCGCGCCAGCGCGCGTAGGCGACTTCGTCGTCGAGATCGAAGGGGCACCCGCCACGGGTGCGTGGCGGTGAAAGCAGGTCGGTGTGCATTGCGTTCATCGCAAGTTCACTCGCCACTGACCGACGAACGGCGCGGGCGCCGCGGTGCCGCGTCCCACAGGTCGCGCATCGAGCGCTGCACGACGGCCACGGCCTCCGGCGCCTCGGCGGCCATCACCTGTTCGACGACCCAGAGGCGGTCTTTCTCGGGCAGCGTCGGCTCGAGCCGGCTGCCGAGATAGCGCACGAAGGCAAAATCGGGCTCGAAGCCGGCCGCGACGTCGCGGCTTTCAGGGTCGGCGCCGAATTCGGCGTAGTGCTGACCGACTTCGTTGACGAGATCGATGAAGGTCTCGGCATGGCTTGGCGCACCGGCCGGTGGCAAGCCGAGCAGCCGGTCTTCGTTCTCTTCCAGCGTGCGCGCCAGGTGACGCACCAGGGCGACGGTGAATTCCTGCCGCCCCGCGTCGTCCAGGCGGGCGTGGGCGATGCGGTCGGTGACGGCCCCAAGGAAAACCAGCACCTCGCGCAGGAAGGCGAAGTAAGGTGGCCCGGCGTCGATGTCGAAGTCCGCGCCGCGCATGCGCTTGAGCATGTTCTGCGCCACGCGGAAGACGATGAAGGCCATCGCACTGGCCTGCTCTGCCGCACTCTTGGGCGCACCGGGCTTGAACCAGTGGCTCTTGATGCGCATCGCCGGCAGCGGCGGTGCATTCATGCGGCCCCCACCGAAGGCCCACGGCCGCCAAGCGGACGTCGCGGAACCGGCCTTGCCGGGCCGCTGGCGTCGCCGTGCGGCGCGCCTGCCGCAAGGCGCTCTCCAGCCGCTCGCAAGCGCGAAGGCGCGCGCTCGGTGCGAGCTCGCCCCCCCCGGGGGGAAGGCGGCCGCAGGCTGTCACGAGGGGTGGCCATCAGTATCCGCCCTTGCCCAAGGGCTGCGGCAGACCGGCCACCTTGCAGCCCTGCTTGGCCGGGCCCAGCGGGAACAGGTCGTACAGCGCCTTGCTGTCGCAGCCGGGCAGCAGTTCGCCCATGCCCTTGAGCATGTTGCGGAAGTTCGGCGTGTGGCCGTGTTCACGGTACTCGTCGCGCAAGTAGGCCACCACCTTCCAGTGCGCATCGGTGAGCGTGATGCCTTCGGCGGCGGCGATGACGGGCACCACCTCGTCGCCGTAGTCGGCTTCCAGCAGGTAGCCCTGGTCGTCGGTCTCAATTTCGTTGCCGTTGACGGTGTAAGCCATCTCGATGAGTCTCCTTGTCGTGTGGTCTGAGTTCGATTCGCGGGCGGCGTTCAGGCGGGCGTGCCGACGGCCACCGAGGACTTGTGCGGCACGAACAGGCCGCAGCCCAGCCGCCGGTGCGGGCCGAGACCGGCTTCCAGAACACGCAGCGAGTGCGCGGCGTTCAGGCCGTCGAGCATCAGGCTGTAGCCGTGAACCGCACCGACCTCGGTGACCTGGTAGCGGCCACAGATGGCACGGCACGCTACCTCCAGCGCCAGCAGCTCGGCAGCGACAGCCTGCACGAAGCTGGCCTCGTCGGCAGCTTCTGCGGTGCCGTCCACGACCACGAGATGCGCGTAGAGGGCGCTGTAGGGCAGCAGCTCACGCACATGTGCCGTGCCGACGCGCAGCCGGCTGGCGCCCAGTTGCAGTTCGGTGCCGGCCAGGGCACCGCCCGCTTCAGCCCTTTCACGCGGCACGCGCAGCGTCAGCCGGGTGCGCCCCGAGAGTAGCGCCTGCGGGCCGCCGCCGGCAGACACGTTCAGACGGTGGACGCCGGCCCCCGGCACGCCGCTCAGCCAGGGCAGCGCCGTTTCCAGCGCGGCGGCGAGCAGGCCGCGGTGCTCGCGCGGCAACGCGTCGCCCTCCAGCGCAAACACCAGGTCGACCATGCGTGCGGGCATGACGTCCACGTCCCTCAGGCCCGCGGCTGGGTGTGTGCCCAGTCGAGCAGCGCCTGCCCCCACGCCTCGGCCGTGGCCGGGTCGATGTCGAAAATGGTGAAGCGGCTCTTCTCGCGGATGCGCGTGCGCAGCAGGCTCATGCCGCCGCCGTCGAAGTCGATCTGCTGCAGCTCGATCTCCTGCCCACCGAGCGGGACCTTCAGGCTGGCCAGGGAACTCAGACGTGTCATGGGGTGGCGGCACTTCGCAAACCGGCATTGAGCGCGCCCGCCTGCCGCGCCGTCCATACCCGGTACGGGTGACCGCCGGCTACGCCATTCGGGTAATGGCAGCCCCCCCTCAACGGTCTATCTTTGGCTACCCAACGAGAGTGATAGCCCGTTGCCCGGTGCAGGGTGACGATTCGCCCCGCAAATGCACGATGGCCAGCGCTGGCCACTGCCGGCGCAAACCAGGAGACAAGACCCCATGGCCAAGAAACCGCATGACACGCCGATGCTCGATCAGCTCGAGTCCGGCCCCTGGCCCAGCTTCGTCACGGGCCTGAAGCGCCTGGCGCAGGACAAGGACTACATGGTCGACCTGATGGGTCAGCTGGAGACGTCCTACCGAACGCGCAAGGGCTACTGGAAGGGCGGCACGGTGGGCGTATTCGGCTACGGCGGCGGCGTGATCCCGCGCTTCACCGAGCTGAAGGACGAGAACAACCAGCCCTTGTTCCCCGACGCCGCCGAGTTCCACACGCTGCGCGTGCAGCCGCCGGCCGGCATGCACTACAACACCGACGTGTTGCGCAAGATGTGCGACATCTGGGAAGAGCACGGCTCGGGCCTCATCGCCTTCCACGGCCAGAGCGGCGACATCATGTTCCAGGGCGCCAAGACCGACAAGGTGCAGGACGCCTTCGACGCGCTGAACGAACTGGGCTTCGACCTCGGCGGCGCCGGCCCCGCGGTGCGCACCTCGATGAGTTGCGTGGGCGCCGCACGCTGCGAACAGAGCTGCTACGACGAGGCGCGCGCCCACCGCCAGGTGCTGAACACCTTCCTCGACGACATCCACCGCCCCGCCCTGCCCTACAAGTTCAAGTTCAAGTTCAGCGGCTGTGCCAACGACTGCATGAACTCGATCCAGCGCTCGGACATGGCCGTCATCGGCACCTGGCGCGACAACATGCGCAGCGATGAGGCGCTGGCGCGCAAGTGGTTCGACAAGCACGGCATGAACGAACTGGTCAACGACGTCATCACGCGCTGCCCCACCAAGACCATCATGCTGCGCGAAATCGGCAGCGCCAAGAACGGCGTGCGCAGCGGCGACACGCTGACCACCGTGCAGGTGAGCGACACGCACGCGCTGGAGATCGACAACAGCAACTGCGTGCGCTGCATGCATTGCATCAATGTGATGACGGGCGCGCTGGCGCACGGCACCGACACGGGTGCGACCATCCTCATCGGCGGCAAGCGCACGCTGAAGATCGGCGACCTGATGGGCACCGTCGTCATGCCCTTCATGCCGCTGAAGACCGACGAGGACTACGAAGCCCTGGTCGATCTGGGCCAGAAGGTGATCGACTTCTTCGCCGAGAACGCGCTCGAGCACGAACGCACGGGCGAGATGATCGAACGCATCGGCCTGGTCAACTTCCTGGAAGGCATCGGTGTCGACATCGACGCCAACATGGTCGCCACGCCGCGCACCAACCCCTACGTGCGCACCGACGGCTGGGACGACGAAGTGGCCAAGATCAACGCCAAGAAGGCCGCGGCCTGAGTCGCAAGGGAGAACCCACATGACCACTGCTACCGCTACCGCAACCGCCCCAGCCGCGCCGCCCAAGATGCGCACGCCCATCGAGAGCGGCGTGCCCGACAACAAGCAGTATCTGCACCCGCTGATGCTGAAGAACTACGGCAACTGGAAGTGGCATGACCGGCCGCGGCCCGGTGTGCTGCACCACGTCGCGCACAACGGCGACGAGATCTGGACCGTGCGTGCCGGCACGCAGCGCCAGATGGACGTCTACACGATCCGCAAGCTGTGCGACATCGCCGACACCTTTGCCGACGGCCACGTGCGCTTCACCATCCGCAGCAACATCGAGTTCATGGTCGCCGACCCGAACAAGGTGGCGCCGCTGATCGAATCGCTCACCAGCAGCGGCTTTCCGGTGGGTGGCACCGGCAACTCGGTGTCGATGATCGCCCACACCCAGGGCTGGCTGCACTGCGACATTCCGGGCACCGACGCCTCGGGCGCCGTGAAGGCGCTGATGGACGACCTGTACGAAGAGTTCATCAAGGAGGACATGCCCAACCGCGTCCACCTGTCCACAAGCTGCTGCGAGATCAACTGCGGCGGCCAGGCCGACATCGCCATCATCGTGCAGCACACCAAGCCGCCGAAGATCAACCACGACCTGGTGGCCAACGTCTGCGAGCGCCCGGCCGTGGTGGCGCGCTGCCCGGTGGCGGCCATCCGGCCGGCGCTGGTCAACGGCAAGCCTTCCCTCGAGATCGACGAGAAGAAATGCATGTGCTGCGGCGCCTGCTACCCCCCGTGCCCGCCGATGCAGATCAACGACCCCGAGCACACCAAGCTGGCCATCTGGGTCGGCGGCAAGAATTCAAACGCGCGCGGCAAGCCGGTGTTCATGAAGATGGTGGCCAGCGGCCTGCCGAACAACCCGCCGCGCTGGCCCGAGGTCTCGGCCATGGTGAAGAAGATCCTCTACACCTACAAGAACGACGCGCGTTCCTGGGAACGGGTGTCGGACTGGATCGAACGCATCGGCTGGCCGCGTTTCTTCGAGAAGTGCGACCTGCCCTTCACGAAGTATCTCATCGACGACTGGCGCGGTTCACGTGCCAGCCTGAACGCTTCGACGCACATCAGGTTCTGAGATGAAGTTCGGTTTGCTCGTCAGCGAAGGCCCGTACACG